>Ga0179591_1326322_pt1 | contig 12087 bp, 28 predicted proteins | sample CZOMad2_1_08_16f_FD_182891 | JGI IMG/M metagenome (GOLD analysis project Ga0179591, IMG submission 182891) | Vadose zone soil fungal communities from Angelo Coast Range Reserve, California, USA - CZOMad2_1_08_16fungal (PacBio error correction) | ecosystem: Environmental > Terrestrial > Soil >...
AAAACGTCAGATCAAAACCGACCAGACAGATCAGGGGGCGGGACAAAAGGGGGAAGAAAGGAAGGTTGAACAGACGCCATTGAAACCGGGGTGCGTGAAACGAACTTGGAAACCAAGGGGGGGGAGCACGACTTCTTAAGAAAATTACGGGGAAAAAAAAAGGGGGAAAGACTCGAAACAGCGCCAACAAAAAAGGGGAAAATGGAAAAGTAAAAAGGAGATGGGGTCAAAAAAAATGTATAAAGTCGGACTTCGGCCACAGATGGGGGGGGGGACTCAGGAAAGAAAGAAGGAGTTTTTAACACAAAGGGGGAGAAGGGGTGGGAATAAAACACGCCGAGAGGTAAAAAAAAAATGAGAACGGAGAAAGTTACCGGCAAGAAGGTTGCGGAGAAAATGACAACAAACCAAAAAAAAAAGACAGGGGTTGGTAAAAGGGGGAAAAATGAGAGGGCCTCGAACGCCCCTGATAGGAAAAAAAGGGAAGAGTGGGGTCAGAGAAGGGGCGCCAAATGGGTTTACCGTGCAGGGGAGCAAAAAAAAAAAAAAAAGGGTGGGGTTGGAAAGCTCCTTAACTGACATGGATGAAATAAGCTTGCCAGATTTAAACCGCAGCACACCAAAGAAAAAAGAGGGGGAGTGGCTCGTTGTCCCAAGAAAAAAAAAAAGGGACAGAAAAGGTAGAAAGGAAAAACGGGGGTCGATTAAGTGGTTATTGGGCGGCTCCAACGGGGTAAAACAGGAAAAAGAAACGCAAAAATGGGTAAGGCGGAAAAAAGGGAGGGTGCGATCAGGGGGAATGGAAGTATGAAAGGATCAAATTGTTTGTGGATATCCACCTGAACAACCAGTTTGCGATGAAAGAGATTTCCCAAAAAAGGGGTGGAAAAATCAAGGTCTGCAACATGAAAGCACAAAGCCGGACAAAAAAAGGGTGGCGGGCGGTTAGGGGAAATTAGGCAATGTTTTAAAAAAAGAACAAAGAAAAAAATTTCCAGGGTGGGGAAAAAAAAAAAAAGGGGCGCAATTAAACATTGTAAGGCAGTTATAGGGGTGACTTAACAAAGGGGGGGGGGGAAAAAAAAAAAAGTCACAGTTCCAAAACAAAGGGGGGAAACTGGGCGGTGAGGTGGGAAGGGCACCATCCAAGGGGTAAGGGTAGCCGGAGTGGAATGGAAAGGAAAGTTGAGAAGGAGGGGTAGAAAAAAAAGGACTAAAAAATATGGAAAAATCTGTGTAGGCCAAGACGGAAGAGAGAAACGAGGTCCCAACGGAAGTTTTCCTAGGGGGGGAATACAGACTACCTTTGAAAAAAAAAAAAAAGGGAAAGGGAAAAAAGGAATCTCTCAACAAGGGGGAAAAGAAGGTCGTGCCGTCAAGGCAGCAAAAAAGGAAGGAGCTTGGGAGTGGGATAAACCAAGGGACAAGTTGCACAGGGGAATAGCACAAATTGATATGGTCAGAAAGTAGCAATCAACAGCTAAAAGTGAAAAATGGAACAAATTGAGAAAAACGGGGGGGGGGGGGGACGGTCGGAGGAAAGAACCCATCAAATGGTAGCAAAAGTGGCCAAAAATCCACCAAACAAACACAAAAACAACCACCGCAAAGCGAGGTTTAAGAACATCTTAAGGGGGAAGGGGGAAAAGGAAACCACAAGAGGAAAAGCCCCATGGGTTAAACAGGTATCGAAGGGGTAAAAGAGGGGAAGGGGGAGTTCCCAAGGGTCAAAAAACCAGCCTTTCCTGGTTGGGGGCATGGTTCCAAGGGGGGGAAAACCTCATGATAAAAAACATGGTGAATAGGTTACATTGGGGAAAAAAAAAAAAAAAGGAAAAAATAAGGATAAAACATAGAATCACTGGACAAGACGGGGAAACGCTGGGGATGGAAATAAAACCAAAAAAATTAGGGGAGGCCAAACTTTGGAACTAAGTCAAAAACCGGAGGGTCAGGGGGTGGGACAACAACTTTAAAACCGCCTTGCAATTACCCATCTGAGTACCGAAGGGACAAGGGAAAAACTGGGGAGAAAAAAAAGGACGGGGAGAAAAAAAAGGGGGAAAAATGGAGACTGCAACGTAATTCTTGATTATAGGGGGGGCGAACATTTAAGGGGTTTTGATGTTTTCAGCGGGGGGGGAAGGTTTTGGATACATACTACTGACAAACACCGGGCAAAAAACAAGTTTTGGGGTGGGGGGAGGGGGTTGGCAGGGTGAGAAGGAGAGAGAGAGGGAAAACAATAACAGGCTGAAATCAGTATATGTCAAAAACGAAAGCAAGTTAGGGGGGGAGAGGGGGGGTTGTGTTTTCAAAGGGAAGGAAAAGGATTGTACATTAATGAGGGGGGAAATGGGGGAAGAGGTGGGTGACTTGGAAAAAAAAAAGGCTCACGGGGCTACAAAACCAGGGGGGGGGGGGGACTGCAAAAAAAACATAAATTCGGCGTCGGGAAACGGGGGGAAAAGATCCATGAAAAATGATGACAAAAAGAGGGAAGTGTCCCGATGAATACGAAACAGTTCCCACCTAATTACGAAAAACGACGGGCCGGGATTGGACGTGGAAAGGAGGGGGTTTGAGGACACTGGAGGTAAAAACCGGGGAAAAGTTTCCCAACCTAGGATGGTCTGAGAGGGGGGGGTTGAATGCCCAGAACTTGGACAACGCCGGGGGGAGAAGGGGCCTTTCTTCGCGGAAACTGGAAATAGGAGAAGTCTAAAAAAGAAAATGAAAGGGGGAACAAAAAAAGCAAAGTATAGATCAACGTGCCCGAGCAGAAGGAAGAGAAAAAAGTAGCCGGTGTGAAAAAGAAGGGGGGGGGAGAGGGTCCTCCCTGGAAAGGCATTCTGAACTCCAGCCACCTATCAAGCTGCAACCCGGGAGGAGCACAGCCGGGAAGAGAGGGGGGAAGTTTACCTGAATTGGGTGATAGCAAGGTGGGAGACAGGGGGGAATGAACTTTGCGACTTGGAAAGGAAGTCGGACTGGAAAAGGGTATAAGGAACATTGGGAGGAGGGACTAAGACCATTTGAAATTAGGAAACTGGGGCGGGGCGGAAGGGAAAAAAGGGAAAAAATGCGGGCCAATACGGGGGGGGGGGGAAACCCCTTTTATGTGCAAGAGCCAGAAGAAATCATATCTTATCAGGGAAACGAACATGGAGACGTGCAAACAAAGGCAAGCGAAAAAAGAGGATTGGGAGCGGACAAAAAGGGGGGAATTTACGCGTTTCAGGGGGGTGCGCCCTAAAAAAAAAAAAAGACATGGTGTTAGAAAGGGGGGAGAAAAGGGAAGGGGAGGGGAGTCCATGCATAGATAACTGAAAAAAAGAAAAAAGGAGGGAGGATGGGAAAGGAGGGGAGGAAGGCTTCAAGGACCAAAAAAAAACTACGATACCTAATTTGCGGAACAAAGAACAGTCATTGAGCAACACCTAGAGGTGGGAACAAAGCTGGAGGACACCAAACTAATAAAACAAGACCCAGGGGGGGGGGAAGGAGGGACGGATGAAAACTAAATGGGAGAAAGGGGGGTCCGAAGAGACTCCTTTCAAATATGACAGGGAGAAGCACGGGGGGGGTACAAGAAGGGGGGGACGGGGAAAATCGGATGGGGGTTTCATGGGCTACCTGTGACCGAGGAGAACCTGGGCAGGGGGAAATAGACCGCAGTGGAAAGGGGAGGGGAGGGAAGACTCATAGAAAGTAAAAAAGAAGAAGAGAGGCAAACGTCAGCAAAAACCAATGTCAAAGGGCTCAGAAGTGAAATCGGGGAGCATAATGTGGGTGGAAGAAAAACAAAAAACACAATTTGGGAGTCAAGGAGGTGTCAACCTGGGCCCGGAATAAAAGAAAAGGGAAGGAAAAATGAGCACCGGAAATTTGAGAAAAGAAGAAAGGGAGTCTCGCGATCATTAAGGCTGGGGGGGGAGAAACAAAGAACATTTAAAAGAAAAGATAAAGACGGGCAGCAGGGGGAGCTGACAGAAACGGGGAGGTTTGGGTCGATGGCAAGAAAACGCAGGAAAGGGCAAAGGTTTGAAAATTCAAATGTTGGGAAGGGGGAAAAATTCATGGGGGAAGACTCTTTGAAAAGGGCAGCAGCTAGGCCCGGCGATCTGGGTGAAATAAAGCGGAAGTTTTTGGGGACAGGGTTGAAAACCAAAAAAGGGGGGAAAAGGTGCAAGGGAGCAGGAAATCAAGTCCAATGAACGAAGGCCAGGAGGGACTGAAAGGATATGAAGGAAACGCGCCAAGAAGAATAGAATTAGGACAAGAAAAAACAAACCGGAACAGGGGCGGTTAAAATGAAGGTAAGGAAGGACGGGGGGGAAGGAACCAACCCGACAAAGGACACCAAAAGGTGGGAATGCAGTATGTCAAAGGCAGGGGGGAAAAAATAAAAACAACCGTGCTGGGGGAAAGAGAAGCGGAAGGGGGGACTGGGGGCGAAAGAAAAAGGGGGGGGAAAAACATGTGTTTAAATCGCTCGTACAGGGGACTATTCCCGCCAGGGCGGGGGGAGTGGGGGGGAAAAAAGGTGCCAGAACCTTTGGAGTCATGAAAGGGAAACAGAAGGAAGGGGGGGGGGGGGAAGAAGTTACAAAAGGGGGGATCAAAGTGAAAACATGAATGACGGAGGGGGAGGACAAAGATCTGCAACAGCTGTAAAGTTGTGTGGGATTCGGAGGGGCAACCATTTGGAACTGCTCAAAGTAACAAAAGAAAGAAGCGGGGTTGTGAAAAACCTCTATACGGGGAAAGATGGGGAAATGACTTTTAACAGCCAAAAGGGGAAAGAGTCAAGGTAAAGTCCTGGGGTTTACAAGAAATGGAAAAGATCGCGAACAGGGGTGGACCGATCGCCACCACATGTTGTGGATGGAGAAAAATGGGGGGGTTTTCAAAAGAAAAGGCAGGGAAAAGAAAGGGGGGGATATCGCTGTGGACCTGGGAAGACTTCAGGAAGAGGAAAAGGGAATTTGCAAAGGGGGGGATAAAATTGGCCACCTCAACAAGCGAGAATGTCGAGGGGGGGAGGGCCCAGGGAGGAATCTAAGAGAGGTACAAAAGGCAAAAGGTGGGGGTGCAAGGGGGGAGATGATTCCAAATACCGACGCCAGATCAGGATTCATTGAAAAAAAAACGGTGGGGGAAAAAGGGGGGGGGGGGATTTTAAATCCAAGCCACAAGGGTGAACCACTGAAAAAAACCAAGGGGAAAAATAAATATCCTTCGGGCAAGGGACCGCACCCGAACGCCAAAAATGTCAAAAAAGGTCACGAGGAAGTGGGGGGAAGGGGGGGGGGGGGGTTCAACCTTAAAAAACTGTGAAAAAAAAACGAGAACTGCCGAAAAACAACTATTCGCAGGTTAGAAGCAAAGTGACACAAAGGACAGGGATTCCGAAAAACATTTGCAGAACGGGGGGGGGGGGAAAAATCCTGAAACTTTGGCAGTGGTGGACTGAAGGGGGAAAAGAGGCCGCAGAGGGGGGGGAAATATCTTCTTTGGAGGGACTCGGAGTGGCGGCAGTGGAAGGGACATAAGAAAATCTCAGGCGAAGAAGGGGGGGGTTTCGCAACAAGAAAAAGGAATGAACAATGTAAAAAACCGCAATACCTTCGAAAACAAGGGAACCGCGGGACTGAAGAAAACCGGAGCAAAAAGGCCAAAAAATTGCGGGACCAAGAAAAAAAGACAACTAATCGCAAGTGGACTGGAGGGGGGGGTGAAAGAGCCTTTTAAAAGATCCAGCGAAAGGGTCATTTCGTCAAAAGTGTCAAACACCCGGGCGGAGCTGTGGAAAAGGCGGGAAGGGAAGGGAGGAACAAAACCTTCTCATCATTACGCAAAAAAAGGGGGGGGAAGGAAAGAAACGGGGGGACCGGGGGGAAAGCCGGAAGGAGGAAACAAAAACTTTTGGGGGGGGGGGAGGACCAGCCCTCAGATCCTGAAGAGGTCCGCACACCATTTCAAGCGTGGGGGGGCCGGTTAACCGCTTTCTCTTGGATCATGGAAAGAAGCGTGGGGGACGAGAAAAATAGTACAAAAAAGGGGTGAAAAAAAGAAGGGGACATCGGGACGTGACAAAAAAGGGAAGAGGAAAAAAACGGGGGGAACGCAATGCAGGTTGGTACTGTCCAGTTCCCACAAACGGGGGGGAAGGGGACGAGTCCAAGGTTTCAGGAGGTTGCACAAAGGAAACGGAAAGTTATCACGTAGGAAAGGGTGGGGGAAGAAAAGGAAAGGGGAAGTGGCGGGAGACGGGGGAAAACATAAGACTGCCCTCTGTAGGGGGGCAACAATACGACAGGCGAAAAAAGTGAATGGGGGGGGGGGGGGGGGGGGGGAGAGAATCGAGAGAAAAAAAATTGATGAGGAGTATTTCAAGGAAAGAGAAAAAAAACAACCGCAGCAGAAACGAGGGAGTCGGTTTGACCGCACCAGGACCCACGAATTAAGTCCAAAAAAAAAGGGAAGCCGGGGGAGGGGCGGTACGACGGATGAAGAAAAAAGAAGGGAAAGGAAACGTCTTAAAGCAAAGAAAAAGAAGTAAAATGCCATGAAAAGCAAAAAAAAGGGGGGAAAAAAGAATCCAACCAAAAGAAAAGCGTGCACAGAGGCGGGAAGATGGTTCAGATTTAAGCGAAGGAAGGGAGGTTTTGCAAAACTGGGTGGGGGAGGGGGGGGGAGACCCAGCACGCTTTCTGGACCAGGAGAAGGGGGGGGAAAACGGACCCCAAAGAAATGGTGGGGGGGAGGGAGGGGGGGGGGACCGGGACTTAAAAAAAAAGGGAGGAAAAAAACAGCCCATTTTTTGTAATCGACAAAAACTAATCGGATGTCCGGAACTCTTTGAGAAAAGCGTGGTCTTGTGGGGGGGGGGGGGAGGTATAGGCGCATGGGGGACGAAAAAAAGGTGCAAAGGGGGGAAAGCCGGGGGGGGTTTGTGAAAAAAACTTTACCACACACATCCCGGCGTGAATAGGGGAAAGCCTGCAGCCAGACAAAAAAAAAGGCAAGGGGACGGGGTTGTCTCGTTATTGAGGTCAAAAAAAAGTCCCCTCAGGAATAAGGTGAAATAGAAGGGCCTTTTAAAAAATTAAAGGTCATGGGGGAGAGAACAAAACAGGTCCTTAAACGTTGTCGAAAGGGCTAACTGCGGGCGAAATCCTATATGATCGTCTCAAAGGTTTGGGAAAAAGGGGGTCCAATGAAGAGATAAAAAAACAAAGGGGAAGGAAAAAAAAAAAAAAACGGGGGTGGGAAAAAGTCTCTCCTACAATGAAAGAGAAAAGAAAAGTGGAAGGACCGGGGGGGGGGGGGGGGGGAGGGTAGTTTTCAACAGTTTGAAAAGAAAGAAACTGGGGAAGGAATGGTGCCTACGAAACTAAAGTGGGACTTCAAGAAAAAAGGGAGAAGAGGCGGTGGAGGGGGGGGGGAAAGGGGAACGGGGTGTAAAAACAGTGAATCAAAGCAAACTTTGGCCCATAAGGGGGCGTGAGGGGTCGGACACGGAGTGGAAAAGGAAGGGGAAAATCAGATTAATGGGGGGAGAAGGGAGGGGGGGAAATGGTGCTAGACTGTAAAAAAAAACTCAGGTTAGGAAAGAATAATAATAGGAGATCAAAAACGGAAAGTTCTTTGAAAAAAGCCAGCAAGGGGGAATGGTGCACAAGAAAAGGCAGAGGCTGGGGGACGAGGGAAACAAAACGAGGCGCAAAGTGTCGGCCGGTGGGGTTACCCAATTATAAAAAAGAAAGGGAAAGCCCGGAACGAGTAGCTTAAAGGAAAAGGGAGGAGAAAAAAACAAAAGAATCAAAAAAAAATTATCAAAAGGCCGGGGACCAGGGGGAAAGTGGAGGAACAAGCTTGTCTCAAAATCCCACACATTTGGTGGCGGACGTGGGGGGGAAAAAAAGGGGGGGGGGATGGCGAAACTGGGGGTAACAGAGAGGGTGGGATCCACAGCCAGAAAAAAGTAACCAGTTGGGAGGGAACGTCAATGCTTGCAAAAAAAACGGGAGGAAGAGGGAAACGGAAAAAACAGACCCACCGTGGGTCCTGAGGATTTAACAAAAAAGGTGGAAACCTCAAATGATAAAAAAAAAAGGTGGGGGGAGGGGGGCTATTTGGGTTGGAGTCAAAAAGAAAAAGGCCGGGGGAAGGACCTAAAGGAATCAGTGAAAGGGGGTGGAAACCAATCTGGAAGGGGGTCAATCAGGGGAAAGGAAAAAAGGGCGTGACTTGTTAAACAAAACCAGAACTTGAAAAGCACGTCCCGGGAGGGGTCTGGGGGGGATTTTGAAAAAGGGGAGACCAAAAGGGGGGAGGGACTCACCATCAAAATTAAGGTGAGGGGGGGGGAAAAGGACGGGCTTGGGAAAGTTAGCGGGGTTGGGACTTTGATCAACAAAAAAAGGAAAACCGGTGGGAGCTGGGGGGTGGAAGGGGGGAGAACAAGGAGTAAAAAAATGGAGGGAAAAATGAAAGGCCATGAAGCAGGTATAAGGGACGCAAGATGACCTCCAAGGGATACAGTTTGGGGGGGGGGTTTTGCAGGGGAAAAAATACCAATCCAAAAAAAAAGGAAAGACAGCGGGGGGGAAAGGGAGGGGGGGGACTGTGTCAAAGCTCCCTTCGAAACGAGGGGGGCAGCCAGTTCTGGAAGCAAGGGAAGGACAAGGAGGAACGGGTCCCCACAAAAAAAAAGAGGAAGAAGGAAGTACGGAAAGTGTAAAAACCCACCAAGAAAAGCAGGAAAGTGGGCGAAAAAGGGCCAGTTATAGAGGCAGACACAATCAAAATGAAGGGAAAAGGGACCAGAATGAACAGGCATTGGAAAAGGAATGAAGGTTTAAAAGAGACGGAAAACGAAACGGTGGCTTTTGAAAACGGCGTGAGGGGGCCCGGAAAGGGAGAGAAAGAAAAACCGCGGTGGAGGAAGGGGGGGACTAAAACAAATCCAAGGGGGAATTGTCATCAAAAATCTCTCAACGTCTATTCGGATCTGCGGACAAGAAAAGGGGCAAGGAAACTGGGAAGGCGGTACATTGAATATCAAAAAGGGAAAAGGGGGGAGATCCAAAAATTCGAGAGATGAAATTGGGGAGAAAAGCCAAGACAGGGGGGGGAGCATGGCGTAAAGGGGTAAAACGCGGTTTCGGATACAGTCCATAATTGGGGGGGATGAAAAAAAAGAAAGGGTCAAAAGGGGGGAGGGACAGAGAAAGCTTTGCACTGAAGGGGGAGGGGAAAGGGGACCATTGAAGACAAAAATCCTGGGGAAAGCATCGTTGTCAAAAAGGGGGGAAGGGCCGGCGAAAAATGATTAAAAAAGGAAAGCGAGCAGGGACAAACGACATATAAGGGATCAAAAAAAAAAAAGAGCAGAAAAAGCTGATCGCGGTGGGGAAAGCCGAGGGTGGGAAGGAATGATCCGGTGGGGGAGTTTGAACCTCAATGTGGGATTTGGAAAAAAAAAGAGGGTGGTAGGGGGGAGGGGGGGGAAGACAATGTGCTGGAAAAAAAACAAACATGAAGAGAGAAAAAGGAGGAGGAGGAAAAGAATTGGCTGCGGGGGGATAAAAAAACCTCAACGAAAGAAGTCAGTTAGAATCAATTGGGGGGGAGGGAAGGGGCAGGCAAGAACAGGACTCTGCACAAAGAATTCAGAAAAAAAAAGAGGTCCAGCGCTTATGTGGCGAGGGACACGCCTAAAAGCTTTTTTTGGGCAGGAAGGCGAGAGGTGGTTCCACTCAAAAGGAACAGCAACAAGGCACAGGTGGGACCAAGAAAATTGAAAATCGGGTATGGTTGGGCTTCTGGGAACAAACGGAATCGAAACAGGGGAGGGGGGAAAAGAATGGGGGTTTAGGGGGGACGGAAAAAAGGGGAGAAAAAGATGCCGGGATGACTAAATCATCGGCGACCAAACGTGCAACTCAAACAAGGCTGAAAAAAAGGTGAAGACGAAAAAAAAGGGGGACATCAGATGCTAGTGTGGGAAAGGAAGGACCAAAATTGTCGATTCTAAGTAAGGTCAGCACCCCACGGAGAAAAGCTGGGGGAAGGGGGACCAAGGGGAAAAGATATTGACTGATCACTACTACAGAAGGAGGGGGGGCGCACAACAGCAAAGTTTCAAACAGACAACGAGGTTGTCAAAAAAAGAGAAAATTGAAAGGGGGGACAAGGTCTCAACCGAGGTGGGGGGGGGGGGTCAAAAAAGTTTTAACGAAGCAAACGCACCTCCCGGAGGTGGCCAATAGCTGGGGTAACAGTGAGGCAGCGGGAGAATATTTGCCCAAGGAAAAAAAAAGATGCAAGGTCCCAGGGAATTTGGGGGGTAAGGGAAGGATTGTACAGAGAGCGGGGGGTTTTTTGCATGAAAAGGTTCAATAAAATTAAAAAGGCCTTATCAATCCAGAGAAGGGTGGCAGAAAAGGGGAACGAAAGGGGGTAAAAGTCAGGAAGGGGAAAAGAAATACTTAGAATGGGTCCGTGCCAGGAAAAAAACCAAGACCAGGGCGTAGGGGGGAATCAGCTTCGGAAGGGAGGGGAAGAAAAAAAAAGCCCAAAAAAAAAGGGGTGTTGTAAAAAGGGGGGGGGGAGGGGATGGAAATCAAAGCAAGCTACATCAAATCCAGGAGGTGGCCATAATCAGAAAAAGTTTACTGGAGCGCTTGGAAAAAAAAAAGTGGGTAAAGACAAAAAGATAAAGAAACACGGGAACGGGAGGGGGGATTGCATTGGGGTCGGGTGCCAAAGGTGCCAGACGGTGGCGTTCAAAGATGGGGGGGGAGAAGCAAGAAGGGGGTGGGGGAATCAAAAAAAAGACAAGTGAATTGAAAGGGGCAGGGGATGCCGTAGGGGCATTTGCACAATCCTGCACCAGCTTTGAAACTGTTTGGAGAAAGGGAGGGGTCCAAAAAAGGCTCAAGTCAACGAAAAAAAAAGAAAGGGACTGTTTGGGAGACCGAATAATGCCAGCTTTAGGGACTCCAGCGACCGTAAGAATGGATACGCTGGGGTGGACGAATCAAAGGAAAAGAGTCGAGTAATCGGAAGTACCCAAACCAAATGAGATGTTGGAATACCATCGGTGTTTCCCGAAAAGATGGGAAAAAGGGACTTAAAAAGTTGAGCGAAAGTGAAAAAAATTGGGAGAGGCCAGGGTGCAAGAGGAAAAAGATGCCAGGGAAGGAAAAAAACAAAAGGGGTCAGTTGGGATAAAGTGGGGCCCCGACGGCTCTTTGGGCGCCTGGAGGAAACCGCGGGAAGCAAAGGGGAGTGGAAAGAAAAAGGGGGAGTGGGTGCAAGGGTAATGAAATTCCAAGGAAAAGGAAAGAAAAAAAGGGAGACGTCAGGTGTCTTATGGGGGGATATTTGCCCTCAAAAAAGGGGGTCAGAAGGAGCATTTTTTCTCGCCTCACACCGGTGGGGTTAAGGACAGCAAGGAAACTTCTCCAGTGAGAAAATGGCCGGCAAAAATCAAAAAAAAGGTGGGGGGCAAAGTTCAGGGAGGGGGGGGGGAAGAGGTGCGTAGGTTTCCCAAGTGAAACGGTCGAACACGATAAAGCGTGAGAATGAGAGGGCGAAAATGTACGCAGAAAAGGGGGGAACCAACACATTGAATGGGGGCACCAAAAGGGGGGGGGACAGACCAAGAAAGGGAAATTCTGCTGGGAGTGGGGTCGGGGTACATGTCGCCCAAAAAAGAAACGGGGGTATCTGGATTGGGTCTCGGAAAGTGGAGGGGGGAAGAGGGAAAAAAGGGAAAAATGGACGGAAAAAAAAACCCCGAAAAAGGTCGTTTAATCACACGTGTCAGGTGTTGACCTTGGGGGGGGAAGCCGCGGAAAACTCAGACCGCGTCTCGATTGGAGGGAAAAAAAAGAAGGCAGGTTTTGGACCCCACAAGAAATCAACGTAAAAAAAAAAAAAAAAGGAGGGGAGTGGGGGGAGGGTTTGGGGCGGGCATCTGCGCAAGATTCCATCCAGGGGGGAGTACCGAAGTTCAAAAAAAGAAAAAAAAACGCACACATGGAAAATAGCCCTAAAAAAAAAGGAGACTTG
>Ga0179591_1327725_pt1 | contig 12085 bp, 10 predicted proteins | sample CZOMad2_1_08_16f_FD_182891 | JGI IMG/M metagenome (GOLD analysis project Ga0179591, IMG submission 182891) | Vadose zone soil fungal communities from Angelo Coast Range Reserve, California, USA - CZOMad2_1_08_16fungal (PacBio error correction) | ecosystem: Environmental > Terrestrial > Soil >...
TCGCGAGTGAATATCTGATTCCCTTCCACCACCCGGAACGAGTTGAGGGCGTGATCTGACTGGGGGACTTCAGGCGTCCTCTGAACAGGCCTAATTTTTTCCTGTCGCTACTTTTACCATACCGGGGCCAGAATTTTGCGTCAAGGTTGGGGCTGTGACTGGGGGAACGATGACGAGGGGTAATCTCGTGGAGTTTCACTGCGGACTTATGTTCGGGGTAAACCGGTCCTAACCTGGGGGGTAGAGATGATCCAGCGGGGCGCCCTGATTGTTCCTCGACATACAAATACCATATATGAGGCGGATGAAAAGGGTCACTCTTTCTTTGGAGAAGAAACTGAAGAGGAGTGACGCCCTCCAGTCAATTTGGAGGTCTACAAATTTACAAGCTATTATGCTTCTGCAAGATTAGAGGAAAGGGAGAAGTGCGGAACCACCTTAGAAGGGGAGAAGTTCAAGACTGAGGAGAAGGAGGGGGCTGTCGTCGGTGTCTAGAAGCTGGTAATTTCTCGACTGGGGGGACCAGATCTCCTCCATACTTAGGGTAATCCATCACCGAGACGGAAAGAGGAGTTGAGGATGGAGAACTTTCCGCCGAGCTAGAAGGAAGAATAGAGTGAAACAGCGGCCGATTCATTCTTTGTGAAAGATGACCATCGAGCCGCCATGGGGGAAGGGATCCATGATTAACTGTCTGCCGGGGGCAAGGGAAGGGGACGAACTCCCTACAGGCATGCCTTATGGAGGGACTGGAGTAGTAAAAACTCTTATAGTCGAAACTGCGCCGAGGGGAGGGGGCCACCGTTCGTTTTCGCTAGCTGCGCAAACGATAAGTGGAGTTGAGTTTACGAGGCGCACACAGGAGGCAACAGCCGGGAGCTGGTCGAGGAATGTCGACCGAGACCAATCCAAATCTTCTTCTTGGGCTCACTAGGATTAAAGCAGAAGGGGTTGTATCAGAAATGATCAACTAGTCGCCTGGTGGAAACAGACCTTGGAGTTTTCGGGACGATCAAGGAAAATGACTTGTCACCGGAGAGACCGGGGAGGTAGAGGCTGAAAAAAGCTTTCCGCAATAATTGCCAAGCAAGGACGATACAGCGGGTGGTCTCTGGAGCAGGCTCCGATATCTTGGGTCTCGTTATTGGGGGCCTTCCCTCGTAAAGAGGGATGAGTAGGCCTATCCGGGTAAGTCTTGGGGGGGTGATCTCAGAAGATGCGGGACCAAGAAATATATTGCGGGGAGGGAAGGGGGGGACCGAAAGGGTTCTTTATCGGTTGTATATTAATTTAGAAAAAGGCCTACGGCGTTACTGGGGCCGGCTGGTGAGTAGCTCTGGTTCAGACCTAAGGGGCTCTACTAAACAGAAATTGGGATCAAAAAAAAATCTCCTGTAGTTCTATTTCTAGAGGTCGAAAGGGCAGGTTGTGCCCAAGACGGAAACGTCGAGAGCGGGGAATAAGCAGGGAAAAAATGGTGGTTTTCGGACAAATTCTATCTGAGCCTCTTCCTAATAAAAGGGAAAAGTCTGGCCCTTCGGACCAGTAAGTGAGGGCCGGGGAGAGATCTTCATTCGGACTATTGTTGGCTTTAAATAAAAAGGAGGGAAAGAAACGAAGGGGAGGTTCCTATTCCTATCTTCTAGGCGAAAAGGAAAAAAAAAGCGTCAGAAGAGTGGGAGTTTAGAAGACGGGCGGTGGGAAAGAGTCTGGGCGCCCGGCAGCAACAGAATGTGGGGGAAAAAAAGGGGAAAAAGAAATCTCGTGGTTAGTTTTTCCCTTAAGAAGGGGAGGAACGGGACTGTCTGACTCCTTTCGCTCTAGGGAAAAAGGCGGCAGCCGGGAAGAGCGGGGGGAGCCTCTAGAGCGAATTGCTTTCGGGGGAGATCTGGACTATCAAAAAAAGGTACCCCTCGGTCTTCGGGAACTCAAGAAACGGCCGACCGCCGAGGTCGCGGCCGAGCGCAGACCTTCCCACCGAGGAGCGAGACGGAGCGTCTCAAAGGGCGTCTTTTAATTGGAACACACGGAAAAAGAGGGAAAACTGTCTTCCTCGAAGGAGGTTTCTATCTAACTGAAAGCAGAGAGAGGTCGGAGGGGGCAAGGAGAAGATTGAGAGCATAAGGAGTGGAGAATCGAAAAAAGTATACGAAGTACTCCTCCTATGAGTCCCACTTGCGGATAAAGGTAAATCAGCTGAAGTTGAGAAGCGAAAAGCTCGGACGCCGACTGCGAGGGGAATGTAGAGGAGCGTAGGCATTCCTGTTCGGAGGGACTTGCGTCAGCGGAGAGCATATTCGACGGGATAGTTCAAGGAAGCGTGAGAAAAGCATCCCCTTAGGGGGAGAAAGGGACCAAGGCGGTCCGCCAGGAGAGCGGGGGGGGGCACTGACTCGACCACGGGGGTTATTGCCCATTAGGCACTGCAAAAGAGGGGCTGGGAGGGGGGCCCAACGGTTCCCAAAAGCGAGGGAAGGCCAAGAGTATTGTATTAAAAAGGAGGAGATCTGTTTTTCCTCTGACGTCCCCTCTATTCGTTACGGGCCTTTCTGATATTTCTAGAGGAATGAACTCTGAGTTGTAAAAGAACTAGACTCATCAGAGACATTTCAGAAAAAAAAAAATGAAAAGAAAGGGAAAGACGCCTAAGAAGACTAAAAAGGCAAAACGCAAATTTCATCTCCTGTCCGGCAGAAGATTGACCGATTAGGGAGTCGAGGGAGGACAATTAATAAGGAAAAACGATAGACAGAAAAAGTACGGGGAATCATCACTTTATGACTTAGTGCGGGAGCTTCAAGTAAAGGGAGAAGAAAGGTATTCTAGGGGGAGTCTAGGGGAAACACTGGAGGTCTGAGAACTCGGTGACAATCGCCTATCGGAAAGGACAATTCCCCAGCGTACAAGGACAGGTAACCGGGGGGAAAAGATCAGGAGGCCCAACGAAGGCGACCGAGCCCGAGGAAAAGGGTCCTTTCATCTCCTTCCTCAAAAGGCGACGACGCCGGACGCAGGACTTAGCTGCTTAGCCTAGGACAGGGCTACGAAAGAAAATAGAAAAAGAGACGATTAGTATCTATACTTACCGCCAGTCTTTGGAGCGGAGGAGAGAATCCGAAATTCCCATTATATACTCTCAGAAGAAGTTCCAGTTCCATGATATGAAGAGGACGCTACCCTCGACATAGACTATTAGAAAAAGGCACAATCAAATTAGGGGAGGAGAAGGTTCTGGAGGGAAGCCCGGGGAGAAAACTTACCCGGAATCGACCAAATGAATTCAATTACATTCCCTCTGAGCGCCCCTGCACCTCGACTCGGGAGTCCGCTATACTACTAGGCCTTACCGTCAATCGAGGTAACTCCTGGAGAAAAAACTAACAGAGAAGGCTGGATCCTAATGCAGACACCTTCAAGAGAGTCTCATAATCTTCTTTGGAGAATTCTCGAAGGAATCGAAAGACTAAAATTGGAGAAAGGGCAAACACCTAGAACCAGAAAAGACGTGTCCAAGGTCTCTATTATGTTATGAAATGCGCCGTCAGCAGATCTCTCGGGGACTGATATGACTGAAAATAGGGGTGGGGCGCCAATGTCTTCTTCGAAGACACATAGGAGAGACCAGCAAAAATACGCAAGGGATTTATTAATTATTCTTCCTAGTGCTGAAGAGTCGACACCCATAGACTGCAAGAATTTCTTCCTCTCCTAGGTGGGTGCTTAGAAGGCTTAAATGAAACAGTGACTCTCTCGTACTCTCTACCTCTACTACAAGACTGGAGCAACTGACAGGTGAGTGTCACGTCTGGCAGCTATATTTATAAGGGGGCCTGGATCTACGGGGTATTCAGCATGTAGAAACTTGCCAAATAAAAGGGGGTTGGGACTCAGTCTCCAAGGCACGTAGAGAGGGGGTGCCTGATCGGGCGAGTTCTTCAGGAGTGGCTCGGCCGCATGGAAACTGCACTGGGACTGGGGTCTTGAGGTCTGGAGAAAAAAAGAACTTCCGGAAAAAAGAACAGCGAGTGTCGGAGAGGGTTTTCTTTCTACTTAGACAAGGGCATTGCGATCAAGGGATGGGGGATGACGAGGGGGGCCTTTGAAAAAATCAGCTGTAAAGAAAAACAGGTCAAACTTGATTGACGAACTGGGGGATGAAGCCAAGCTGCAATGGTTGATCTACCTCTTCAAGGCCTGACAGACTATCATGCAGTTCAGACTGGACTAAAAAGGAAATAAATAAGGACCATTTTCTTTCGGGAGGAAACGGAAACGGCCGGCCTCGGGGGAAGCTATTTCTTCTTCCAGGGGAAAGGGAGGATCTATGAGAGGTCCAGTGCAACACGCAGCGAAGCTTGAGGCGCATTCAATAATCACAAGCTTCGCGAGAGGAATCAGTCCAGTTCGAGAAGTTCTATGCTGAAGTAAAAGAAAGAGAGATATGGCTAGCCATGGTAAGGGAAAATCGGAGGACATCAGAAACCTCATACATGGCAACGACGAGCATGTCTCTAAGCTGAACAGGGGTCGGCCCTGCGACGATGATGGCTCATTCCCATCCTGGAAAGCACCATTGATCAAGCATGCTCCGTAATGAAAAACCAGTCGCTTCGTCGCCCAGAGCTGGAACTTCTGCTCGACTTTTCTGGACGTGGCCCATGGGGCATTCGTAATTAGGGCCGCCGCGCAGGAGAAATCCAAAGAAAGTCTGAAGTCAAAAGCATAGAGGAGGAGCGGCAGGCCGTCTCTTATAGTTTGCCGGCGGCCAATCTCTACGGGTAGGCCGTTGTCACGGGCTCTTACAAAAGAAGGGGTTCGCCTGCTTCTGACCCTGCAGAGGAAGAGCAAGCCGCCCGTCGGCTCTTTGGGAGGGGGGGCGGCGGCAGACAGCATAGGCCACTGTCTTGCGTGAATCGGCCTTTGTGCTTTGGGGGAGAGATCGAGAGACCTGAAATCCCGGCAAGAGAAACCTTGAAGGAAATTGCGCGAAGGTCATCTGGATTCCCTTCAACCTGGGGGAAGGTTTAAGCCAAGAAATCGGATTGAGAAGACCAGTCAGATCAGAGGAGGGGCAGATTTTGAGGTTGTTCAGGCCTGAGGCTGGAAAAAAGGGGGGGAGGAATGCTAAGCCGATTTCAAGGTCTTTCAGATAGACATGACATCGCAAACAAATCGTGGGCGGGGCTACACCAGAAACGTATGAGCGATGGAATTTCTTTCACTGAACTTCACTACTACCAATGGCAGCCTGGTGGGCGGCATTCATCAGCCGCTCAATATAACGGTTGCGAACCAGGGTGGGAAGGGTCTGAGTGGTGGAAGCTGCAGAACCCATGGAATCGGGGGTGCCTCGAGATCGTGATCTAATGCATCATCTCCACGGTGCGGCCGACGGGGCAACAGGGGGGGAAACAGTGTAAGAACAGCTAAAGCCATCCTTCTCAAGGGTCAAAAAATAATCCAGACGGCAAATCCTTCTGGATCATTATGGAGAGCGAGCGCTAATCCTAGGAGATAGTTTGTTTGGGGGAGTAAAGTCAACTGGAGAGAAAGACAGATTTCGCGGCCCGGCTAGATTTGACGGGGAGAGGGGGGTGGACTTGCCGAATATTTCATAGGGGAAGTTCCTCGGGCGGAATGCCGAAAAAGGGGGACGGGGACAGGGAGCCTTCTTCTTCTAAGACGGAAGCACATCGTTAGCAAGAGATATTCGTGAGGGCCTCATGGGGGAGAGGGAGGTACATGGAAGCGCGCCACTTCAGTTCTATTTCAAGCTACGACGAAGAGGCGAAACCTTTGGGTTTGAACTGAAAGAATAGCTCTTGCCGCTTGCAGTGGGAACGGGCTTCTCTTTAATGGGAGACGGACAGGCTCCGGGCTGAGAGGGGGGGGGTTTTGTGGTTTGGTGGGTGTACGCGGTACAGAGAGACGGATAAGCACAACAACAACTTATGCAAATAGATCATACAAGGCCGCTTCACTTCTCCAAATTCAAAAGCTGCACGCTAAAAAAAAAAACCGCTAGGGCGCATCAGTAGGGGTGTCGGGGAGGCTCAAGGAATCCAGTGGCGCAATTCGTCCGGCATCTTGACTAACCCTTGATTTGGGCCGGGTGCAACCACAGAGTTAGGGCGGAGGCTCAGTCATCGGGGCTGCGCGGGAGATGGTGATTTCCTGCTGAAACTAAATTAATGGGAGAGCCGTTCCGCCCATCACTTCGTGCTCCCATTAGAGCTGAGAGAGAGTACAGGAGGCACCGGGAGACTTTCCAGGAAAGCGAACTGCAACCGGTGTTATAATGCCCTTTACGCTCCACTCAGATCTTGGGATCAAACGTCCGTGTTCAACACCTCAAAGGAAACAAAAGGAACTGTTAGAGGGGGAGGCATGAAAATTCAAGTAACAGCATGCCGTAAGAGAAAGAGGGAGTTGATGTTCCGATCGTTTACCGAAGAAGTATAAAAGATCTCAAACTTTGGCCCCTTAAGCGTGACCTTGTGTGAAAGGAGCTGAAACTATATGGGGGTGGGAAGGACTCTCAGAAAGGGGGCGCACTACCCGAGGCCCAAAACAGGAAGAGGGCAGCCGTCGCTATTTTTTAAGACTTCTATGATGGCTGTGATACGGAGCAGACGGGCCCATGGGCCCATTGGTCGTCTAGACCACTTCTGACTGCCCATACAGAGAGGAAATTAAACGCGGGGGGTCTCAAAGATAGCGCAGGTTCGGCTTGCGAAGTGATTTCGCAAGGCCTTCCCGCAAGGGGAAAGCTTGATTAGATCTTTTGTGCAGTACCTTGAGTCCCTGAAAAAGAGCATAACTATTTGACACGACTCTCCTATGGGTATAAAAACATAAGAGTTTGTAATTGAAAAACTGGGAGACAAAGACCATTGTTTTGGGTGGGGAGGAAAGGAGCGGGTTCACGGGGACAATTGGAGGAGAAGGGAGCTAGGGTCGGGTCTGAAGAAGTTCTCTTCCAGCACCGGGGCCCATGGATTTAATATTCCCTCCCTAGTATTCCTATTCGAGCTGAATGCTCTTCTAAAAACGGTGCCAGGGAGACTAACGAACGCGACGGCTGGATATGCACGTTTCGGGTCGCAGCGTCTGCAAAGCATATTTTACTCTGGTCGGGGGGGGAAAATCAAATATTGGGTACTCGAGGAGTTCTCATGGAACAACGTGGCTCATTACTACATACAAAAATAGACTAATCTCTCCGAAGGAGAATGCATAGGGGGAGTTCCTGACCTCTTGGAGGTCTTGCGCGTGTCGCGGGTTCAAACGGCGAAAAGCATAGGGCAAAAGAAGATTACCATCTATGGGCTACTAGGGCCGCGTTCCGGGTTACCTCATCATACTTCGTTAGCACGAAAGAAAAATGGGACTCATAGGGGAAGAGGGGGGGTTGGGATGAAGGTCTAGAGCATGGAAATTCTACCTCCCTGTCACTTGGCCTAGAGCTTACGAGGGGAATAAATCTTGCCTTTCGTCGGGGGGAAAGATGGGAAAGGATTTCTAAAGGATTCAAAAATCTGGACCATGAACTGGTGGAGAGCAACCTCGACCTTGCCTGAGGCATGTTCTTGGGATGGCTGCCTGGGAAGAAGAGCACCAGGTGGGGAAATGAAGGGCTTGGGGACAAGTCTGTTCGCGACCGCCTTTGCTGGGGTCCCCGTCCAGGCATGACCATACGAGAACAGTTTACTTGGTTCGAATAGGTCCATGAGGACGTCCTTAGAACAAAGGAGGGCAGGGTGTTTCTTGGGGTTAGTCTTATTACACACTTTAACGCATGGAAAAATAGTCGGGCAGGCAGTCAAAGAGGTCCAACCTTCCTTGATCTTGTCGGCCTAGAGAGAGGACAACCCTAAGATGGGTTACTAGAGAGGAACCTTAGCGGGGAGATCACCGACGCGGTTTCTCCATTCCCTGTGGTCAGGACGAGAAAAAACAGCAAAGGGGAAAAAAGGAGTCTAAAAAAAAAAGAGGGAAAGAGCGGATAAGGGGAGGACGAAGCTTCAGGTGATGAATAACTGTCACCCTGTGATCTTGCCATTGTTCCTTTCAGGCTCTCGTATCTAGTGACTCAGGAGGAAGGGTGAGCGACCGATGGAGAGAGGTAAGATACCGATCGTTGGAAATACTGGCCTCCGAAATTGTCGCCGTATGAGCAATGGACGGTATTGGGGGGGGGCTGGCGAGAAAATCATCCTTCATTTCAGAAAAGAAAAGGAGGGATTTCCACGCCTTTTGGGTTCCCGAGAATGCAGGTCTTCGAGGTAGCGGGTCCTAGGCCGAGCTTCACGAAGTGAGAAAAGGTTCCTAGAGAAGAAAGAGGATCCACGCAAGCTGCTAGATTGGGATAGTTGGCGGAAGACGGGCCAAGTTTGAGTAATTTTGTCGGGGGGTGAAGATAAGTGCATAAAAGAGCTAGGGTCATTTAGATCTTTGGAAGGAACGCACGGGGGGGGGGGACGAAGGATGGTTGGTATGCGATCGGGTCTGGCATAGATGTCGAGAGATAAAAGGCGGGTGTAATGGGGAGGAACTCTTTATCGATACCTGGGAATATCGAAAAAGGTGGGGGGATTGGTAGTCTGGGTAGACGAGCCCAAGTATCGCAGAGAGGCAGGAAGGTTCCAAATCCCTGACCTGGACCCTACGGGTGTCGGTGCCGGGGGGGGAAGTGGGGGGGAATCGTCAAGAAAAGAAGGAATCAGTGTAGTGCTGGCCTGTTGCGCCCCTCGTGTGTGGTCGAAGTCTCTCATCTAAAATCGAAAAAAGGGGAATTGTTAACGGCGCATAAGATGGAGAGCCCGTGAAGGCCGTGGGGCGGGGGAGGAATGTCAAGAGCTCCGCAGGGGGAGAGAAAGTCAGCAAGAGACGGAAAACGGCCGAGGGTGTCTTGACAGGGGGGGGAAGAAAATCAGCGAGGGATTGCTTTATTTTATCGTGTCCTTGAAGCTGGTTCATCTCAAGGAACTGGGGAAATAGGGCAGTAATGACCAAATCATCTGAACTGTGTGGACTCGGAAGGCGCGAAAAAGAGAAGTCACGACGTGCGGAAGTCATAGAAGGTAGGAGGGAGAATCAGGGTCGGGGACGCTTGGCGTGAGTTCCTCTCACCCATCCGGCAAGCGCCGAACGAGGGATCTTCCCACGAACGGGAGCGTCAAGGGGGCAAAGACTGCGGGGCTAAGGATTAGGTTAGCTTTCTACATCAAAAAAAAAAAGTCCGCGGCACGGCGTGGGCTCATATTGAGGGGCGGGAAGCCCAAGGCTGGGAAGTCGAAGGACCGGGAACTTGCATTTGACCTTGGCATCGGACTCATGAAGCTCACCTCAGAGCGACAAGAAGGCCTATGGAGAAGTCTAAAAAGTTATGAAGATACTTTAGGTTGAATCACCTCACCTCGAAGGACGCCGGTAAGAGGAGGGATGGGAAAGGTAGCTCTGGCCGATAGGTCAAGAGTAAAAAGTATGAAGACGAAAGGGACGAGGATCTCGACTCCAGTTGTGGGGGTGGGGTTCTTTGGCTTAGTAGATTTGGAGGAGGATAAGGTTGAAAGGGGGCGACAGGAGAAATCACCCACCGGCTTCTGGGGAAAATCGGACGCATTCGAATTAGTACTATATGTGGGTAGTGAAATCGAGAGGGGAAGTGAAGGTCTGAATGACTCATAACTTCCAAGCGCGGGAGGAACTGCGGGGGGAATAAAATATCTCGGAGACCCGTTCACGACGCCCATCGCTCGACCCAATGAAAAAGAATGGCCCGGGCCTCCGTAATCACCGTCCAGTCGCGCACCCAGGTAATAAAGAACTAAGAAATGTGGTTCTGGCGATTAATGGTATCTCGATATTAACCCCTCCACAGACACATACCCTAATCAACGGAAAGCGTGAAAAGAAGAAAGAAAATAGGAGGGGGGGGGAATCTTACTCTCCAACTCACCCGCCATCTATTCTTTGGACCGGTGATTATAAGGATGGAAAGCATTCCCTTAAAGGACAGACGTATCCTATTTTCACACTGAGAAACAGCGTTGGTTAGCCGCGGAAAAAAAACGGAGAGAGTCTAAGAAAGAAAAAAAAGAGAGTCTCTTACCATACATCTTTGTTCCTGGGAGGTTACTACTCCAGTCTCCAAAAAAGTCTTCCCGCTCGAAATAATTGAACAAGCCGGAGAAGACATACAGTGGCGCTGCCCGGTATCTGGAGAGGGAAAGAGACTTGAACTAAAATCGAAAGAAAAGGTAATGGTGAAAAGCTTCTCCTCGACCGGAATGTTCTCTTCAGGATGGAGCGTCATAAGAAGCACGAAGGAGGGTCATAAAGGGACGGGGGAGAGGACGAGACTCTCTTCTTCTACTCTGCCTCGTAGGAAGGAAGGGTCGCGGACGGCCCCAGGCTGCCACAAGGAAAAGAAAGGAAAGACCTTTGACGCGTGAGCCCACGAAGGAGGGAAGGTCTCACCCTTCGGAGAGGGAACTGACGGGAAGGAGGGGGACAAACGACCTGAGGAGAGAACACATTTCTTCTTTTCTAAATAGAAGCCCGAGACTCCGAAAATACAATAAGAAAAAAGCTAGACCTCTTCGTGCGCTAGATAAAGGAAAGGAATCACGGACTACGGAATATCAAAAAATTAAGGAAGAGTCCTTCCACCATCAAGATGTTCCCCAGCAGCATGGAAAAGGGACAACCTAAGAACTCAGCGACGATTTCGGGAGTCACTAAAAAGAAAAAAAAAATATAAGATACTGGCAGGAGAAAAAAAGGGAAGACCCTACAATAGGCGTCAAAGGATGCAAGGACAGGCCCATCTTCTCTTCCATTGGGGAGTCGGGAGCGCGATCCTCAGTATCTGAAAAAAGGGAAATAAATCTGGGCAAAACCAGGGAACAAAAGGAAACCGGAGCTAGTCTATGTTCAATTACACCTTCACAACCTCGCAGGGGCAATAAGGGCAAGCGGGGGGGGTCTTCTTACTACAACAAAAAAAAAAAACGGAAGGGGAGGGATAAAAGAAAAACAGGAGACCAAGAAGGGAGTGAAATGTCATTCGAAGTTCGATGTTCAAGTAAATTTCAGGTCACCAACAGTTCTGAAATCGATGCGCCGACGGTGGGCAATATCAGAGGAAGGGAGGGCCGGAAGACAAATTTCGAGAGATGCCAAAAAGGAGAGCTCCCTGCAAACATCAGAGAAGCGGTTCTATTTTCCTTCTCTGAAATTTAATCGACAGAAAATCCGCACCCTGGCACGGCCAAATCAAGATCAAGAAAAAAAAGGCGGTCTGAAAAAGAGGGGGAAGGTGATATAAACTAAAGGAGGGGGGGAAGGGAGAACTACCGAAATCTACTATTAAGGCTGCGACCAGGGAGTTTACAAGGAAAATGAGATGGGGAAAGACACTTTCTTGTATGAAAGATCTCCAATAGGAAAAAGGCTCCTTAAGGGAAATATTGAAGAAAGAAATCCAGGGGGGGGAAGAAGAGAACCTCACGCTCGTTGTCCAGCTCGTCAGCGTCTCAGCTTCTGGCGACGCGCACTTAAAGGTTGGTCCCTTAAGTATCTTCCTAAGGCATCTCGAGAAAAAAAATCTCTAGCAGGAAAAGAGGTGGAGGGCGTTGTTTCTCGACCTTAACTCGCGCACACGCTGGTCGGGCTTCGAGTACCGGTTAGAAAGGAGAGGAAAAGAACTAAATGAAGGGAAAAAAAAGAAAACTTGACTCCACTCTCAATGGACGGCTCGAACGCGCGAAGTACTGAAATAGGTCAATAATGGAGGGTGGGGGGTGGGGCAAGAAAGGCCCCGCCATAGGAGATCATGACGAGGAGAGAGGCAAAAAAACTAGTTGGTCCTTCAAAGGAAATGCGAAACACAGCTTCATAGTGGCTTCAGATAGGGAGGACCCACAGAATCAGGAACGCCAGGGGCTTAGAAGAAGATAAGTAAAATCTTCTATCTCTGCTATATCGTTCTTCCCTGAAGCAATCCTCTAAAAAAAAAACTGGCAGAAGAGAAGGGTAGATGTCGCCCGAGAGCATCTAATAAATTTTATTGTCGGGGCAT
>Ga0179591_1338503_pt1 | contig 12085 bp, 13 predicted proteins | sample CZOMad2_1_08_16f_FD_182891 | JGI IMG/M metagenome (GOLD analysis project Ga0179591, IMG submission 182891) | Vadose zone soil fungal communities from Angelo Coast Range Reserve, California, USA - CZOMad2_1_08_16fungal (PacBio error correction) | ecosystem: Environmental > Terrestrial > Soil >...
AGACTCTCAACAACAACCTTAAAGGGTCAGGTTGGGTCGAAGAAGGCTCGATCTGTCCGACTCAGTCTATCTGTACCAAAGAGGGTAGGCTCTGGTCGTAAGAACCCAACTTGAAAAACGCCGGCTTAAAATGCAAGGTGAAGGGAGAGAACAAGCTGAGCCGTGCCTGTCTTAGAAATTGGGAAAATCCGGGAAAAAAAGGAGGGTATTCGCCACTCTGATCTGGGATAAATCTCCCGGAGGGGGAGACTGAACCGGAGGCTGCAGAAAGAGGAGGAGACTGACTAATCAATTGTAACGAGAAATGAAAGGAAACGGCAAATTTCCCTTCGAAACCATGCCGGGACGGCTACACAAGCATGAACCCGCCTGAATGCCGGACACCCTCCCCAGCGGCGTTCATGGGGAGGAAAAAGCATACCCGGAGACGGTCAGACGAACTCCTTTAAAAAGTGGCTGCTGAAACGGTCTTGCACGAAAGACTAGAAAAGGTAAAGGAGAAAACTTTAGCGGGAGGGGGGGAAAGGTCAGCGCTAAGCAGGGCAAGGGAAGAGGTACTTGTCCAAGGGATTACTGAAGCACTAGAAGACTGTTATTAGTTGTGCTTCGTGGGACGGCGCGACGAAGGGGACCCGCAAAGGCTCTCCGGGTGGAGAATTGAGGAAGATCGATGAAAAGGGGCCAAGGTTCAACTGTTGGGTTTTGGGAATGGAAAAAATCTTTCATACCGTGTCAGGGAAGAAAATCGGTAGAGCTTTAGGGAAGGGACGGGGGTAAACGGAGCGTCATAAATCCGACGCCGGAAGACAAAGGGATGTGGTGGGGGTGGCGAGGAGTCGTCACGTTGTCGGCGAGGTCCGGTTTGGGCGTGTAAAACAAATTCGGGGTACTGCCGAGAAAAGGATTCGGGGGCAGTCTAGGCGGAAGAAAAGACTAAGGCGTTGACAAAAGTGAAATACGTCGGGGGGAAGACGATGACCGGACTGGCAGGAGCCAAAGTCTGCCGATACGTTCCCAAGAGAAAAAACGAAGAAAAGCCGAAGTTATGATGACGTGTGTCGATTTCGCGAAAGGGGGCTCAAAGCTCCCGTGAAGGGACTATTCACCGGCGAAGGAGCGGGAAAGACCAACGTCGCGTGAACGGGGGGGGACCGAATCGTCATAAAAAAAGTGATGTGAGAGGGGTCGAACGGTAGTTTAATTTCATCCTCATCGGAAGGAACCGTGTCTGAGACCTTGCTCAGGCTTCTGGGGGGAGGGGAAAAGGGATAGAATCAACCGGGGACGCAGCTCAACATTCAAAAGGAAAAAGATGGGGGACGAGTAACATGAGATTCGGAGGGGAAACAGGACCTACGCTGACCTGACCCGGCTCGAGGGGGTGTCTCCTCAGCCTGACGGGAAGAACTTTAGTGGAGTTGGGAGTGCGAGGAAAAACTCGCGACAAAAGGGAGCAGTATTGACGTTAGTCAAAGAGGATGAAAATTCTCTATGATTCTCGCGGTGACGGTTGAAGAAGGTGAAATCTCTCTTCTTTCCGCCCAGGGAGGCAGGTCGTAAAGAGTGGAGACCGTGGGAAAGGAAGTATCAGACGGGAGTCCATGGAGGGGAGGTCGACGGAGCGTGCCTGTGGTAATGAGGAACTTTCTGGAGTTCTTGATGTTCTTGCGAGATAGTGATTTCTGAAAAAGAGAACTTTCATGGAACAGCCACGAACTGGTGCCGGCCTGCGGCGTGACGGCGGGCTGCGGAGGGCTAGTCGTAGAAAGGAGGGATGTTATGGAGGGGGGTGCCCGGAAAACGCCCTTAGGCCTGCGACGGTGGGGGAATATCCTCTCAGGAGGACTCGCAGATCCGGGGGGACTGGGCAGGTCGCTAATAATTGCGGTGGCTGGTTACAGGGAAGGGGGGGAAGGGAAATAACTGGTCGTTAGGGGGGAAGGAGTCTACTCCTTTGAGGGAGGGGGCGACTGCAAGGAAGGGGACCTGGAGAGCTTTAAGGGGCTGACCGAAAGCCTGCAAGGTGGAGGAGAAGCTAGACGCTGTTTTCAGGAAGGAGCCAAGGAAAAGGTCTTTCGCGAAAAAAAAAAGCGTATAAACCGTTGAGGGGCATTTGGATTTGATTGCAACACCACGACGGCGGCTAGATGAACAAAAAAGGCCCCTACGGAACGTCGCCAGTGATCCGTGAAGTTTTTTTTCAAAGTCATACCTCGAACTTGTCTCATAACCCGAGTCGAAGGGGAAAGGCGGGTCAATATTACAGTCTTAAAAACCAATGGCCTCACTTGCGGTGACACCGGGGACGGCAAGCGGTATCAAGATAAAAAAAAAAGGAAAAGGAAACCCTCGTTTTCTTCAGTTGGAGGGAAATCAGGAAACGCCGCATTGAGAGCCAGTGGGGTCACAAGGAAGCAAAATCTCACGCGAGGAACATCCCTGCAGTCGATCGGGGAAGAAAGATACTATTGAGAACTAGCACAGGTCTGGCGCTTCTATGTACACTTATCAACCGGGAAAAAGCCTGGAAACCGCCGATTTCACAGACGTAAGGGTATAAGATCCTGGGTCTCATTGATAGCGGAGGGGCTCATTGAAAGGAAAGGACCCTTCCACTGGGAAGAGTACGCAGGGTCTCTCTCGTGGGGCACGGCGTTCGCTCGAGAGGCTCTCAAAAAAGGAAATTAGAAGATAGCGAAAACGATTGAATACCTCGGGCATAACTCAACTTGCAAATCTCGGTGGGAAGGGCATACGCCTCTCGAAAGGATTAAACCTTGACTTCCGGGATTCTAAAAAGAGATGCATTCCATGCGGTCCCCAGTACCACTCAGGGGGACTCGAAAGAATCGAAGCAATCGGGCGTTCGGAAAACAAGCACCCGGTCCAGTGGCCACGATCCCTCCTATTCAGGGAAGGGGGATCTCAGAACTTTTCCAGGAGGGGTAGGGAAAGATTATTGGAGGTACCCGACATCCGGCGAAGTCCTCTGGAAGTAAAAAATGAACGAACATAAGGAAGAAGTTAGTTATCTGTCATGCGTAATAAAAAAAGATTTCGTTCGGAAAACGGGAGGATCAGGAGGTCCAGAATGCGGCCGAACGTGATAGATATCCCATCTTAGGAAAATGACCGTCGAGATTTGATCTATGCACTCTTCATATGAGAGAGAAAACAACATGGCATTAAAGGAAAGGCGAAGAATGCCTGTCGGGCCCCTTGTTACAGATTACCTGGTTGATAAAGAAGCAACAACGGAAGAAAAACAGGAAAGGGATCAGGGAAGGGGCGCGGGGAAGAGAAAGAGGGGGGGTGCTTCCAAGTTCGCAGAAAACCAACCGTTCAAGTATCTAAAAGGGACTTAGTTAGCTTTCCAGGAGATTTCTACAGTGGTCAATAAGGGGTAACGGGGCAAAACCAAGGATAAAGGGAGAAGGTAACCTACCTAAGGAACCGCCAGGGAACCAAGACCACGTGAAGAAATGTTACGAGGGATAAGACTTGCTACTCCTTAAATTAAAAGTCCTGGCTCCGCTTTAAAGGAAACCTAAGAAAGGATCCCGCAGGGAAGATGACGACGCATCAGCCCCACGACAGCCCGCGAATTCCTTTCCCGAGTCCAAGGGAGGGGAAAAAAAAAAAAAGAATAATCTGTTTTGCGACCATGCGCACAAGAAAAAAGAGAAAAAAACGACCGAGTTCCAACGTAATCAGAGAACGGAGAAAGATCAACTCTCACAAAAAAAAGTTCCTCTTGAGCATCGGGTTCCCAAGTCCACGAAAAGGGAAAAAAAAAGACGTCCGCCCTGGCGAACGCGGAGCTTAGGTCACCCGTCACGGACACTCATATCTCCGGGTCCTTCGGGACATAAGGAGCGTCAGTCAAGACAGGCGAAAGGTAGCGAGGAGTGCGGAACTCTACAAAAACGACAAAGTCATCCGCCCTATAGCGAGCAGGGCAAGAAGGACCGTGCCCACTTTTCATGTCGAGGTCCAAAAAAAAAAAAGGGAAAGGATCTGCAGCGTGAAACTCAGAGACACAGAGGATGTAGAAAGACATGACGACGGAACTAGGCTCGTGATCCTCACTTTGACCGCAGCCGCGCCTAACAAAGGGAGGAAAGTTATGTCGTGACAAGACGTCAAACAAATCCTTCGACAAGGGGAGAAAAAAACGACCTTCACGGGGGAAGGGTGGTAAAATTCACGTGAGAAAAAAGGGGAAGAAGAAGGGGAGATTCCCCTTTCGACGGGGTCTCAAAGGGGGAACTTGATCTTGAGCTCTTTCGCGAAAGAGGGAAAAGAAATCACGGCGCTAGAACGGGGCTTTCCAAGAAGAAAGTTTCGCAAAAGGTTCGCGAAGGAAAGGGAGAGAAAGAGCGGTAAAGAGGGACATAAGGGAAAGGGAAGAATGTAAAAACCTAGATTCTCTCTATCCAAACATGGCGTCAGGAGGGAAAGCTCTCATTTCTTAACACGGGGGAGAAAACGAAATCGGGGGGTAAACTCATCCTAAACAACAACATATCTTAGACGAGGGAAGTGCGTATGAATCAGAAAACCAAAGAGCACGCGACCAGCGATAGAACTCTTCGACAGTTACATGAAACTCGGAGCCACAACGAACAAAACCCCTAGGAGGGGAGAACTTCCTGGGAGTAGGGCCTCAAGGCTAAATTCAAGCTATTGGAAAAAACGGAGGAAGATCTGCGGGAAGGCTAAGAGGGAAAAAAAATGACAGGAGAGTCAGCGGACGCGAGCCGACTACCATCAGCGACGTCGAGAAGTTAACGCACAGGCTACAGGAACAAGTTCACCTGACTATCTAAACAACCGTCGCGATCAAACATGGAAGGGGAATCACACTAGGGAAGGTAATCAGGGACTCTCTGCAAAAGACCGGAAGAGAAAAGAGGGACAATTCGAGCGTTTCTACTCGGAAGACTTTCCTCTAAGGGCGGGGGAACGAACAAAACGGCCGCACGGGTAAGATGAGGTTCTGTATGCAAGGGGAGGCATGGTAATGGTTAAGGAAGAAAGAACAGGTTAGAATAGTCTTTGCAAGAGGCCGGGTTATCGGTAAAAAGTCTCAGGAGAAGAGGAAGGAGAGAGGGCCTCCGACAATTTCTATTGGTGAACTGACGGGGGAAAAAAAGGTTATACTACCCGTCTATAAAATGTGAGAAAACGGCAAGAGACTTCTGGGCATAAGGGGAAGAAGAAGCATTTCGCGGAAGGGAAAGGGAGGCAATAGATCTGCGCCTTCAGGGAATCTGAAGAGCCGGTTGGTGAACCTACTTTACTAACTCTTTTCAAATAAATCGAAAAAAAAGTCGAGGAAGATGGATCTTTCTAACCATGATCTCTAGAAAAAAACAAAAAAAACGAAGGAGGATTTTTCGCCAGAAAGAATGCTAGATACGACGAACTGTCGAAGATGAAATCAGGGGATGCTAATGGTCTTCAACTACACCAGCGAAGACGAGGTCGCTCTAGGCCTGCCCTGGACGGAGAGAAATTCCGTTGGCAGCTTAATGGAAAAAAAACGGTGAGGACGAGAAGGGGAAAAAGTCAGGATCTTCGGAAGAAGACGAGGTCTTTGAACTCCAAGAAAAAAAAGGATCTCCCGATTCGAGGAGCGGGGCCAAGGAGTAGCGTCTCTATATGTAATGTCCGCGAAGGGTGGGGGGGATAAGGAGAGCCGGAACCTCGTAAGGAGAGAACAATTGGAAGAGGAGGTCGTTTCCCCAAAAAAAAGAAAAAGTATCACCCCCTAGGGAGAACGACCAATCTGAAAAGGGGCATGACGGGCCTCAAGTGGAAAGTAGCCAGGGTCAAATCTCTCGATCGGACTTGACGGATTAAGTGTCTTGACCGGGGAAGTGGAGCCGAAGAAGGAAAATGGGCAATCCGACATGTATCATCACTGATCGCTATTCGTTCTCAGCAACTTCGGGAATTGTTCACGTCGCGGATGAAGCACGAGAAATCTGCATGTGGGAGGAGGAGGTCGGATTACGAGAGGGAGATGTACGTATCCCGGACCTCGGAGGAAAGATAGGAGCCTTCCACTATCTTCGTATCAGGGTTTATCCCTGTAGCAAGGTATCAAAAAAAAGTTCCCATCGGGTGGGAGGGGTTCGTTTGGGTAAGAAAGGTGAATGAACGGGTTTCGAAGAATCAGTGAGGACGTAGAGGCTTTACACGTGAGGGAGGGGTTGGGCTATGGTCTAAGAAACGCAACCTACTAACGAGGAATTTTGGAGGGGAGCAGTCTCAGGTGCTAAAACGTCGCGCCAGGGCGTTTCGAACAAAGGGGGCACGGGGTAAGTAACTCTCTTATAAGGAGGAGGGGGGGGTAAGGAACCCTGTTGGGGGAGCTAGCAGCAGGGGAACAGGGTCCCTTGAGTCGCCCGGCGAGAAAGAGATGCTCACCCAGGGCTTGGCCTGCTCCACGGCCTGACCAGGGAAAGAAGAGGGCGGGGCTAGCGACTAAGTTATCGGGGGGAAAAAGAGGTGTAGAAGGGGATCGACCACAGAATCAAAGAGCTGCCTTCCGTACTATGTACAGGCGACGGGGAAAGCGTTATCGTATACGGTCCTGTTACTTTGACGAAAAATAAAAGGGAAGGGTTCGGGGAAGAAAAGAGGGAAGCTATATTTTGAAAGGGGAGGGTACAGTATCTCTGTCTTGATAAAGAGACTGCACGTCTTCTGCTGCTTCAAAGTTAGGAAAGGGCCTCCGCGTCGAGCGGTCTTCATGCAAAAAACGGGGGAATGAGAAGGTGAAAAGCGAGTAAAATCAGAAGTGTAGGGGGACGACTCTACCGGGCAGGTCTCGAAAAGGGGAAGGAGTACTTACATCTTGATCTGAACGAACGGGGGTGGTAATTGTTTCGCGGCAACATAAATTTGTCAGACGGAGTGAAAGGTCTCACCGGCAACTGATTAAAGACAGGGGGAAATTATGTTCTACTGGGAGTTCGTTAATTCAAGGCTGGGAACAAAGGAGTCGGGGCGTAACGCCCGTGTTTCTCCGGACGGAAAAAGGAAAGTCGCCCATCTGCAGAAACTGGGGACGATGGGAATGAGACGGGGGAGAATGTTGGGGGACGTTCAGGGGAGGGAAGAGCGATTTTTTAATTCGAAAAGGGAGGACGGATCTTTTTCAGGAAGAGTGAAATTGTCCAAAAGACGTAGGGATGTACTTCCATCTATTGCAAAGAAGGCGCTTGCTTCTTCTTGAGGTGGGGGGTCACGTGACAACCTCCTTCTTTAAGGAAAAGGATTTCTAAAACGGAGAGAATCTCTTGTTATGTGCAAGGAAGGCTGAAGGAAGTAATGAACTTCGTCACGGAGAAATGTCGAAGTACCCGTTGGGAGGGTGGGGAGTTTCTGAGTTACCTGCCGACGGGGATCCAAGGAAAAAGCGCGACTCCTTAATTAAGCGCGAGGAAACTAAAAGAAGGGGGACGCCAACCGATTCCCCAATGAATCAAAATGGCTTGTTTGTTCTTCGAGGATCGGGGGATAGGAGGGTCGCGGGAGACTGAGAAAAACTGGAGTGAAGGGTGGGAAAAGGGAAAGGGGGGATTTCTGCTCACCATTAAAAGAAGAAAAAGAAGGTGTCCTAAGTGTCGTTGAGCAGCAGGTGGACTCTAGATAGGAAAGGAGTTGCCTCTATAAAAGCAGAAAGAGGGGGGGGGGACAATCTTACGGGTCTCTCTAGTCACTTAAGGACCCAAAAACGGGGAGAATACAAGAGGTCTGAGATCTCGTAAAAAAGGTGCCGCCTGCAAAAAAGGAGACTCGCTGTCTCAGGTTGTCGTGGAAAAAAGACAAGAGGTCTAGGACTGGAATGGAGACAGACCACGTCTTGGTCAAGTCAGACTGCAAAAGAAACCCGAGAGCTCCCTTCTGGCTTTCCGGTACGACCGATGCACGCGTACTAAGAACGGCTTCCACTCTGGGAAAGAGAATCCGGACGGGTTTATCCTTTGAAGAAGACTTAAGGAAAGCACTTCCTGGAGAAAGGGGGACCGTGGTCCATTCTAGCGGCGTGGCATAGTACAGAATATCCTTTGGGAAAGTGGCTCTCAGCAGTAGCTGCTGGGAGAATCCACGTCGGTCTAAAGGGAGAAAGTCTAATCTAAACAAACAAATATGAGTTAAGAAAAGAGTAGACTCTCTCTTGAGCTCCCGAGAGCGGGGCACGGGAGAAAGCAAGGTCTCTCGTTACTTGCGAGAAACAGCCAAAAGGCAAAAGAGAGCCTTCACTCATGACTTCCTGAGGACTGAGAATATCAAGTCTCACCAGATCTCCGGCGAAGGCGGGAAGACTCCCTGTGAGGTGGACTTACACTCGGCCAGAGGGAGGAAAAAAGCCCCACCTATTCATGGGGAAGAGGGGGAGAGGAGAACCGGCTTACCTTTACCACGAACCTGTTTCTTCCGCATCCTGCCAACGAAGGAAGCTGAATTTGCCGAAATACGCAAAAAGAGGGAGGAAATTTCAGTTGGAGGGGCGGCAATGAGTAATCCGCCTTAGGACTCGGGGGGAGGAAACAGAAACCTGGTTAAAGACTTTCCAACTCGGGAAGAGGTGCCGAGGAAAAAGTGGTCTAGTGACCGACTAAGATACAACTCATTAGTAAAGAAAAATCAAAGGTGAGATCCTTGAGGGGAAAGACTGTCAGAGGTATCGTCATTTTCTTCAATCACTCAAAAAAAAGCAAACGAAAGAAGGGGGAGCTTCTCTCGCGAACCTAGCATAGAACGGACTCCGCAACAGCCGTCGTTGGTCTCTAGTCGCAGGCCACGTGAGCGTCGAAAACGGGGGGACGCTGCTTTCCAAATTCACGAAAAGTCGGGGAAACCTCGAATTCAAGTACCGCTGCGACGCCTGATCACGTCGGGAAAAGGGACCTCCATACTCACCGCCAAGTGTTCCCACTGGGAAAGAGAACAAAATCACGTAAAGTGACAGGTCGCGGCGAACAAAAGCGAAACAAGGGGAAACTTCAACGTGCATCATAGAGGCGCGGCTTCGACACCAAGAATCAGGAAAAGAAGGAATGTCACAGACTCCGAAGAACCAGCCTCAGCCGCCGAAGGAAAAACCTCTCCTCAGGTCCCGACGACTCGGAAAGGTGTTGGGAGAAATAAAGAAAACGAGCGCCATAACCCTCACTCGAGGAGACGACGTCTATCCAACAAGGAAGCCGGAAAGGAGATATACTCTCACCAAAGCTGGAGGGGAGAGGGGAAGGGCGGCAAAACAACGGAAAAAAGAAGAGAAGTTCGAAAACGGAACGGCCGAAAACTTAGACTCCTAGCTGGATTTCGGAAACAGGGGGGCTCCTGCCACCGTCACTCCTTCGAAGACGAAGGGTAAAGCGGAAACTGGTAAAGAACAAACGTCGGTCAAGGCGGACAGTTCTCTTCGTCTGAGAGGGGAAAAATCCTCAAAACTCCAGGTCCAGGGGTAGTTAAGTATAAGCTCCCTGACTATAACTCCCTTTTAAGAAACGGAAGGGAAGAGTTCACACGATTTCCAATACTTAGGGAAAGAGGACACTTTTCCACATCTTCCTTAATACCCTACAGCATGAGCGCTCAACTGCTCGTGAGGGAATCTCAAGGGGCAAGACGAAGGAAAGGACCTACATGAGTCAGAGAATAAAGACCGAGATGCCTGGCACTAACTTCAAACTACGTAAGCAGCGGAAAGAGCCATTCACTTGGAAGCGAGTCCAACTTCACGCCGACAGAGATTCTGACGAAATCCCCGCCGGTGATTTTCGTGGGGAGAGGGAAGTGGAGAGGGAGTCTATCGAAGCACCGATCAGATCAACTGCGCTGAATTACGACCCCCCAAAAAAAAAAGGAAAGGGAACTTCTCTCTCTTCCGTTTTCGAGAAAGGAAAGATACGATATCGAACTCAACAGGGACATGTGGAAAGGAATCGTCTATCTCTCTAGGAGGAAAACAGAAAGAACACTGGGCTGCTAAAAAAAGATACAGGGTGGGGAGACAAAAATTTTCCTCAAATAAGCGCAAAAGAAAAAAAATCGTCTTCGAGGAGAGGCTTACCGAGCCGAAAAGGAACCGTACAGAGGGGGAAACTCGAAAAGGGGGCTTAGGAAAAAGGGAGTAATCTTTAGTTCCCACAACGAAAAAGCAAAAATGGACGGGAGCCGGACAGAGGGGAGGGGCACCTACACTTGCGACGAAGACGCTGTTGACGGCGCCGTGAGGCAGGGCTACGCTAGCCGCGCGGCTTCCCAGAAGGACGAACCTACAACGCAAGCTGACTCTGCCTTATGGACGCACGGGACAATGGGACACCGAGACAAGAGAGGGGAGAAACCATGCTATCCATAGAGTCGGAAAAGTCCCGTCGCGGGGGACGGCAAGAAATTCAGCACCGTCGTCAATTCTGACTAGAATCAGGGGTCGAAACGATTTCTCTCTTTTTCCCGACTTAAAAAGGGGACTCTGGTAAAGTCCAGGACTCTGCGAAAAGGGAGGGGAAATCAACCCATTGTAAGAAAGGGAAGAATTCAGGGTCTTAAGGTGCTCGTTCCACAATTTGCTTGTTGGGGTGGGGGGAGGGGGGGGGGGGGGGGTGGCTTGTAAACTCGAGGGTCTCCTCAGGAGGAAGTCGCGAAAACGCAAGTGGCACTAGAAGAGAAATCTTTGCGAGGGGGAATCGTTGCTTTTGGCGAGAAACGCGACACTCAGCGAAATTCTAGTTGCAACGGCTCCGAAACGAAAAAGTTCAACGCCTTCCCTCTCTCATGAAGGTCAGCTCCCTCCTCGACTAATCTTTAAGGAGGAAACAAGGTGAGTGGATTAAAAAAAACTACGGGGGGAAGAGTCAATAGCTATTCTATCGAGCACTGAGAGTGAACCTTATCTCACCCATCTCAAAAACAAAAAAAAAAAAAAAAGAAAGTACGACAATAATAGATAAGGTTCTGAAAATCTTATAGAAGAAGGTAGAAAAACTCTAGGCGTGCCCGAAGGGTCTTAAAACCGAAGAGGGACCTCAGGATCAGGGGGAGGAAGCCATTGGGGCGCTACGCCTGCGTGAGGAAAAAGGAAAAGTCGTCTTAAACGCCTTGGAGGGAGGAGACACCTTGAATCGCCTCCGACAGCGGAAGAGTGGATCGCCTAACAAAGAGGAAAAAAATCTATTATCTTTCCAGTAGGAGCGATGGAGAGGCAAATAGTGGTTAAAGAATAAAAAGACCGGGGAGGGGGGACCTTCCAGTAGGAAAAAAAAGGGGAAGAGGAAGTCGTAGGGGAAAAAACTGACCTTACACCCTTCGTTCCGACTACCTTCCGAGAAAAGGGAAAGGGGGGGGAATGTCGGACCCATCCTTCAAAGGAAGTACTCCTGGGGAAGAATCTGCCTGGAACCTTTAGAGTGTGCTGCTGAAGGTCGCAAGGGAAGAAGGGAAATCCGCCTCTGGGGGGCAAGGGGAAAACATGACGACGTTCGGTCAGAAGCAGGTCACTAGGGGAAAACTGGGTCATCAGCCGTGGGACAAAGAAAAGGATGGAGTAGCAGGCGATGTCAACCTGACACTAATCGGACAAAAAAGGGGGGGGTCCGGAAAAAGTAGCCTAAATCCAGGAGAATAAGAACGAGGGTCTGTAAAATGGAGCTTAACCCGTAAGTGAGTGGCGAAGAGAAGTATCCTTTACCATCTAGGGGGGGACAGGGGGTTTGTGACGGGAAGGGAAAGGAACGTGAGAGACCAAAGCTTGAAAAGATCGCTGGAAACTACTACGTTTTTTGGTCGTGAAAGGGAAAGATCCCACGGGATACTAGGTGTCGTTGGAGGCACCCGTGTGGTCCGTTGGGGGAGTGGGGAGGAAAAAAAGTTAAGGAAGGTAACGGGAAAACGAGGAGAGTAAATCAATTTCCAGACCACGGGTTCGGATACTCATCCTGCTTTTACAAAGTTGGGGTAGGCGTCGATAGATGCTGGCTTCGCAACCGGAAAGCGCCTAGCGGGTAATGGCTCCGGGATAGGAGGGAAGAGAGAAAATCGTGTTTGGAGATTGAGGGAGAAA
>Ga0179591_1282144_pt1 | contig 12084 bp, 13 predicted proteins | sample CZOMad2_1_08_16f_FD_182891 | JGI IMG/M metagenome (GOLD analysis project Ga0179591, IMG submission 182891) | Vadose zone soil fungal communities from Angelo Coast Range Reserve, California, USA - CZOMad2_1_08_16fungal (PacBio error correction) | ecosystem: Environmental > Terrestrial > Soil >...
AGCCGGGAAGGAAAAATGTGCCGACACGTTCTCAGAAAGGATTGGAGAAGCTGTCGGAGGAGGTGAGAGAAGAACAAAATCTCCGCTTAGACGATTACGTTGGAAAGGGGTCAGTTACTCAAAACTCGACCAGAATCTCGGGGCGAGGGCCCGTGCGAAAACCGGGGGAGATAATAGGGAGGTGAAGGCGTGAGACCGGAGGCAGAAGCTAATCGCAGAAGGGGTTCTATGGCCAAAAAGTCGACAGGGGACGGCAAAAGGAAAGGAAAATTTAATTTAACAGTCAACAAGGAGAGGGGGGGTCCGGACGCAAATGAGCTATATGGGAAGGAAGATAGTGGGCGGAAAGCCTTGTTGTTTTGGGGAACATGGCATAGCTTCGGTGGCAATCTTGGGCTTTTATGGGGTTAAGAGAAGGTCACAACAGGAGAATAAAAAAACGTTCAACGAAACTAGGTCGGAGAGGGGAACTTTGCCAAGGCCTAAAGGGCAGAAGAGGTCTGAAAGCCATGGGCCGGGCTGGTTCAAAAACAGTCAAGGGACGAGCTCTTGAAAGAGATGTTCTTCGTGCGAGCAGGGAAGGTAGAGGGGGGAGGGGGGGCCACGGGGTTAGTGGGGATCTGAAGACCGTAAAACCGTGTCGAAACGTAAATGAGGAAGTCCCAGCTCTCCGGGGAAAAATGGGAGAGGGTCCTGGTACGCCTTTCGGGAGACAGAGAAATTAAGCGGGGCTTGGAGAGGGGGGGAGAAGAGTGTCCGTTTTCGTCGGCTGGGGGAAAAAAGAAGGGGAGGGAAGAGCGGTATGGGAACGGCAGGAGAGCTTTAGCGGGCCATGGTTGGGGTAACAATGGAGGTAGGTAATCTGTTGAAGAAAATGATAATCGAACCATGGAGGAAAGTTTCGGGAGTAATGGAAGAGTCTGGAGGGGAAGAGGACTAACTACCGAATTTCACGGGTTGAAAGTGTCCTTAGCCGCGGTAAGAGGGAGGAAAGCGTAAAACTGTACGATGAAAGGGACAGGTGGATGACAAGCGCGAACTAGAAAAGGGGGTCAGAGGTCAGGGTCGCTTCAAGGGGTCCTGGGGCAGTTGTCTTTCAGAAAAAGTCGCTGCGGAGTTCTGTTTGAAAGGAAGGGGGTGAGGACATGCGCGACGGCCTCTGTGAAGTGGGAAGGGACAAACAGCCGCGAGTTTCACTCGGCGTCCCTGGGGTTTACTCAAGGAGGGGGGGGGTCCGTCGGGCCGCGGGTCATGGAAGTGAAGGTGCGTATCGCCGAGGAAAATACCTGCGGGAAAATGATGGATGCGGTGCGAAGTGAAAGGGGGGGGGAGTGAGAACTGAAAGTCGACTTGGTTGGACAAGGGCGGTAAGAGAAGTGTTCTGTAAATTCTAGAGGGAATTGAAAGGGGAGAATATTGGTGTAGGGGGGGGACGCGAAACGTAAAAAAAAAAGACCGGAGCCGGACTTTATTGAAAACAGCCAGAGCGATTTCGCAAAAGGGGGGGGAGCACCTTCTTCGGTCGAAGAGAGAGGAATCTAAGGATCCGAACTAGACTCTTCCGCCAGAGGTAGCATCATAGACGGGGAGAATAGAAAGAAAAATCTTTGGAAACAGGGATGGAAAAACGGGCACGAAGGTTCTCTTCCTAATGACAAGTTGGTCGTGGAGACGGAGGGTAATTACCACTAGGGAAAGCTTGGCTGCCAACAGTAGGGGGGCCTGGTTCAAACGAAGCAGAAATAACGGGGAGTGGTAGGACAGGGGAAAACGGGAAACGAGAAAATCTCTGACGGGTTTTAAAGGGGCGGCACGGGTCAAGCAACTAAATCGGCCGAGCGAAAAGGGGAAGTGCGGAAGTACATTTCAGAGAACGAGAAGATTGAACGAGGGGAAAGTAAAACGAAGAAGTTGGAAGTGGAGGGGAGCGAATAGGGAGCTGGGAGCAAGACGAGAAAAGGCCTAGACGAATAAAAAAAGGTAAGAGTAAAAAAAGGAAACAGAAAACCTAGGGAGGGATCACCGGCGTTAGAGGACCAGGTGGGTCACACATCGGATACATCTACAATAGGGTTAAGATTATAGCCAACAGCCAGGCGAGACATTCACGAAGGAGAGCGAAGTTCAGAGGGAGGGAATCGAGGAAAGGATAGGAAATAGGAAACGCTCACAAGCAACAACTAAAAGCGCAAGTTCGAAGGTGGGGTAGCTCTTCTAAATAAATTCAAAAGCAAGAGGGGAAAAAGTGGACTAATCGCCCCCTAGGAGATTGGGTCTGAAAAAGAAACAGGAAGGAGCACCAACGGAGGGGTGACTTACCAAAAACGTTGGGTGGGGACGGACAATCACGACAGGGAATGGAAGGCCTCATGCCAGGACGGACGGGAGGGTGGCCTCGTCGAACGGGGTGGACGTAGTTATAGGGGGGAAATAGCTCGGGACAAGTCACCAGATGAAAGAACGGCAAGGAAAAATGGGGCTTAAGTCGAAAGGGAAGGCGACAGGGGGCACGGGATAGACCGATGGCCGATTTAACTGGGATATAAAGCTTTAAGCGAAGAAGCGGGGTTTCTCTGCCGGAATAGACCTAATAATGCGGAACACAGGGGGAGAATACGGTCAAACAGAAAACGGGAACGTTTAGAGCTATAGGGTCCTCTCGAGTACCTTGGAAAGAGAGAAAGGGAGAGGGATGTACAACTTCAAGCTGGGAAAGAAGGGGTCTCGATCACGACTAGTTAATAGTAGCAACAAAAAACTGGGGGAAAGAAAAGGATAGGGGGAAATCCGTCGGGACCAGAAAATCAAAAAAACTCCTAACAGCCGCGGGGGCGCGACAAAAAATAGCGCAGAAAAAAAAGACCACGAAGGAAACCAGGCGCGAAATTCCAGTGAAAATCTAGTCAGAACCCGGGAGTCCGCACCGACTCGTTAGATAGTGCAAAAAAAAAGAGGGGCTCAGTGAAAAGAGAGAAAAGAAAAAAAACAGAGGAAATGCCGGACGAAAAGAAAGTTAGAGATGAATTCTCGACAGAACTCCAAGGAGGTCACGACGATAAAAGGCGGAACAGCAAGAGGAAAAAACACGGGAAAAAGAAGAAACTCAAAAGGGGGCCCGAGTCCAAACTAAACTCCACTTTAAAGTCGTGCAATCAACAATCCAAAGGGAGAGGGGCGCTCAACGAAAAAATTTTACAGGAAGGACAACTGATAGTTGTTCGAGTCAATGAACGTTTGAAAACGAAAAAAGCCTCAGATGCGGGAAAATTTCCAGTTCTGGAGGGTGAGGCTAGAAAGATAAAGAATACAGAAAAGGATTCGATAATGCCGGGAACATCATTCAGCTGAGAGAGGACCAGAAACGCCTCTCAATTCTAGTACAAAAAAGATTCAGCATAGAAGGGGTAATGGAGAACCATTATGTCGTGCGAAAAGGGGTCTGCATGGGGGGAATAGACTCGGGGGAAAAAAAAAGTGGTTGGAGGTCCCCGGGTATACCAGAAAACATTGAGAGGGGACGCCCGCTAGAAGGTTTCAGGGGCGTAGAAGGGAAGTTTAGGAAAAAGAACTATCAAGAAAAAAATAGATTCCGCTCCATGGGAATGCAACCTAAAGGAAGTTCGGGGGGGAGGACTCTCATAGAGGAGAAAAGTGAACTGGAAGGCGAGACCTTGGAGAAAGTGACCTGCCGATAAACACTGAGAGGGTCTCCGCGGGCATACAGTTGCCAGACCAAACCGACCCATGAAGTGATACTCGGAAAAATTAGGGTCAACTGAACGAGTCCTCGGCAGACGGTGGAGTCCCCAATCGAAGAGGGGTAGCCAACGCGACCATGACCTAGCTAAAAAAAAAAAATCAGGAGGGAATCGAAACCGTAGGAAAAATAGTGTTCGGGAAAAGACTTAAAAAAAAGGGGTATCGATAGGACCAAAGGGAAAAAGACCAGAGGGAGGAAGAGGCAAGCTTGACTACGAATCTATGGAGCCAAGCTCCTCCATACCAAGAGAAAAAAAAGGGGCTGTGTTAAAATAAAGAGCTGTAAATAACGAAGGACAAGGGGATGGGGCAAGAAAACGGGGACTCACGTGTAAAGAAGAATAAAAACCGAGACAAACGGGGGGAAGAAGGGAATTTTCAGACAAAAAGAAGACAGGGTAAAGCTTTCAAAGGAGGGGGAAACGAAGCCAGAAAGTATTCTCCCTGGAGGTCTGCTAACGGCGGGAAAGCAAAAGGTCAGAAAAAACAAAAAAGCAAGAAAACAAAGGGAGACAGTTACACTCCAATTGAGGAAATCTTGGCCAACTCAAAAGGGAGAGTCGCAAACGAAAAAAGATAAACTTAAAAGAAGAAGCATCCAGGGAATAGGAGAAAAAAAGAAGGGGGACCGAGGACTACAGGGAAAACTTATAAACACATAGGGAAGAAACGTTGAAAGTACGATATCAATCTCTCAATGGAGATAAAAGAAGGTAACAGGAATCTTTAATCTAAAGACTTCCCATCGGGGGGGAAAGGGAACCTGGAAATTAGGCGTCTAAACTGACTGCCAAGGAGAAAGCTAGGAAAATTAATCTACGCTCAAAAAAGGATATCATCGAATCTAAAGGGAAGCGAAAAGAAAAAAAAGAAAGATTCACAAACTGTGGAACTAAGAAAAGAGGAATACACTAATAATCGAACCATAGTTTTCCAAGGACCAGAAACCGGAACTCAAAAGGAAAACGTCTCTAAATTCGAAATAAAAGGCGAGGAAGATTGGCAAACAGAGGGGAGGAAACGAAATGGCTGAGTCAATTCCACCATGGTCGTCCATAGTTGAATTAGAAAAAAGTAGAAGTAGAACAGGCGGGTAGGACTCTTACACAATGTAGAAACGGTGGGGGGAAAAAACCCCAGCAATAAAGGGTGATTAGTTACAACAGCCTTGAGAGGAAAGAAAGGGAACAAGTAGGTCTAACCGTAAAAAACCGTCAATGGGTCCCCCCCATCCGAGAGGCACTTCCCAGAAGGGTACCAGCCTACCGTCATTTTCAAAATGTGACAATAGGGTGATGTTGACGGGGGGCTCTATCCAAAAAAACTGTCATAGGAAAAGGAAAAAGTCGGCACCGAAAAAGATAGACCGCCATAAAAAAAAAGAAACGGCGGACATCGAGGTCTACAGTGAAAAGGGACGGGCGTAAAATTCGAAGAGCTAGTTAAAAATCAAAGGGATTCCGCGAAATTATATTAAGGGAAAGTAAGGTCACAAAATTCAACCTCCGACTTCGACAAGTGAGTCTAAAAGCAGTATATTGGAAGTTCTGTCAGGAGAACTAAAAATGGTCCAACTTCATAAGCCGGTCGAGCAGGGGAAAAACTTTTGTCGCGGAGCTCGACACCGATGGAAAAAGCTCAATGATCGAGGAAAAATTCAAAGGGAAAAAGGCAATCGACATCGAAAAAAACAAAACGATGAAAAGAGATAATACAGGTGAAGGTATTTAAGGGAAGAAGGAAAAAACTACCAAGGAGCGTTGGTTAGAAGGGTAGTAGGAGTGGACGAAAGGAGAAGAAGAACGAAGGATGAGACGTTGGAAGTGGTAGGAGTTCAATCGACCGCGAACCTCATCGTTCGAATCCGCGTAGTTCTGGTAGGAGGAAATGACCTTAGGGAAGAAGCTAAGCGATACCGTAGTGTGCTAGGGGGAAAAAAAAACTAAGGTACCGTCAGTTGAACGCAATGAGGGTTGAAAAAGGGAGATGAGCGCCGAGATCGAAGGGGAAAAGCTCGAGGGGAACGTCTTACAGCTATGGGAGAAGCGTATTTCGGAGGGCAGGAGAAGTCAACATAAGGGGGGGGGCTCGAGCGAAAGTAAAAATGTGAATTCGCGGGGACGCCCCAGGGGGCAAGAAGTTTGCCGGGAAGTGAAATCTTGTAAACTGGAAAGAACCGGGGGGAAGAGGCTCGGATAGCAAGATGTGGACTTATTGGTCCGATCTTACGATTGGGGGGGGGGCCACGTTAAGGGGGTTTGAAGAAAAAGAACCGACGCTTTCGAGACTATGACAGGTTAAATGATCAAAACTGGAAGACTGGGCGATTGACGAGAGGGGAATTGAGCCACTCGGGACGCGGCGGGCGAAAGGGAAGAGACGTGACGTGGAAGGATTGTCAGGGGTACGAAAAAAAAGGGACGGCGAAAAAACCGAAACTTTGGGGGGGGGAAAGGGGCGAAGAGTAGGGGTCCCGTTTCGCCTGGAAATTCGAAAGGTCAATTACGAAGACGACGGGGAGAATCGTTGGACGGAAACGGGCTGGGGGATTTCTGGGACTAAGGATAAGAAAAGAACAGTTCCCACTGGATAAACCAAGAAAGGTGTAGAGGCAAACAAGATCAGAGAGGAAGTCGAGGAAAATTGAGGTAAGGAGAAGGGAAGCAAAGGGGAGGGAGGGGGTCAGGGTCGATAATGTTCGGGAGTAAGTGCGGTTGACGACAAACAGTTCAGTATGGATGGTACGTGATAGAGAGAAGACTACGTATGGAAGGAACCAAGACACTATGGAACGAGGCGAATGTTCAAAGGCCGGGCTGGTTGGGACAGCTTCAGGCGGGCCTTGGAATCCGACGGAAAAAGGGAGGGAGAAAAAAAAAAAAAAAAAAAACATCGGTAAAGGAAGTCGAAGTGACAATGGGCGGGAGAAGGTGGCACATTTGAAAAAGTCCTGAAGGTCGGTCTATGCCTCGAGGTGCGAAGTCTGAAAAGGGAGACTACTTGTCAAAAAGGAAAAAAGGGGGGGGGACCGACGGGGGTGTATCAACAAGTGCGGATTTGGCGTAGCCGGGGTTCGGTCTGAGGGGTCTGAATCTGAAGAAAAAGAAGATAACGACGTACCGAGTACCGAAACCGGGAATCAAAAAAGAAAGTAAATCCGGACTATACTGGTGTCATCGGGTGAACTAGGCCGCGGAAAAGGTTAACGAGTCAATAGGGTCCCATTTTGGGGGAAGGACTCAAGAGGGTAGTAACGAAAGGGCAACTGGGATGTGCTTCGCATTCGGCAGGTTTCAAACGGACGGGATACGCATTAGGTTCGAACAGGGGTGACACCTGCCAGAACGAGCACAGGATACGAAAGTTGGGGGGGGGGGGGGAAAAAAGGTCTCGGGGCCGGTAGGAACAAAAAAGAGACGGGCAAAGAAAACACTGGAGGATACCGGAAAAGGTCCAAAAATGATAGTACACCATCAGGGAAAGGTTAATTTGGGAGGCGCAGTCTCGAGCTGGGGAGTAAAGCAGATAAAGACCGATCAAAACCGTACGGAAAAAAAACATGAGCAAAGACCTGGCTTTAGATTCAACCGGCGCAAAAAACGGAAGTTTTAAAGAGGAGAAAGTCAAACGGACAGCAAATCGGAAAACATCAGGCTAGCCGGGAAAGGCGGCGGGAAGGAATTGGGGGAAAGAGAGGCGCCAGGCCGAGGAATCTCATCAGGAAAACAAAAAAGACGTCACCTATCAAGAGATGGGGAGGTTGGAGAATACTCGCAGGAAAATAAAACACGCCACAGGGGGACGGGAATCATCGCCCGCATGCGATTGAGACTGGGAAAGGAAGGGCCGGGAAACGTCAAGTGGTGAATACTAAAAAATTTTGGTCTGTACGAAGTCGAAGGGGGGGGGGGGGGGGGGGGGGGGGGGTGGGGGGGGGGGTGGGGGGGGGGGAGGGTGGGGGGGGGGGGGGGGGGGGGGGGGGGGGGGGGGGGGGGAGGGGGAGTGGGGGGGGGGGGGGGGGGGGGGGGGGGGGGGGGGGGGGGGGGGGGGGGGGGGGGGGGGGGGGGGGGGGGGGGGGATAGAGGGGGGGGGGGGGGGGGGGGGGGGGGGGGGGGGGGGGGGGGGGGGGGGGGGGGGGGGGGGGGGGGGGGGGTGGGGGGGGGGGGGGGGGGGGGGGGGGGAGGGGGGGGGGGGGGGGGGGGGGGGGGGGGGGGGGGGGGGGGGGGGGGGGGGGGGGTGGGGGGGGGGGGGGGGGGGGGGGGGGGGGGGGGGGGGGGGGGGGAGGGGGGGGGGGGGGGGGGGGGGGGGGGGGGGGGGGGGGGGGGTGGGGGGGGGGGGTGGGGGGGGGGGGGGGGGGGGGGGGGGGGGGGGGGGGGGGGGGGGGGGGGGGGGGGGGGGGGTGGGGGGGGGGAGGGGGGGGGGGGGGGGGGGGGGGGGGGGGGGGGGGGGGGGGGGGGGGGGGGGGGGGGGGGGGGGGGGGGGGGGAGGGGGGGGGGGGGGGGGGGGGGGGGGGTGGGGGGGGGGGGGGGGGGGGGGGGGGGGGGGGGGGGGGGGGGGGGGGGGGGGGGGGGGGGGGGGGGGGGGGGGGGGAGGGGGGGGGGGGGGGGGGGGGGGGGGGGGGGGGGTGTAATTTGAGACAGGACATCAGGCAAAGACCTCATTGAAAAGAAAGCGGACTACTGAAAACAGGGGAACAAAGGGAGAGGGTCCACCGTGCTCGAGAACATTGTTTGTGGGCGCGTCAAGAAAGAACCAGGGAAAAGGAGATCCATGCCGAAACGTGGGGACTCAGAGATAGGGGACAGCGTAACACAGAGGTAGTTCAGGCGGCACCATGAAAAAAGTAGCAAATACTTTGAAAAATATCCGCTAACTAAACAAAAAAATTACTTTCGAGCGATCAAGGAAAGAAAGGAGTTCACTGGTCCAGAAATATCGATTCTCTATTCAAAAGAATCGGGAGGAAAGAAGGGTGAGAGGGGAAGCAATGAGTCAACCTTAAAAACTCTAAAATAACAACAAAAAGTAGAAAAATAAATTGACTGAACTGAGATAAAATACACCCAATCAAGGCAAAAAATGGGAGGAAAAAGAGCGAAAAATAGATGTCGCAAACTCCGCGAGTAGGGGGACCTACGCGAGAAAACGAACCAGCGGTTAACGGGCGAAACTAGCAAAGAGGAGTAACCAAATTCTCGGAAATGATTTAACGGGGGTCACTCACCAAGAGAGGTCAAAGGAAAAACAAAGAGAGCACTGGAAAAAGAGGAAGGGGAAAAAAGCGCGAAGTTCCCGGTGCAAGCACTTCAAAAAGCTACCAAAAAAAGTGAACTCAAGGAGGGGAAAGAAAAGGTATAGACCCCCGGGAGAAAGGACGGAACAGAAGAATAAGGGAAAAGAAAAGACCGCTGATTCACAAGAAAGTCAAAGTTCTGAGAGAGATTCAACACGTAAAAAAAGAACGTCAAAGGGAAAGAGGTTTGCGGCAGCCGGCCGGGGTGCAGGGTAAAAACAAAATCTAAAGGGAGGTCTGTGCAGGGGAAAAGTGTAGTGTGAATTCTTAAGAGGAGGTAGGAAAAAAACTAATCCGAACTTCTGGAGGGGGGGAAAGGGGGAAACAACGATGGAAGTCTATAGGAGGATGAGAGCGAAACGAAAAAATCTCTTAACATTTTAAAAAAACAAGCTGTAAACCGCGCGGGGCCTTTCGACAGAAAGGGAGGTCAGCTAAATGAGATGTCGATTGTTAAAAAGAGAAGCGGGGAACACTTACAAAGGAAGGGGACGGGCAGGGTCCGGGGTTGCGCCAAATACGAGGGAAGGGGTGGTATCTCAAGATGGAAATGGGGGCAGTAAAAAAAGGGAACGTTGGGAAGAAGGTGGGGAAGGAAAAGTACAAAAGAATTAACCAAATAAAAACAAATGCAAAGGAAAGAGAGTTCTCATCAAGATGCGCATTCCACATTCCGTATAACCTTGAAGAATTTCAGGGCACGGGGGAAAGGAAGCGGTCAAATGACCGCGAATAGGACATTGGGCAAAAAAAAAAAAAGGATAGAAGCGGGGAAGAGGCGACGTCATCAAGGACCTCGAGAAGGGACTGAACAGGGCAAAGCCAAAATTGGGAGGAGGGAAGAAACCGCGAGAACGACCAAAAGTGAAGCGAGGGGAAATCTCCAGGAAATGGGAAATAGTGGATAGCTGGAAGATTAAAAGGGGGAGGGATAAAGATGTCTTAAATTACACGCTGGAGACGAGTAACAGTTATACAGATCTATTTTATAGGACAGAGCAGACGAGAAACTCAAGAAAAGGGCAACTGGGATTTGAATTTCCGAAAAACTTCCCGGCAGACCTTTGTGAACGAGGGATCAGGAACAAGTACTTCAATAAACCGAACGTGAAAAGACGACAAGCACTCGCCGAAAAACGAAATCAATATCAAGCGTCAACGGAAAATAAAAAGGGAGAAACAGCAAGGTTCAACTTAGGACAGCAATAAAAGACCTGGAGAACGAGGAAAAGAGAGAAGAACAAAGAAGAAAACCCAGACCAAAAAAGAAAGCGAAACTGCGCCGGGGTCGAAAGACAAGGGGAGGGGGTAATCGACAAAAAAAGAGGACATGCAGCGCTCCTGCTCAAAAGAAAAAGAACCATGAGGAAGACGGAGAAAGTGAGAAAAAACAAGGGAGAATTACAAATAGAAGCGAACAACGCTCTACTAGAGCTAAAGGCTCATCAAGGGCCAAAAAAAAGTAAGGAGAGGACGGGAATAGGAAGAAAGGATTCAAAATCATTGGAGTGAACCGTGGTCGATCCTAAGGAACGAGGACCAGAAACATCGAAGTAGGGGAAAAGGGAAACTCGCAAGGGAGGTAGAGACGGAAAGAGGAAAAAAGGACTGAATCAGAACAAAAAGGTCCCGAGGATAGATAAGAAATAAAATACCACGAAGGTCGAAGAGGTGGGAACAGGAACCAAAAGGAAAGAAAGACACGTAGAACTTTGCCCAGAGGAAATCCGGAAAAAGCAGGTAAAGAAAGGGGTACCAAGGAAGTCGCAACCGGGCTACAGGAAGAAAGAAGGGAGTTACAGGAAAAGAAGGGAAAAAAGTGGGGGAGGTAGGTGTGGACGCTCCAAAGTTACACCAAAACTCGGCGAAAATGAATTACGAAAAAAGGATCGGAAAAAAAAAAGAAAAATGTTCAAGACACGTCGAACCCGACGCAAGTCCGGACCCACACGGAGAAAGAGGGGGAACCGTGCAAGGAGATCCCGGAAGAACGTTGACTTACCAAAAAGCAACTCGTGGGGGAAGTGGGGATGGAGAGAAAGCACATGTCAAGAGTGAAACTAGTAGATTGAGGGGTAAAGCCTCCCATACGGAAAGGACGGAAACATGAGAGCGGGGGGACAGGAGGGGGAAGGACAACGGGGGGAAGAGTAAAATTTAACAGAGATAGGGGGGAAAGAAACGAAGGTTAGAATGAACGAACGAAGGGGGTCCGTACGCCGTGGAAAAGCCTATATCGGAAAAAGGGAGTCGGAGCCGAGGGGAGGTCAACGCGCTGAGGAACGAGGGAAAAAAAAAAAAAAAGTCCAAAGGTCAAAACCGAAGTCGAGAAGGAAGGTGTGTCGGGACAGATACTGAGGAAAAAAATTCTTAAAGAAAAAGGAGGGGAGAGAAAGGGGGAGGCGTCGGCACTGTTGCACGTCCGAAACGTAGGAGATTAAAAAAAACTGAGAGAGAGAGTGCACGTGATCATGACCGGAGGAGGTTCAAAAGGGAGGAGTGTGAGAAGGAAAGGAAAATTGGAGAACCAAAAGGAGAGGCTCGAACCAAAAACGATAAAAAAGGGTGGGAATTGAAGGGTAGGCTCAAAATCGAACAATCACTGCGAGAAAGAGGTGTCGAAGGGGGAAGGTTAAGGGACCCGGAGGGACCACCGCCTAATCCTTAACTTAGGTTTACGAGGGGGTCGCACACGGCGATGGAACTGCCAGGGAAAGGAACGGTCAAAGGGCTCGAGCGCTCTCTTATCGCAGTGTGACTATGGCTGAGGGGGGGGCAAGGAAGAGATGTAAGTTTCTGCAGAAATAGCAATTAATAAGAAACAAGAAAAGGATCGGAACGAGCGAACAGGGGGCAGGGGGGAGAGGAGACTGGGAAAACGGGGCAGCTTGAACCTGCCGCTTGACTTAGTCGGGGGAAGGATCTTTGAGAGGAGAGGGAGGGGGAGCCAAGTGGTAAAAGAATATCTCTGTATAGGGTGGTGGGGAACCACGGTTCACGGGGGGGAGAGACCGAAAAACAGGGGGACTCAT
>Ga0179591_1350304_pt1 | contig 12084 bp, 19 predicted proteins | sample CZOMad2_1_08_16f_FD_182891 | JGI IMG/M metagenome (GOLD analysis project Ga0179591, IMG submission 182891) | Vadose zone soil fungal communities from Angelo Coast Range Reserve, California, USA - CZOMad2_1_08_16fungal (PacBio error correction) | ecosystem: Environmental > Terrestrial > Soil >...
GCCCCGATTTTGGGAAACCCGCAGAGAAAAAGATGTCCACTGGAGATTGCAAGGTGGGGCAAACAAGCAACCGGTGGGGGGGTACAAATCTGGGGGGGAAAATTGTGCTGTACAAGAACACAACAAATGCCGGCACGAGTGCTCAAGGAACTACCTGGGAAAACAGACAACCGGGGGGCAACAAGGAGACTGGGGAAGAGATGAAAAGTTTCACCAACCGACACACTAGGCAGTCAGGGGTGTGGGAAGTCCAACATTGGATGGGTGGGGAAGGGTGGATGATATGGGTGGGGGGGGGGAAGGAGAAAGGAGGGAACTAAACAAACATACAACACATTTCATTCATCTGGGGAATGTGGGAGCATCACAGTCCAAATAGGGGGCAGGTGGGGATGAAATGATGCGAATGGGTGACACAGACGACTGCTAGATAAACAGAGCCAAAAGGGTGAGAAACCAAATGGTGGCCAAACCGTAGGGCCACATAAGGAAAACGGATGGGCATTCAATTAGGGCAAAAGGGGCAGAACACATATTCCTCTTAACCCAAAACGCCAGGGCAAATTAAGGAAAATGCTGGATGAATCGACTCCTGCCGGGAGAAAATCATAAGGAAGGAAGAAGCTGGGGGTACCGGGGGTTCTATATACGATAACATTGGTGTGAACCACCAGCAATGTATCGGGGAGGTGGGAGGGTCAGGGGGGGGCAAGTATTTTATATCGACCCATATCAGGGGTTTCAACAAGCGCTTAGTCCATTGACGGGGAAGGGAATTATGAGTTGACTGCGGGAAAAAAAAGTAGATAGAGAAACAAAGGAGGAGGAAAAAAGGAAAAGCTGTGGACACGGGCCGAATTCCTTTGGGAGGAGAAAGTAAACCAAAGTTGTGAGGGGGAAAAAAAGGGATTGGGAATTCAATAAAACTGTCAAACGTAGACACTGAGAGGGGCTTTTGGAAAGAGAGGACCAGAAAAAACCCATCTTTTGAAAGGGGGGGGGTAGGGTAAGCGAAAAACGGAAAAAGTTTTAATTGGGGTACTTTATGTTGCACATGTGGGGGGGCACAGTAGGGGGGGGAAGGAAAAGGGAAAAAAGGGAAAAGGGACAACAGTAAAACGCGGAAAAAGATGCAATGTGAAAACTTTTTAGAAAAACTGGAACCGGGGTATGAAGGCATTGGCAAGGGGGAGAAAGGGATTGGACAAAATACCAAGGGGGCTGGAGGAAAAAAAAGAGCCCCAACCTTTACATGAATACTGGGGTGTAGAACTGCCAAAATTGACGAAGGCGAAAAACAAATTAATACAGTGGGCAAGTGGGGGAGGGGGTGGGAATGTAACCAGCAAAAAAAATGACGCAGGTGGGGAGACGGTTTTATTGGGTAGGAACCCACAAAAACAGAGGGGTGACATTAAGCAGCATTGGGAAAAAATTGCTGGGGTGAGTACATGATGAATCATGGGTAAAAAGAGGAAAATGGAGGGGGGGACCAAAGTGAAAGAGACAGGCTGTGTATTTTTAAGACCCGAAATCACTAGTCGGGGGGAGTAACGGAACGGTGACATATAAGAAGGAAGAAACCTTTCCGCAGGTGTCTGGGGAAAAAAAGAAGGAGGGAAATTGATAAAACATAAATTCCTGCTGGAGATAATCCAGGGGGGTGGGTGAAATATACCGAGATTGGGGGGTCTTTAAATTTGGGGGGAAATGCAAAAAAAAACAGAGACGTATAAAAAAGAAAAAAAGGGCGAAGGCACATGGGGGAGAAAAAAAAAACCAGGACTGTTTAAAAACTTGCACGGACTTATTCATAAAGGAAAAAAAAGAGGGTGGGGAAGTGGGCCCTCCGTTTAAGGAAAAAAAAGAGGCAGGACCAACTGGGGGGGGGAAGCCAAGGACAAAAAAAGAAGCATGAGAAACCTTTTTCACGGGGGACTGGGGAAAGAAAGTTTAAAGAAAGAAACCGTACAACAACTCGGTGATATTTAAGAAAAGGAAAAAGCCGAAGTGTGGGAAAAGTGAAGAGGAAAAGAAAGGGTGAAAAAAGATGGACCAACCGGGGAAAAAAAGGAAACCGTGAGGGTGCATTCAGAAAAACAGGGATGACAGTGGAAAAAAAGTTCCACACAAAAGAAAGAAAGAATTGGGGGGGATAACATACAAGCAAAATCAATGAGGGAAATAAAGGGGGGCAAAGACAGTTTCAGATAATTAAGGGAAAGCAAATAAAAAGGGAACTGTGCATTGGGTTGAAGCAAAACAAGGGAGGAAGAAAGTCAAAAACGTTTGACACAAGCAATTAAAAAAGAAGGGAACAATAATGGGGAAAACTGGAAAGAGAGAGGGACACGAGAAGAAGATTGGAAACCACTAGGCTTGGAAGCACACTTGTTCGAAGAACCTAGGGGCTTGTTCAATGGAAAAAAAAAAAAAAATAGTATTGTAAATCTCGGCTGGGGGAACGAAGGAAAAACATCAGGGGAGCAAGGAAGCAAGAAAGGCGCTTGGTAAAAATCACGAAGCAAAAAATCAAATGTATAAAGTGGGCAGGTGTTTTTTAAAAACGGGGAAACTTCGGGCAAAAGAAAACGGGGGCGGGAATGGAAAAACGAGGCGTTTAAAAAAGAAAGAGGAGACTTAAAGGGGGGTAAAGAATAAGGAGGAGAGGGAAAGGATTCCCATGCCGAAATGAACAACAGAGTGAACGGAATTATTTGGTGGGAACTAACAACGTTAGCAATTCAACGAAAAGAAGCAAAGTTAAAAAAAACAAAAAGAAAAAAAAAGAGGAAAGGGGTGCACGTAAAAAAAACCCTATTAAGGGACTCAAAGGACCGTGAAGGAAATAAAATTTACAAAACCAGGGCCCTATGGTAAGAAAAAGAGCGACTACCCCGCAACATGGAACGTAAAAATTTTTCCTAGAAGTTTCTTAAGTCAAGGTTGGGGGGGTGCCAAAAAATAGACGAAAAGCAAACAAAGACCGTTTAGAGGGGAAAAAATTCAACAGGAACCGACCAATTAAAGGACAGGGGGTTGGACGAAACGGTGCCGTATACATAAGGTTTGCAGGAGGGACTTTCAGTCAAAACAAAGAAAAAAAGGGAAATTCGTCTCTCTCAAAAAAAAAAACAAAAGGGGGGAAAAAAAGAGAGAGAGGGGGGGGGGAACCGGAAACACGGCAAACCTTATGTATACGGAAAAGCTTGACACCATTGACGTGAAACCATTCGGGGAAAGCACAACGGGGATGTATTGAAAAACCTGGGTGGGCAGGGTGAATCACGGGGAAGAAACGTGAGGGGAAAAGGAGCTCTTGACCATAGGGCCCATAAAGAGGAAAGAGTGCCATCAAAAGGTGAATGAGGATCGCAGAAGGGGGGGGGGGGGGTACCAAGGGGAAAACGAAATTTTGAAAAGTTGTGTTAAAAAGCGTGTCCTTCAAAGTTTTTGTCAAGTCAAAAAAAAGTAAGGTCCAGACGCAAAAGCTTCATCGGAAGGGGGGGAAGGCAGGAAAAGAAGTATGGGTTGGGAAAGAAAGAAAAAGGGAAATCTATTAACGCCCGGAGTCAACTCCTCGAGAAAGGTGGAACAACTTTGGAACAGGGGCGTGATAAAACAGAAGGAAGTGGGGGCAGTGGGTGTGGGAAGGGCGTGAAAGAAGGAGGGAGAAATAAATCGCACAAGGTGGGGGAACATAAGAAAAGGGTAAAAAGAAACAAACTTAACCCAGCGTAAAGGGGATAGTGGTGAAAAAGACTTGATTATGTGGCAAGTTCCTTAGGGGGGACAAAGATCAAACTGACAATGTGTGAGAAAGGGGTGGGGGGGAAGGGAGAAAATTGGCGGAGAACACCACTCTACAGAAAAGACATGTTGTAAAAGGGAGTGGACTATATCGTGGAAGGTGCAACCAAAAACTGCTTTATTAAGTAGCGGGGGAGAACCAAGTTCTTGGCTTGGGTTTGGGGAAGGGGGCCCAAGTGGACAAAAAGGGTCTCGCAGTGTTTGCAGGGAAAGGAACAAAAGACAAGGGGAAACGGAAGTAAATCGTTTACAAGGGAGCTTCTGTGGACCAATTGCTCGCCGAAGGGTATTTCACCGAGGTAAAACGGGGGGGGGTAGGGATTAATTAGAAAAAGGGAAAGAAACCGAAAAAAACGGGCCGGCACTAGTAATGCGGAAAAGGATGCAACAAGTCAAAATGGAACGAGGCATTGAAACAACATGGGTTTCAACTGTTCCACATCCGTGAAGGTTCACTTTCCGAGGGGTTTAGGTAAATGGGGGGGGTTTAGAAAGGGAAACGCTTTGGGGGGAGAATGTAACTTCCTAGTGGAAGGTGTCTTTTTTTTGAAAGGTCCAAACAAAGACCCAAAAAATATGAATCATGGATTAGGAAAACAAAAGAACTAGAAATATAAAGAAAGGATGGGGAAAGGATGGGTGTACTAATAAAGCTATTAGAACGTGAATAACCGGCAAAACTTAAGCCGATACTACTCGAGGGGACCGAATTACATTGAGCAACGAAAAAGAAAAAACAAGAAGGTAGTGGGCCATAAAAAAAAAGGGACGGGGTGGATTGGGGGACGGGGAACAGCATCCTTAACAGGGACCAAACTAAAGGTACGAACTGCTTTACGGGGGGCACTTGTTGGGGGCCTAAAATAAGACGAACCGAACGAGATCTTTGCAGGGCGGGAGAAAAAAAGAACCCAAAAAGCATGTAGGCGCTGGTTCCACGTGCAGCATTGCGGGAAAGATAGAGGGTCGTAACGGTATAGGAAGACGCAACATTGTGGGGATGACAAAACTCACAAAAAAGAAAACGTCCCAACTTGGGATAAACGGAAGGGTGGGAGATAGGGACAAGGAGGGAGTTGGCCAGGGTTCTGAAAAGGGGGGCACAGAGTTTATACGGAAATGGGTACAGAGAAAATGAAGTTTGGGGTGACAAATGATAATTACCGAAAAAAAGGGGGGAGGGGGGGGGGGACCACGAGATTGAAAAAAGCCAACCCTTATTAAAAAATTTTTGAAAAAGTAATTTTATTTGCAAGCAGTTACCAAATAAAAAAAAACCGCAAGTGTAAGGCCAGCTGAAAAGAAATAAGGAAAAAAGAGGGGACAAAGTTTTCAATGAAAAAAAGAAATGGTGGGTGTGCGAAATTCTTATTTGTTGGGGAAAGGAAAACAGTCAGGCAGAACGTAAGGAACAGGGGGAAAGGGGGGAAATGGACATAAGCGCAGAAAGGAAAAAAAATGAAAAGATTGGGAAATAAAAGAAGAAAAAAGGAATCCAAACGTGATTCAACGCAACAAGAGTATCGGAAGTCAGACTGTGGAAGAACCAGGGGGGAACTGAGGGGGAAATACAGGACAGGTATAAATCCACCGGATAGAGATTCAGCACAAGAAGGTTCAGGAACGTGCTGGGAGTAAGAGAAGAGGGGGGGGATGCAGGCAGCAAAGGGACCCTAAAACAAATTGAAAAAAGGAAAAAAATCCTGGGGGGGGAATTGGGAAAAAGGAAAAGGCGCACCCAAGGGTAAGGACGGGGAAAAAAGTGATTGTAGAAACAGAGCAGTTGAAAAAATTGTGCACCTCCACATCAGTTAAGACAACGTAATTCGCAATGGGTACATGAATTGGGGGGGGGAACAGTTTTGAAAAAAAGCCATTTGAAAAAATATGGAAAAAAGCGTAAAGTGGATTCCGCCTTTATCAGGGCAACATCAAGGAAATCCAAACCGAACAAGGGCCTCACCAAAAGAACAATGGCGGAAAAATTAATTGTCAGGGGGGGGAATAGCATCAGTGAATGACAAAAAAAGGGGGCATTGGTCCTTGTTAGGGTAATAAGTTCCTGAGGAAAAGGATTGGACGGCAAGCAGAGGTGGAAGTTGTACAGATAGTGGGAAAAGGAATGGGATCAATCAGGGGCTGTTGCAAAAAGGAGCCTGGGTAAATCGCCGGGGGGGAAATTAAACGAAAAAAGAGGTGTGGGGGTGCGTTGGGCAAAACGAAAAAAAAATGAGGAGGAGAAAAGATAAGATTACACGCAGTACAACCGAGACCACCGCTAGGAATACTGGCCAGCAACAAACGAATTGGGTGCAACAGGAAAACACAACGGATGGACATATTAACCTGGAACAACTATTTAACAGGGTAAAGACCCGGAACCAGGGGAAATAGGGAGAAAAAGGATAAATGTTACAAGAAAAAAAAAAAAATTTTCACGATAAGCTAATGTATTAAAAAAAACGCGGACAACAATAAGGCGTTCAGGGTGGGGGGGAAAAAAAAAGTAATGGAAATGATTGGGGGTGGCCATAATGTTGATTGGGGAAGGGAAAAAGACAGGTGAAGGGGGTCAGCCGGCGGACCATTAAGGCTTTCATATTGGCCGAAGGGATGTGTTGGAAAAGAACCCTCACCACAAAGTTTGCGCAGGAACGAGAGAAAAAAGGTGTTGATGAGAAATGGGAAACAAGGCGATAGTGGAAAGGGCAAGAACAAAGCCCTACATGGTGGAGAAAAAAACCAAAACATCCTGCACCAGGGATGGGGATGGATGGTTTTTAGGGCACAAAAAGAAAAGAAGTAAAGACAGGGATAAAGAATCAGTTACTCCACAGACGCAATTACTGTGGATGGAATGCGGAATCTCCGCAAAGGGCCCCAGCTTAATTACCGATGCAAAAGGGGCCTGTAAGAAAAAAATCCAAAAGAATAGGGGGGTTGGGGGAAAAAAGAAGTTCCGAAAAGAAGGGGGATAAAAGGGGAGAAGGGTGTAGTCAAATACCCTAAAGTTCGTACTTCTAATTGCAAACTCACGGTTCCATTTGGACATGGATTTTATCTGAACTGGGGTGACTGGGGGGCGGAAAAGAAAAAGAAGAAAGACAAAAAGGGGGGGGACACATAGGAAAGAGACTGTTCAAGGGGACGCCAAAAAAAATTCAAAGGGAGCTGACAGGAAACAAAGGAGGGGGGTAAAGTTGAGGGGAATAAAAGGAGAAAGTAAATGTCCAAAAGGATAAAAAAAGGAATGGGGGGAAAAAAGGCAAGTTGGATAATGCACAACCAATCTTTTAGGGGGGTGATGTACGGAATGAAACAACTGGTAATTTTAGAGGGGAAGGGGTAAAAAAGAAGGAAAAGAGGGAATTCAAAAAGAAAAAGGAAAACCAAACAAACGATCATCGGGTCCAAAAAAGAGGAGACAGGGGTGACAACCATTAGGAAGCAGTGGGGCAGGAAAGAAGGATGGAGTTAACCAAAAAAAAAAATGGGAGGGGGTGATCTATCCCCCGTTAAAAGATAGGGATGAGAGATTGAGTTGCAAGTTGGGCAGACAGCGCAGAAAATCGGGTCGGGTTTTATGACAACGCGCAAACTCGCAGGGCAGGGGGCGGTATTTTAGGCACAAACAAATACAGTGACAGTAAGCAGAGAGGGGAACCAAAGAATGGTGGAGGTGCAGGAATGAAAGAAGGACATTAACAAAAGGAAAAAAAGGGTAAAGTATACAAGGCTGTTGTGTTAAAAAAGATTGTGGCAGCGAAAAAAATATAATAAACGGCACGGTCAGAGAGGATTAACCCATGACAGGAAAACTTCGGGGAAGAGCAGTGGAAGTGCAGAAAAAACCATAAGCAAAGCTGCTGCAGATGAAAAAAGGATTTGTCATTCCGGAGGTCGGATTTTTGGGAGGTCAAAAAACAATGGTGAAAAAGGTGGGGGACAATGGCAAAAAAAAGAGACGCCCATACGGCGGGTCATAGAAGGGACTGAAGGCAGCCTAAAAAAACGAACAAGGCGGAAGAAGAGGAACGGGGAACACTTATGCAAAAATAAAGAATCCCTAAAAGGGGGAAACCGGGAAGCGGGGTAACATTACAAAGGGGAAAGGGGGGTCTGGAAATTGGTTTGGGGAAGAAGTAAAAAGGGGGAGGAATGAAGTTTTCCGGTTGGATGGTGAATAAATTAAGAAAAAACTACTTTGTGACCTCCGTGGAAAATGGGGATAGAGCAGTACCTGTGGAATAAAGGGAGAAAAGGAAGAGTCAGAATGGAAAGAAGGGGAGTGGAATTGGTTTTGTGAAACAAGGCGGCAGGCAAAAAAAAAAAAAATGGAAATTACCATTTGTACTGCCGGCAAGAAAAAAAAAGTACCGCTTACTGGAAAAAGGCATGAGGGGAAATGAAAAAAAAAGGCAAAAAAAAAGGACGGTTTTTGAAGAGTTTCCCAAAAAAGGAAGAAAAGGGGAAGGAAGAGTTGGCTGAAAAAAGGAAAAAAAACAAAAAACACTGCAAAACGTGGAAGTGGGGAGTGTGGAGAGCCAAGGAAAAAAAAAAGAAAGGAACTGGGAAAAGTTCTGAAACATGTTGGCACCCCAAGAGAACGCAAGTGAGCGGTAAGGCCCACCGGGAACAGGGGTGGAGTAAAATTAAAAGGAAAATCATCTGCAAGGGGGAGGGGAAATCCACCCGACAATGGGGACACAAGGGCCAAGAAAATATCGCTGTTAGGAACCACCCACAAACTCTGGAAAAAAGTTTTAGGTGTTTCACCGGGCTACCGAACCCGGTCAACGGATTCCGGAGGGAGGTGAAGGGCTGTAGGATGGTAAATAAGAAAGTTAGAGAACGGGGGGGGGGGGGCCTCCAAAATGACCTCCCAGAGAACGGTCTTTCAAAAAAAGAATTATGTTTCGTTGAAAAACAAGAGGGGGGAAAGCAAAGTACAAAGAGCGGGGAAAAAAAAAAAGAGAAAGAGAATGTGGGCCGGGGTAACAACTTCCAGGCCGATAATTCAATAAAATGACGGAAAAAATATTGACAAGAAGAAACCCTAATGGGAGAGAAAGAAAAAGACGATGGTCCTCAGAAAAAACTACATTTAGCCAGGTTGAAAGAGGTGATTGGAAAGGGGGGGATTGTGAACAGGAATGTGTGTTTCCAAGAGAAGAAAAAAAGAAGCCCTTTTGAAAGGAGGAGTGAAATGGTAAAGGACCTGTGTTTGCAAGAAAGATTTGGGAAAGGGTGTACACGGGGGGAGGGGAGGAACCAGAGGGACAGTGAACAAGAGAAATTCGCAAAAAAAAAAAAGGGAGGAAGGAAAAGGATAGGGAAAAAGAGAACGAGAGGAAAGCCTAACATGAGGGTAGAAACGGCAAAATCTGTTCAGAAAAACATTCGAAATTGGTACCATTGCAATCTAAAACTGCCTTAAAAAGGGGGAGAGTGGACCTTTCACCGGGGAAAAAAAAATCAAAAGGGGGAAAACAAGGAAGAAAAGGATAGGGATGGAGAGGAAGTCGCCTGATGAAATAGGGCATAGAAAGGGGAAAAAAGTATTGCGTGACAAGTGGGAAAATTAAAGGGGGGGGTTTACGATTTGGGCGTTTTGTAAAGCGCTGGGGAGGAGGATGCCCTTTTAGGTTGGGGAAGGGCAAAAACAGGACCGTTGGGAAGACACGCACAACTGTTGAATGGGGAAAAGGAAGGTAGACACCCAGATGGGGGGGGATAGTCATAAAACCAGGGGGGAAACTCCAAAAAATGGGTTCTATCACGGGGAAAAAAAACAGAAAACGGGATAAACAGAGGGGTGGATTGAAGACAGCAAGTATGGGGGGAAGGCACACAGGGAGGCAGGGGGGAAAGCAACGGAAGGGGGGAATTGTTACTGAAAAAATAATCAAAAATAAGCGCACCATCGGTCAGCGTTAATGAAAACGATTAAAACTGAGGAAAAGAAGAGGTGCAGTGTTCAAAAACTGAGGTTTTCAAGGCCTGCGAGCCAAACAAAGAAAAGTTTGGGGGGGCGTGTCAAAAAAAATGGGGGCGTCATAAAAGACGAAAATATTAAAAAGGCAGTGATGAAAGGAAAAAGAAGAGAAAACATGGAAAGGGGTGGGGGGACTTGGTTATTTTAAAGAACTTAAAGGGGGACAAGGAAAAGGGGGGGTATCACCAAGGACGGTTGTTAGGGGCTGGTTTTGGTCTGAAACGGGAAGGTTAAATAAGGAATTTGGGTTGTTTGGCAATGAAGCACTCCACGAGGAAGGGGACAAAGCAGGTAAGGGACCTGGGGGGGGATAAGTCGTCCCAGGTGGCCCAAATTGCCGCCTCCTTGAAATTAAATGGGTCACCTAGGTTAAAAACAGTTGGATTTTGAGGTGGATCTTGTGAAGAAAAAAACAAAACGAACAAACTATGGAATGCAGGTGAAAAAGCTGGCATAAGGCTTTTTAAGGGAAACGAGGGGGACCCCAACTTGAAAAGGGTTCCAACAATCAGGGGGATTTTCCTTTGTTGGAAAAGCACGGAGGGGGGGCTTAAAAAGAATTGGTAAGGCTGCGCCAAGTTGTTCTAATGCAAAAAAAGTTTTGCAGGTGGGCCCATGGGGAAAAAAGGTAAGAAAAAAAAATAGGAAATATATGAAAAAAAAAGAAAAGGACAGATAGGCAAGCAGGGGGGATTAGGTTTATTAAATAACGAGAGGGAGCGCACAGGGTGTAAGCCTATATGTACAGTGGAGGTGGTACAACGGAGGAGAAGGAAAAAGAGAAAAAAACAAAGCAAGGAAAGAGGGGGGGCGCCCTGGTGAATGTGAAAAGACGTTAAAAAAACAGGCACTGCTAAAAGGAAAGGAAAAAAATTAAAACACAGGGATTTGGTGGTGGGCCGAAAAATAAAAGTGGTTGCAAGGAAGGGGGAATAAAACAAAAAGGAAAAAAAAAAAAGCATGGGAACGGTGACATGGAAGGGGGATACTAGAAATTATCTGTAAGGGGGGGGAATCCAGCCACTGGGGGGGGGGGGGTAAAAAACTACCACCAATCACTTGAACTACATGACTGCCTCAGAAAAACAAGGGGGAGAAAAGGTAAAGGGGGGGGCACGAATTGAAAGGGGAAACGGGTTAAATTTTTTCGACCTTTGTGGAAAAAAAACAGTAGGGGCAAAAAAAAAAAGGCATAATCAAATTGGTGGTTTAGAAAGGGTTACCAGGGTACTAAAGAGAGGGCAAGAGGTTTGAAAAGACAAGAAAAAGTGGAAGGGTAATACGTTTGGTGGAAAGGGTGAATTTTTATGGCGAATAATCAATGAAAAACACCATAAAAGCCTTTGGTTTCCAAGGGAAAAAATCAAAGGACAGGCAGAAAGGATTTTCCGGGTAAATAGCCAGGTTTGCGGTGAATTAAAAACTTTCTGAACCCCCGGGAGGGAGGGGGACCGAAAACAAGTCCCAAGCAGTAAAGGAATTCCATTTCGGAAAGGGAACCAGTGAGAAAAAAAGTCAGAAAAATTAAGAGAAAAGAATTGGCTACCGCACGATAACCTGGAAAGGCGGGGGAAAAAAAGAAAAATACGAAAACGGGGGACACAGGGGGGGATCGGTAAGAAAAAGGTAGAAATAAACGAGAGAAGAAACAGTTTCCATAAAGTGGGGGAAGGCGTGGGATGATGCATCCGGAAAACCCGCTATGGGGGAAAAGAAAAAAAACCATCCCTAGGGAGATTGGAGGACCGGGAAAAGAAAACGTGAGAATGGGGGGGTAAGAATCGAAGTCGCGGCAAACAATTTTCGCATCATTGTAAGAAAACAAAGGGAGGGCCAAGCAACATGGAGGGGGGGACATGAATACTACAATCCACGAAAAGAGGGGGAGGTCCAGAAACCGAACTTGAAACATTTCAAAAAAAATGGCAATCACAATTACATTGCCTACACAAAGGGGAGGAGTGCCCCCCAAACAATTAGTTGTTGTCGTTGGGGGGAAGCAGGGCGGAAATGTGCAAAAACCAGGGCTGAGCTGTTTAGGGGACAGTATAAGGGGGAATGACAAGAAAAGATTGGAGAAAGGTTGGGAGGGAAAAAGAAGAGTATGTGCCCCACCTTGGGAAGGGGGGGGGCAAACAAAAAGGCAAAGGGGGGTGAAAAAAGCCGTGACATAATATCGCGGGGGAAAAAAAACTCAGGGTTTGGGACATGAGATCTTTCCTCAAAAAAAAAACCAACTTGGTATATCGAATGCCCAAGAAAAGTCGACTAAGGGAAAA
>Ga0179591_1305522_pt1 | contig 12082 bp, 11 predicted proteins | sample CZOMad2_1_08_16f_FD_182891 | JGI IMG/M metagenome (GOLD analysis project Ga0179591, IMG submission 182891) | Vadose zone soil fungal communities from Angelo Coast Range Reserve, California, USA - CZOMad2_1_08_16fungal (PacBio error correction) | ecosystem: Environmental > Terrestrial > Soil >...
CCTCTCTGAGAAGACTCACTCCTCACACAACGATGCACGAAGAACAGGGGGTGATGCAAAGGGACCGAAGAAAGTAATGTGGCTGGGATACATGAATTTTCGAAGGGCGGTCAGAGGAGGGGGACGCAGATAGACGGCTAACTCTACTTGGAACGATACGAGATCAAAGGCAGTAAAAGTTTCGCATGCAACGAAGCAAGCAAGTCTCGGGGTGGGGTCTCAAAATCAAGATAAGTGCGGCTTCAGCTTACTAGCGGGGCTCAGACGGATTTTTGGTCAAGTTTAAAAGAGACTTAGTCGCGTGGGTCAAGGACAACGTCGAACCGCAATTGTGAGGCGGCCGGATTAAATCGCCAAGTAAAGAATCTAGGAAAAATCGGGGTTATCAAAGGTAAAACACTTACAAGGAATTTTGGGGGACAGTAAAAAGACTATACTGGTACGGGAGTACGGTACACCTTTGACGATAAAAAGGGGTTGTCCGGGGAGGATCTTTCTTATCTCGGGGCGGGGAGAAAAAATAAGCGGCTCGCGTCTAAAAAATACGCCTTTCGTTTAACCAAAGGGGGTGTAAATCACTGAGACGGGGGGGAAAGGGGTTTTATATCAGAAAGGTCCTAGGCCCTTCGATCGGATGATTAATAGAAGGGAGGAGGCTGAGTATCCCAAAGGGGGCTTCGGTTCAGATGAGGACAGGAAGGTTTCAAATGGGGAGTCGCGAAAGGGAGAAAGGATTCAAGGGCTGTACCGCACAGGTAGGAGCACGGAAAGGAGGAGGAAACGCGTTTCGAGATATTTATTGGGGACGAAAACGAAAGGCGTGACCAGGGAAAAGTCGGTCGGGGAAACCAAGTTAGGAGAAATCGTCGAACTACTTCCCGCAAGGAGCGAATGGGGTCTAACAGGACGGGAGAAGAATCGTGGCAGGAGAAGGTTATCGTACTGGTTCAAGGTCTAAACTTCAAGACTTTCTCTGTCCAGACATCATGCTACCAATTACCAAACGCATGGAGGGGGGAACTGTGGCACTCTAAACGAAAAAGTGAGTAACATGGGGCTCTAAGGAAAACCTAACTCCGGACGGATTGCCGTTAACGTTCGTGTGAGCTCTAGGTAGAGAGTCCTAGAAAAAACAGGGAGCCATCTGCGTCTTGCGACCATGACCTGCAGCTAGAAAGGAGGGAAGAGTCCGAATTGATGAGAACTGGTGAAATATTCTAAACGCCTTCAGTCTGAATTGGAAAAGTTCGTCGTCTACATCTAGAAAAATTAAAGAAGGATACACGGAGGGGCGGGGGGCACGTTACAAACGATAAGGATGTAATAAAGCCTGAACTGGGGGGGGAGCTCCAAGATAAAGAAGTCTTGCCGCCTGAGGGGCAAGGCCGGCACGAGAAAAAATTGGATTGTCGGGCGGGGGTTAAGCTTAATCCACTTGGGGGGGAGCAGTGGAATCTAAGCGACTGAATTCTAAAGATGAGAAGTCTGATGAGGGATCAAAAAAACACGGGAGGATGAGGGGAAAAGGAAAGGAGAAAGAAGAGCCGTTATCGTCGAGAGGGCGATCAGGGGCGACGATAATCTAAGCACTTGTGGAGGGAACGACTAATGTGTAAGCGATGGGGGTAAAGAGGGGTCATACTCGCTAGAAGGCGGAAGTAGTCCTCATGGATGGAGATTAACTCTGGGGCGGCCGAGTTCATCCTAAAAGAGCAGGTACGGGGCGTTTATTGACGCAAGGGGTACAAGGGGTGCCTGGGGCGGTCCCCAATTATGGCGCGTACTACTAAAGTTCGACAAGTTCAACAGGGCGGTGGAGAAAGGCGAAAGGATATCAATAGAAAATTACGCGTCGACTAGCTCATCGAAAGAAATTTGGGACACTAAGATGGGTACTCACTTAAGGAGAAAGATGAGTTGAAAACATAACTAAGATCGAGAAAAAAAACGCAAAAAAGGTTTCAAAGAAGCTCGGTCTTGGGAGACTGTATCGACATTTTGTGATAGCGGGGGAAAAAGAACTACTTCGTCAGTTGGTAAGTTGGAAATATGGGAGACGCCGCCGAAGAACAGAAAGGGGGTGGAAATCAGTCTAACGAGAAAGGACAGGGAGAACGGAGATCATAGCATCAGTCCGTAGTACCGCGGAGGGTGGAAGGATGCGAGTAGAAAAGGTAGAAATGTCGCGAATCAAAGGGGGCGTCCCAAAGTTATGTGTAGATAGGCCACAAGATTCCAGCGACGAAGAAGGACAGATGAAAAGCGGGAGGAGGATTGGGGGGAATAAGAATGTTAGGAGCAAGAAGAAGTGCGCGGGAGTGCTCACAGCCCGTGGACACTGGAGAAAAGAAAGAATTCTGCAGGGGGGGTCCTCAGGGTCATCCCGAGAAACAGGGATAAGGAATGACTGGGAAAACAAAAGGGAATTCGCTTCAGGACAGGATGACAAGTGAACCGGAAGGAAAACAAAAAAGGGAGAGGGATGAGAAGGATTAAAGTTAACAATCCACGCTTCACGCTGGAAAATGACCGGCAAGAAACGTCCGGTTATTGGGGGGGGGGCTGGTCGTTCGGCTCAGCGTCGGGAAGGGGAAATGTTGCAATGCCCATCAGTCAATTTTGGAAGCGCCAGGAAAAACCAAGAATGGCGTGGAAACCGCTGCGCAGAGGGAAAGGGAGCGAATCAAAAAGGTCTGAAGAAAAGGGATGAATAATACGAAGGGGAGCCGGACGAGGGTACACATGGGAACGGGGAGAGTTCGTAATTTCAATCTCCCGGCCAAGCTCACGTACATCAGATGTTAATAAACTAAGCGAAAAGAAGTGCAGGGCTCAGGAGCGGTTATTTGTACGGAGGGCGGGAGGACGTAATATAGCTTCTCAAGAAGTAGATGGAGGAGGAATCGAGTTGGAAGGAAAGCAAAAACAGTTAGTGCATAAATAATGATGCTTAGGGTGGGAAAATTCAATTAAGGATTCGGCGAAGGACGATCTTGTGACGTGAGGTGCGGAGGCGATTCGGCCACAGGGAAGGTCAATCTCCAGAAAACAAAAGAAACCTTAAGAGGAGATAAACAGCCGATGTGACACGCCACGCACTCAAAGCAAGGTCGACTAAAAAAGGACGGTTGGGGGACTGGAAACCGACCGCCGTGGATGGGTACATGGAACTTTGAGTCCTGGAAAACAAGAGGAGTGTCATCTCTACCCCCCACTGAAAAAGAAAACAACTAATGATGAGAAAGAGTTTTGACTAGGGATGACTAAATCGACTGCAAATAAACTCACGATGGCGGGGGAAACTTCACGGCCAACGAGAAGGTCTCTTGATGAATCTCAAATCAAGAGAGGGGGTTAGTTGACCGTGAAAAAATTGGGGCGACCTCTCCCCGTTGGTCCGCTGGGAAAAGGGCAGACGAAGGGCGAATAATTCCATCCGTTTCTCTTGAAGCGCCCGCTGGAAAAGGGGAAACCGCGGAGTCAAGTAAGGGTCGGGCAGATAAAAACAATAAAAAGCTTTCCTGCCCACGAAGGCAACCGTGATCGGGGAAACCAGGGGGGCAAAATAAGAGGCGTACACTAGGAAGGAAAAGTGAGGGGGAAGAATCTACGAATAGAGGACGTCATATAACGAGCGGGGGTCGTCCAAAAGGCATTTTTTCATCTCGAGGAATAAGGATCTGGTTGGGGAGAGGACCGCATAGAAGCCCGTTGTTATTAGAAAGGGAGGGAATAGGACTGCGGAAGAAAAAAACCGAAAAAAAGAAAGAAAAAATGGGGGGTCATTAGCAGAGGCGGGGAAATCCATGGTAACAGGAGTGGTGGAATGAGAGAACTCTAACTCTTTCTTAGGAAAAAATATGAGACATCCAAGGGTCCAGAACTCGGGCTGAGATTATTCAAGGGTAGTTCCGGTGCGGGGCGAAAAACATGTAGGGGAGGTCAGTTCACACAATTTATAGAATGAAGAGATCGAGGCGGAGACTGCGGCTAAGTAACGCGCTATATAGTAGAAGAACTGTGAAGATCTTTGTCTTCTCAGGGGTGGGAAAGAGTCGCGAGGCTGAGCTTCAAAAAATTCACAGGATATATTTGTCGACGGAGTAACATAACAGAGGGAGCCCACGTACAAAGACGCAGGTCTGTGCATTGGGGACGGGGGCTCTCACGCCACATTAAGCGCGAGAACACGCACTGAGGTCAGGAAAGGGGAAAGGATAAAAATCAGTTGAGGTTGGAAATGGACGTCCAAGACAGACAGTGCCAAATGGGGGGCTGGAGACAACCTGCAAGGGATTCGAAAAACGAATGATGTAAGGGTATCCCCTGGTGAAGTAAAAAACGCCGGTGTCCGAATTGCTGTTCAAGGGGCTTCGAACGGGGGATTGGGGGGAGCAACCATGGCAGGAAAAGGAGGTACACCTACGAAAATTACCGACAAAGCAATAAGAAGTAAGCGGCACGCAGGAGTGGGCGCAACTATGAATGGGTCTGGAAGAGAACGAGTCCAAACCAAGACGACTGCCGTCTGGATTCACGTGAATAGGTTCTTTCGTCAGCAGGCGACGATCAGAAAAAGACTGAGAGGATCGGATATCTCTCCAACAACAACTAGAAAAGGGCCGATCCGAATCCGATTTGTCAAGAAAGAGAGAGCGCTAGGATACAAACGTGTCCCAGCTAATGTGGCGGCGGGGAAAACGTGCGGACAGTCCTTATAAGTAAAGATGGGAGAGGGTCAAGGACGGTCAAAAAAAAAGAGGAAACTGACTTTAACGCGGGGGTAGCATGGTAGCAGGGGACCGACGGAAGCAAAAAAGCAAATAGCGACGAACTAATGGCTACAAGTAAAGACGGGGAACGGGAGGGGACTTTGGAACTAGGACAAGGACCGCGTATACTATCCATCCTGGCATTCGGTCGACAGCCTCGAGCAATCCGGCTGAGTGTCGAACTACTCGACTGGGATCGAGACGACAAGACGCTGGCAAAAAAGGGCATCACTGCACTTGAGCGAAGGGGGAGAGACATTTGAGATACACTCAACAGAAGAGGAGGGGTAAGGGGAAAACAGAGGGGGGGGAAATGGGGGAATAAAGATATATGGGTTGGGGAGTAATCCAATCGAGCTAACAGCTAATGAAACCGGGGAGAAGCATTCTTCTAACGAGATCCGGATGCCTCGAGAGGAAGTCATAGACATCGAAAATAATCAAATTGGGGGAAGAACGAAATCTTGGATGAAATCACTTCAATTGGCAAGAGGAATGAGAAGGAACTTTCGTGAAAAGTTCTCCGACAAGGAGAAGTTCGGCAGCGTATGGAGCGAAGGGGAAAGGGAAAAATATACGGCGAAGCTGGCCGCATCAATGGCGGCCTGCAGACCTATCTAAAAGGGGGGATATGATTGTTCTATCGAAAAGAGCAGGTCGAGGAAGGAGCGACAAATTCAGAAAGAGACAGATTATCAGATGTGGCCCAATCTCTTCGCGGCGAGATGACCGCTTTGCACTGTAGTATTTGCAAATAGGTATCCAACGTCCACAGAGGTCTGGGGGACGAGGACCAATGGGGGTCAGGTAGACCGCACCACTATTTGCACGGACAAACAGGGAAAAACCAGCTGTAGCGGCATAGCTACGTATTCGAGTAACCAGTTTAAGAAGGTAAATCTCTGAACTAAAGTCCATTACCCGAAACTTTTATCTCCTTCTTAATGACTCGCGGGGGACCTACCACAACATACTTCGATGGAGAAAAGGCAGAGAAAGGCAGTCCTTGAGTCGACATGGTCGGTGTAAAGGGAACATTAAGGGATGTAAGGTAAGCCAAACTTATGGGGGCGTTTATCGCTGCTCCAACCTAAAGTTGCAAAACAACCCCGCCTTTGATTGTAAGAGAACCCGTCCCGGTAGGGGGGAGGGGTCGGTTTTGTCCATCAAAAGCATTGATTGGTGGCGTCGGAAAATAGAGAGGTGGGATTGGCGTCGGTCTAGTTGTCAGTCAACATAGGGAAGCTTGAATCGCAAAGAAAACAAACAAAGGAGGAGGGAAGTAGAGGAAAGATGGGCCAGAAAAGACGCCAAGACGCACCAAAGCACAAATATCTGGGCATAACCTAATGTGGTGGTTGGAAGCAAACAGAAGGATGGTTTGATGGACATTAAACTTGGTTACGACTCGTGGGGCAAAAACGCAGCTCGAGACGCAGAGCCGAAATGATAGGAAGATAGTGGACGAGAAAAGTAGAAGACATCACAAAAGGCCTGACAACTTCAAACAGGAAAGGGGAAAGCAGAAAAAGGAAGCGACTGGTAGGTAATATCTCGAAGTAAGACTGTGGGTGTCGGGCATTCTATAGTAATGAAAACTAGCGCTCGCAAACTGGTTTTTCAAGGGGGAAAAAGAGGGACGGAGGCGAATATGGGGAAAAATCCGGTGCGGTCAAACTATGTTAGGAGTCCTGGCAGCCGTTGAACTGATAGCGCTGGCACGATCTGGTCGTTCTAGTTAACGGACACTAAAGGCAGCTCCCACTACTTCGCCGAAGACTGAAGGAGTTTACTACAAGGGGGGAAGAATGTACTTTGAACCAGTTCATCGAGAGAGGCTAATCAAGATAGGACATACCTACGAATCTTCGCATACCGCAGAAGTAGTCTTCCCGACACTTTTTGGACAGGAAAACGAGCAGCGAAGGATCTTTGGGGGTCGCGAACCTAGAACCCGCGGGGGAGGAAGAGGTATGAACGGTAAGGCGCGGTCTGAGGCATCCACCTAGGACAACAGATAAGGAGACAGGGGGGCCCGACTTTCAAGGAAGCCAAAATAAGAGAAGCGCAGTAGGGAGAAAAAAGACATTTAAGGAAACTAGAAAGATGGATTATCGCGGAAGGGGAATGTCCTGGGTTGGGGATAATAACAAGGCGTGGGGAAAAAAAGTTTAGTGAGAGATCGCGATTACTACTGGAATTCCTAGTGACTATCGTCCGGGCGAGAAGGGGGGGAATCATGATGACTTGTTGATCGAAGGGGGGCGATTCTTCCACAGTCGGGGAAAAAGGGTGGCTTCGAAAGACATATTGCTCGCAATAAACTCGTCGGTGAGTTTCGCAAGGCAAGGAAAAGGAGAGATCCACAATGATGGCCTGAAAAACAAAGAGGGCGGATCGAAGAAGTTTCGAGGTAAGGAACGAGCGATAAAGACGATGAATCGGGGCGGTATAACATCGAGGGGATAGTCGAAGCAGTAGCGGGGAAGACTTCTGCAAGTCACGCAAAGGGTTCCGGTCAATGAGAAGAAATAGTTAGTCAAAAACGCTATTGGGCTCAGCAATGGAGCCACGGCCACCGGAAGCCCTCAAGGAAAGATAAAAAGGAAGGTGACGCGCGGCAAAAGCCTGACAAGACACGAGCGATACTTCTTGAAACAGGAGGAGCAGAAGGCAAATTCAAGCCGCAGGGGGCCGTAAGGTGGGAGGAAAAACAGGTGCTCGGAGCCGGGGCGGGCTATCTCGCGGAAGAGGGTAAGGGATGATAGGGAAATCAAAAACAAACACGGTGAGGAAAAAGAGACCTAAAAAGGAAAAAAAAGTTAGGAAGATAGTCTATCGGCGGAGGGATATATCACGGGTTAGTCGACGAAAGTGGGCGGAGGGACGGAAAAAAGGAAACAGCTTTCCTATATTAAGAAAATAATTATACCGCTGGTGGAGAAGTCATTAGGTGCGACAAGGCGGAATAAGGACTTTACGTAGCTCGAAGGGTGGAGAAGGTTCAAAGATAGGTCTAGCAGAAGGGCTCCGTTGAGGAGGCAATGGAAAAAAACCGGGCGACAAAAAAAATAAGCTAGAAAACGAATGAAACTTCGTCGGACTATATCATACGCTCATGGAGAGGAACTAGTCAGGAGCACTAGGTTATCGATTTCTCGAAGAATACTATTGGGATCATACAACGACAAGGGAAAAGGATATAGCCTGTAGTCGCTAAGGGCTCCATGTTAGTGAGAGTGAAAAACCTACGTCTGAAAGTGGGTAATTTTTTGTGGTATACTAATAAAAAAGCAGAAAGTGGGGTAATCATAACAATAGAGCGATAAAAGAGAAAAAAGAGATTCCAATAGGATCCTAACAGATCCGCTAAGAGAAAAAAGAAAGAAATATATGCATATCAGCTCCAAGCGTGGGGTTCCCTAAAGAGAAGTGGGAAAAATGGAGCCACTCGCCTTAAATAAAGAAGCAAATATCTAAAATAGGGAAGGAGGGAGGGAGGAGGGAACTACTATTTGAGCGGACATCGAGAGTGAGACTTGCAAAAGGGGCTAAGATCGGAACTGATTCTCAAGAAGCAAAAAGGGGAGGTTGTGATCACAGATGCGCTTAAAGGAATCCGACGGAGGGATCTAGGTTCAGTGAAAACAATCCTGTCGGCGCTGAAGGATTAAAAAAATGCTACTGGAGAACGAAGGGCGATCGGGGTATAAGAAAGATGAGAAGTGAGGTGGTCCACGCAAATGAGGGGAGCGAGCGACGATGACACGGCCATCACGGTCACGTTTTTGGGAAGGGGAGACCTGCTAGTCAGGGGATCGAAGACTAAAAAAACGTGTCGTGTGTCGCGGACCGAAAAGATATTCTTGCACGGAGAGAGGATTCGCGAAGGGCTATAGGTAGACAAAGGAATACCGAGGGCTTCAAATGCATAACGCCGAAGAATGGAAAGGGACAAACCTTGGGAAAGTATTAGAATCTAGCTCCAAATCTTGAAGGTCGGGGGAGGGGTGAGGTAACTAAAGAGAGGACGCTGCAGGAGTCATGAACATAGTGATGTTGGTGGGGAACCGAGGGAGAAGTACGCGAAGGGGAAAAGTGGCGGAGATCAGGACGGCCAGCGAGGAGGGGTTGGCACGTAAGGGGCGAAAGTTGTCGTAAAAGACAACCCTGTGGGGGCGGAAAGGGGGTGTAAAACAGTCCAAAAATTGCATTGTATTGTAGCAAGATTCTTGGGGGGGTGGAGTTGGAGTCTGTCGATTGGAGAAACAGAGGGGAGGCTTAATTAGAACAACAAAGGAGGATAAAAGAAGAATGAAGCTCCAGAGTCAAGAATCCCTAGCAATCACGCACTATCGGGGGAAAATACAAAGGTGGGTGGAAGGAACAAAGAAAGAAGACGGGGGGCAGGTGAGACATAAGGGGGTTCGCCGGTTCACAAAGTAGGAAGCCCAGGACATGATCGAAAGATATGGACTCGTAGGGAAATCGGATCGGGAAAGCCACTGACACTAGAAATTTCTACACACGCCGGCACGGAAGTCTCGGGACTCATCAATAGAAGTGATGAGGGTGGTGCGTCGGCTATAGGCGGACACGGAAAGTAACAATTATGGGCAAGTTTAACATGAGAGGGGCACGGAGCGATTTGAATAAGACGTTTTCTCGGGGTGGGGAGTGCCGTCTCCTTACTCGGAAGAGTGAAGTAATATGTGAAATTCAACACTACAGGAACCGGGCCAACCCGGAAAAAGAAAAAAGCTGCAGGGGGAGGGCGAACAGGAAAACAAACCGGACGTGCTCCTTACATCGCCGCGAAGAACAGACGGGTGGAACATAGAGAGCCGGGGAGACCCAAAGGGCGACTCTGCGAGCAATTGTCTCAGCGGGGGCAGCGAAAGGATCATTTTGGGGGAGTCGCATAGACATCTTGGTCTCGGGGAGAGGGACGGAGGGGGCACTCGAGGCACCACCCATTAGCACGGGGAGTCTAACCGAGAGAAGGGTCCAGATTGGGAAGTCTCGCAAAAACCCAAAAAAAAACAATCTAACTTATTTGACCGGACCGTAAAGAGGATCACATAAAACTAATAGGAGGACGAGGGCAGAGTATTGGAGAGTCGGGAATGAGTGACGTCCCAGGAATATACCACAGAAAGTCTGGCGTGACGAAGGGGGGGGGCGACTGGAAGATTCCGGACGGGCGTGAAATCGGGGGGATCGTGGAGTAAATAGTAGAGTTTCGGGTCTCGTTAAAAAAGGGAGCGAAACAAAAAGATTTAGAGGGGCAGTAGCCAAAATTGTAGACAAACTACCTTACGACAATGGGAGGTATTTGTCTCGTAAGTCCAGTATATCAGGTCTAAAATCAAGGACTGGGGGAAGGGGAAACTTTTGCTTCAGTGGTATGGTATGAAAACGGAGATGACGAAAGCCGAGTCAAAGTTGGCTACATGAAATGAAATGGGAGTAACGAGGGAGGGATGGAGTTGATATCCCTGGAAGGGTGGAGCAAATTTCAATTGAAACTTGGCGCCAGGGGGGAAGTCGAACGACTCGTGGTATACAGCAAAAAAAAAGGCCGGCACCGGGATTGAGATCCGAAAGAGAAGAGAAGGGATGAACCAAAGACAAGGAAAGAAAGTTCGCCAAAATACGACTTAAATGCCTGATATCCGACTGTCGGTAAAGAGCAAGGGACTGACCATCGGACGTAGGGGGGAAGTCCACGTTCACTTCGGAGAGAAGAGATTCTCGAAGATGAGCGTGGGAAGGAGATCTAAACAAAAAAGGAAGGGGATTAAAGATATAGAAGAAACGAATCAGTGGTTCTTCGGATATTCGCTAGGAAGGCAGGAGGGGAAGGCACCGACGCCGGGTCGGCTGACTTGACGGTTAACTGGGAGCAGCCAGTCAAGGAGTTAAAGACGGGGCGATTAGAGGGGCGAAAAAGAGCCAGGGAGACATCTGACTGGAACTGTAACGCGCGGCGTGTAAGAGGTGACTTAAGAAGGGTTCTGGGGGCCAATTAAATTCGAGTAGAACAAAGTAGGTAGTGGTCAAGAACGGCGGGCAAAATCTACGGGAGAGAAAAAGATGAAACGCGACATCTCATCGGCAAGGGAAAGTTAAAGACGATGGAGCAAAAGGGAGCGGCGGCTTAAATAATAATGAATAGAGACTAAAACAGGGGTCAGCCGAAGCTCGGGCGATTCATTAGAGACTGGAGATCATGTGTAGTTAGAGCACAAAACGACTGGGGAGGGGTCGTGGTACGTTCTAAAAACTTGGGACAGACTGAAAGAATATCAGAGGTTTTTAAGGGAGTCGGCCAAGCAAGAAAGGCTATCACCGGGGGGGGAATCACAAGTCGGCGGAAAGGTCAATGGGGAAGAGCGGCAAATTGAAAGGTCGCGACCATTTCTTCAAGAAGAATGGTGTATAGTACCTAAAGGAAACTCAGGCTAAACCAAGAGAGAAAAGGGTCAAGGCGGCGCGGTCCGTTGGGGGTGTAATATTTAGAGGGAGCTTAAAAGAGGTGCGTGAGCGACGTGAGAGGGGGAAGTGCTGTGTTAAGCAGTATCAAAGGCGACGGTTGGGAATCAGGGAAACCGGAGAGCCTTAACGGAAAGAAAAGGCGGGGGGAAACGATGATACGGGAGGGGGGTCATCGAAAATAAAAACGGAGGGAGGCATATAATGAAGGGGGGAGAGGAAAACAAAAAAGGCCTCGGGATACGGATGTATTTTCAGAAGCAGGGGCTGGTGACGATCTATGAGAAGCACTTCAACGGTAGTAGGGGGGGGGAAAAAAGCCTGAAGTGAGGTCGGTCAAAATTTGATACAAGCGTGGATTTTTCGCCCGAACAAAAATTCTTACACTCTGCGGCGAGTTCCAACGAACGTACGATCGTGCTGGGGGGGATAAGGGATTAAGGCTGGACCATGACGCCGCCTAAAATCAAAAAAAAGGAAGGGGGGGATCGAGTCTAAGGAAATATCTAGTCAAAAAAATAGCTTGTCTAGGGGGATGAAGGATAACGGCCGCTGGAGGGAAATTCCTCCATTAGCGTTGTGTTAAGTACGAGAGAGGGTACTAAAATTTTAATTATGGTCGTGGTAAGGTCTATTGGGGAGGGGGGGGGCCCAAAGTTTCTGAAAAGCGGCGACGAAACAGTTCAAGTACGCAACGGTTAGTATTGGGGGTGGTCAAGAATGGGGGGGTGCCAGAAAAAAGTTAAGGGTGGCTGAAGCCTCTATAGGGGGGGGGAGTGAGAGTGTGCACGGACACTCGGGGGCAATCTTGACAA
>Ga0179591_1332183_pt1 | contig 12082 bp, 9 predicted proteins | sample CZOMad2_1_08_16f_FD_182891 | JGI IMG/M metagenome (GOLD analysis project Ga0179591, IMG submission 182891) | Vadose zone soil fungal communities from Angelo Coast Range Reserve, California, USA - CZOMad2_1_08_16fungal (PacBio error correction) | ecosystem: Environmental > Terrestrial > Soil >...
CCAGAGGGCGGGGATGGGAAGAAAGCCTAAGCGGCCAGCCATCCAAAGAAAACGGAAGGGGACGATGGTGTTGCCTTCGTCCGAGGACGGGGGGGAAGAGAACGCCGAGTGAGATAGTCGGGAGGCTCGAGACAGAAATCGGAGGGGTCGGACAAGCTTACGGCGGGAATCCAGAGAGGACTCAACGTCCTACAACAAGCTAATATCGGAAAGGCGGGCGAAGCACGCCCTCTCGTGTGGCTGCAAGGGGGGGGGGGGAAAAAACAAAAAAAACCGGCGCTCGCTTCGATATGAACAAAAAAGCTTGTGCGGGGTGCTTCGGGATGGCAAAAAATCTCACGCATAACTCGCCACTTGGAGCGACCTAAGAAGAAACTTCGAACAAAAAAATTCGAGGTGCGCAAAACAAGAGGGTGGTACCGCTTCATCTGCTTAGCCGCCGAGAGGTAAGGGGAAAAAAAAAACGTTCTGGGAAGAAAAAATTGGAGAGACTGTCCAAGCAGCTCGTGAAAGGAGAAAATACAAGGAAGTGAAAGAAGGCTATTCGCAGCTAACGGGCTACCGGATGTCGCCAAGTGGCGACGGAAGTGTCTCAAAAAGATGGCCGGTCCGATGAAGAAATCTAAAAAACGCTCACGGACACAGGCGAAACCGGCTATGCCCGAAGGGAAAAGAGGGGCACACGCCAAAAAAACAAGAGTTCTGGGGCCGTGAACTCTATTAGGAGACAGACCCGGCATTGCCAAGCGAGGAAAAGGCTAAAGACATCTGCAGAGGACTGAAGCTGATACGATAACGAAAGGCGCTTTCCGGAAGACGGGGCCCTCGATTTGTAGGAAGAGTGGTTGAAGCCCAGAACGGTGCATTGGAAGAAAAGGAGCTCCAAGACTCGCTTTCATACTCACAGCAGGGGGGATCGCTCTAACGCTTTTTGGAATTCATTCCATGCAGAATAGGCGAAAGCGCCCCCTTGCTCGGCAAAACAAAAGTACTGAATGGGAGTCGAGCCAGAGCAAACTCAGATATGTCAAGGCCTGGTTCGTTCGGCTAAGGAGGGCAAATGGCCAGCGCGTCTGAAAATCGGGAGAGGTCCATAAAAAATACGCAATGACAGACAAAAAAGCTCGACACGACGACTCAGGAAGGACCGGAATGAAGACTGGAATTTACAGTAACCAGAAGGGGGAACTCCAACGAGTCTGCGGAAAAAGAGGGCTTAGGAGGGAGACGATCCGAAGAAGAGGAACCTGAACCCGCGCGAGGGAGGATAAGGCTAGCCGCAGGGCGGCGCATTGGACGGCGTGATGGCGCAAGGATGCGAACAAAGGATCTCCGGCAGTAAAGGAGCAAGAAGAGTGGATGTCGTGAGTAACAGACAATTCGCGCAGTCCGTCTCCCCGGGGAAAGTAGAAAGCCGCTGTGGGAAACAGGGGGAATCTAGTTCTACTTTAAAGCGGCCAACGACGTAAGTCCAACGAGAGGGCCATGGGCACAACGCTTGAAGTGTCTGTCTGAAACTATGAAAGGGCTCTCACTTTCTGGGGAAAGAGACGTCTGCGCATAGAGGAAAACGCCAAGCGACAAAGAATTTCTCTCACCGAGGCTCTTTCCGGATTAAGCCGCAGGTGTGGTTCAGGAAAGAGGAGGGAATCATGAATCAAGTGTAAAGAGGCCTACCTCGGATTTGAAATTTGGGGGGGCAAGAACACACTCGACTGCCTCGGAACCTGTCAAGCATAGCGCCACTAAGACAGGAGGAGGGAGAAGGGGCGATTACAGGGAGAGTAAAATCAAAGAAGTCACCTGCGCCGATGACCCAAAAAAGAAAGTTTACGCAGAGGGGGTTCCGCAGACTTCCTCTGTGGAAAAGGGAGCCCGTCGACATTTTTGAAGGAAGAGAAAGCTACGAAATGGTAAGCACTTAAAAAAGATGAGAAAATCTCTTGAGCTTTACTCGATCAAGAGGAAGGATTTAAGAGAGGGGCGAAAGTATCGTGAAAAACGTGTCACGAAGAATGTCAAGGCGATCGCCCGCGGACTTTCGGAGTAGGGAAACGAAAAGGGGAAGGAAAGAAGAAAAAGGAAAGATCTCGCAACTAAATACAGCAAAAGAAGGTGGGCTCAGAAAGAAGAGGAGTCGAGTCGTAATAATCTAGTCAAAAAAGAGCAGCGAGCACCTCTAGAGCTCGAAATATGGGAGGAGATATAGTTGCATCCCAGAGAGGGGGGGCGGAGCTTCTTCGCCGCGATGGACGAGCGGATCAGAAAGGATTTGGCTCGTAAGCTCCGGAAAGGAAGTAAGTCGTACCATTGTGGTGGGAAAGAAAAGGGCGGCGTGGTACGTCTGGAAAAGGGGGAACAGCAAAACACCCTCTTCCCCTGAACACGTCTCAAGTCTATCTCTAAATAATAAGGACAAACACTGTGAAGGCAAGGACGAGGGTTCCATCGCTAAACTAAAGGCCGTCATAAAGGGAAGGCTAAAGGAGGACCTCCGCGCTTGTAGAAAAGGGGAGTCGGAATGAAAAGCCCGAGCAGAAGAGCTCTGTATCCCAAGTAAAGGAGGACGACACTTAGGAGAATCTCCCCCAACTGGTGGTAGTAACAGACAGAAAAAGATACGTGAAGGACAAAAGAGTGGTGAAAAAGCCCGGAGGGAAAGCCAGGGGGGAGCTAAGTCGCTTTCGATTAAAGTACTATTCTCTTGGAAAGGACGAGGAGCTCCATGACGGCGAGGTGGGGCAAAACGCGCTCACACCGGAGGGCAAAATAGAAGGGGGGAAAAAGCAGTGCTTAAAGAAAGGAAAAGGACTTTAAGACAAAAAAAAAAGTAACTCCCCGCACGACGGAAAGGAAGGGGGGCGCTGAAGCTGGAGAGGGCTGGAAGCATTTCGTCCTACGATGTGGGGTCAAGCACGCCTCGCCCTCGGCAGAAATTCAGAATCCCTTTGGGGAAGGAAAAAGACACCCAGGCGCAGAGGTGGGGGCTCGGCCGGAAAGGAGGAAAGAAAGCTGGGAATGGACGGCGACGAAGAGGGTGATTCCGCGCGAACCAGAACAAAACGCTCCAAAGAAGGAACGTAAGAGGTTAAGCTCGGACGCCAAGAAATCACTCCGCCTTGGCGGACTTCTCAAAGCTTAATTTTCTCAGGAGGGGGGGAAAATCAAGAAACGAAGGACAGAAACATCGAGACTGAGAGGGGGAGGAGGCACTCTCAGGATCCTATTATGGGGACATCTCAGGGAGGCGTACTCGGTCAAAAAACGATAGTCCAGCCCGGCTTAGGCAACTATCCGTGCAACTTGTTATCAGAGTCTTTGTTGGGAAAAGCGAAAGACCCGCCTTGAATTCGTCTTTTCGATCTGAGCCTGGAGGGGAGGGCGACAGAGGGACGCAAAGGGGGGTAGGCGACGAGCTGGGGAAAAACGTTAACGACCGAACGACGCACAGGGGAAACGCTTTCAGTAAGGACGTGAGTCTCAAGCCTCGAGAAAAGCGCCCATCGGAGGAAGGATCGCAAGGGTTTCTGAAAAGGAAGACTTTCGTGTCGCTCAATGAATCGTTAAAAGAACCAGGAAGTTTACCGAGAGAGAACTCGCCATCTTTGGCTCATGGGGGCCAGGATCTTAGATTAAGGCTCTCCACGCTGTCCCTGTTAGAGTCAAACCGCTACTTCAAGGGGGGAACAAAAGAGCCTTTTAGTCTGGCTTTCGCGGGGGGCTCAAAGTCGCTATCTTCTCCCCAATAGGGATGGTCCAGTAAGAACCTCGGAAAAAAGGCTTGCTTGGGAAAAAACCCGTGGTACCGCGCGCAAAAAGGGCGGCAAGGACCCTACGTCCAGAAGGAGTGGGGGGGGGGGAAACCGGTTTGCGAGGAAGCCGGGACGGAATCCGGAGGGGTCAGGTGAAAGGAGCTTGGAAGGTGAGACCTAAAGGTTCCTTTACGATACCTTTACGAGGTCGACCTTACCACGAGGTGGAAACCTTGAAAATACATTTAGCTCAGGCCCTTCCATCAAAAGAGGCGAAAGCTCCTGGAGTTATGTTGGGGTTCTGAGGTAAGGCTGGATTGAAAAGTGTCTCAAGGACTCAAGCTATGGGGGGCGAAAACGTTAAATGAAAACTCCGCGGGATCGAGGAATCCAGCTTGCGCAGGGCACGGCGTAAAACACTCACAACGAGCTCGCACCCATCGACACCTGTCGCCTCTCAGGGTGGGTCGGAAAGGTCGGATCCGGGAGAGAATCTTCGAAGGGGGCAAACCTTCACAGAAATCAACTTCGGGTAGGGTTGTTTCGGGGAAAGCTTGGGGGTCTTTTGGGGGGGACTCTCCTAGCGACCTTTGGGATCCAACTAGTGGAGGGGGGGCCAAAACTCCCCCCCCCAAATGCGACTCTTCAGTAGAGGGTGAAAAAAAACGTATTCCTAATCTCAGGAGGATCCTCCGCAGCGGAGTCTCGTGGTCGTGCCTTGTGGGAGTGCCTTCTCTTCGAAGCCTAACGAAATAGATCCTTCTTCTAGATGAGCCCCGCCTCTCTAGCAGAAAAGGTCCTCTCTCGAAAAAAAATTTGGCGTTGTTGATTGTTATGAAGAAACAGGTTCGCCCAGGGAAACCTAACATCCCAGTGGTTAATGGGCAAATCGAAGTTAATTCACGTCCAAAGGGGAGAAACTTGGTTATAAAATTAGTGAGGTAGAATGAGAAATTTTCAAGGGCTGTACCAGAAAATTGGGTGGCAAAATAAGATCTCACAAAAGGTATGGGGAGGAAAATAGAGAGTATTTCACAACAAGGCGAGGGGGGGGGGGGAAAGGGTCACAATACTATTCTAAGATCAGGGTCCATTCTAAATCGGACGAGCCTTTACCAGGAGTGAAGACTGGGAAAGAGGGGATCTCACGCTTATCCTAGCCGAAAAAAAAACTTCCACCAGCCACCAACCGCTTGCCGAGGTTGACTGCTCGCTGCCTTGTAGAACCCGATCTGCAGTGATCGGGGGAGGGTGCTTAAAACGCACCCGACGCGCAAGCGCTGTCAGAAAAGCTTAAGCTGTCACAAAAGGTAGCTACGTAACGAAACAATCTCGAACCAGCTAGACCGAAACTGCCCGCGATCAGGTTGGAGCGAGGGAGACCGCGCTCTTCAATCCAAAAAGCTCGCACCACCCATGTTGCGTCATGAATGGTCTACTTGCCGGGAAGCACAGGGGGGCATCTAAAGATCAACCAAAAAAGCGGCACAACCGGCTTCTATTTGCTGTATGGAAAGGTTGTACCTCTCTCTGAAAAAGGAAGCGGGCAGGGAGGCGTCTAGCTCTATTGAGGGCACTGGAGGCAAGCAAATAGATTAAAAAATGGCCAGCCGACTCCAGATAATACCCAACATAAGGACTTTCAAGGGAGTTCACGAAAAAAAAAGCGATCCCCTGGGGGATTGTCGCAACTGCCGGGAAAACCGAGTGGGAAGGGAGTCAAAAGACCTGCTTAGGAAGGGCACTCTCACTGGTCGCAGGGAACTTGAAGACCGAGAGATCAGAGAATCCCCTATACGGGGGACAAAACCAACACTTCCAAAACATGCTTGAGTTAAAAGGGCAACGCACGAGGAAGCTACGAGTCACAGAATTTCCAGCAAAAAAAAGGGCCATTTCTTCTGCAATCGGGGGGGTGTCGATACCAGGGAGGAAGGGATAGATACGCGAAAGAGCTGCAAAAGAAGGCCTCTCGTTGGATTCAAAACATAACCGGTCCCGGCAGGGCCTTTGATCAGAAAGCCGCGCTTAATCTAGTAGGCGAAAACAAGCGGATCGTCTGCTTCACATCGGGACACAAGGTCAATTCCAGAAGGGGAAGGTAAAAATAGGGAACGGTTCTCCAAGACTTCATAACGACAAAGAGTTTCTCTCTCGGAGAGACATCCGCAGGTGCCAGGATCTAAAAGAGTCCGAGAATGGGCAGGGAGTCTCTGGCCATGGGAAACGCGTCGATCTCTAAAAGACTAAAGGTCCATCTGCCCGGGAAAAAACAGAAAAAAGAGACTTCAGTCGGGAGGCTACGCAGGGAAGAGAGGCATCAATTTCCCGCCTCCAAAAAGAGGTTTTCGAAGAACGCGGTCTTACTCCGGAAAACAGGGAAGCAGCGAGCGAAGAGAATACTTCCCCACCAAAAAAACCCCCACCCCCCAAAAAAAACAAAACCCCCCACCACCACCAAAAACAAAAAAACCCAACACAAGAGAAATACACGAGCAGCAGGCGTCAGGAACTATTATAAGGGCGTGAGGGAGGCAGAAGAGGGAAACTTCGAGCCGAGCTTCCAAAAAAGGGCAGAATGGGCTTCAGCGCTAAATAAAGATTCGGAGAAGATTCCTTTCTCGACAGGGTTCGACTGGATCCCGCGGGGGGCAAAACATGGGAAAGTGGGGGGAAAAAAAAAGACTGCTTACTTAGAATAGAAAGAAACCGACTGTCCAAGAGAGAAGGGGCAGGGAGTCGTAACTGGAGCAACAAAGCTTCCTGGGGTTGCCCATGGAAGTAAAAAGCCTTGCGGGCCAACCTCTGGAGGACGCTCAGCCAATCTCAATATGAGTATCCACAAGAAGGGAAAAAAGTTTCTCTTTCCAGAGGAAAGGAAAGAAGGTGGTGGTCGGAGTCAAGTGGCCTGATAACGATTGACTCGACTTACCGAAAAAGGGGGGAGGGTGATCCGTTGTAAAAAGGACTATTGAGCTCCTTCAAAAAAAACATAGGGAATAAAAACGCCATCTGACTGCGCGGGGGGGGCATGGACTTTGCTCGAAACCTGACCGTGCGCGCTCATCAGATAGGAGGTTAACTTAAAAAGGTCTCGGCTAGGGGGGATGAAGCAGGGACTAGGAGTTTCACCGTCTATGAGGGGGACATGAAAAAACGACGAAATGGGGCGCAAGGAAACTCTAAAAAAGTCGGCGAGCTGGAAGATTAAGAAAGGATGGACCCGACGCCGGGAAGGAGCGTGAGGGGTGTCGCTCGTGGGAAACAGTGTAGGGACTCTCTCACGCGGGGAGCTCGAGTGTACTATGGTGTGCGAAAAAAGACGTCACGCCGAGAGAATCAAAACAACAGAGTAAAAAACAAACTCCTCAAACGAGATATGAAAATCCGGGGTCGCTTCCCGCTCGCGGCAGAGAAAACTCCGAAGGAAATCGGCGAGCAACCTCTAAATCGGCTAAAAACAACAAAAGGAGGATGGTAACTGGCTCTCCTCTCGTGCCGAAGGGAGCTAGAAAAAATGAAACGCGAAGAAGAAGCGACCCCCGGAGTAGACGCCGAGCGATTGAGAGAGGGTTGCGAAAGATCGGCCAGAATGTGTGGTCAACAGGCGTGTCTTGCAGAACACCTCGTCCCCTGAGCCCGTACGAAACGAAGATGCAAGCTCGTAACCGGGACAAGATCCTGAGCCAGAGGAAAGCGAAAAAATAAAGAGGCGTAAAAGACGCCCGCCGAGCAAATCTGGAAAAAAAGAAGGCGTACTTGCTACCCATTATTAGTTAGAAAGGATGCCCCATTGTTCCGCCGACTAGAGACAGAGGACGTCCTTATCGGGACCAGAGCCGAGTAAAGACTGGAAGAAGCAAGGCTTCTCGACGCGAAGGTAAGAGAGTTGGGACACGCTCCAGAGGCAGGCTCTGGGCTCGGTCCTGCTGTAGAGCGGATCAAATCATGACGTCGATTGTGCTAACGAAAGAAGAGCAAACACTCGGCGGTCGAAGCGAGTAAAACTCTTGCTTCAATCTGCGAAAACGCCGGAAAAGACCAACCAAGGTGCTTCCGACCAGCAAAAGAAAGCGACCCGTTGTGCTCGCCGGGCTTTGGGGCTCGGTGGACTCGGTCGCCAAAAGGTTTGGGTATACCACGGGAAAGAAACCTAGAAAATAGGGGCAAAAATAATCCGTGGGTGTCTTTACTAAAAAACGCGGCTCACGGGACGGAGACGCTTGCTCTCGCAGGAGCAAGTGCGGGAACGTCAACTACGGGGGGAAGGGGGCGCCCGAAACAGTTGTAGGCCAATCAAAAGAACCAGGTCGACGGATACTGAGAGACCGTCTAACGGGAGGGCCGCGCTTGCGTAGACAATCAAGATCCTGCGGCCTGCTACGAGTCGTCATCGTAGGGAAAGTGAGCGAAGAGGCGCCAAACACGCGGGCGGAAGCGCCTATGCTCCTGCGGAGAAAATCACTGCTATCTGGGGAGGGGGATTCCCATCCTATCCGATTGCCTCGATCTGCAGCCATGAGGCCAGTGAGGGCAAACGCTCTTAGGAGAAAACGGTCATTCTTTCGGGCAGAAGAGGGTCACTTTGCCAGCAAAAGGAGCGAGAAACAAGTTAATTGATCTGAGTCAAACGATCACAAGCGATTACTTGCAGATGGGACGTCTACTCCTTGGAAAGGGGGAGGTAAAGACGAATATCAGGAAGTCAATGGGTCACTCTTTACAGATATTGGGCAATTCGCTCAGGCTAGGGAAAGCGCCCACGGAAGTAGGGGTCGGCTCTGGTCAGGGAAGTGGGCGTACGCAAAGAAGGCGATGGAGGTGCATGTTCGCTCATACAACAAACGATTCTTGCGCAAAGAAGGAGACGCGCCAGCTTGGACGCAGAGAATGCACCGCGCGAGCGTCTAGCTCCAAAAGGATCTCTCCACGCTGAGGTTTTCCTTCCCTAACAAAATCTGAAACTCTATGGTTGTGAAAAGCAAAAGGAGATGGCTCTTCGCAAACTTAAAAGAGGGAGAGAGTTTCGAACCACTCTATGGAGAATCGAAAGGGATTGCCAGGAAAAAACGGTACATCGAAGAACGGAGAGTTCCGTAACGTTCTTCAACCGGAGGAGAAACCTGCAGGGGGGTTAGAGGGGGTTGCCTATGGGAAAAGGGAGAATTGCCGGCAATGGGAAAGGGTGCCCGTACGCGTTGAATTCCAATCGGAAAAAGGGAAGTGAATATACTCGGCACCGAGAGGGGGGTCAAAAATTAACCTAGGTGGGAAATACATTTACGTGGAGCCGGACGACAAAGGATAACAGGAAACTTGAGGGTTAGGGTGGGGGGTCTGGGAAAAGGGAACGTGATCCTTCTGGCCAGTCTCTTCACCTAAGTTTGCTTGAAACGTGGGGAAGGAAGACGAAGGGGGACAGCTTACGACTAGGGGACCCTCAGGATGTGACACCCACACAAGGCAGATCTCCACCGGGGGCAAGGGGGTCCAAGTGTTTGGGCCTACAAGTACCCGTTCTCTCTAACTTCATTCTGCCCGGACCGCCGCTCGGAGGAACAAGCGAGGTTTGGGGTGCTCGAGCATGTTGGGGTCGAACGCGACCAGAACGGGGCTTCTTGAGACAGACTTTTATATCTCGTGGAACTAGTATGGTTTGTGGGGAGAAAAAATCTAATAAGACAGCTTGGGGCCTTCAGCTGTAAGGGACTTTCGCCTCGGGTGCGGGTCCCGGGAGATCTCAAACCGGACAATCGACCAAAAGGAGGAGTGACGCAGGTCAGAAAGAGCGGTACCCTTCAAAAAGCCTGGACGCCGCTCCGTTTTTTTTGGTTGGGGTGGGGGGAGTTCCGGCTACTAAACCGAACCGCCAGCGGGTAATGGCCAAAAGCAAGTTTACTACTCTTCTTGTAAAAGCTCGGAAAAGGGTCCGGTTGTACATTATTTTAGAAAGGGCTAGGGATAGGAGGAAGAGGTCATCCGGTGGTGAAAGAGCGCAGCAACTGGAGGAAAAAGCGCAACCAAGGCGAGGGGGGGACCTTGCCCGAACCTAATATACTCTTCTAGGGAATTGTTAAACCATCTCCAAGAACTGGGGCTTCGGAAGGGATGTCATGAAGACGCAAACCAATCTTTGGCGGTTAGAAACGGTAGCAAGAAGAAGGAAAACACCCCCCTCCACCAAAGAGCTACGCGTCCGGAGGAGCAGGTCCTCTCTGCCTTGCTGAGAAGACACTCATCAATTTCGATCGTTCGGAGGCTCGCAGAACCCATACAAAAAGAAAAAGGTCTTAAAACGACAAGCTGAATAGGAGCTCCCATGAAAGAACGGGCTACAAGCTAGCGGCTCGCCGCCGGGGGGGCCTCTCAACAAAAAGCTCGTTTGGAACAACCGTCTCCCGGGAGGAGCGACCAAAAGGGGAAACCACTTTGCTGACGGCTCGGCGTTAAGGAGATCCGAATCGAGCAAAACCAAGGAATCGGAAAGCCAACTGAGCGGCGCCCCGGGCTTAGGAGGGAAGCAATCGAGAGGTAGCGTTTTCACGCGAGGCAGAAGAGTAGGAGCGTCGCGATATCTCTATGAAGGGAAAAGTGAGGAAAGCAATAAGGATTCCAAGCATCCACGGGAACGGAAAAAGCAAAGCAAAGCTGTCGTTCAGGCTGAAATTCCTAACCTATATAAGGAATTAGAAGTGCCGACGTTGAAGGGTAAGGGGGAGGCTCTTCGACACAGGAAAAAACGGCAGAGACCGGGACCCAAAAAGGACATCACTACGTGAACGAAAAGATCCTTCGAACGGGCATAATGAGCAACACGGCCAAAACTCTGGCGGGGCGCCGTGTGACGAAAGTACGAGAATTTACCCTTTCATGGGAACTAGAGGCTTCAGAAAAGACGGCGGAAAAGCGAAGGCGGAAAAGCAGGGGAGGAACCAAGCGGAACGAGGGCCGCGATGGTTTCTAAAAGGGGGACGTCCCCAGAACTTCAGGGACGCCTACGCCTTGGACGAACCCGGAAGGGCTCTTCGCGATGGGCTCTTTGGGTATGCGCGGTTTTAATTGGTTCATGATGAGGGAAGGAAAATGCCCTTCTTCCTGGAGTCAAGGGATACAGCAGGGACTAAAAACGGAGATTGTCTCTAACAAGGAAATAAGCGGGGACATCTTTCAATTGGAAAAAGTCCGGGGGCGGAAGGCTACTGCTTAGTTAACGGAATAGGGGAAAAGGCGAGAGACAGAGGGCACTGAAAAATCTTTTAAACTAAATAGACGGAACCGGAGCTCGTTGGAAAAGGAAGCTCTTCACAACAGGGGACCTTAAGCCCGGACGTTCGCACGGGGATGGACTAGCCTGGGGCTCATTTCTCGCTGAGAATAAGGACGCAAGAATGGGGCAGGCGGTCCTATTGAGGGAAGGAGCATTCTAATCTGGGGGCGTTATGGTCTGGGAAGATGGCAAAAGCGAAAACTGAATCCGCTAGCCGACAACTGAAGGTGGTAGATTAGAAGCAGCGCGGAAAAGCTTCCTACGGAGAGGCTAGAAGGTATCAGTACTGGTTTCCGCGCCATCCAAGGGAGGACTTGCTCCGGAGACATGTGCAGTCGTGCGGGGTCAGGGGGGCGTAGGTCAACGCGCCGAAGAACGCAAGCCGCGTTTATAAGGGTCAAAAGACATGTCCGTCTGCCGATCTATGCGATCGGGGTGCTTTGTTCGACCCAAAAAAAAAAAGAGAAGGCGCTAAAGAGCGTCCGCCAAGCCTGGAGAGAGAGGCAGTTGTCTGAGGAGAGGGAGGGGCGGCCGCAAGTTGGTTGGTCTAGGCCCAAGGGCTTGGCGGGAGGAAACATGAGTGAGGAAGAGGTAATAGAGGTGGGGTCAACCGAGTGTGGGCGAGTAAAAAAAATCTACTTCATGGATCTCCGATAAAAAGAAAGCGCCTCGCCAGCTACTTCAGGCGAGGATCTTGACCTTTACCGAGAACCGCCTTTCACTTGAGAGAGCAAAAAACAGTTTCCCAAAGCGGGGAAAAGAAAAAAGTCCGCAGGGTCGAGGATGTCGAAGGACGGGAGGTCGAGACGAAAATAAAGTACGCACCGAAGGGGCGCCAGGAGAGCTGCGCCGATATAGGCAACTCGCTCAGATTCTGGACGGGGGAAAAGGTAAAAGGGAGAGGGGCAGAAGGTCGCTCGCCCGCTCGAAAGCTAGTCGAGGAAAAAACGTCACTCCTAAGCCAATGAGGGCATAGTCTAAAAGAGAATAGAAAAAATGGACAGCAAATCCTGTTTCTGAAAGGGGGGGCGGGGGACTCAGGCTCGTCACGCCGGCAAGAAAG
>Ga0179591_1204612_pt1 | contig 12081 bp, 13 predicted proteins | sample CZOMad2_1_08_16f_FD_182891 | JGI IMG/M metagenome (GOLD analysis project Ga0179591, IMG submission 182891) | Vadose zone soil fungal communities from Angelo Coast Range Reserve, California, USA - CZOMad2_1_08_16fungal (PacBio error correction) | ecosystem: Environmental > Terrestrial > Soil >...
TGGTGGGCCACTCGAAAGCCGTCCCGCTGTCATCTTGCATAATTCATCGATCTACAAAATTGAAGGGGGACAGTACTTACTGCAAACGCTCTCTAGAAAGAAGCAGACGTAGGGCCGGTGTGAAAGGGCACCACAGAAATCAATTAACCCGGTCATTAGGGGGATGGGAATCATCTGCTCTTCAAGTCGCTCGAATAAGCGCGGAAGACCCAGGAGGAGGAAAAAGCTAGCGAGAGCGAAGCGACCAGGGGGCAACACCAGATCTTTGCTGAGAAACTTGTGGGGAGACGGGGATAAGGAGGTAGTAAGTCAGTGTAAGACGGGGGACATCGGACAATCGATTCCAAGCCTCAACAACACCACGCAGAAACATGACCCAGTTTGTACTTGCCAGAAAAACAAAGGGTGACGACATCTGGGATGTTAGTCTATCGTAGTGGCTTCTGTGGCCAAAGGAAGCGGACGGGGAGAGGGGGTGGAAAAAAAAAAAAGGGACCTGGGGGTTGTCCGGCGCGTATCTGTCGCGACTGAGTTGTGAACGTCGGGAACGTCGGATGTGGGAAACAAGCAGGTAGGGGGAAGGCAGCGGCAGGTGTAGGCACCGCGAGTGAGGGAGAATAGGATCCATTTCGTCGCGGTCTTCGGCGGGGGTAGGTGAGGTAAAACCTTGAGCGGGAATGCTGCTAAAAAGGCTTTTTCGAATGGGGGTCGCACCTCCAGCTTTAGTAGACATTGTCCGGCTTGTGTCAGGTGGGTGTAGGGCGTGGAGCGGATAGGCAGTTCAAGACGTTCAGTCTGAGCCTGTCGTGATTCGGTGAACGGACCCCACCTAGAAGCCTCGCTGAGACTTCACAGTCTGCCCTTCCTGAGCTAGAGGGGAGGGGATATTGGCAGTACTGCATAGCCTAAACGAGTCCCCGGCGAGGGGGCATTTCCTCACTAAAGAGATTGTGGGTCATCTGTGCAGCGGTGCGGCTCAAGGAGGGGAACGGCAAAAGTCAACAAGGCGGAAGGAGCCGACAAAGGGCACACAGGAGCGATGGCGGGGACCAATGTGGTTGCTCTGCAAGGTGGTTATCGGTTGGTCGGACGGTACGGGGACCAGGAGTGTAGGTGATTCAGAACGAAGAAGACAAAAAACGGCAAAAAAAAACAGGGGGAGAGCGGGCAGGCCAAAGGTTGATTGAAATTCGGGAGGGCGGGGAGTGCAAACTGAAGGGGGAGGGTATCTGAAAACCACTCGAAAACACGTGTTGTTCTTGGGTTGAGGGAACTATGAAAATAGACAAGTAAAGAACACAGAGACCAACGTGGGTTGCAAGTAGCTCATGCAGATACGCAAGGGAGGAACAATCACACCTCGATATGCGTCTTGAGCGCGGATGGGCAGGAAAGTGGGCGAGGCTAAACCGACTCCGAGTCAAAGAAAAAAAGGAAGGAAGAACTGCTCGAGGGAGGAAAACAAAGGGGTCCTCTGTTGTGATGGTAGCGGGGGGTTCTCGAGCGGCGGAAGGGGTCGGCCATGGGAGAAAAACAAACTGCAAACAGCACATAGGTGTCAGTTCGGGAGAGCTCTCTGTCAGACAGGGAAGGTGGGGCGAGAGTACCATCCGCCGTCGTTGGCGTAACTGATCGGGGTAAAACCGTCGGGGCCCTCGAGTCGGCCTCCGTCCGCCGCAAAGGAAACGAAAATAAGTCGGTCAGCAAAACTAGGAGTGGCAGTTCAGCATGAAGCTGGGAGGCTGTGATGACCCGTGCCGCCATATGACTTCCCCTACACAATTGTGCCAGAAAGCCAAAAGCTACTAGGGTCAGGCATCCCGCAAAAACGCCGGAGGGTGTTTATTGGTCGGTGAGGGGGCAAAAGGACGAGAGGAGCTATGTAACCGTTGCCGAGACAAATCCTGGGAGTCTCAGCATCGGTGTGGAGAGAAAGAATAGAATTACTCCTGGCGTGAACTGCCAAGTCGGCAAGGGATTCAGATCGAGAATGAAAAGATCCCGTGGCTGCTGACCTCTCCTCGACCTGGGAGGAAGATCAAAAAAATCGCGGGGGGGGAGGCCCTCTGAGAAAATCGACGCAGGAAAAAATTGCGTCCAAACCGTCGCCAGCGGACCGCAACAAGGAAAAAAAAGGGGGCCAGGGCAAAGAAGTGAAAAAAAAAAAAGTCACTGGGGAGCCCAAACGTAAGTGGTCATCTTCAACCCCCAAGGTCACCGATCGAAGGTAAGAAGGAGCGTCAAAGAATCGGGCACATAAACGCAGCGTTGCAGGTAGGAAAGGAGAAGAGAGAGAAAGAAAAAAATGACGGCGGAACCAGCATTTCGCTCCGCCCACGACTGATTTCTCGCCGGGTCAAGGTGTAGGGGAGTCTGGAATCGGGGGTTGGAGAGGTGATGCGGCCGAAGGCGGCGAACCAACACGAGGCTGCTGCGAAGTGGGAGGGCCGGAGAGAAAAATGAGGAGGAAAATAGTAAAGAGAATCCGGAACTTCCGCCGTTACCAGCGCCGGGTTTGAAGCCCGCTTCGGGAGAAAACCACTCCGAGAGGCCGGCTCCCAGGAACAACCGAATGGGGGAGAACAAAGAGGCGATGTGAGGCAAAGGGAAACTGCGTGGTGCTGTCCGCCGGCCAAGATCCATGGGATCTTGAAAAGAAAAAACTGAGCAAAGTCGACCTGACTCGCAGCGAGGGGAAGGGGAGAACATATGCTGAAAGACCTTCTAGGGGGGGGACATACGACGTCGAGGAAGGCAATTTTAATTGCAGAATGCCGCTGATTTTTGCGCTCGAAGACGTTGAGCCTTGACAGGGCACCGGTTATGGCGCTCCCGAGCGGAGACAGGAAGCCAACAGTCACGGAGAGAGACGAGGCTGTTTCCACATGTCCAGGGAAGAAGAAAGAAAGGGGAGGATATTCTTCAGACAATTGAACGGACCACAAAAAAAGGAAAAATAAGAGGGGGATGAACTCACGTCTTCATCACACAAGCAAGAGCCAGGACCGGCACCAAAATACTGGGGACAAAAGAGTCGAAGAGGAAGAGGGGCAAACATTCCTTTTCGGACACCAAATCCATCATCAAACCGATACTGATCCCGACTGAAAAGCGGGCCCCACCAAATAACCAACTGCGACAGGGGGAGCAAGACCCGCTGCATAGAGGTCCGGGTCACGCGGGGGGACCAAAATTTAGGACTCCGCCACAGTCGAGGACTAAACGGAACTTTACATCGAAACCAGCACATGACAATTCGCGCCCGGAAAGAAGAGTGGGACACGCGGGAAACCGAAAAAGGGCGGCGAGTTAGGAAAGTCAAATGGGGGGGAGGGGAAAGAGAAAATCTAGAAACTTCGGCCGGGGGACTCACGACGGCTGCTGCGATCGCACAACGGGCCACGGAAAATGTCGTTAGGGGGAAAAAGCGGAGCGATGAGAAAACAAAACAGAACTAGGGCTTAGCCGGAGAGGCGCGAAAAACCCTGGGGAACCCAAACGACAACCATGACATCACGACCTGCGATCAACTACTAGACTGACAACAAAATATCGATCTGCATCGAAGGAAGGAGCGGGAAAGTTAAAGACACTACGGAGACTGCAAGAAAAAAAAAGTCCGCGCACGCCGGGCAGCGGCTCAATATCGTAATACGACGGCGTAGCGAGTAGCTCACACACCGAGACCACCCGCATAAACGGCAGAAACCTCCCGACAGACTATAAACAATCTGTCCTATTTTCCAACAAATTCAACGGCAAACCGGAACCCAAAAGAGCGAATATAAAAAAAGTACCGTGTCGTGCACCACACACAGCCGAGAACGAAGGAAAAGAACACGGCTGAGGGACATCCGCACTACAACACCCAAGGTAAATAGGGCTGCAGCTCCAACACAGAGACGGAATCAATCTCAGATGCCGGGGTTGTCGGCAGGAAATAGGGAAACACTCACACATCGAACATAATCAGCACCCAGATGGACAGTGTGCCGGGATTAATAGGGGAGCTTCTGGAGGGACCAGGAGGAGGAGAAAGAAGGAGGAAACGACTCACAGCATCCGACCGAAGCAAATTTATCACGCTTCCCACTCGCTGAAAAGCCTTGGGGGAGCAATAACCGTGAGGCATTAAACTTCTTAAAAGCGAAAGACATCAACTAAACGCAGGAATAGCAGAGGGGGGACTAGAGGGACGTACAATATTCAACAACAAAAAAAAAGAACATGGAATGAAGAGGGGAACGGCGGCTCTACTCTTAACTCACGGACGACTTCGACAACCTGAACAGGAAAAATTGCTAAAGGCAGGGGAGTGAGGCCGGGCACCGGCTAGAAAGAAAGAGCAGCAAGGTAACAATGTGGTCAAATAAAAGGGAGGATCCCGAACTAAAAGGGTCCAAAAGGGGGAGCCAGGGTCAAAGGGCTCAGGGGCAGGGAATAAAAAGCGCTAGGGGGGACCCTTGCCTGCGCAAGCGAAGAACCGGTAATAAAATAAATAAACAAGCCTCTACATCGAACACTACGGCAAACAGAAATTATCGCCGACTGGGGGAAAGGGAAACTACGTGATGCGGGACTAAAGGTGGATTGAGGAAAAAATAAAGTCGATCTAAGGAAGTAGTGCGGAATAAAAAAACAACGTAAAACGCAGAGCCGGTTTGAGACCTGGACATTTCAAGGAAACAAGGGGTGATACTAAGGTCGGCAACGAACACCCTAACAAAAGAGCTCAGACAAAACAACACTAGTTATGCCGGAAAAGTTCGACGTGCATTGAGGCACTGCATCTCGAGCGAATAAAGGGAACCGGAAGGGGTAGGGAAAAGAAAGGGAGGAAAAGCGAGCAAACGACAGCCCGAACCCCCCGCTCCACCCCGAGACCATGGTGGTGCCGAAAAACGAAGGCATTGAACAACCTGACAGTTCCGATGGGGGGAGGAGGAAGGGAGAAGTTGAAGTTCCAAAATTACGCGACTCGGAAGAAAAAGGAGAATTAACCAAGCTCTACCTTCAGTCAAGAAATACATCGGCGCTGCGAACCACATCACCAGGAGAAGGGTCGGAAGGAGGTGGGGGGGAAGACCGGGCTGAACTGAGGCTAAGGGGGGGGACGTAAATGGGAGTAGTCCACTCGAGCCGTCAAAGAGGCGAAAAACGAACATAAACCCACCGGAAGAAAAGAATTTGAGAGAAGAGGGCGGACTCCAAAAAAAAGGCGGGCACACAGGGAGAACGATGGGACCCGAGCTCAATCACATTGCCAACCCCAATCATCAGAAGTAAACGAGGACGTGACAAAGGGCGGGCAGGTCAGGAGAGGCGCCGAAGGAGCCCACGCGGAAGGGAAGGGGAGCCATGGGAAAAAGGGCTAAGAATAAGGTCATATCGCATTTCCAACAGGCAACATGGCTGCGAATGTTTGCCGGTTACATTACCCGGGTGACGGGACGTGACTCACAAGGAGAGTGTTTCACGAGAAATATCGACGACAAACACGCGGGGGGAAAAAAAAGAGATTGTCGAGAGGAAAACCGAGCTTTGCACCACAGGGTCAAACCTAACGCGACGAAATACTGTAGCGAAAGGTAGGGGGACTGGCCGAGCTGCCCAGTGATAGGAAAAAGGGGGGGAAGAACGAGGAAGGAAGATTTCAGAGAAGAGCTGAGAGATTAGTCGCCTAGTGTCCTGACGCCGCGCTGTTCACGGCGTAAAATAAATCGGGGAGGGAACGGGGGGGGAGATCGCTATGATTGCCGTCAAGTTGGGGCGGGGCCCATCGGAGAGGGGAAAGAATGAGCCAGTCGCGAAGCGCGACTTGATCGAAAAGTCGCTGGGCGGTCGGCGTGATGAGGCAGTCGCCTCCGAGTGGCAGCCAGAGAAAGAGACGACAAACCGGAGCAAGAAAAAAAAGTAAGAGGACAACGCAGGACCGACCGTGCGGGGCGGAAGGTGGGTGGAAGAGAGTCCTCCAACGGAATCGGGGAGGAAAGTCGAGCTGGGGCGAGAACAGGGTGAGACATAGAGGGAGCCGGGAAAAAATAGGGGGAAAAGCAATGAGGAGAGGAGACAGAGGTTTTTAAACGATGGGGAACCAGGCAGCGTCAGAATAACGGTGATTAGGCGCCCCGGCCGTCGAAAACTAGATCAGAGCGGAAGAAGGGGAGACGTGATCCCGAAGGTGAAGTAGTTTACTGAGCTATGGAGGGGCGGAAGAGAAAGGGGGGCATAAGGAATGGTTCAGCCCGGTTGCGGCGAGTGACCCTTTATGGGTCGAGAAGGCGAGGGGGTTAGTAACTTGAGGAAGTAAAAGGGAGGTTGCCATCGTAGGAAAGCCTAGTGAAACTGAAAATAAGGACACAGGGAAAAACCCTTGTCACTGACTGGACTAGGGGTTGGGCCCGGGGTTAATGGGATGCCGCAATCAGGGAACGTAAAGCGCAGGGAGACTGGATTAAATTAACTTATTCGACAAAAAAGAAATAGCAGCATGAACGGTGGGATAATGGTGGGGAAGAAGAAGTAGAGGGTAAGAGGCGGGAAGGAGTTTGGCGTCCAGACGTGGAAGAGAATTAAATAAAACGGCGGTGACCCAGCCAGATGAGAAAAGCTCTTGGTAAAAGGGCGCGTCAACCGAAGGGTAGTGGGGAAGGCAAAATTCAGGCGGGCGAGTGGATCCCCAGGGAGAGGCGGCCAAAGCAGAACCGGGTGGGAGATACAGTCCTGGGCGCCTTTTGTGAGTTGGAAGTCGGGCGGGATCTTACAGACCGACGGAAGTCTTCAGCCTGAAAAGCTTGTACCAAAAATGAAATAGATAGGAGGAGGGGAGTTCCCGTTGGTTTCTTTATGTCAAGACGTGTTGGGCGCGGTGGTAAAATGGGGGGGGTGGCTAGGAAAATGGTCGCGCCAGGCAAAAAAACGGGCGAAAGCACCAACAGTTTGGGCAGCGCGGGCAGATGGAGGACCTGGTCTCGAGGAAGCGTAGAGGGGAAAAAGGGAAAGCCGGAAACGGCACGAACGACACGCTTGATAAGGGCGAAAGCGAACCAGAAACTCAAGAAGTTGCTTGCAAGTTGGTATCAGGGGCAGGGATTTAAAGGAAGGGAAAAAGCCTGAAGAAGGAGGGCCCGGTCTAGGTTAATCAGGTTAAAAAAGAAGCAAGGAAAAGGGAGAAAAGGTGGTGCGAAGACAACCATGTGTCTATTAAAACCTGGGGGACGGGAACAAGGGACCGGAGTGGCAGGGGTCTGGAAGGTGGGTTGAGGGGGGGACGGTTTTGCCGTTGAAAGGGCTTAAAGTAGGAATGGGGGGTAAATGGGTGGAATAATAATATACGGTTGGTCAACGTGCTCCATGCGTTTTTAGTTGAGCAACGTGTTGGATAACCTCCACGTTCGTTGAGGTCATGGAAGAGAGAAGGGGGTCGGAGACCCCATCCCCCTTGCAGCGCCGGAAGGGGGGCCAGAAAAGGGGAACATCAAGGGAGAGGAGAGCCGACCCAGTATTCGTCTTGGGGTCTGGTCGGTAGTACCTACTCAGTTGATACCGGCGGTGTCAAGGGGGGGGGGTAGACTCCAGGGTGATCGAGAAAGAGCAAATGGTGGGAGGGGTGTAAGGAAGAGGGGGGGGATCGTCGTTCAGACAACATACTATCGTTGGCTGGCGAGCGATAATGCCGGACTGGCAGGGAAACAAGGCGCTGAGAAGGGGATACGCAAAAGGGGGGTCCAGGATAAGTGAACAAAAGCCGCTAAAGAACTCCGTAACGATCCAGCACCGTGCAGCAAACTACAGGCTCGATGACATGTGGAGGGGAAAGCAAACAACACTTTGAATGCTTCTTCAATCGAGGGGGGGCCACACGCGGATTAGCAAAGCAAACGCCTTCACGCAAAACAAGAGCCTAACATGGGAAACTTCATACCTTCCTCGCAACCTAGGATGCAGGGTCATGGAGGGTTTGGGGGGGGGAGTGGGGAGACCCGTGCGAAACCTTATCGTGGGGGGGAAAAGGATTGTAAAGGAGGGTGGTGCCTGCCGTTGGTTAAAAATATAACCGATCGAGGGGAGGAAAAGAAGCATAGGAAAAATGTGTACTCCGGTTGGATTGACACGGTCGGGAGGATAACTGTAAGTTCATCACCTCTAGCTCGGGGGTAAATCTTTACGCGATCGGACGAAGGAGCAATTGCTGATGCCAGAGGGCGGTGACAACGACCAGTAGGAGAAAGGGAGCACTGGCGAAGAAGGGCGGAAGCCGTCTCAACTACGGTCGACTCCAAGAAGGGCCTAGCAGCACGTGGGCCAGGCAAGATACACTTCAGCTCAAACAAAACGTCGGATACTAGCCGAAAAAACAAGGAAAAAGTAGAAGAAGCCACAAGGCAGTGTAAGAGAGGCTTAAAAGAACTTTGATCACAGAAACTAAAAGGATTTCAGGCAGACCCCCGCTAAGGGAGTAATACAGCAAAAGCGGAAAAATCCAGGGAGAGAACCAAAGAGAACCTGATTGATCGCCGAGCAAAATCTGTGGTAGGCGAAAAACAGGAGGGGAGAGGGTAGACCAGTTACGAAATCACAGTGGCATGACATTAAGTAGGCAAACCTCAACCGACTCTCACACAATGGAGGAGGAGGGGAGAGAGATTAGTACGTACTCCTGAAGGAAGACAAGGAAAGGGTGTGGCTTAGGGCTTCGGCAAGAAGAGCAACTAGCATAATAAGTTCGACGAAAAAAGAAAAAAACGGGGTAGAAACTCGGCATGGAGAGCGGCGGGGGGACAGCTAAACTGTGGTATGTGTAGCGCCAACGGGGGAGAATGAAAGGGTCTGCACCGACAAAAAGGGGGGTATAAAAAAGGAAAGCGGAAACAAGGCGTTGCGTGAACAAAATGACATAGAAGGTAAAGACGAACTTCTAGTGCAAGGTGGTGGGGACAGACCTTTGGGGGCCGCTAGGACGGTCGTTAGCACTGGGGAGGGGGGAGAACGTCATGCCAAAAGAAGTGAAGGGGGAGTAGAAAGACTTCGAACAGAGGGAACCACGCCGGCGAACGCAGTCATCCGAGGTAGGTTAAACACGGCAGGCCCGTACAAGCAAGGGCTGCGGCGGGAGAGCAGAAGACCCATCCCGCCTACGATCTCGGAGTGATCAAAGGAGGGGGACGAAAACAGTTGGCCCAGTTCACTCCTTCGACCTTAGATACGGACAGGGGCTCGAGAAAGGAGCAAAAGAGGAAAGTACCCAAGGGGAGTCACCACCTTCATCGATGACAAGGAAAGAAAAGGGGGACACGCGAAAAAAATTGTGGTCCCCTCAAGGCCAAAAGACAAAAGGGGCGTGTTCACAAGCTCCATAAGGTGCTTAGCCGTTGGTCCCGCACGGGGACCCCAGGGGCATGAGAGCAACACGTTTCCACATCTGTAAATTCGGGCAGGTCCAGGACTCCTGGGGGGTGAGAAAGAAATGTACCGACTTCTAGTCGATCACCGGCCACGGACTGAGGGAGGGTAAATCCACCCAGCCAACATCGGCGCGTTTACGGATGGGCGAGTTGGAGGGCGTGCTGGGGGAGGGAGTTGCGAAGAGGAGGGGATGACCGGATCACGCCTGGAAGCAATTAAGGGGGATTTGTTCTGGGGAATCAACCAAAGTCGGCGTATGGTCGTAGGACAGGGGCAAAACTGACACTTGCACGCGAGACACAACCTGCGCCAAACAAACTTGACCATTAAAAGGGACTTAGAAGGTCTAAGCAAATAACGGAAAGAAAAACAGCACAACACGAAATAAGGATCGCAATCCGAACGCTGGGGTCCTGAGCGGAAAGACCGGAAAAGGCGACGCAAAAAGGCTTCCTGAAAAAGAAATCAACAAGATCGAATACGGAACTTCAAGCCAAACATGGAGGACTAAAAACGCAATGAGAGAAAATGAACGGAATACTAAAAAACACGGGAAAATCTGTCTAGTTCAAGAAGGTCAAAAGTCAACACAGAGATCGAACGAGAAACAAAACAAAGGACGCATGCAAACGTTCCTTTTAAAGAGATCCGCGAACTCGGACAGCACGCACACCCAAGTGCGCAGACCGCCGTACCCATCACCACCAGCGAGAAAATGGGCGGTTATGGGGGGAGGGCGGGTGCGGGAAGCTAAGGGGTCGGAACACCCCGACCGGGAAGTGAAATGCTGGGAGGGGGAGGGGGTTAAAGCAGATGTTATCGCCGGGACTGAGGGCAGACCAAGGCGTCCAGATCCGGGTCAAAAGTCAGTAAAAGCGGGGTTATGTGTTTTTTGTTTGTCTCAGCCAGCCGGACAAGTGGACGCTTGAGGAACTCTACAACTAGAGGCACACCGAGCACGAACGAGGAGGGAAAATAAGCTCATCAGCTTAAAAAAGGCCCGGTTACAGGTTTTCGGGGGCGAGGGGAAACAAATGATGCACTAAGTCATGGAATGAACCGGAACAAAAGCTAATAAGCAACGATAGAAGATGGGGGTAACAGACAAAAAAAAACTACGCTCTCAGGTGATGTTCGATAGGGAAAATATAAAACCGTGGGAGGGGAAGAGGACTTCAGTACCTCCCACGAGCACCCAACGCACTTCCTGACTTAGGAAACCTGAAAAGGCGCAAAAGGAAGATCACCACAAAAAAGGCAGATCGGTACGCGGCCATAGACCTCTGGGATCATGAAGTTCACGTTTGCCTTGGGGTGGCCATAGAAACTTGATAAACAAGAAAATAAACGTGGGAGAACTGGCAAACTATTCAGAGTCTATCGCGCGGGGTGTCAAACCGGCTCCGGCTACCAGAGAAGGGCCTGCGGAAAGAAATCCGGTAAAAAGGTGAATGAAAATAGACTCTACAGGTACTCTGGCCATCTAAGATAGCTGGGAACCAATGATCGTCCCAACGGCACTGACAACCATACGCCGCCAGGTCTAACGGACGAAAGAAAATTGGTGTTTGGTTATAGAAAGACACTTTTATGGAACGACGGGATTAGGGGGGGTGGTCTGTGGCCTCCATTGCACACCAACGGGTTAGAGCACGGGAAAACTCATGGGTCGATAATGGAAGGATAATTGAAAGGTTAAAGGAGTTAAAAAATGGGATCCTCGAAGAGGGGTCCGGAGACAGGACTGACGTCAAACGGTTTCGCTAAAACCAAATTTCCGCGGTGGTTGCTGACGCAGCCGCAACAGGGGGAAGCCGCGGCCGGGGTGGAATGGTAAGGGAGAGTGGTCTCTCGCAGGAGGTTGTAAACTTCGGTTGTCTACGGCTGAGGGGAACTATGAAGACTACGAGGTACGGGAAAGGAAGAAGCAGAACAAAAGGGGACAACGCAGGGGGAGGGAACAACACCGCGGTGAAAACGGACTCTACTTGCGGCCAGGCTTGCCAAAAAGATCGGCGAACAAACGTCCGCTGTGTAAGGGGGTAAACAGGGTCAGGGAGGGAAGGCTAAGTCGAAACACCGTTCGGGGACGAAGAAAAAACAGATAGAAATGACGAAGGAAGGACGAAAAAAACGGCGGAGGGTGTCTAGGGCAACGTGTCGCCGCGGTCGAATGGAAATGTTGGAGAAGGGGAAGGACAGCGGATTGAAGGGGGGAAAAGATGCTTCGAGAAGGAAGAGAAAAAAAAAATTAGCCTGGCCTGTACGCGACGACAAACACTACACCCCAACCCCACCAGAACAGACAACGACTTTTGTACAGAGAAAACTCGCGGGGGACAAGAGCGGAAACCAATTTCTACTAATTTTGAATAACCAGCACAAACTAAAAAAAAAGAAATCGGACATCACTCAGGGAGAGAACAAGGGAAACAGCTGGGGGAAAAAAGGCAGTGAAACGAGAGCTTTAAGCAAGTAGAGACAAACTCTCCAGCTCACAAATGAAGTAGCGTGAGGTAGTCCAAAGTTGTCAGAAAAAAACGAAAAGGAAACGGGAGGAGGAAAAGTGAAAAACTCAGCACAGGAGCTCCGGGGCTGGTCGCTTTGAGCCGTTGCGACAGGCGCGGAAATCTGCAGGGAACCTCCGCACCCCGGCCCGCGGTGGTCTAAGAGGAA
>Ga0179591_1277682_pt1 | contig 12081 bp, 12 predicted proteins | sample CZOMad2_1_08_16f_FD_182891 | JGI IMG/M metagenome (GOLD analysis project Ga0179591, IMG submission 182891) | Vadose zone soil fungal communities from Angelo Coast Range Reserve, California, USA - CZOMad2_1_08_16fungal (PacBio error correction) | ecosystem: Environmental > Terrestrial > Soil >...
GCCCGGGTGGAGATTCTGATCTCTCGGGAACGCCAGAGTTCGGTGCCTGGGAAGGCTTCTCCCATCTTAAGACAGGCGACAACGTCTTCTCGGAGAGTCTCCCAAAACTAGGACTAGGACAAACCACGACGGGCGCTAAAACAAAAAGGGAGAAAACTGGTCTATTCGAGATCCACTCAATCTGGCGCGTGTCGCTCAGGGTTCCGACTAGCGGGAGTGACGAGGGAGCGATCTCTAACGACACTTTCTGGAATTCCACGTATACCTAAATGGTTTAATGATTAACGACGACTGGGGCCCCCTGATTTTTTTACCGTTAACCTCACCTCTCCTAAAAGCAGCAACTTGTTCATCCCTTATGACCTTTCTCTAGGAAAACAAAACTTCTCCTCCGTCGGGAGTCGCGGGGAAAAGGCGAAACTTGGATCACCCCTAGCCCAGGCAATTCCTTAGAAATCGTGCGGTCTTCACGGCACCTCCCTAAGCGCACTCAGACAGCGAGAGCGGTGGGTCACGGGGGGGACTTAAGAGAAAAACGTAGGAAAGCCAGAACTCAAGGGAAAAAATAAAGAGTGGGGCTGTTCTTACATACTAGAGCGTGGGCGCGTATCTCCGGTGGACGTAATCTAGGGAGAAGACCTGAGAGTTACCGGACTTATAAATAGGAAAATCAAGCCGCGCGACCGCCCGCGGCCTTAAACCTACCTACGTACGGATCCGGTGCGCGGTTATCACAGTCCTAAACCGAGGTTTCCAAGAAGGAATCCTCAATTGAAGGGAAGGGAATCAGGGGTAGAATGCTGCCGCGAGCGAGCGTTCCTACCGTGCCTTCTATCGGCTCCAGGTCGACGCCAATGCAAAAAATCGCGAAAGAGATCCGGACACCGCGCCGTCAAAAGGAAAGGAGGTGGGAGGTCGATCTACTGCGATGTCTCAAACCAGCACGCAGGAAGCGTCAAACGGTCCCTTTCGCGGGCGGACGGAGAAGCCCGTAGAGGTCGACTGAAAGTAGATTACGTGGCAGGGGGGAGCAAGGGGAGACGAAGAGGCGAACGGCTTCCAAAGAAGAGGGGAACCAAAACTGAATACCGTGCGAATTAAAAATGGTCACGCGAAGCATAGCAGGCAAAGAGGCTTTCGCCCCGCGTCTACCAATCAAGGATTAGAGGAAGGGACAGACACGCAGCGGCCTCTCGGTAGAACCTCACTATGACTCAGACCTAAGCGAAGCAACCTGCCTCCGCTCACGGGCCCACCAGTGACTGTCAAGGGGGAAAGAAGAACACGAATGGATGCGCCAATATGAAGAGGGAGGTCCTGTCGGATCTTGTCGGACGGGGACGGCCCGAGGGCTCGGCAAGAATCCCTGAGAAGGTGCGGCTCACGTCCTCTAGCGCTTATCCTAAAGACATCCGCGACTACCTACCTCGGCGGAAATCAAGGGGGGGTTAAGAATCTAAGACCCCGGCGCCGGTCCGCTAAAGAAGGACCGGCGAAAGGGGTATCGATATCTTCGCTGCAAACTAAATGGGAGATTCCCGGATGGCGCACCGTCGAGCCGCTAGGGCTGTATAAAGAAAGTAAAGGCGTCTCTCGGCGGCAAACGGGTACGCGCAAGGGGGTGAAAGAAGAGCGCGGTCGGCAGGTCTCTCGGTGCCTCTAAACTGGGAGAAGAGGTGCTTGAGCAAAAAAAAAAACAAACGGGAGAAAGAGAGATCTCCGGTCATCCCCTTACTGGGGCAATCAATAGTGAAAAAAAAGGCCGAACGGGCTCGGCGGGATCCGGAAAATTCCGCATCGTTAAAGCCGAGGAGACGACGCGCCCTGTCGAAGGAAAGACCAAGAAAAGCCGCAGCACAGGTGCGCCAGGCCCGGGACCTCGAAGTCAGTGTCAAAACATCGGAGAAGGAGGGCCGGAAGGAGCGTTTAAAAGGGAGGAAAAGCTCGCGTGAGCACACGGGCGGGGGGGGGGAAAGAAAAGGGAGGTGGCGGCGCGTGAGTGCGTCGGATCGATCACCTGAGAATCAGGGGGACTTTATGACAAAAAGACGGCGCAGGGGAGTCCAAAGAGTCGATGGACGAAAAATCCTCCAGAACTCACGAAGCTCCGCACTACACTGAAGAGGGGACTGAAAAGAAAAGGTTTCCAGAAAGCACTACTAAAGGGTGCACCTTTATAAGCCGTTTGAACTAGGAGAGGGCGTCAAGGGCGGGAGGGAGGCCGGCCGCTGCGTATAACCAGTCAGGAGAAGAGCTAGCTGGGGCTGGGCGAAGGAACAGCCCCGAGGAACCTTTTCCGTCTGCTGCAAGGGAATTAAGGGAAACGCGGGCAGCCCGGCCGTAGTCAGGAAGGGAGTCACCAACGTAATCCTCCGGAAGAAGAGCAAATCGGATCAGGCCCTTCAACGCAAATGGGGTACGCGAAAGACGTGCGGTTGAAACAATCGGAAGATCCGGAAAAAAAATTGCCCGGCGCGGTGTCACAGAAATAACCTGAAAGGAAGGGGGGTCCGCCGCGCGAGAAAACCTCTGGTGTCAAGTAAGAAGGAATCAAGTGTATCCCGCTCAGCGCAGGGTTCGAAGACAGAAGGGCACCTAATTGCCGTCCGCAACGTGGGGGAATTCCTGCGTACCCAAGGTAGCGGACAAGTATACCGTCCGAGAAATGTTCCGCTGCAGTCGTGGTGGCATAAGGAGGATGTCAGAAAAAAGCGTCGAGGGGGAAGATAAATAAACTTTGCACGCGCCTGGATCGAACGAGATAGACAAGGCATAACAGCCCGAGATCGTGATGGCCACGACATCTCCACTCTTCGTCGTCAGGAGGGCAAAGGAGACGAGAATCTCAGAGGACACATTAAAAAGGTGATTAGAAGACGTCTCAAGGGCTGGTGGGCTGCGCTCAGGGCAGGGGAGGGGTAATTGGGCCTCTACTAAGGAAGGAAAAGGGGTCATTAGCCTTTGGGAGGGGGGGACAGACTTTTCCGAAGGGACTACATACCGGCCAGGACTGGGAATTCAGCCGCAAGAAATAAGGGGAAAGGGAAAAAACACGGCGTCCCTGATACACAGAGTTATCCGTGAAATTTGAAAAAAACCCCCTTAGGGGTCCGCTAAGAGTCTTCAGTAAAATCGGCGATCTGTATAGGGTCGTTGAAAAAAAGGTTGAGTAGATCTCTACTGAAAGAGGTTCGCTAAAAAAGTCCCCAGAAGACCGGAGGATCAAACGAAAAAAGCCTTTCGAATAGTAGTAAGGAGGAAAAAAACTTCCTTTTCTTCGACGGAAAGTAGTTGGGAGAGAAGAAGGGGGTGTTGAAAAAAACCACACAGAAGGGTGGGGGGAAAGGGACCTTGGAATTGGTAGAAGAGGGAAAGTGCCAGTCGCAGAACGAAATAAAGAGAGAAAACCCCGGAGCTACGAGGAGAAAAAAAAAGGCAACCAAAGTTTAGAGGGTTGCCAATCCTCGTGAACCGAGGAGTTGGGGGAAAGACGCGAAAAGTAGTAAAGGAGAGAAAGAAAGGGCAGCGAAAAAGAATCTTTATACATCCCTTTAGCTCGTCATGAATTCATAAAAAGGCCTGCAAGAGGTCTTACTTCTCTGCTAAGGAAAATAACGCAGGGTGGAGGTTCGGGTTAGCTCTTGATCACTAGGGATAGAACCTAGATTCTAATCACGACACTTCCGGTCTCAGGAGCCGAGAGGTAAAAGAAGCGTCCTGAAGAAAGGGAGCGATAGCGCTGAGAGACAGAAACTGAATGGAAAGAGCACAGCGGAGGCAGAAGAAGAAAAGGTCGGACAGGGACTCAAGAAATAGGCCCGACGGACGGATATATGCCTGGCAAATGACTTACAGACGGTCCAGGGGAAGGTGGGGATAGGAAAACGGGTTAATAGATTTCCCTTGGCTTAAGGGGCTCATTAAAAAAGGTTTTGAGACGAGAGAGAAACACAAAGATATATATGCAACCACGGAGAACTTATTCGGAGGAAAACGCACAGTTCATCAAACTACAACGACAGGCCTTGAAAGGTGGCGCAACTGGGAAAAGGCCGTACACCGGAGTCGGAGCACTTTCTCATCAATCATAAGCAGGTCAACTGGCAGTCAATGGCCAGCAGAGGCAAATAAGACTCGAGTCTAGCTCACGGGGAATCAGGGGGGGGGAATCGAGGACGGTTACTCACCATCGCTCCGAAATGACACCCGGCAAAAAACAGGGTGCCATAAATAGCCTGATACCGAAAGAGGCCATAGAAAAAGAACTTACCCCTTGCCGCGAAAAACAAAATCGGATAGTCAAGGTTCGCAGAGCAACCGCTGTCCAAGAATCGACCACTTCAACTAACGGGAAGCGCTCCCACTATAGGTCTGTCTGCCACCGGGCGGGGGATAGAGATCCCTAGGGAGGCTCGACGGGCGACTACATTGAAGTACACTAGAAACAGGAAAAACTGGGGACGGTTTTGAAATGTGCTCCTGTTTCGTAAATTCTGAGCAAGCATCGGAAGACGTTCGGGGGCGTAAACTTCGTAAGCCCGCCGTACAAAGGTCTCTCAGGAGGGGGGGAAGGTCAACAACAAGTTCAGGGAAAACAAACAAGGCGCTAGACAGTGGACCTGTCCAAATATGCGAATCCAAGCGTTGCCGCTGGGGGATCGAATCAGACGCACAGGATAAGATAGACTAATACGCTTACTACACGGGAGAACAAATACCAAATAAGATCCTCTCCAGCTGGGGAGACATACAGACGGGGTAAAAAACAACACCGTATTGAGGAGACACGGAGCTATAAAGGGACGAAATTACATCCCTGATTAACCTTCTGATAGAAAAAAAAATTCTTGACGTCGAGGAGTTGGATTCAGGCTCGAGCTCCGGACAAGAAGGGGGGGGGAGGGTAGAATAGGGAGGGGCAACTGCATACAAAAAAAGGGCGAAAGATCATCCAAATAAAAGAAAAAAAAAAAAAAAAACCACACACACCCCAAAAAAAAACCACACAACAATCCGTTAATTAGGTTCAAACCGTGTCCTATTGGTCTTCCAATTAAAAAAAGGTCACGAAAGTTTTACGGTTGCGAACCCAGACTTTTCGAACGGAACTAGGGTCCCGGGCGTTTTCGATAAAGAGCCAAAGCAAAAGAAAAGCCCGTCATCCCACGTCCTTCAAAAACAAAGGAGGAAAAGCGACCTTGAAGTGCTTAGACTTTCCGAATCGGGGAAAGAAGTAACTAGTTTCCTCCGTCAAGCAAGGTCGCAAAAAACTTATCGAAAAAAAAGCAGGTTGTGCCTCCTTTCCTTCGAGGGGGAGACCAACAGGGAGATGACCTCTTCCACACTGCGGCGGAGGTATTAAAAGGCCAAAATTAAAGAGTTCGCTTCTAGATTTCAGGACGAACTTTGGCCCTTAGCTGTTGAATACTTAAATATTAAGGTGAGAGATGTAACGAACGAGATACGGTTGAAGGAAGAAAGCTGTCAAACTACGACGGGCTGCCAGAAGACAGGGGGCAAAAGTTTCCTCTAAGGGGGGAACTGAAAAAAGCGTCTGGTATAGAGAAGCTCCTCCCTCGCGAAAGCAGAGAAAAAAGGGGAAAAGCGACGGACGACGAAACATCACAACTCAAAAAAGCCTCTGACAAAAAGGTAGTCCAGAAAAAAGGGCTGAGGAAGCCACTCAGGAGATGCATGCGGATTTCGTGCAGGGGAGGGGCGGAGGGGACACTCTCTCGACTTCTACCCATTACAAGAATGAAAACTAACTGAATCAGGGCTTGAAGCATCAAGATGAAAGAAAAAAAAAAAAGTTCTGCGAAGGCCTCTTTGGGGGTCTACGAGCCCAGAGGTAACGAGAACACAGACCTTATCTAAAAACGGCGGGCACAGTTGCCCGTCGCAACGTGAAAAGAGCAGATGGTACGCGAAAAATTGGACTCGAGAAGAAAGAAAAATACAAAGTTCCTGACCGTTTCACCGCGAGTCTGGAAAGGGAAAGAAAAAAAAACTTTCTGAATTACTAAAATTTTCTCTCACAGGAGTTACTATCTCCTAGCGCGGCAACATGGAGCGGTCCTCTGATTTAAAAAAAGTCAAAGGGCCCTAGGGAAAAGGAGCCAGGGTCTCAGAAGCAAGAAGGAAGAACGGGACATAAAACTCGCCGGGGTTTTCCCGAGAAAGAAAGAGAACGGGAAAAGTCAAAGGTGCCGCCGGGAGAGGGACCCCTGGATTAAACCCGACAGGTAGGCCGGATGCGGATGAAAAGAGGAAAGAAAACATCGGTAAGGAAAAAAAAGACTCTCTAAGAAGAGCAGAATAAAAGGGGACTCCCAACACAAACTCGAAAGAACGCTTAGATTGGCCTCAAGAGGGGGAAAAGCAGGGCCTTTTTGCACTTTAGAGGAGGGGAAGGACGACACACGCTACTATGACGGCGGAAGGTCCTGGATGCAAAATTAAAGTCATCTGAGAGTGAAGAGCTTGCGAAGCCGGCGGGCAAAAAAGGAAAGAGAAGGTACCGTCTCAACAGGAAGGACTTTACGAGGCGTAAAAGACAAAGGAAGGTCGCTGTCCACCGAGGGGTCCCTGCCCCTGAAGAGAAGAAGGGAACTCAAAACAGAACCGGTCAAGGCGAGAAGAAAAAATGGTTCAAGGCGGGTGCGCAATATAAAGACAAAAATTTCCAAAAAAACCTTTATTCCAAAATCCTCTAAGGGCTCAGGGGGGGGGCAGCAGAAAGGAAAGAAAAACTCTGGACCGACAAATAAAAGGGCCACCCTAGGCCGCTCTGTCTACGCCGAATGGAAACAGGATGTTGGAAAGCAGGACTGGAAAGAAATGCTTCAAATATCGCGAAAAAGCAGTTCAAAAAAAGAAAAGGCGGGACTATGTAAGGTGTCTCATTCCTCTCTTAGAGAAAATTGGGATTTGGAAAACGCCTAAAGTCAAGAAACTTATCCCCAAGAAGAAAAAAGGCGAGCAGGGAGTCAAGCTATCTTCCCACATCCAGTGCGGAGGAGCAGTTATTATCTTCCTGGTCTCACCAATTATCTGGGTGGAATGAACAAGTATTCTCGGGGGGATCTGGGGCGTTTAAAGTGAAAAAAAAAAGAAAGCCTAAAACGGGGAGGGACGGCAGACCTTGTGCCATGTTAGGTTTCCCTATACGCGTAATAGGAAGGCCCTGATTCTGGCAGAGAAAGGACAGTAAAAAAAGGAAAAGGTCAAATAAGGGAAGAGTCGGCAGGGTAAACCAAAAAAAAAAAGAAAAAATGGGGTGAGAGTGCTCGCATTCTTCGTCAAAAAAGGACCCAACCAGACACGTATCTGGGGAAAACGTGAGGGTAGAGAAAGATTAATTCGCGTTCCTACCGAGAAACGAACGAATTGCGAGCTAGAAGGGAATGCAAAGGGAGGAGCTAAAGTCTGTTGTCAGGAATAAATGGGGGTGGTCTGCCTACTTAAAAGCACGAGACCCGAGAGATGGACTAAGAAAAAAAACTCTCTACTATCTCCTCAAGGGGAAGAAAAGCTAAAACGCTCAAAAAATCAAGGGTCGAGTGGGGGGAACCAAGAAACGAAATCCCGAAGAAGGTAGACAGGGCGAGCTTGTCGGGGAAATAAAAAGACAGGCAGCTCGTTTTAAGCGGAGGAAGGGGGGTGTGTGGATGACTATCCTGCAAAGCACGACTGACGGGAGAAAAAACTCAGCCTGCATTTTTAGAGGAGGGGAGGGGGTAAGGAGTATCAAGGAAAAATGTATAATCGACTCAGATGTCGACTACTCTCAAATTAAAGGCGTGGTAGGGGGAAGAATAAACTCGGTGTCCATAAAGGTCTCTGACCTAAAAAAACTAAGAAACTATAGAGCCGTTCTCGCGCCGACTAGAGGGGGGAGGAATACAGCTATAAGGAAGGGAATCGATTAAAGCTAGTTATTCTTTTAAGCGACGTCATTTGGTCCAATGGAAGGGAAATAGCTGTTAGAATCAAAGTTCCAGATAGAATTTTGGCTGATAACAAAAAAAAAAAGACACAACAATTAGAGGGGGAAGGAAACGTATTAGCTGCGAAAACCAGTCTAAGAAAAGAGGGCCCATTATCCGAAAAAGAAGGGGGGGATCGGCCATACTGAAAAACCTTTAACGCTTAAAAAATACGCGCAAGTCCAGTCGGATTACGGGCCTCGCGAATTATTGGGGGTCAAGGGGAGAGGCTTATACCTTTCGTAGCAAAAGGACTCAAGTACGCGGGAAAAATCTAGAAGGACTTAAGACAATTCTGAGAGACCGACACTGAGGAAAAGGGCGATAGGGAGGGAAGACTAATAGCCGTCCGCGGAAGACTATACTATAAAATCGGAAACCGAACACAAACGGGGGAGGAGGAGGATCCTACGCGTTCAGGGGAAGGAAAAGGACCGGAAGGCCCTCTAAAAAAGATCAAAGGGGAAGAAAAGAATTCAACCACAAACGAGGACTAATCCACGGCGGTCGGTAAAAAGGGGGAAACTCTACCGGTGGTGGTAAAGAACCTGTTTAGAAAGCAGAAAAAGGGAATTACGGGGGGTGCTGTGTCTTTCCCAAAAAAACACTCGAGACCCAGAGGAAGAAAACCCCAGAGGGCGGATGCTCGTTTTAAACACACAATTTGCGGAATCAACCAAGGCCAAAAGGATCAGGTCGCTTGCGAGACATCCAATGAAAAGTCCAATATCGCGGTCAGCTATGAAAAAGGGGAGGGGAGAGTCCGATAGACAGAGGACTACAAAGGAGGGGGGCACGGAGAGGAGAGGGGCGATGGCGGAAAGGTCGACGGATGAGCGAGAAGGATAACAGGGGGGGTACGGGGGATAAAAAAGATAGGGGAAGGGATTCGCTTCCGGAGTAATTCTTCACGACACACCGCTGCTTGACATCTTTCCCAAGAAAAAAATGTCGACAAAATCTCCTGCCATTTGATCTGACTACGTAGGAGGTTCGTGCACCAGCAATAAGGGGACGGAAGCAAAAGAAAGCATAGGACTGCTTAATAACCGGAAGGAAGATAAAAAAGAAAAAAGGAGCTCCTACACTCGAAGTGGCGCGGCGGGCAGAACCGGAGATGCAGAAAGGTCCCGGTCTTCTAGTCAGGGGAGGAGAAAGTCAGCAAAGAGGAAAAGATCGCCTCTCGACCGCCAGCGGAATGCCCGCCACGAGCTTCCAGCCGAGGAACGTGCGCGGGAGGAGAACTTTCAATATGGGGAAAACAGGAACACCGTTTAACAGGAGAGTGAACGGAATAAAGTAGCGGGGGGGGCCTACACGGGTCGGCTCGCCCTATTCTTCTAGGAGGCAGGAGGAAACTTCTACCGCAAAAGAGGAGGAAGACTCACGTAGGGGGGGAAACAAAATCCAAAGAGACATTTCTAGCCTTCGAGGTGGCAGGTGAAGAAGAAGAGGAAGGTTACCTTTATAGGAAGGGGAGGGGCTAAGAGACGCTTAGAAGGAAAGAAGAAGAGGCAAACTAGGCAGCCTTAATCCCGACCGCGAAGCTGCCAGAAATTAAAAAGAAGACGAGAAGAGGAGACGCCTCTCGCCCGCAAGTCTGTCCTCATTAAGATGAAGAAGAAAAGAGGCCTGAAAACCCGCCACGCCACCAGGCGTCGAGTCAGAGGAGCAAGAATTGGGCCAACTCGGCAGGGAAGGAGGAGGGGGGCTTGGACTTTGAAAAGAGCGAACAGACTCCGTCCTTGCGGCTCACGTAACACTCGCGTCGGAGAGAGGACGAAAAAGACGCTCGACATCACAGAATAGGGGGGGTCTCACTGAAAAAGGAGAAGGTCGTACGAAAAAAAGGAGCAAGGATAGGAGAGGATCTGCAACCACGCGAGTGAAAGAGGAAACCTTAAAAATCACGTCAACGAACCTTGCGTTCGTCTCGACACCGATGCCGATAGAATTAAGAAAAGGGGGGGGGGGAGGAGATCTTCATCGCTGCCTTAGAAGGTTAGAAAAAAAAAAAACTGGTTAATACGAAACAAAGGAGAGGAGGAAAATAGCCCTTGGCCTAATGATGTGGATTCCATGCGCGTCCAGGGGATCGGAAGACGGAAGAAAACGACGCAGGGACAATCAAAAAGGGAGAGAAGGGGACGCCAAAAGTCAGTAAAAGAAAGAGAAATCCGGACATTCGAGGGGTGGGCGGCACGGGAGGTCTCGCGTGAAAAAACAGAGGGAAAGGAGAAAACATGTCGGTATGGAGTATGGAATAGGGGGAAACTCCGTATCGAAAGAAAATATGGTAAGGAGAGCGGGAGACCGGAAAGCCGCAGCACGATCCGCAGCCGCTCTAGTGGGCCGGACGTCCTATTGAAGTACCAGGGAAAGAACTGTTGCCCCGGGCAGGTACTCACATAGTGTAACGTCTTGACTTGCGCCGGCCGTGCGCTCAGCGAAAGAGCGAGGAGCTTGCTAGCAAGCCACTTCGGGACGAAAGAAAGTTCTAGTACGACCGCAGGGAAGGTTAGAGGACGTAGGATAACGTCTCGTAAAACGATTTAGTGAGGAAAGGAAACCACTATCAAAAAAAAGAAGGGACCTGGAACCGCATGGTAAAAGTTACGCACGAGCTTGTGCGCACGATCGGGACTATAGGAAGAAAGAAAGTCAATCCCTTCTCGTTATGAGGAAAGCCGCGTGGGGAAGCAATCTCTACTAACTCGTCCCCATACAGGGAAAAAAGGAAAAAAAGTTCCCTCTGAAGAGATTTTCGAAAGGGGGAGGGGTACGTGCTTGCCGCCGGCACTTTCTCTTCCGCAGGTCGGGAAAAAAAAAGGATGTTAGCAAACGTGATCCCAAGAAAAACCAGACCACGAGGACATTGCCAGGGGGCATCGGCCGTAGGGAGGTGGGGGGAGGGAGCTCTTGTCGAGGAGGGGAGAGATTCTTCAAAGGTCACTCCTGATAGGGGGGGGAAGAGTAAGGGGTCGATAAATGGGGGGCACCGCTGCGGTCATGGCCCGCCACGCGGCGCCTGAGCGTCGTGGAGAGCTTATCGGATTAGAATGCAGAAGGGGAAAAGTCCCGCTTTACAGCAGGACCTTTTTGGCGGTTGTGCGCGTAGGGAGTGGACCAGAAGAGGGTAGATGCAAGGGCCACGGGAAGAGCTCGTGGCGCGCACAGGTGTCCTCGCGGGGAAAGATAGAAGGAAGAAAGGCGATTTCAGTCGTGTCCCGGTCCGCACGGAAGATTGAAAACAGATCAGAAGGAGAGTCGAAGAAGACCGTGAAACCCGCGAAAAAGTGGTCTCAAGCAAACTTCGTTAGCGAAAATTCCCATCTGTCAGTCTAAAAGTGTACGAGGACTAAACGCGGGAAAATCTGAGGCAAATGCCAGAGGTACGTCCTCATCGACGAAAGGGACGAAATCGCCCTCCTGTAGGGATGCGCGAAGCGTAAATTAACGGTCTAGCGCACCTGGTTTGGGCAGAAACAGGTGGGCGGAACGCGGCAAACGGGAAGGGTCGCCTGGGGGGCCTGGGCGACAGGATTCAAAGGATGTCCGAAGAAGCACGAGGGACCCCAAACTCAAGAAAAGAAAAAAGGGAAAACAAAGACAACCGGTCAACGCGTTCACTCGAAGGGCCCTGGGCCGAGGGAGCGGGACCCTTCTACTAAGTGTCAGAGAAATCAACTCCCATGGCATACTAAAAAAAGGAGTAGGAGTCAAAGGGCGTCGCGAAGAAAGCAGGCAGGGAGGCTAATCTCGAAAATTCCAATTTAAGAATTGTAGGGGGCCTAGGCGAAGAAAGATCTTGTTAATACAGGAACTACTTCTACGACAAACAGGGATTCCAGTCGCCATGCGGGGGGACCTGATAAGAAGGCGATAATGAGCCCGATTAGCTTCCGCGACGGCGGCACAGCTCAAGGCGCTATTCTTGAAAAGATACTGGAAACTAAAGGGGAAAAAGAGAATGCTCGACGTGGTAGACATAAGGGAAGGGATATTTGGCGTCAGAACAGGTGTGGCCCGTAGGGAAAAAAAGGACGGCTGGAGCTACTTCCAAGGGGAAAAGATGTGGGGGGAGATCTTAGCT
>Ga0179591_1281907_pt1 | contig 12081 bp, 11 predicted proteins | sample CZOMad2_1_08_16f_FD_182891 | JGI IMG/M metagenome (GOLD analysis project Ga0179591, IMG submission 182891) | Vadose zone soil fungal communities from Angelo Coast Range Reserve, California, USA - CZOMad2_1_08_16fungal (PacBio error correction) | ecosystem: Environmental > Terrestrial > Soil >...
TCCTAAGAATGATCCACCCCTGTGGCCAGGGTCCCCCCCCTACAAATAATCAAGTCAAACCACGGGAAAAGATGAAGAGGGAGGAAAAAATGTTCCAAGAAACCAATCAAGTAATCAACCCGCAGGTCCCGCAAAAACGGGCAACGGGGCCGCCCATACAACGGGAAAGGAGGGGGACCACAGAAGGGGGGGCAATACCCATTGTTGAAGGAAAAAAAACATCCCCCAGAGAAAAAAAACCCACCCCACAGGACAACGGGGCGACGGGGGGGATATCAACTGGGGGAGGTCTCTACTCTCAACACACAAAAGACGACACTGCGGGGGGAGAAACGAAGGGAAAAGGTGGACTTCTCAACATCAGCGGGCTTGTCAGTCCACCAAGAGACGTAACACCAAACCGAACTCAGAAACAGACCAAGGAAGCGGGGAAGTCGCCCGTTAGGTCCCACAAATTCAACGAGGGGAAGACAGAAGATTCGAAGAAAGAAAGTTTGTGGTTGTCCATGCTAGACTCGAGGTCACTATGAAAAAAAGGGGGGAAATGCCGAAAAAAAAAAAAAAAAAGACAGCCACCCACGGTCACCAGAAACCATGCCTGCCAACGCTTAGGGCGCGAGGTCACTGGAGGACCATCAAAAAGGAAAAAAGGGCAAAAGGGGGAAAGGGGGGGGGGCCTTTTGGGGGGCGGGGGGGGGGAAACTCTTGAAAAAAAAACAACGCAGTACGAAAAACTGGGAATAATGTGCTATTAAGCAACAAAAGAATAACCCAAGAAAAAGGAAAGGGCCTCGAAGAAAAGTAATCGCCCCATACGAATGTGGGGACCGGTCACTGGGAGGACGAGAAGACGAGCTGCTGGGGGAATTAAGACTCGGAAAACTGCCACGGCCAACCCGCCCAGTCTGGTGAAAACTAATTGGACCCAGTTAGGGAAAAAAGTGAAAAAAGAAAGGCAAAGAATCTTCTTGGACATCCAGTCTGGTGGTGAATAAGGGAAGGCCTAAGGGCCAAGCCAATCCTGAAGTGTGAGACGGGAAAAAAAAAGGAAAGGGGGAGGGACGCAGTTTCAAAAGGGGTCTACCAATACTTTCGAAAAACAAAAAAATGACGGCCGCACCGGAAAAGATGTTTTTCACAAATCCAATGACATTGTTAAAGGGGGGGTTGGGGGGGGGGCTGGGGGGAGGGCTGGTGACCGGTGCCCTAAAAAAAAAAAATCCATACCAACGTGTCCACGGGGGGAGATCACCCCTGGAACAACAGGGGGAAACTCGTACGGTAAAGTTTTGTCGTCCATTCCCAGGGGGAGCCACAGGCAAAAGGGGCGGGGGGAGGGCAAAAACTCCTCCGCCAAAATTGGGGGGGCCGATGCAGTCAAATTGGGCCCGGACCGGACTGGGGTCCGTTAAAACGTAAGTACACCTGCCTACTTGTAGAAAAAGAGAGGGGGAGGGAAAAAACCCAATCAGTGGCTTTCATCGCCCCACTGTCATTGGCACTGCCTGGGATACAGTGGCCTGCTATGACAATCCATTACCCAGGGAAAAAAGCAAAGAAAAAGAAAGCTGTCGGACACTGCTCAAAAACGCTTTTAAGGAGCGACAGAAAACGCCGGGACCCACACTGGGACCATGTGATGGGGACCTAGAAACAATGATGGGTGGTACATGCAACAAGAGGCCAGAAAGACAGACTTCGGTCTCGGGGTACCAGAGGCCGGAAATAAAAAGCACCTTGTAGGGACCCCGAAGCATTAAAAGTTTAACATGTGTGGAAAAAGGGGGACCCAGGAAAACCCGCCTGGTGGGGACAACGCCTTGAAAAAAAGGGAGACCAAGAAACTATTGCGGATGATCGGAGTCTCACCACCATTTGGACTGCAGAACCAGTACGAGAATTAAAGGAGGGGAAAAAAACGCTGCAACGGGGTGGCGGGCGGAACAAAAACCCCCTTCGGAAAAACAGGGGCGGACAAGATTTCAAGGACGGTCGGTCCCCCTGCGAGGAAAAGGAAAGGGGAAATGGGAGGAGAACGGGGGGGTCAAATGTCGGTGACACGTCCGGGACGCTACTACTTGGGCACCAAACTACGCACAAGGTCCAGTTCTGAAGGGGGCAGTAAAAAAAAAGGTGGGAGGGAGCACGTTAAAATAGTTTGTTGAGGGTTGTTAGAGGCCAGCAGGGGAACCCCAAATCTCAAAAAGGGAGTTTCATTGGGCCCTGGGGGGGCACGGGGCACCAGGGGGAACAGTCTTCATACACCTACAATGCCCAACTTCGTGCAAAACCAAGTTCTAAAAAAATCCAAGAGATGTTGGCTGTGATAAAAAAGGAAAGAGAACAGAGGGGGGCAGGGGGAGATTGAGCCATACTGAGTTCTTGGTGTACAAAACGAAACAAACCAGACGCTCTCAAGGATCAAGCCATCCATCCAGACTGGGAGGGGGTGGAACACATGCATGCAAAGGGACGGGGCGATTGGGAAAATAATGGAGGTTTACCTATCCCGCCAAAAAAAAGGGGGACAACAAGACCCAGTTTGAGAGTCAAATCGGTCCGGAATCTGGGGGGGGGGGAGGAATGGGGAAACAGATATGACATTTTCCTTTCCCGTGGTGCAACGGCGGGGGCAGTGACTGGGAGGGGGAAGGCAAAAAGGGGAACCTCCGTTCTGGGGTCAGAAGGGAGTCGGGGGACAGGGAACTTGTCATGGAGTTGGGCCGAGAGCAGAGCCAGGGGTCCAGGATTACCTTCACACCAAATGAAAGAGAGCACCTGGCTGACAGAAAGGGGCTGGGGGAATTTGCAACATAGAAAAAGTAAAAAAAGCCATTCTCAAAAACCAAAGGGGAGGAAAGAGAGAAGAAGGTGGAGTTGTTGGGGGTAAGTTACTGGAGGGTGCAAACAGCCTCAATCTTTACGGGGTTAATGTATATTTTGGTGGAGGAAAAAAAGGAAAGTAACGGAACACGTACAGGGAAAAAAGGACCTGAACAAGAACAATTGAAAAAACCTAGAGGCATCGTGCAGGGGGGGGGGGGCCCCAAAAAAAGGGGGGCCTGCACCAAAGACAGAAAAAAAAAAAACCGAAGGAAAGCCACCCCAATCGGAGGAAAACCAAACTAGGTTTAAACAAAAGGGGGTTTTGCCAGCCTCAAAAACACCCTCAACCAAGGGAAGGGCTCGTACCCATGTACTGCTGGGTTGGCAAGGGGGGGAAGGGTTACCGCAAGGGGACCTAAAAGGTTCCGCGAAGAATAACAAAGGGGGAAAAAAATTTAGGGGGTGGGGCCACGAAAAAAACCCTTCCTTGAACCGAAGAGAGTCTGGTTGGTTAAGGGTGCGACAAGAATCACGGATGATGGGATCAAATAACCATCAACATCTTTTGTCATTTTAAAGCAAGACACAATCTGCAAAGAGCCGGGTGGGGGATTCAGAAGTGAAAGAGAACGTGTCAAATTGTTGGGTGAGGGGGGAGAAGTAGAATGAATGAAACCAGTGAAAACAGGGGTCTCAAATCAAATGCGTCTCGCCGAAGGGCCTGGCGCACCCACATCAAAAAATCACTCCAGAAAAAAATAACGTTGCAAAGAGGGGACCCAACAGTTGTGGGAGGATCCAGGTGAACGTCCCAAAGTCCCTGGAGGAGGGGGGGAACAGGGATGGAATGGGGGGTGGTGCCGCGGGAAAAAGTCCAACAGCACATTGAAAAAAAAGGGATTAGAACCGGGGCTTGTGGGGGGGCTAGGACGGGGAAGGGGGGAGGAAAGGGACAACGAAAGTGGACATCTGGGCCGACAGAACTGGCAAACATCAAGACATGACACTCAAGAGTCCCAGGGGACGTTGAAGGTGACAGACCGGAGCCTGGGCGTGGGGGAATGGTTTTGAGAAATCACTAGAAAATCCGCACATAGGGGGGGGAATTGGGGGGCCGACAGGGAAAGGAAGGGGACCAAACCAGAGGACAAACGGGTTCTGCCCCTGGCTGACAACCCTCAGAGTTAAAAAGGTCCAAGCAGAGGGCGTAATGAACAAGTAAGGTGCCGAATCGGTAGCAGAGAGAAAAAAAGAAAGGGGAAAGGGTGGGTGAGGCCCTTCGTCATAAAGAAAGGAAGAGGGGTCCTTGGGGGGTCCAACGGGTGAACCATGGCGGGCAAGAGATCAACGGCAGCTCCCCAAAGCTCAAAAACCCAGGGACCTTGAAAAAAAAAGAAATCACAGTTTTCATTTCTAGCGGAACGGGTCACTGGGCGCAGTCATCAAGCCAACAATAAATTCCCAGGCAGGCCCTCTGACAGGGGTCTTAAACTGAGAAGCAAAGGATGACAGGGGACTTGCTCAGAAAGGTTGAGCGGTGATTCACCACTTTATTTCCAAGCGACAAAAGCCGGGGTCAACGGGGGGTTTAAAGTCCGTGGTCCCGGCGAAGTCGGACAAAGAAAAAAAAAAGGACTTTTTAACAGAACATCACCACAAAAAAACCACAGGCCACTGTTGAGTCGAGGAGTGGGAAAGGGGGGGGGGGGGGGGGGGGGGGGTGTGGGGAGAGGAAGACCTTTGAAAACACGGTTGGGGAGGAGTGACGGCCACGTGCCAAGGTCCCACGAAATACAACGGACCCACGTTCAACACAAGAAGAACAACTTTGCAAGATGAAGGGGGGAATTTGCAAAGAGGACGTATGCCGTCATGAAAAATCGAATAAAAAAAAACTGTGGGTTGGTGAAAGAAAACAAGAACGGGATCAATGGGGTCAAAAGTCACCCCTGCCACAGGGCTGGGGATGGAATTAACAGAAGGGCCCGTCGTCAGGGTGCAAAACCACAACCTTTCTTCTCCATCCCGCTTAAAAAGGTAAACTCGGGGGAAAGTGGGTCTAAAGCCCACTTCACACCGCTGGGTGGAGAAGCGGTGTAAGGGGTGGGCGGGTGGGGACGAGCGGTCATGAATGAAAAGACCATGCAGCCGTCCAGCCATTCTAAAACGGACCAGGTCCTTTGGCCAAAATATGGTGGGGATAGGAACTCTAAGTTAAGGGTCGGCTGGTAGGGGGGGAAGTGTTTGTGCTAAAAGGTAAACCAGTTCAGCACAAAAAAAGTCACATTCTACCCATCATTCTTGGGGTGCTGGGGACGGACGGCGGAGTTAGTGAAGGGGTTCAATCAAAAGCCCACACCCAACGCAGCCAATCACACCAAAAAAACTTGTGAAGGTTTGTATTTTTACTGTTGGATCACAAATACGTCCCGCCCGCCGATGTATTCTGCAGGGGGGGAGAGAACGTGGGTGAATTTGTCCGGTGACTTGCAAAAGGGGGGTTGTAGGGGGGCCTTAATTGGACGGGGGGGGCCCAGAAAGAACACACTCCAGGTCAAAGTTAAAAAGAAAGTCGAAGGGGAATTTCCCCACTTAACCTCCCTTGGAGAACACTTATCCAGGTAAGGAAACTCTGCAATGGGTGGAGAACGGAAAAAAAGGAAGAAAAGACGAAAAGGTTCATACCTTTGTGGGTCAGGGGCCGAGGCACTGGGGTTGGGGGGGGGGACACTAATACCTTTAATGGGCTGAGAGGGGGGGTGGATGAGTAAAAAGGGGGCAGGAGGAATCAAAGTCATTGGGTCAATTATCCCTATGATAATTGACGAAAGCCGACACGTTACATGAATATTCCCCAAATGGGTTTCCAGTCAGGCGAGGGGACCTTCCATAAAGGACAGTGAATTCAGATGGGTAGCCAGTTGGGGCAAAAGCAAGGGGTGAATTGCCGGCTTGGGAGTGGGTTTTCCACGGAAGTGAAATTGACATTTCCTGGGGAAGGGGAACGGGGCTTTGCGGGCAACCTGTTTCACAGGCCTGCTCCCGACGGGTGGAAGGGAGGGGGGAGGGCCTTGCGAGTCTTATACCGGAACTGACCACCTATCAAATAGCACACCCAAAAATCATAGAGGAAACAAAACAACGAGGTAGGATGGAAATAGATGCTGGATAAGACAAAGGGAGGGGGGGGGCGGGGGGAAGACAAACCTCCCGCAAGAACCAGGGACCCTCTGACGCGGCAGGAAAATTTTTCCCAGTTCCCAAGTCAGAACCACAAAAAGCAAAGGTAAGCCCGGCCAAGGGTCGTAAAAAAAAAGGCAAGCTCCGAATCCCCGTTCCCCACAAGGGCAATACCAAATTGAGGAAAGGGGAGTATCATGCACAGGACCTACACGGCCCCACGGGGCTCAGGGGCTAGGACACTGGCGATACAAAAGATTAGCAGCCGAGATCCTTTTTGACAAAGAAGGACAAGTGGACTGGACCTCAACCAAAGAAAAGCACCTGGGGCAGTCAAAAGGAGTAAACAGAAAAGCCCGGGCCACAAAAAAGGAAGCGGAGTCGAACTTGAATCGTAACACTTCACCATGAAGATGCCACCCAACCATGGAAAGGGGGACGAGAGGAAGGGGGGTTTGGGTCGTAAGTACATAAATGAGGGTGATTTCACGCGAAAAAAGGAGAATGCGACAGACCCATCTAACCCAGTGGAATGGCACAGTAAAGGAAACCGCGGGCGGGGGACGGCTACATCAGGCAGGAGGGAAAGGATACCAGGAAAGACCAGGGGGTGAGGTTTCGGATTTTGGTGGCCGTTTAGAAAAAAAAACTCTCCCTAAGCCGGCAAGTACCAATCAACGATGGGAAAACATTTTGGACGAAGCTTATCCTGAAAAGAGAAAGAAAAGACAGGACAATAACCAAGGGCTCGACAAAAAGCACAGTTGAAATGGGGGGGGGGGCCGTGGGGGGTCGAATATGTCATGGCAAATCTACGCAAACCCCCAGGGGAAAAAAAGGGAAGACAAAAACCGCAGTGTTACATTAATAGGGAATGAAGGTCGGATAAAAGGCACGATTTCAAAGGTTGCTTGGGCAAGCTTCCCAAGTGGACCGGGGGCACCTGAAATGCCTAGATCATGCCTGGAAAGGGGGGGGAAGAAAAGAGTTATTGGCCGCCGTGCCAGCGAAAAGGAACTGGTCACGGAGGTTGTAAGGCCGGTCCTTCCTCTTGAAAAAAACGAAAAAACAACTTCAGGGTCCAAGGCACGTTGTTTGTTCTGGACGGGTCATGGGGGGGACACTTGGCACAAACCGACGAGCACGAAACGGGTCCACGTATGAACAAATTGGGGGAACCCGGAAGACGGAAAGTGGGGGGCCGTAGGGGGTCATAAAACATTGGTGTGGGGGGGAGGGGGCACCCCAAACAGGAGGGGAGTGCAAGGCTGACAAACAGTTGGGCCACAAATGGAAGTCAGGGGGACCGCCGGCTTTGACAGGGGGGTGGGAACAAGAGGAAAAGAAACAGGCAGGCAAACAAATTTTGAGGAGAATTTAGAGTGAAAAAAGACCTTAAAAAAAGGGGTAATACGAGCCACTGGGTCAAAAACAGAGGGGGGGCCAGAACGGGAAGTGGGTCACCCGGCAATGACAAAAGAATTGAGAAGAAAATAGCAACTCAAATGCCTGGTGATGACTCAAGCAAAATGGGAGAAAAGAACGCGCCCTCCCAATTTGCAGATCAACTAGACCCAAAGGCCCGAGAAAACTGGATTTGAATGACATCCCAGAAGACTACTCTGAAGGAAGTAGGTGAACGGAAAAGGGAGTCAAACAACTGGGGTCAAATTTTACAAGGCCGAGAAGGGGAAACTTCCTTCACGGGAAACGGGGGTTTTTTGCCCGCACCCACGGTAACAGTTTCAAAAAACATATCATAAATAATAGAGGGAAAGGGCAAAAAACCAGGTGCAAAAATAAACGACCTCCCTCAACAAAGGATCAAATCCTGTAGGGACACCCAGGGGGGGAATGGGGAAGTTGTGTCCGAAAATTAACTCCAAGGGGAGAAGTTAGCAATGTTGGGGGTGGGGCAGGCGAAAGGGGGGGGGGGGGGGGGGTGGGGGCGTGGGGGGGGAACCCCTATTCAGATTCACAGATCTAAAAATTCAAAATCACTGGTCCAATGGGAGGGGGGGGGAGGCAAAAACAAAAAAAAAAACTATTCCTCTGGCCCAGAGAACCCGGCATGGGGGCGTTAAAATGAAAGGATCACTCAAGAGTTTGCGAGCAAGGTGACAGAGTTGGGAGAAGGGTCGCGAAACCAGGGGGGTAAAAGCCAAGACGTCACAAAATCTGAAAAGCATGAACAAAATGTGGAGTTACACCTTTAAAAAAGGTTCGCCGGGGGAGCATCGAGGAGAAGAGAGAACGGGAACAAGGCCCACGCATTGACGTGCCAACTTCTGACTCTATTGCAAGAGGGTGGGTACTTGGGACAAAGATGAAAAGAAACAAGGGGCGGGAAACGAGGGGATGGCCCAAAAGAACGGACTGTCTGAAAAAACCCAAACACCAGACACTCACTATCAGAGCGCCCGCAGAACCAGCAATGGAATTGTGGTAATGCAGTTCAAAGAAGGACGCTTGGAAAGCCACTGCATCTTGCCGAAAAAACACACGAAGGGGGTCGGACACAAGACAAAAAGGAATGGACGGAAAGCAATCGGGGGTCGTGTTTCTTGCAAAAGAACAAGTGGGACATTGGCTTTCAAGAGGGGTGACCACTTCGCCGTGCTTGAAGGGAAAAAAAAAAAAAAAAGTGACAAAGCGCACAATGCAACGATGCAAAGAAAGTTGGGAAAAAAACATCTTCGGGGGAAAATGTCAACGGGGGGGGAACAGAGCAGGTAAAAAAAAGGCCTGTGAACCGTCACAACAAGTCCAATAAGGAAACGGTCCGAGATTGTCAGGTGGAAACAGCACGCAGTAAACAAACAAAACAAGCCAACAAAACTCACCCACAGGCCACCAACCAAAAAAAAAAAAAAAGAAAAAAAAAAACCCAAAAAAAAAAAAAAAAAACCCAAAAAAAAGAAAAAAAAAAAAAAAAAAAACAAATCTAACTCAAAACAAACCAAGGGAAAAGAGGATGGTGGAGGTTTGTTTCCTACGCGACTTTGTTGGGCCACAAAAGAAATAAAACACCAGCCGGGCGGGTCACGACGGTGGGGGAGCCAGGGTACGAGGGATGTGGTGGTGACGGAAAAGGCGAACCGGGGATCTGCCAAAAGAGAAAAAGAAAAGTGTGAACAAGAAAAAGCAAGACAGAAGGGGCCACTACCCGGATGGCGGCATCTGGTGTGCCGTGGGGACGCAACAGTGGGGGGGGACGGCAGGGTGCCGGGCCCCCAAACAAGGCAAAGGGCACAAAGGGAAGACAAGGGAAGAGAGCGGGGGGGGGGTTCAAGGTTTGTGGCACAGAGCAACACCCGCCGATTTGAGAAATCGGCCATCCAAAGTGGGAGGGGGGTTTGGGTCGCCAGGGCGGTCCAACCAAAAAACGAAAAAAGAAGAGACAGTGCAATGGGGTGTCAAGAACGAATCGGGACCATGTGCCAAAAAAAATCAACACGGGGGCCGTGGGGGGAAGGAATGCGGCGCCTCGGCTCCTATATCGTAATGTGTGTGTGTTCGTGGGGGAAAGAACACACAGAAAACCGAAGACCGGATTGCTTGAAGCCCAGAAGCCAGAGGGGGTCGTTCTTTAAAAAAACAAACAATGAGCAAGCGGTAAAGGCGTGAACACAAAAAAAAAAAATTTCAACTTGGTGTCGGTGCCGAAAAGTCAGATTGTGCAAAACCAGACCCAAGCCCAGGGGCGGGGGAATAACAATGATGCGGTAATTTGGGCCATTAGTGCCCAAAAAACAACCCGACAAAAAGACAAAATCAGGAAATCTGTTGAAACGGGGGGAAACTAAAAAACAAAAAGTGTGGTAGAACCCAGAAGGGGTCCCCACAGGGAACCTTCGGGGCCGTAGTGGTGGAAACCAGTCCGGTGGGTGACACCCCGCGGGGAAAGTAAAAGGAAACACAAACCGAAAATTGCCAAACAAGTTATCAAAGCAATGGACCCAATGGGTGGGGGTACGAAAACAGGCGGAAAGGGGCTTGAACAAGGAGATTGGAAAACGCCCAAAAAAAGGGCCCGAAATCAAAATGCCCCATACCAGCGCGGGGGTGAAAGGAACGTGGAATGTTCAGCCTTGGCAGTTCCTGCGGCATGGGTGGTGAAAAAAAGACCGAGTCGCCACATGACACCCCTAAAACTACAGGTGAAAAAAGGGAGGAAAACAAGCAAGGTGACTGAAATGCGAAAGCGGACTGGGTTTTACTTACGAAGCAGGGAGGGAAGACGGGAATGAAACCAAAAGGCCTGTTGTTGGAAAAGCCACGACAAGAAGGGGGAAAAATAGAAACAAGGGTTGGGTTCCTCTGGCAATGTTAGAGAAAGGTCAATCGGGGGGGGGGTCCTTTGAAAAGATAAAACCACATGGGCAAAAAACGGAAAAAAAAAAAAGTGCTGTAAAAACACCATTACCAAAGGGTCTTTAGCATCACAGAAAAAAAACGGGGTCCATGAGGAGCGGGGACACAATTGGCGGTGGTCCGAAAAGCCTGTACTGAAAAGGCCCTCAAGTGGGGAGCCGAGCAGCTGCGGAACAGCAATTTCAGGGACTACTGTCACCAAGGGGGAAAGAATGAAAGGTGTTTCCTGAGCAAAAGAAAGACGCAGCCGTCTGGGAAAAGTGGACGTTCAGGACGTAAAGGGGCTGCTAGGAAAGGGAAAAACCGAAGGGGGCATACACACAAGCATAAACAAGCACGACACAAGGTTCAAAGGGGAAGGGCTTGTCCAGGGGGGGGGGGGACCAGACCTTGGACACTGTGAGTGGTGCGTGGGGCTCCGTCCTGTTCACATTTCCCCAAAAAAACCAGGCAATAAAAAAAAAAACAAGGGGGCAGACTGGAAAGTTAGTGTGGGGGGAGTTGAAGGAAAAAGCAGTAATTTTGATCAAGGATCACTCAGTTTTTGAGGGAAAAGGGGGGGAAGGCGGGCAAGAACTTTGGTTGTACTTCCAAAACACACACTGTTGAAAGCTTGGGGGGGGGAGGGACTGAAGTTCCGGGGGTCCCCCCAAAACACGCCATCCTTCTGAGAGAATCAAGGACCTTTTGACACGGAAGGGGAAAACTTTTAAAGAACCTGGCCAACAGGTACAAGTCTTGAAGTGGAAGGACATGCAGGTTTGTTGACGAGCGTCACGGAAAGTACAAAGGAAATGACAGAGATCATCGCCATCAAAAAAACTGTGCAGAGCTGGGCGATGTAGATAGAAAAAGGGGGGGACTTGGTCCCCGTCGGGGAGTGTTGGTCTCTAACACAAGGACATAACGGTGTTCCGAATCTTGGGGGGGGGGAAGTGAGGAATGGAGGGGGAAAGTGTCCTCACATCCAACCCAGCCATCAACAAGACCGTGCAGTTGGGAAGGTTAAGGTATCCATAGACCAGCCGTGTAAGCCAAACGGGACAAAGCGGTGAAGGGTGAAGGGCCGGGACACAAAAGGGGGGATAGGTTAGAGGGGTTGGAAGGAGGGACAATCAAAAAAAAAACAGGTCCGGAGTGAAGCACTATCACTTTTACTTGTTTCCCCAGGACGTCCACGCCGGGAGCCCCAAGCTTCTGAAAACATGGGGCCAGAAACGCGTGGGGAAAGAACTATAGGTTACTCACACTTGTGCACGAGCGAAAAGGGGACAAATGTGGGGGGTGGGGGAAACGAATCTGGGGAACGATGCCAAGGCAAAATGTAATTCACCTTTGAAGGAGTGGTTGGATCCAGGAAAAGGGGGGAAGAAAAGAGGAAGGGCGAAAAATGAAAGGACAGGTTTGTGAAAGGAAAAACCCCGGGAAAAAGTGGGGGGGGCCCAGTGTGGGGCCTCGTTACCGTTGAAAAAATGCCGAGACTGAAATCAATGGGTATGGCCAGGATCGGGCCCCAGGATGTCTTCAAAACGGGGAAGGGGGGGGGTGGGGCAAAAAAGACGTGCTCGTAACCCTTTCGTGCGGAAAGGAATTTGGCGGGGGGGAAAGGGCCACATTCTAGGCCGCCTAAGAGGGAAGGGGCACTGGAAAAAGGGGACCAAAGGCCATGAAAAGGGGGCCGGAAGAAGCAAAGAAAAACGG
>Ga0179591_1351605_pt1 | contig 12081 bp, 13 predicted proteins | sample CZOMad2_1_08_16f_FD_182891 | JGI IMG/M metagenome (GOLD analysis project Ga0179591, IMG submission 182891) | Vadose zone soil fungal communities from Angelo Coast Range Reserve, California, USA - CZOMad2_1_08_16fungal (PacBio error correction) | ecosystem: Environmental > Terrestrial > Soil >...
CCGAAAAAATACTACAGGGACCCGTCTAGGAAATGGGCAATGGGAAAAAAGACCACTATCAAAAGTTTCGGGACTAGTGGGATTGGGGGGGGTTGGGGGGCATTCGCGGGGAAAAGCGCGGGAAGAAAAGTAATGAAGAAAATCCCCGGGAAGAACGAAGGTGCGTGGTCAAAGCAAAGGAAGGTAAAAATCGTGAGGAAATGGAGCGCAGATTGTCCCGAGTCCCTCGCAGCAAGCAAAAAGTCGCATCGGAGTCTTCGAGCGAAGCTCGGCTGGAGGGCGCTGGTCGAAATGCGGAGGGACGCCGACTGGGAAGAGAGCGTTAGGACATCGTTCGGGCCCAACAGTTACTTTCAAAGGTCCATCAAGATGCGCCACAAAAAGAAGAAAGCTTCAAAATCGCAGCTGGGCCAGGGCCCCTACGAGAGGAAGGGGGAAAAGGGAAAGTGAACCGCACTTGGGCATGCTGAGGGAACCATCTCATCGCTCATGGAGGGGAATAGACAAAAAGAGGCAAGAAAGCCGGTTGAGCTCAACCCTTCGAAAGCAGGACTAATCTAGAAAAGGACAGAGTACCTTGGGTCATTGGTTCAACCCGGATTTCGGAAGGGAAGGAGGAAATGCCAGAACACCCTCTCCCATGAAACAATGAACGAGAGCGTTAAGACCTACTGAGGGGTTTGGATGTGTGCGGCGGTTTTTCAGGGGGAAAGTGACTCAAGCCAAAAAAAAAAAGCCTTCGTGAAGGCTACTTCCGGTAAAAGGCGAAAGATGGAATCTATAGAAGAGTTCGTCAGATCCGCGGCCTTCATCTGTAAGGGGAGGGGAAGATATTTAGGAGTGGGAAAATGGCGCAATGAGAGGTCGAGGAAGAAAGAGACCACTCGCAAAGCGAACAGGAAATCGTCCGGGAGGGGGGAGGGGCAGGTTGTAAAGAGGCAACATGAGCGAGATGTAAAAAGGGGCAAAACCTCTTCAGCGGGGAGTGGGGCTCTGATCTGGGTACCGGCTTCACGGCTTCGGGGGAAAAGGAGCACTCCAAGAAGGTAGGGACAATTCAAAGGGCCCAAGGAAACGGCAGATAAGGAGAAAAGGGAAACATCTCGGGGTATTTATAAACCTAGGAGAAGAGAACCAATCAGCCCAAGGGCGTTCTTTCCGGGACTAGGGCGCTTTCCCAGATCTTAAAATAGTACTGGCATGGGAGAGACCCAATCTGGGGCGACATCCGAGCGCACGGGATGTTCTCAGGTAAAGAGGTAGGCCTGCACCAAAACGTGGGGGATCAAAGGCAGGTTCAACAAAACACATTTTTCCGGGTAGCACATCTGCAGCAAAACAAGAGGTCACGGGAAAAAAAGAGGGCCTTTATGGTGTCAAAACGACAGGGGAGCGGGGATGTGTGCACCTGCTGTTGCTCCCGGCCCAAAGAAAAGCGATAGAAGGAATTGGACGGGCAAGCCCATTCCTCTAGGCGGGGGAAACCGTGTGTCACAGCTAGATTTGGGAGGTTAAAATTTATAATTGAAGTTGAGGACGGTGGATGTGCAAGGGTGAAAACCTCCGTGCTTACCACAGGGAAATAAACAAGGGGGGGGGGGAAAAGAAGGAAAACAATATATGGGGGAGAGCTTATTCAAGAGACTGGGGGGAAAAAATAGAAATTGAGTTTGGTTCCTAGGGAGCTAAGCTGTACTAAAAAAAAAAAGGGGAGTTTTAAAAAACCCAGCTACCTCGCTTCGGAAAGCGCGAATCTCCTTCAAAAAAGAAATATGGTCAAGATGATCCCCCGCATAAAAAAAATCGTACAGCCCGGAAAAAGGCCTCAAGAGGCCAGACTCGATGGCAAAAGAAATGAATGGTGAGATCTCGGCGCATAAGGAGGGGGTTACTGGTCAAAGGGCGGACATTACAAGGAAAAAAAAAGCTTGCTGAAAAAGGCAAGGGCATACAGATCGCTCACAGCCGGAGACGGCTAAAGGGAAACCAGAACTTCATCCAGCTTCAATAACCAAGAGGGGAAAGAGGACGTAAAGCTGAGCACATTCTCCAAAAAAAAAAGGAGGAGGGGGTCCAGAAAGAGGAAACTCGGCCAGGATTTCGCCATTGTGGGCTGGATTCTGTGGGGTCCCTCCGCGAGTCCCCCCCCCCCCCAAAAAAAAAACCAACAAAAAAAAAAAACAAACAAACCAACACCTGCTTAGAGCGTACGTAGAGCTGCGGCTCCTTGGAAAATCCTGGGGGCGGAATTCCTTTGGAATGACGCAATGGAAAAAAAAAAAAAACGCACAGCGATCTCTACATGGACTCGATCAATCGAACCGTCGGATAAATTTAGTCCATTACGGAGGGGGGAGGGCGGGGGGTCATCGGCGACGACTAAAAAGGGATAAGCTTTTCTCAGAGCTGCGAGTGTTGACAAACCTGCTAATCTTTTGAAAATGAGGGAGACGAGAAACTGTCGAAAAAAAACAACAAGACCGAATATTGAATGAGAAAACTGTCAGAGAAAGGAAGGTATAGACATTTGAGATGTCCAAGGGGTAGCACCTTCTTTGAAAGAAAAAAGACTATCAAAGGACATAGAAAGATACCTTGACCTCAAAAAATGAAACAGCGTTCCATCGGATCAAAGCAAATGTTAACATTCCGAAGGCTTGAAGAAAAGGGGGACGTTCAGATCGCTGACGGTTGGGAAGAAGCAGCGACGAAATGAGAGGCGAACTTTTTTACACGGTAAAGAAGAGGCTTTGCCCGGGGGGGGGGGTGCAACCGCTTCCTGTCAAAGGCCAAGGGGGTTGTGTAACGATTCGATGGGGATCCACGCTCTTCTCCGTTGAAGGAAGAACAACACGGTTGCGCGTGTCCAAAAAAGCTGGAGAGACGAGGAACTTTTCAGATCGAAGCGCGGGAGCCTCGAGACTCTACCGGGAGGGTACTTGTCTCAGAAATCCACGCAATATAAGGGTATCTCGAACGAGATGTTGTGCAAAGGCCCTGACCGGCCAGGAGTCCAGGCAGGGGAAGGGGGGCAAGGTCCCTTACCTGAATAAAGAAGCCTGTCAGAGGGGGGGAAGCAAGGGTGCGAAGATCGCGAACAAAAAAGAACAAAGCTGAAGGTAACGCTGTGGCCAATTAAAAAACCCGGAAAAAGAAGAAACCGCATTTAGGGCTGAGTCTACGTGGAGCTCTGCTGTGGGCGAAGAAAAACAGCAAGAGGAGAAGTAAGAGCCGCGGAAGTACCAGCGCCGACCAAAAGAGAGCCGAAGAGGCGCTTCTAGCTGCAGGCCGGGAACGGCAAGGCCGCGGCAAAGAAGAGGGGAGGACGAAGGCGGAAGAAAGGAAAAAGCATCCTGAACAACCTCCACCTCTGAACGCCCTCGTCACAGAGGAACTGATCTTTAGGGAATGAAAAGACCGCAGGTTGACAGGGAAAATCACCACAAATGGAGGAGGACGATCACATATTCTAGGAGGGCGATCTTAGGGGGTCGCCGGGGGAAAGGCGTTCTTTGCTTGAGCGGCCTGAAATGAGGCAGGCGATGGGGGCCTGGAACCAGAAAAACAGATGGGGGGTAGAAACCGTTCAAAAGCTCGAGGAGGGTCAGTTCGAAATAATGAGAGGAGAAGATAGCTTGGTGTGACGTAAAAAAAAAGTCTGGACGTTGAGGACATCAGGCCCAAATTGGTACTAAATGACCAGAAAAGTGTAATGCCATTCGAAAGCCGCATCGAAGGTCGGGGGACTCCTCCAGCTTCGAGAGGAAAAAAAAAAAGAGATCGTGTCTATTAAATTTTAAAACTGATGCGAGGGATGCGGACATCTGAAATATATTTCCGAGATTTTCAAAGAGGAAGGGAAGATTGGGGGTCTAAACAAGACAACAGGGGGGGATGGGAGTGTATTTGACAGCGAAAGGGAGGGGGGGGACCCGCAAGAACTCGTAATGAGAAGGCAAAGAACAAAAACTCACACTAGACCTTATTTGAGAGGGTGATTGGGGCAATGAGGCCAGACCTGGGAAGGCAAAGGTTTATCTGACCGGGAAGATCTGAACAAAGGAGGAAAGAATAAATCGGTGAGGGATAAACATTGCCAGGTCTGGCATGCACTGTGGAGGAAGGCAAGAAAATGGGGGGTGATTTGGACATTCGAAAGGGTAACGAGCGCTGTCAATGTAGAGAAAAAAGAAAAGAAACTAGCCCGGTGAGGTTGGGGGTAGAAGAAAAAACGAAGTACTACGGCATCGTCGGGCTTCGGGAAGAAAATGAATAAATACTCCTCAAAAAATAAAAACTGGTCATGCCTATCTGGTCGGGAGAAGAGCGGCGATTTCCAGAAAGGGGAAAAGAGGGAGATGGGCGCCGATGGGGATCCCAGCTCGACGAAAAGGGACAGGGGCAATGTGGCTTTCTCGAATTCAACATTCCTATCCGGGAAGAAAAAGGGCATTAAAAAAAACCTCCACAAAGAGCTGTCAAGAAAAGATAGGGAAAAAAACGCCAGGGGACCTATACAAATCAATTCCTGGGATCGGGATGGCACCTCAGTTTCATGCGGAGGAGAAAAAGAACATCGAGACATTAAGAACAGAGGCGGGACTCGGCAAGAAAGTCCGGCGGAATACAGGAAAAAAAGATTTCGTCTAAGGAATATTTGAATCGCCGGAGGGGGAGGTCGTTCCACAAAAGAGGGGGACGGACAGGGGGCTTTCATTAAAAAGGAAAGCGCCAAGTCAGGTGCTGAGAAAACCGCGGACCGCCGAAAGGCATGTTGATGGGCAGAGGAAAGGGTTGGAGCCCAGGGTGAAACGCCCTCAAGCCTTCGTGGCGATAGTCAGGGGAGCATAAATGGAAAGAGCGAATGGCAAAAAGCCTGTGCTGCAGCGGGGCGCTCGAGGTGAGAGGAGAGGATTTCTCGACTAAAAGCGGTGCGGGATATAGTGCACTCAGCCAGAATCGAGGAAGAGGCGGGGAATTCCGGAATCTGACCCCACTAAAAACTTAAGGAAATGAGCGGGGGAATTGAGCCACCGAGTAAAATAAAAAAGAGAGGGATTTTGGTCTTCGATGGGAATGAAAAAGGAAGAAAAAAAAGACGGAGTGGTCATCTCCCGAGGAACATTTCATGGCCATGTGACCTTCACCTTCAGGGAGCCTAGGAGCAAGGGGTAAAAACAAGATCGGTGCTTCGGAAGAACCGGGCTGCAGTCCTATAACAGAGAGAAGCCAGCTTAAGAGTCGGCGGCGGTCTCCCGGGGGGAGAGGGAAGCAGGGAAAAAATTAATGACGCGTTCGAGTTGTTGCGACATCCTCTAGCACGGAAAAGGGGGGGAATCAAAGGAACTAAGGTGCTCACATGCAACGGGAAACATCAAAACAAAAAAAAGGGGTCAAAAAAGCGGAGCCAAACTCAGAGGAGGCCAGAAGTGAGTGGACCGGTAACGGTATCATTTCATCATGAAGTACGGGGGCTTGAGGATAACAAAAAGAACCTTCAGCTAGTCAATAGGGGGGAAAAAGGAAAAATCCGAAAGAAATGGAAATAAAGAGGGTGGAAGAGGCGCTGGTTCAGAAGAGAGGTGGGGGGGGGCGTTGGTTTCAAGACGAGGTTCTTCATCGCGGGCCATGTCAACAAGACGTGCGGCTCAAAACGTGACACCTCAGCAAATGCTGAAAGAGAAGAATATGGGGCAAGTGCGCGGACAGGGGGACAATATGTCATTCCATATGTCGGTGGGGGGGGGGCAAAAGGACAGAGGAAAGTGAGCACAAAAGAAACCGCTATAGCGCAGGTTGTGGGGGGGGGGGGAAAAAACTAGCGCTAAAGCTCTCGACTACTGGTCAAAAAGCGCAAGGTCGCCGATGATCACAAAGCGAGAAAAGAACGGAAATGAGAAAGCGCTCTGGGAGGCCAAGACAGAAAAGAAGGGGTCAAAAAAAGTGCGGGGAAGATAGTAAAACTGTGCGATGGGAACTTTTCGTCTTCAAAAAGGAAGCCGTCGGAAAAGGGGGGGAAGCGACGTCAGCTTGACGTATTCGCGAAGAGACGAGAAAGGGAGTAACCCACGGTCAAATGACTTCCTCACACCCATCTGAGGGGAAATCGTTTCCGCCACGAAGAAGAGATCGCAACCCAGTAGGGGAAAAGGAGAGATCACGGGGCCGACGCGGGGCAAAAAAACCGGGGAACGAATACTAAGTGGTCTGGGTTCCCGATCAAAAGAGAGTCTATTCGAAAAGATGACCCGCAGCCTTGGGACAGAAAAGGCAGTGAACTTGATGAAGGAAGCAAAAAGGTTACCAGCGAAAGAAACAGCATGCAACTTCGATCGACCCATATCTTGAAAAGAAACAAAAGCAAAGTTTCAGGGAGGGTATGCGATCATCGGCTACAAAAAGGAGCTGGGGATGCACTGCTTTAATCAGAGTAGGAGAGGGGGGTTACCTTCGAAGAGAGGGGGGAGGGGGTAAAAAAGGACTGCGGCACAAAAATCACATAAATTGAAGAAATGGGGGGGAAAAACTTTGGGTCAACGATTCCCTATATATTATGACGCAAATTGAGATGTGTCACCTGTGATCCGCCCGGGAAAGCAGCGTACTTATCAAAACCATCGAGTCTATTAACAGACAAGCCAAAAAAAAGATAGGGGACCGCACCTCGAGGGCAGTAGAGGCTTGCAACCGAAACGACTGGATCTCGCTGACGGGGGTTTGAAAAAAAAAAGCGAGGTGCACTGGGCTAACGCCGTTGGACAGAAAGACTTAGGCTGAGTGGGGGGTCTGCCGCGGGCACTGGTCAGAATGGGGGCCACTGTGTTTTTGCCCTTGCGGAGGAAGGTTCAAAAAAAGAGGTCACCGTCATTTTCAGAAAAGCCTCTTGTCTCTAGAGAGGGGAAGACAAATGCTGGGCTCGCGTATACCTGCCAAAAGGGTAAGGAAAATCTTAAATCCCCCCAGCGCCGAGAAGGCGAAAGTCAAACGCTGGATAGGAGAGAGGGATAATGCCACTCATATAAGGGGTAAAAGACCCCTTATTTGGCAGGGAAATGATGCGTGGAGTCGGAGGCTAGAAAGAAGAAGGAAATTGGCATTTCCGCTTAAACTATCAGCTGGATAGATCTTTCCGAAGGAGGTGGGGGGTCCAGAGAAAAACCAAACTACCGCGCTGGCGGGTTGGACGAGGGGGGAAAAAAAAAATGAAAAAAGACAAACTCATCATGCTGAAGATGAACGACCCGCAGCTCAACCGACTCTCGGAGGGAGGAGGTCATCGGGGAAACCGAGACCCCTAGGCGCCGAAAATTGAAATAGCCTAAATAAAGGAAGCAACGAGAACCAATTCAAGCCAATATCTAAGACGGGGAAGCGGTTATAGCTTTCAGGCGTGCACCCCTTGAACACTCGAGAGAAAAAAAAAGGGCGGCCTGAGCCACCTGGGAGGGAGAAGGACCGAACGCCACCATCAAAAGAGATCTTGCACCGAGAAAAAAAAAACAAACCCGTCTTGTTAAGTTTGAACAAGGACAACGCCGACTCCGGGTGACGACAGCAAAAAAAAGTCGATTCAAAGATCAAAATTCGATCGGGAAGAAATCAGGGGCGTCGCCTGGGGGGAAGAGAAAGGCCGTTTAACGAAGTATAGAACTGCAAATATCAATATGGGGGGCAAGAAGAAGAAACTGGGGAGGCGTACAAAGACCCTGGCAACTCGAGATAGGGGCAGAAAAGGGCGGAATCTCATTCTGAGGAGAAGATCTGAGTTGGTTTGCGGCAATCGAGGAGAAAGTAAACTTAGAGAAAAAAGGCCCTCTCGAGAGGGGAAAAAAGCCGAACGCGAAACGGCTTACCGAAAAAAAATATACTTAGAAAATAAGAAGTATCGATAAAAGGGGGAGGAGTCGCTAAAGAGCTGCGCAGTTTCCGGAATTTCCCGACTATTCCGGGGGGGGTAAGGGGAAATCAAAAAAACATGGGCCTTCGTCGGTGTTGGTGAGTGGAAAAGGTAAAGAACCACTCTACTTTGACCGCAGAGGAAAAAGAAGGGATCCACACCAACTATGGCGGTGGTCAAGGGTTCTTTGCAAAAGTTCATGCCAAAAAAAGGGGGCAAAGTTAGAAGAATAGAAAGGATATCTTCAACAAAAAAAACGTATGTATTAGTACAGGGATAGTTCGTTCCTATTCCAACAGTAACAGGGAGGGCATGAAGTCAAATGGGGTTATAAAAATGAAAAACTGGCAAAACAGGTTTCTTGGGGTTGTGTTTGAACTTACGGAGAAAAAATAGTAGCGAAAAGTAAAACAATCGCCTTTTCAGTTGGGGTAGCCAAGCTCGTAGGAAGAGGAGGGAACATCTTAAGTAAGAATTGGTCCAGCATCCCTCTCACTCCCCCCTGTCAAGGAAACCGAGGAAAAACTGTTTCACGAAAAAAAGTAATTGGCACTCTCTGTGAGACTGAAACGACGGGAGGACGGAAAAGTCTGGAAGAAACATTCCTACGGGGGCCTGAGGTCCAAGGGATTCGCCACAAAACAGAAAAGAAATAGTGGTCGGGGTACGCCCTTCTACACCTATGACGTAAAAGGAAGTTAGAAACCAATGTGCATTAAGGGAGGAGTTCACAATCATCATCTGGAATTGCCATTTATCCGACTCGCAATACCTCTCCCCATAACGAGGGGCGGCGAATGGGTGATATAGCAATAGAACGGTGAACCTGGGGGACGATCATTCATGAGTTCATTACCCGAATCGCCAATATCATTAGGGGAGGGAGAGAAAGACTCCCTAGGCAGGTTTGGTGCGGCAGGGCCGGAGTTCAGCAAGTTGGGGGCCGCCAAGGGCAATGAGTCATTGGCAGGCTCGGCTATTTCTAAAGAGAGGTGGAACGTCGACGAGGGGCTGCAGCTGGCGGGACGAGAATCAGTGGGTATGAGAGGGGGGTGTCGGAGATCTATACGGTATCAAGGGGATCTCATCGAACAACAGGATCGATAAGTGAAAGTAAGAAAAAAATAGGAAGAGTTAAAAAATCGTCAAGAAGACGATATGGCAGGGGAAAAAAGGGAAAGAAATCCAACTGAGGTTGTGTGTTGTAGGAAAATGGGGCATCACTCCGTCGGCAAGAATCATATCTGTAAAAAGGGAAAAAAGGTGCCCAATTCACAGTCTTGTGCCCGATCCAAGTAGGGTATCAAACATCTCGGGAAGAGATATCCTCTACTTCTTTACAAGAAGCAAAGTTCGGGAAGCGCCCGGCGACGCTCTTGGAAAAAAGCGAGGAGGAAAAGGCAATAAGGGTAAGTTTAGTCAACGTGTGGCAGCCTCGAAATGGTCTAAGGTAGGTAAAGAAATATTCCCGGGGCTCATAGGGAGACTCTGGGGCACATCAACAAAGGGAATTTGGAAATGATCTTCGCAAAAAGAACATCGAACACGTCACAGAAGGGAGTACGGTGGTCAAAACGAGGGTCAGGGAAAAAATCAGAATACGGAGGTCACCAAAACTAAGTCCAGTACCGGACGGGAGGGAAAGATCTCCTTGGACCGAGGGGACGGGCATAAAGTTAAGCAAGAACTGAGTGTGTTTCGTTTAAGGTAATGTTACTATTGTCATCGAAGGAAGAGTTAGCGGCCTTCAAAAGAGCCTTTGGTGCGGAGCAGGAATCAGGGAGGAATGAAATAGGGGGAGAGCTCGAAGATTTCAATATCTGTCATAAAATATGAAAAGGGGAACGCCAGAACCCAGAACCCAGCTAAAAGTATCTCATTTTTTTCACCCGCCAGGAGAAAAAAAGAGACATAACTAAAGGAAAAAAAGGAAGACGCCGATTATCCCCATAACCCGCAACGTAGGAAAGACAATTTGGGGGGAACTCTAATCAATATCTGGTTCGGGAGGAGAGGAGGACCGATGGCCGACTGAACAGGGTCGTCAGAAATGAACAGCAATGGCGGAGGGGACCAGGGAGCGAAACTTCATATTCGACTTAGCAGCGAGAAGAAAAGGTAAAGGAACGTGCAACAAAGCACAGAAGTCCATCTCCTTGGACTCAAAAAAGAAAAGAACATAAAGTCCAAAGAGCGCTAGTCGTAACTCAACAACACAAAAGGGAGTAGATTATATATTCAAAAGCAGAAGATTTCAGCAATCGTGGGTATCTATTACGGGGGGCTTGTTGAAACGAGAAGAGAGAAAAAAAAACGAGCTAAACGAGAAGTTACTTCGAAGGGGCGCTTCTCATACCCTGAGGAGTCATGGGGGGAATGACGCCAGTTCCGCCAGCGAAAAACTGAAGGACCAAGGCGAGAACAAAGAGAGAGTTTTCCTCCAGATTTCTTCAAGTGGCGGTGTTGGATCATCGCAGATGAGTTTTTGGATCGATGTTCAGAGCGGGCTAGTGACAACTGGACTTAGCTGTGGGAGGGGGGAGGCTAAGAGATAGACGGCACACAAATCAACAGAAAGGTAATGACCTATATTTAAGTCGGGAAAGAATATTGACTGAGGAAATTTGAGGGATCACCTTGGAGCCACCGCTGTGAACGGCAGCGAAAAGGAGGTTAGGCTACATGAAAACCAATCCACTTCAAACAGAAGGGCCCGGCACGCTATCATTCAGGGAGGGCCCGTTAAAAGACTGATCGAGAACTTTTGTGTTCCTCTGCAAAAGATTGTTCGCCTTAGGAACGACGTGCGTGGGTGGGAAAAAACCTACAGACTGGGAAGTTGACCGAGATGCTCCTTGTGAGGGGGGGCAAAGAATTGTTGTGTTTGGGTCAAAAACTTTCGACTCGATAAAAGGAAGGACTGACCGTTTAAAAAGAGCAAAGAAGCTTTGCCGCTATAAATGGAAAAAAGAAATCTGGCGAACGCGTCATACTACCCGTAAGGATCGATTTAAAGCGCGGAGAAAACCTGCAAGACCGGAAGGAGGGTGAGTGCCAAGCAGAGCCAAGGACAAGACCACCGAGATGTTTGCTACATATCGACGCTGGCGCATGAGGAAGGCAAGACGGAACAAAATGGTCAAAAGGGATCAAAAAAGGGAGCTGATCAGGTTCCGGAAGGGGGTGAAGACGACAAAAACCAACCTATGGGGGGAGGGCGGGGAAAGATTTTTGACAGGTAAAAAGTCCAAAAATCAAAGCAGATTGAAGGGTAACGACCCGCAGGGCAACGGATTCGATGCTCTCGCTGAGGATGTGCAAGAAAAAAAGCGCACGCGAGAAAGACTCGGTATAAACAGCGCCTAAATATCCGCGCCCGCAATGCAGACATGAGCAGAAGAAAGGAAAAATTTATGAAAAAAAATAAGCGGGGCCGCCCTGACAAGGAAGAAAAAAGCAGTTGCGACGCTCGTGGCTTAAACTCCGCACGGACGCCGCCCCCGTGTAGATCGGAAGAGGGAGCTCACAGAAATTCAGGGGGGTAAGGAGTAGGAATGAACGCCTACCGCCTAATCCGTGGGGGGAAAAAAAAACACCCCCAAGATATGCAGATCTATCCATGATCTCCGAAAAATCGGGTAAGGGGGTGATAATATACAAAACTTTAGGGGCCGAGCCGAGCGGGCTCGAGGGCGATTCAAGGGGGAAACCAAAAGAACGTGAGGTGAAAAAATCAAACAAGAACTGGGGAAGGTCGTAGTTTCTGGCGAAAGAGAATGAAGTCTTCAGAAAAGGGGGTTGCGGGGGCGCATCGCAGATGAACACTCAGGCCAAAGGTAGGGAAAAAGGAAAAGGCACCGACATCACGCGCGAGTTATCCCGGCTCCCTCCTCATGACCGCGGAGCAGGACTCCTATGGCAAAAAGGAAAAATCGGAGGATAGAAGGGACAAGGTGGCGTGAGGCGAGATGAAAGAGGAAGATGCCCGAATTCCCTACAGAGCCACTTTTGTCAAGAAACCCCCACTACCGGCGCTATTTGGAGTGGAATAAAAAAAAAGGAGAGAACGGAGTGGACCGAAGAGGACGGAGCGAATGTCACAATACAAAATCTAGAAAACCCTTTGAGAGGGGGGGACTGGGTCAACAGGTGATTGCATTCGTAAGAAAAGGGTAGAAAGCCGT
>Ga0179591_1498380_pt1 | contig 12081 bp, 14 predicted proteins | sample CZOMad2_1_08_16f_FD_182891 | JGI IMG/M metagenome (GOLD analysis project Ga0179591, IMG submission 182891) | Vadose zone soil fungal communities from Angelo Coast Range Reserve, California, USA - CZOMad2_1_08_16fungal (PacBio error correction) | ecosystem: Environmental > Terrestrial > Soil >...
CTTTATTTTATGTTTAATTTCTTTTAATTATTAATTTTTTTTTGCTTTTTTATTTGATTTTTTTTTATATCATTTTTTCTTATTTTTCTTTAATGGTTTTTTATTTAAATATGCTTATTTTTTTCTTTATTGTTTTTTTATTTTTTCTTTCTCTTTTCTTTATTATATCTTTCTTTTTATTTTCTTCTTCTTGTTTTCATTCTGTATTTCTTCTTTTGTCTTGCTCTTTTCTCTTTTTTTTTCTTTTTTTTCTTTTTTTGCTTTCTTTTCTTTCTTGTTTCTTTTTTTATTTGTTTTTTTTCTTTGCTCATTCTCTTCCCTTCTTCCTCCCTTTATTCTTCTCTCTTCTTTCTTTGCATTTTCCTTTCTCTTCGTTTTGCTTGCTTCTGTTTTTTCCTCCGTCCTTTTTCTCCTTTTTCTTTCTTTTCTTCGTCCTTGGATCTTGTTTTTCTTCCCTTTCTCTTGTTTTATTTTTTGCTTTTTTTCTTTTCTTGTTTTCTTGATTCTTCTTTCTTCTTCTTTTTTCTGTTGCTTTTCTTCTTGTTATTTCTCTTTCTTTCTTCTTGTCTTTCTTTTCTCTTTTCCTGTTTCTTCTTTCTTTCTTCCTTTTTTCTCTTTCTTTTTTCTTTTTCTTCTTCTTTTTGCTTGTCTTCTCTAGTTCTTCCTTCTTTCTTTTCTTTTTCTCTCTTTCCCTCTATATTTTACTTTTTGCCTTTTCTTCTCTTTATTTTTCTCTATTCCCTTTTTCATTCTGTTTTTTTTTCTTTTCTTTTTCTCTCCTTTTTTGAGTCTTCTATCTGGCCTTCCTTTTTTTTTTTTTTTCTCTCCTTTTTTTTATTTTTTTCATTCTTTTCCTTTTTATCTATTTCTTCCTTCCTTTTTTTATTTTTTTCCTTTTTTTTTCTTTACTCTTTTTTTTTCTCCCCTCCTATTCTTAATTTTTTCTGTCTTTTTTTTTTCCTTTTGCTCTTTTTTGTCTCTTCCTTCGTTTTCTTAATTTGTTTCTCGCTATTTTTTTCATTTTCTCACTGCACTCTTTTCTTTCATTTTTTCTTTTTTCCTTTCTTTCTTTTTTGTTCTTTCTCCCGTTTTACTTTTTGCTTTTCTCTTCTTATCTGTGCCTTTCTTTTTTGACTTCTTCGTTTCTTTCACCTTTTTCCTATTTTCTCTTTTCTGTCGGTGATGTTCCTTCCTTCTGCTTCTTTCTTTCTTTGTTTCCTTTTTTTCTTTTTTTTCTTTCTTCTTCTAGTTTTTCGCGCTCCTTTTTTTCCCTTCGTTTTTTTTTTTGCTTCTTTCTTCTTTTTTACTTCCTTTTTCTTTGCTTTTCCTTGTCGTTTTTCTTTCCTGTCTTCTGCTCTTGTCCTTTTCCTTTTTCTTTTAGCTTTCTTTTGTTGTTTTTGCTTTTTTTTCTTATTTTTTCCTTCTCCCTTCTTCTCTCTTTTCCCGTCTTTTTTTCTTTTGGTCTTTCTTTCGTTCTTTCCTCGTTTTTTTTGCGTTGCTCTCCTTTCTCTTTTCTACGCTTTTTCCCCTATTTTCGTCTCATTTAATTATTCGTTTATTTTATTCTCCCTACTAAAGTTTTATTGCATGTCTTTGTTTTCTTATCCCCCGTGCTATGCTCCTTCTTGTTCTTATTTTTCTTTTTCTTCGTTTTTTCTTCTTCTTTTTCTCTCCTACGTTTTGTTCCTTCCCTTTTCATTCTTTTAATTTCCCTTGTCCACTCTTTTCTCCTTCATTTTCTCTTTCTTCATTCTCTCTTCCCCTTTCTCGGGGTTTGTATTTCTAGTAACTTCTCACTACTAACCATTCACTATATTTTCTTGACCGCATCTTTCCTTTTTCTCTTTCCTTCTAATCTTCGTGTTTTGGCATATTATTGCCTTTCTATTATGCTCGTTTGCTTGCTTTTCCTTTATATTTAATTATGTTTATACTTTTCTGGGCAAACATGCACTGCCTTCTCTTACCTCTTTATTTCCTTTTTTCCGTGCTTCGCTCGTTCTTCTTTTTCTTATTTTTTCTTTCCCCTTTTTTTTTTCGTGTTTTCCTTTTCTTTCTTTTTTTTTTTTGCTTCTCTTTCTCTTTTTCTTCTGCTGTTCCTTTTCTTTTATTTCCTTCTTCTTCCCTTATCTTCTTCCTTTCTTAATTCTTTTTATCTCTTTTTATATTTTCTTATTTTTCTATCCCTCTTTTTTTCTTTTTATTGCTCTTCTATTCTTTCTTCGTTCTTCTTATTTTCCTTTTCCTTTTTTCTCTTCTTTTCTTCTTCCTGCTCTTTTGCTTCTCCTCGTCTTTCTTTTTCTTTTTTCCCTTCTTCTGTTCCTTTGTTTTTTTCTTCCTTTTCTTTTTTTTTTCTTTTTTCTTGTGCTCGTTCTTTCTTCTCTTCTTTTGTTGCTCTCCCCTGTGTGTCTTCTCTTTTTCTTCTCCTTTTTTCCGCTCTTTCTGCTTCCCTTTCGTTCTTTGCTCTGGTCTTTGTTTTTCTGCCGCGTTTTCTTTCTTTTTTATCCTTCCTTTTCTTATTCGTTTCTTTTTTCTCCTTGTCCTTTTTCTCTTTTTCTGTTTTCCTTTTTTCCTTCTTCTCTTCTCCCTTTCTTTCTTTTCTTCTTCCCTTATTCTTCTTTTTCTTGTTCTTCTTGCTCATCCTTGCCCTTTTTTTTTCTCTCTCCTTTTTCTTCTTTCTTTTCTCTTCTTTCTTCCTCTATCTTTTTTCTATTTCTTCTTTTCCTGCCTTATTCTTTTTTTTTTCTTCTTTCTTCTCTTTTCTTGTCTCTTTTCCTTTAGCTTTTTCTCTTTCTCTTTTTTCTCTCCTTTTTTTTATTTTCCTTTTCTTTTCTTTTTTTTCCTTTTCGTTTGTCTCTTTTGCCTCTTTTGTCTTTTTCTTTTTTCTTTCTTCTCTGTCATTTCCATTCTTTTCCTCCTTATTCTATTTTGCTGTCTTGTTTGTTTTTTCCCTCTTTCCTCGTTTTTTTTCCTTTCTTTTTTTCTTTTTGTCGTTCTTGGTTTTCTTCTCCTCTTTCTCTTTCCGTCTATATTTTTCTTTCCTTTTTCTTTTTTCTTTCTCTTTTCTGTCTCCTTTTTTTCTTTCTCTTTTTTCTTCTCCTTTTTCTTTTTCGTCTTGTTTTTTTTTTCTTTTTTGTCTTTCGTCTTCTCTGTTTCTTTCTTTTTTTCTTTTTTTTTCCTTTTCATTCCTTTTCCTTTTTTATTCTTTCTTTTCTCTTTTTTTTTTTCTTCCCTTTGCTCTTCTTTCCTTCCTTTTCCTTGTCATTTGCTATTTTTTCCCCCCCTCCCTTTTTCTTTTCTTTCTTTTTTTCTTGTTTATTTCGTTTTTTTTCTTCTTGTTTTTTCTTATTTTTTTATTGCTTGTTTTTTTCCTGTTTTCCCCTTCTTTTTTCTTTTTTCTCTTTCTCTCCTCTTGTCCTGTCTTTCTTCCGTGTGTTTTCTTTCTTTCTTGTACTCCTTTCTTTCTGTTTCTTTCGCTTTACTTTTTTCCCTTTTTTGTGTTCTTCTTCTTTTTTTTTTTTTTTTCTTTTCCTTTTCTTTCTTTTTTCCTTCCGTTTTCTTTCTTTTTTCTTTCTTCTTCTTTTTTTCCCTTCTTTCTCCTTCCTGTTGTCTTCCTTTCTTTTCCTTCTTTTTTTACTATTCTTTTTTCTTCTTCTTCTTCTTTTTCTTATTTCTTCTTCTCTTTTTTCTTGTTTGTCTTTCTTTCCTTTTTCTCCCTTCGCCTTTCCTCCTTCATTGTTCTTCTTTCTTCTTTTGTTCTTTCCTTTTTTTTACCTTTCTTACATTGTTCTTGTCTTTTTTGCTTTTCTTGTTTTTTTTTTCTTTCTCTTCTTTCTTCCAGCCTCTCTTCTTCCTCTCCTTTTTTCGTCTTTCTTGTTCATTTGTTCTTTCTTGTTTTCTTTTTCGTGCCTACTTTCTTTTATTTTTCTTTTCTTTTCTTTTTCTTTTTCCTTTTTCTTTTTATTTTTTTTCTTCTCTGTCTTTTTTTTTTTCCTTCGCTCTTTTCTCTTCTTTCCTTTTTTTTCTTTCTTTTTCATTTTTTTCTTTTCCTATTTCTTTTCTTTTTTTCTCTCTACTCTCCTTTTCCTTCTCTTCTTTCTTTTCTTTCTTTCTTTTTTTTTTTTTTTTTTTCTTCTTGTCTCTTTTTTTTTCCTTTTTTTCCATCTGTCCTTTTCTTCTTTCGTTTTTTCCTCTTCTTTCCTTCTCTTTTTTCTATTCCCTGTCTTTCCCTTCGTCTTCTCTTTCCTTTTTCCCTTTTTATCTTCCTTTTTCTTGATTTTCGTTTTTTTTTTTGCTTTCTTTCTTCCTTTTTTCTTTCTCTTTTTTCTTCTCTCACTTCCCTTCTTTCCTGTCTTCTTTTTTTTGCGCTCTTTCTTTTTTTTCTCTTCTTTGTTTCGATTATTCCTTTCTTGTTTTTCTTTTTCTTTTCTTTTCTTTTTTTCTGTCCCCCCGCTCTTATTTTTTTTTTTTTCGTTTTTTTTCTCTTTTTTCCCTTTTTATTTTTCTATTTTTTTTTTCTGTGTCTTTTTTTTTTTTTTATTGCTCTTCTTTTTTTCTTTCCCTTTTTCTTGCCTTTTTCTTCCTTTTTGCTTCGTTTCCTTTCTTCTTTTTTTCTGTTTTTGTTTTCTTCTTTTTTGCTTCTCTTGTGTCCTTCTGTTTTCTCCTTTCCTTCCTTTTCTTCTCTTTTTCTTGCCCTTTTTTTTCTTTTTATTTCTTTTTTTTCTTTCTTTGCTTCGCTCTTCTTTCTTTTTCTTTTCTTCTTCTATTCTTTTCCTTCTTTCTTCTTCTCTTTTCGTCCTATTTCCTTTTCCCTCCCATCCTTGTTTCTTCTTCTTTTTTTTTTTCTTGCCTTATCCCCTTTCTGTTTATTTTGTTTTCTTTTTTCTTGTTTGCTTTTTTTCTTTTTTTTCCTTCTTTTTCCTTCTCTCTTATTCTTTCTATTCTTTCCTCCTTTCCATCTTTTTTTTTCTTTTCCTTTTTTCTCTTTCTTTTACGTCGTTTTTTCTCTTTCTTCTTTCTTTATTTATTCTTCCTGTCCTTCTTTTCTTGTGTTCTTCTTTCTCCTTCTTTTCCCTTTTGCTTTCTTTTTCTTTTTTTTTCTTATTTCAGTTTTGCTTCTTTTCTCTTTCGTCCTCTGACTTCTTTTTTTTCCTTCTTTTTGTTTTCGTTTTTTCTGTCCTTCTTCTCTTTTTTTTTTTCCGCCTTCGTTTTGCACCTTTCATTTCCTTGTTTTTTACTTCCTCTTCTTTGTTGCTTTTTCTCTGCTCCTTTCTTTCTTCTCCTTTCTTCCTTCTCTTCTTTCCCTCTGTCTCTTTTACTTCTTTGCTTTTCTTCTTCTCTTATTCTTTCCTTTTTTTTCTGGCCCTTTGTTTTTCTATTCGTTTCCTCCCTTTTTTTATTTCTTCTTCTTTCTTATTTTTTCTCTTCTCTTCATCTGTTCTTTTCTTGGGTTCCCCTTTGCTTTCTTCTCTTTTCTTTTTTCTTTCTGTCTTTTCTTTTTCCTTTTTTTTTTTTTTCTTTTTTTCCCTTTTCCTATTCTTCCTCTGTTTTTCTTTTCTTTTTTCTTTTCTTCTCTGTTTCTTTGTATTTCCTGGTTCTTTTTCTCTTCTCCTTCTTCCTTTTATTTTTCTTTTTTTCCTTGTCCTTTCTGTTTCTCTTCTTATTTTTTGTCTTTTTTTCTTGTTTTATCTTTCTTCCTTCTTTTTCGTTTGCTTTTCCTTCCCTATTTCTCTTTTTTTTTTTTTTTTTTCCTTCCTTTTCTTTTTTTTTTCCTTTTTTTTTTTTTTTTTTTTTTCTTTTTTTTTTTTTTTCTTTCTCTGCTTTTTCCTTTCTCGTTTCTTTTTTTCGTCTTCCTTTTTTCTTCTTTTTTTCTTTTTCTTTTTTCGTCTTCTTTCTCACTTATCTCTTTTTTTTTTTTCGTTTTTTTATTTTCTTTTCTTCTTTCGTTTTCCTTTCTGTTGCCCCCTTTTTTCCGATCCTTCTCCTGTCTTTTTTCTTCTCTTTTTTTTTTTTTTGCTTCCCGTTCTTTCCTTTCTTTTTTTCTTGCTCATTTCTTTGTTTCTCTGTTTTCTTTCTTTCCATTTTTCTTATCCTTCTCTTTTTTTTCCCCTTCCTTTTGCTTTTTTTTTTCTAGTTCCTCCATCCGGCTTCCTTTTTTCCTTGTATCCGTCTCCTTCTTCTTTATTTCTTTCTTTTCTTTCTTTTTCTTTTGGCTTTTCTTTTTCCTTTTGTTTCCGTTTTTTTTTCTTCCTGTTTCTTCTTTTTTTTCTTCTCTCTTCTTTCTACTCACTTCTTCTTTTTTTTTTTGCTTCTTTTCCTCCTTTTTCTTTCTTTTTTTTCTATTTCTTTCCCTTTACTTTTTTTCTTTTCTCAACTATTATTCACTTTCTTTTTTCTCGTCTCCTATGTCGTATTCCTTCTTTTTTCTTCTTCTCCCTTCTTTTTTCTTGCCTTCATTTCTCTATTTCTTTTTTCTTTTTTTTTCCGGTCTTTTTTTCATTTATCTTCTTCCTTGTTTTTTTTTCTTTGTTCTCTTTCTTTTTTTTCTTATATTTCGTTTTATTTTTGGTTTTTTTATTCCCTTGTTATTTTTCTTGGTACTTTCCTCGTTTCCCTATTGTTTTTTCTTTATGTTTAATTATATGATCAGTTTTGATTATCTTAACTTTTTTTTAGTTTTTTTTTTTTATTTTTTTAGATTGTTTTTGTTTTTGCTTTTTTCTTTATTTTTTTTTTTGTTCTCTGTATCTGTTTTATTCTTCTTTCTTCTTGTCGCTTTCCTTTCTCTTTTCCTTTTTCTTTGTTTCTTTTACTCTTCCTTCTTTTTTTTCTTTTGTTTTTCCTCTTTCGTTTCTCTTTTCTTTCTTTTTTTCTCTTCTTTCTCTTTTTCCTTTCGTTCCCGTCTTTTTTTTTCTTGTTTTTTTAAGATCTTTTTTTCTCCTCTTTTTCTGCATTTTACGTCTTTTTACTTATTCTTCTTCCTTTTTTTTTCTCTTTTTCTTCTTCGCTCTTTCTTTCTTTTGGTCGGTTTTTCTTTCTTTTTCTTCTTTTCTTTTTATTTTTTTTTTCCTTCTTTTCTTTTTTTCTTCTTTTCTCTCTTTCTTTTTTTTTTCCTCTCCTTTCTTTTTTCTTTCTTTTTTTTTTTTTTTTTATTTGTTTTTCCTCTTTTCCTGTCTTCTTTTTTCCTTTCAGTTCCTATCCTTTCTTTTGCTTTCCTTTCTCCTTTTTTCCGTCCCCTCCCTCAATCTGCAGATCAAGAAGCCTCTCGTCGGACCGCGCACCTTAAAGGGAGGCACTGTGAAGCAAGATTGTGCGTTGGCTGCTTGCTACCATGTTTACTGATCGAGCTATCTCGACTTCGTCGTGGGCTGACGGAGGGGAACCGCCGCCAATGTGGCCACATGCCATCTGCGGCCACGCTACCCCTAAGGAGGCCCATGATTCTGAGACACAACCTCTTTGCGGCCTCCAGCTCACCAGTAATGTGCCCAGCACCCCATGAAGTTGTGCACGGCCATTACAATGACGTCTGGAATCACTCCGATCGTGCCCAAGCTCATCCACTCAGTTTATGCGCCGGCGCGGCTCCCAGAGTAGGTCCTCTGGTTTCAGCTACACCGCGCCGCTCGTCCTCGCTCGTCCAGGTAGTCTCTGCTATTTACCGATACTCGGACAGGCATATCGTCCTGGTTACTGGTGGGGGAGACGCATCTCATCCTGTTGGGCCTGGGGACTATTAGTGAGTTCGCTGGCATTTGATCCGCATACCCTTTTCTTCGCAAGTTCCGCTCTACGTTCTTCGGGATCGCTGCATTCGCTTGGGCCTTGGTGGGTTGGGTTTCTTGATGCACGAAATAGGCTGTAGGACGGAAGCGAAATAGGTGAGGTTTCTTGCTCTCTGGCTGGCCGTCTGGCTTTTGGGAACACCAGATCTCGTATTCTTAAGCAATCTCCTGCTCGAACGTTCCGCGGTTTCCTGCAGCTGGCCTGCTAAGAGTTACTGATTCTAACTGATGTCTCGTCTTGGGCTTGATGGCAGGATGTATGCGATAGGAACGCTCTCGGGTTCGGAGTATACTCGCTGCTGATTTGCTCTTCTGGAAGCTCGGGCGAATCTGCACCTAGATATTCCCGTGCACTTAGATGCTGGAGCCTTCGCCTACAACCTCGCAGTGCGGATCTGACGCTGTACTGTGTTCCACCTACGCCAGAGCAAAGTGTTGCCGAGAGTTTGGCCATACACGGAAATCGCGCACTGGAACGAAGTGCTTAGTGAGTTCTAAAATTATGCAACCCGCATTCGTTCGCAATGTACTTTCGCATTCTACTTACTTTGGTTGTGTCACCTGACGAGACTTCAACCGCCGGGAGCGATCCTCTTCAGGTGTGGGAAGCCTCGAGGTTTTTTCCCCAAAGGGCTGAGCAAGGTAATAAATGTAGAAGCTTCCGGCTGCTGGTTGATCTAAGAACGGCTAACCCCTTGCCAGTCGTGCCACGATTTAGTTCCGAAGGCTCCAGAGGCTACCCGAGCGCTTGCTCTTCGTGTGTGCCGCACAATGCCGCAATGCCGCGCTTTGACGAGTGGCGACAAGGGCACTCAGTCGGATCTACGAAGATCGCGAGTGCGCTACCACTCATTTGGTCTCTCTTTCGAGTCAGAATGAACCGCTGGGTCGCCGAGGTACCTCCTGCTGAAATGGGGTGTTCCGTTATGGGGCATAAGCGTGCCGATGCCGCCTTGATCGTTATGAGCGACTGCTTCAAAGTTGTGACTGGCTCTTGGCGCGGTACCACCCCCGCTCAATCGGAGGTTTGGTAGTTATTACCGGTCTGTCCTCCCGATCGCATCCACTGGGAGATCGTATTCGGTTTGCAGATCCGGGTCAGGGTTGATTCCGGGGTACAGCATGCGAAGAACAGAGTTACACCCACGCAACCACCGAGCGGTATTTGAGGCGCAGATGGACTCGGGACTTGGATCAAGCAGTCTACTCGAAACGTTTTGTAAAGGCCAGCGATGTAGACGGCTTAAAAGGCGTTCGATCGCTGATGCCGAGGGCAAACTCGGCTTACTACGTTTCCCCAGCAACCCTGGCCCGACATGCATCGGGCTCCACCCCAGCATTTACAAAATATTTAGGCTTGGCCGTCTGCTTGAGTTGCCTTACTAACGCTGTTGCTGGTGTTTGGCATCGATCGCAAGCGGCAGCGGCTATGGCTTCGCCACTGAATCTCCGCGTCTGCGATTTTGCCGGCTTCTTCGATCCCTGTGGTTGCGGCTTCCTGTTCATCTTCAGTGTGATCAGCGGGTCGACGCCAACAGACCGCCTATTGCATCCGGACCACGTCCCAGATGGGATCGCTTCCTACCCTGCTCGTCAGGATCGACCCGCACGGTTTTCGCTACGTCCCTAATTGGCCTTGCGGAAACTAGTCTGGGCGACGTCATTTCACCTGGTCCGTATTGTAGAACTCGACAAAGAGCAAAACGCGGTCATGGTATTCGCCGCAAACTTTGCGCGAGCGGCCATTTACTTTATATGCACCAACAAGGTACAGTTTGTTGCTGGTGCCACAGGAGCCCTGAATTAACGCTCGTGCCCCATCATCTTCGCGGCCAGCCGATCCGACGTTACAGATGCGAGGGACCATCTATTATCGGCAGGGTCGTGAATGCCGGGGTCATCATTCCAGGCCTGTTCTTGCGGGGATCTGACCAAAGTGTGTAGCACACGAACGTTGGTTTCGTTGCCGGGCAAGAGCCACGCTCACCCGCGAGTCTTCTCGGGAGAAGCCCCTGATCACCTCAATATTCGCGCCCAACCACGTGAGGGGAATTCACTTTTGGTCTTTCTGGCCAGCGCCCACGCCAATGGCTACTCGCGTTCTGTTCGACTGGCCGCGACATCGGTGATCTCCGTGATCGTATATATGAATATCGGCGCAATTTAAGTATCGAAGAAATCACTGCCGGCAAGGATGCAGAGCGTCCAGATTTTGGCCATTGCCGGGGCGGTATGCGAGCGTCTCGTAGTCGGACAATAGGCCATCGATAGTGCATCGTGTTTTTCGTAGCAGTGCCTGGGCGACGCTGGTGCTAGATCGTTGGATCTGAAGTCAACCCTTAACGTTCCACGAGAGCCGCATCAGCGCGCAAAGCTTTGCGACCGTTTGCAAGTTCCGGCGCAGGCGTAATGTTGTCATTCCAGAATCGACCGCGCGGTTAGAAACAGGGTGCGCTCGGCCTGGCTGCGGAGTTTCAGTGTCAAATCTTCCCAGAATTCTAGCTTCTTCTCAAGCCTGAGTGGTAAATGTGGGTTGCGTCCGACGTGACGCGTAAAGCATAATGTGCCGGTCATCGAGCCCGACTTCACTCGGCAACACTTAGTCTCACCAGCCCGTTCGACAGATAAATGGCCCGCTGTTCGATCAAACACTCAAACCCAGCAAGCCCTCGGGCCTGAGTGGATAACGGACGATGCTGCCGGTAGACAGTTCAGGAAAGTCGGGGTTATATCTTCGTCGCCTATTTTGCGTAAAGATAGGGCTGGTCGAAGGTCAGGGGGTTTTCCCGCGAGGGAATGGACTGCCGGTTCGGCGACGAGGGAACTTGGGCTGTCGACAACCCCGCGGCTTGTGGTGGTCTCAACGTCGTGACCAGAACGGTCCGTTCTTATGCAATCTGATCGAAGCGAGGATCTGAGCGAGATCGAAGCCGCATCGATCATCCAGTCAGTAAAGCTGGTGGCTATGTCGTCAACTAAGGGCCGCGATCTGCAGACAGACGGAGGACTCCTGTGCGAACTTATAAGAAGTTGGAGGAATGAAGTATGGTGAATTCTGCCGATATCGCTCCCGCGTTGATTGCAGAAAGCTGAGTTAGCGCTAACCTGCCGTTTTTTGATAACGGTTTGATGTGTATGCATCGCGTGCGTTTGGTCTATAGGGGGGAGCCGAATATATTTGCAACAAAAAAGAACCACTTCGTTTGTTCGACGAACTGCAGAGTGCTTCGCCGAACGCCCCCTCACAAACGGGACGCAAACAATCCTGCCGTTGTCATTAGGCATTGGTTCGAGGGGTCGACAAACAATCGGAAAGAATAGGTCCCTTCCAGTCCCGGGGGCGCAGGATGTTCTCCGACCAGTCGCCTTATTTTGCAGTTGTTTGAAGCAATCGGAATGTCCTTCCGTAGTTGTGAACCGGCTCGCGGAATTTGTTCTAGAGCATCGGCAATTTCATCGACAGATCGCCCATCAGTTGCAGGTCGGTCGTTCAACAGGGCGCACCAGAATGCAACATGCCGCAGTCGGAGGCATTGTACGGTCTCCCCTCTATTCGAATCGCTAGAAATCTCAGTAGGTTTGATTGTTGCCTGTCCCCAAGAGCTTTGAACGGAAGCATAGTGAACCCGAAATTATTGATTGGGAAAACGAAATCATGTCTGGTTGCCGACGCGTAAACCACGGAAATTCGATTCGTGTCTCCGCCATCCCCCGGAGGAGCGTTCCGTCAACGCTCTGGCCGCATCATTGTCCATCCCCCAAGTTGGCAGTCCCACCGCCTGGTCGGTCATAATAACTCTTGGGCGTCGTCCGCTGACCGCCGAGCGAAGATTTTCAGTGCTGGCTGCCACTGAGGGTGATAATAATAGCTCGAGGCAAGAGAGTACCATGCCGACACGGTGCACAGATGCCCGAAGAAGACAGGCGCTGTTGAAGGCATGCCGGGTGCAATGATCTGATGCGGAGTGGGGTCTGTCTTCGCTGTCCGCGCTACTGATTCGTCCTAGTCTGGCCAACGTCTTCAACACCCGACATTTTCACCCACAGAACGAGGGCATGCAAATCGTGCTTTATGCGTTTTCCATGCTGTGGAATCGCACTGAAGAGGGTTACTTTCGCGCGAAGAAGACCGAAAAAAAGGCTTTCCGCATTTCATTCCGGCGCTGCAAAAACAAAGAAAGTACGACAAAACACATAAAATCGCAAGCGCCTTTGGCTCTCAATGCGGTGTCTAGTATTGCTGAGCATGCCACGACGTTGTTGCTAACACAGGCCAAAAGGTATCTTGAGTGGCGAC
>Ga0179591_1224326_pt1 | contig 12080 bp, 11 predicted proteins | sample CZOMad2_1_08_16f_FD_182891 | JGI IMG/M metagenome (GOLD analysis project Ga0179591, IMG submission 182891) | Vadose zone soil fungal communities from Angelo Coast Range Reserve, California, USA - CZOMad2_1_08_16fungal (PacBio error correction) | ecosystem: Environmental > Terrestrial > Soil >...
AGCGAACCAGACTGCTACGTGGAAATCTTGACTACTTACTCAAGATGTACGGGCCCCAGGCTTAAGAACAGGAAACAAGAAGGTCCTCTTGGAATTCAACGCCAGCGCACCTGGAAAACCAATCCAGACTATTAACAGGGGCACGAAGAGATGGTCTAAGAATGAGTTGGGGGGGGGGGGGTGGAAAAGGTTAACACTAAAAAATCATAAAGGGACTAGAGCCCCCGCGCGCGATATCGCTCTGGTGATTCTTACCCTTGACAAAAAAATAAATCTTCTGACACTCGAAAAGAAACGCTTTATCATTCAAGATCCTCTCAGTCACTCGCCCGACAGGATTGTGAAGGCATTGGGGGATAAATCTATGACCGCTTGGCGATTCAGAGAAGCAGGGGTTCTCTCCAGATAAATCAGGCTAAACTATAAGGTTCGCTGGCCAGACCTCAGGGGAGCGAGAGAAAGCAAAAGAAGAGAAAGGGCGGCGGCCGACTAGGAGTTCCAACTACCACGAGAGATTAGTTACCCGCCTTGATATACGCAAATCCGGGTACCACCTTCGTCAAACGTGCATCCCTGATGGCGTGAGTGAAACAAGGGAGAAGAAGCCTCGGAAGGTCAGTGGGTGGGGCCAGGAAAATAAGGGTTCATAAAACTAAACCATCAGGGTACCATGGGACTCTCTATACTTTCTACACCAAAATAAAGTACGTGATCGGGAAAAGAACGCGCCCCTCTACAAACGATTTGAATTTCTACAACATTTTCTAAAAAAAAGGAGAAAGCATTGGAAATGAAGGATTAAACATTTCGGGTGCACGAAAAAAACCTCAGGTCAGGAAAAAATAAAGAATAGGAGAGATTCAACAATGAAAGCCCTGCACAAAAGAAAATGATCGTTAGAAGCTGGGAAATCCTAATAAGGGGAACATAATTATTCTCTGCACTATAAAAGGACACACTGGGAATGCTGAGCGTGGGTCCGCGACCTGTGGACCGAAAAGGAAAGAGAGTTGATAGACGAGGTCGATCGTAAAGGGGGACGGAGGAAGAACCGCTAAAAGCGCCGTCCGGAGCGTCCTTAAAAAAGGGTCAACCCCCTCTAAGGGTGCTTTTAGTAGTATGGCTCGTGGAAAAAGAGTATTAAAGGAAGGAAAAAGGAAACCGTCGGTTCGTCCGTCCTACGACTGGACCTACCCTACCTGAGGAAAAGAAAAGGAAAGTCCGGGAACACCGTCGCTCGGGGAGGGGAACAGGAAATTCTTCGACCCTATCCTCTACGTCCCCCACAGGGAAAGGTACACACTAGAAGAACAAGAGGAGGAGGGGGGAAGTTCGACTTCGTGGGGGAAAATGATCTGAAACAAGCCTGAGTAAAAAGAGAAAGAAAACAATACTACTTGCAGCCTGGCATAAAGGGAGTTACCGTATTGAACTGTGACGTCCGAGGAGCCGGACTCAGAAGAAGCGATCTGGGACGAAAAAAAAAAAAAGGACGTCGTCGTTTTGCCACAAACTGCATGGCAAGGAGAAGGGGTTAGCGGGGGGTCCTCAGACGACGGGTGTCTTTTACAAACTTCAAATGACCATACGACATCTTAAAGTACCTTCCGAAGAAGTGCCAGTAATGCGGGCCTGTGGGTGGGGGGGGTGGGGGCGACAGCAGAATAGGGGGAAGGGGGGGGGGCTTGTTTGGGGAGGTAGCGGAGTTGTCATCTTGGGGAGTCGAGTTCGGAACTGACCTCGGACGAGGCGAGAAAAAATTTCCGGGGGGATAAAAAAATTCGGCACGATCTGGATGGCCGGAAAAAGGGGCGTGACGCTCGTTCCTGAGAGAGCGGGACATCGTGAAGTACAAAAAGGACCATACCATAACCTCCAGTCAAACTCACACCTCAATCGGCCTCGAACCCACAAAGTTACGGCAATAAAAATTCCTACACAAGGCAGAAGAGGAGGAGCAGCGCCAAGGTTCCGCCCGAAGTTGGCTGGGGGATTGAAGAGGAACCGCGGGGCTAAAAAAAGGAAAAAAGGCGAAATGGTAAAAAAAGGGAACCAAGGCACATCTGGCAAACCACATTTTGCAGCGGACGCCCGAGGAGGGGGGACCCATCCCTTGGGGAGCTGGAACGATTCTTCCCCCCGAAGCATAGGTGGCCTCCTACCCGCAACTTAATCCAGGAGGGACGTCAAGAGACACATAGGCTTCGACAAAGACGAAGAGGGGGGAGAAAGACAGATGACCTACTTCTTTGGGCGTCTGAGTAGGAATGCGAAGCAGGGTACCATCACACAGTGGCAATAATCCAATGAGGGGGGAAGAAGAATCATCTTGACGAAGTGGGAACGAAGCACATAAAGAAAGAGAGGGAGAGGGGGGAGGAGATGATTTTTGCAGAAAGAGGCACCGACTGAAAGATCTTCTTGGACTTACCCTTAGAGCCGCTTGTCGAAAATAACATCAGAAGGTGATAGGGGGGGGGATGGACCACGAAGTGGGCCAAGGATTGAAAAAGACGCAAGGGAGAGGTAAGCAGTAAATTCTCAGAGTAACCGCTAGGACCTCTTGCGAAATGCAACCGCAATGATGAAGAGGGAAAGGTCAGAATTTATTGGGAAGAAAGGGGTCCCTTCATGTTTTTTCGCCAACAGAACCGAAATCTCAAACAAGGAAAAGAACAGAGTCAAAACCCGCAGATCGGATCTTCTATTTCTGGGGGACTATTATAAAGAAAGGGGGTTCCATTCCGAACGCAGTCATGGCGATAATGGCGAAAGAGGGAGAAAGCCAGTTGGGGTAAATTTACAAAAGATATTGGTCCCACATACTCTCACTCAAAAAGTCTCGGGCCCGTCCTGCAGCCGCCGGGCCGAGGTTAGAACAGCGCGCAATGAACTAGAAAAAAAAGTGGGACATATCGATCAACACCAAGGAGGAGAGACTGAGAGATTTCCCCAAGAGAAGCGGAGGAGACTGGGTCAACGAAGAAAAAAGCGGAAAGGGAAAGTCTTCCATTAGGCCTCTCGTTCGGCAAAGGCATTAGGTCCTACTCTATGCGTTGAGAGATCCCTTGCTTGGAAATAAAAAACAGACGAGAAAATCCGACAGAAAACTGCGCGCCAGGCAGAAAATCTAGGACAATAAGATAACCAGAAAAATAGAGGGGGAGTCGGTTTGTGAAGAAAAATTTATTCACTCTTTAAAGAGATTGGAAAGGATGGGGGACTTTGATCTCTACAAAACAGGAAGGACATTCATCGACAAGAATTCGTACCAATGAACAAAGAGGAGGGCGTTTGAGCCTTTCTCACAAAGTCCGTTAGCCGGTTAATCTGCCCGACTGTTCTCGGATAGCAAACGGAGGTAACAACAGGGGCCAACTAACTTCGGTGGGAACCCCCTTCGAAATTCCTGTCGTGGAGAACACGCGGCTTCGGGAAGGCAAAAGGAAAAAGAAAAAGGGGGGTAAAGTCGGTGGCAAAATAGGAAAAGGCCAAATCCGACCAAGAAAACCAGAAATATGAGGGAATAGAGACGGTGATCAACTCACTGGAAGTAGATGATCAGAATCGGATGGATGACCACGGGTGGTCCATCTTGTTGGATCGAAGAGAGAGGAAAAAAAACCGCGGTCCTCCCGCATCGGGCGCAACTTCGGCTCGGGTTTGGTCGAAGTGGTGAAGAAGCGTGGAACTTAACGCGGGAGGGTCTTGGTAGTAAAAATAGGAAGTCTGTTGCATAGACCTAGTCCAGCACCATACGTTCGTCAACAGAGGAGAGAAAAATACAGAGGCGTCCGATGCAACTACCGGAACAGATATTTCTTGAGGGGGAAGGAAAAAAAAAAAAAAAAAAAAGCGGGCATTGACCATTCAGGGAAGACTTCCAGACCACACTCCATAACTAATCGTCGACTTGGAGCCGTCTCTCCTGAGGAACGCTGCTGGAAGTTTCCCTGGGAGGGGGGGAAGAGAATAAAATTGTGTGTGGACGTCCGAGGCCGATGAGGTGAAAAAGAAGAGGGAAAAGACAAATTGGGGGAAATACGAAGGTTGAAGCAAAAGGGATCGGTAATTTTCAAATGCGCACCCGTTGATGACGGGGGCATATCAGGGGGCAGTAGGGGGTTTCCGGGACCGAGTAAATTCTATCCGCCCAAGACCAGTCTGGTCATAGGGGACGGACTAAACAGAAGACAAGGAAAAAACTGCGAGTAAAACAGCCGCTGTGAGCCTTGAGCATTCCAGAAAAGGGGGAAAAGAGGCCGGGAACTGCTTCTGAAGGGAGTGACTATTTCGAGAATGGAAACGGATTTCCAACAGAACCAGTATTGAGATTGAAAAACCTCACAAAAAAACGAATAACCAGACTGGATCATTAAAAGGGGGAGAAAATACGACGCCCCGGGCTGGGTAAGCCCTTCAAATCTCCGCAAAGGGAAGATCCTTCTAATTTCTACTGAAACCAACTCTAAAAAACCATCTTTCACTACTAAGCAAGCTCCGTAATTTGAGAAGAGGGAGGCGACGGTGGGTAGAAGGGCTTTTTTCAAATCATAATATTAACAAGGAGAAAAAAGCAAAAGAAAATAACTGAAAAAAATGGCGTCTCGGGCCATGACCTTTTAGAGACTTTTCTCGAGGACCTTCACTGAATCATTGTAACATTGGGGGGAAAAAAAAATGCTTCCGAAGTCAACCTTGCACGAATTTAGACGTTGGCCCAAGCTGAACAGGATAATAATTCTTGAGGGGTATTCATACCGAGGCCTTATTGAGCAGCCCTCGACGCACACGACGGAGGGAGGGGGTTCCGGTGTAGAGGAACAGCTCGCCGCGGTTTAAAGTACGGGGGAGGAAGACCTGAAAAGAGTACCATTAAAGTAAGAAAAGGGGAAAACTTAAGTGCAACAAGGGAGAGGACCCCGCCGCGATCTCCCCTCTGCTTGAAAGGGGGGAAGGGAAATAAGGGCAAGACGAGGGTGGAACGAACCTCTGGTTCTTCAGGAACTGCTCGGGGTGGGGACTTTTCATTGGAAGCTCTAAGAAAAAGAGTGGATCGGAGGTTATTCAGGAGAGGAGTGCTGCGTAGGAGGAAACCCAGAAAGGTAGATAATCATATGAGAGGGGTAGATTGGGGGAAAGGGGAAAAAGTCATATTGTTTGTTCCTCCTGGGAAGGATGTCCTCGCGGATGAACCTTGAAGTAAGGCAGAGCGTTAGACAGAAGGGGGAGAGACACAAAAAGTAAATGGGGTGGGTTTCAATGACTCACGCGGCTTGGCCCTTTACAGGGGGAATATGAGGGACTAGATCATCAAGGGTCAAGCGGGCCGTTCAGATTGGGACCGGAATAAAAAACTTGTGAGACGTTGTCCAAGGGGCTATCGATAAGGGAAAGTCCGACGGGGAAGCTTTCCTACTGGTAGAGGGGAAAAAGTAGAGGTCTCCCTGCGAGGTAAGGGACGCGGGAGGGGAGAGAATCCATCTGATAAAAGGCGTTCAGGTCAAGGAGGGATGCGAATCTTTTTTCTTTATACTAAAATTTCAGATAATACAATCTTTTCTCGGCCTCAAACAAAAATTACTGCCACATCGCGGTCGAAGGGCCTATATCGATAAGCAGGTTGACCACGTGAAGTGACGAACTCCGGAGTGTTTTTAACTTTGCAAAGAACACCTGAGTCCTCGGCTTTGAGCGGGGAAAAGGCTGGTAGGTCAGTCACGCCCCAGTATGTAGTGAGATCTGAAAGGGAAGTAGACGGCGTGAGCTTCGACTCATTGGAGAGTTGGAAACTGGTTCAATCCTCAAATGACAGGATGCGGTGGAGAGAGAAGGAAAAAAGGGGGGTGGAACCGTATCTTGAGAAGAGTAGCACCGCCTCAACGGAGAGAAGAATGGAGAGACGGTCGCGCTGATATTCTTAACCTCTGGTCAATCTTCAGAGAGGCGTTACGCGTCTTTTTCACCACGCAAGAGAGATAGAACAACAACAACGGAGGATTAAAAGAAAAGAGACGAAGAAGGTGTAAATAAAGCGGAGCTCCTCCTCTTCAAAAAAGAAGAAAAGATTTTCCCTCATAGAAGAAGGAAGCTGGACCAGCGAGTGGATCGGGGGGCCTAAGGGAGTCTAAGATGGTAATGGCAAGAGGTATTAAAAAAGCAAAGAAAAAGGAAAAAAAGAGGCAGGAGAGTTCCACGGCCTCGGAAAGGGGTCTACCAATGACTTCTAAAATGGCATCCGCTGCTCTCTACACCGGGAGGGGAGAGAAAGGGGGGGCAGAAAAAAGGCAAATGGAAAAAGTACCCCATCCGAGAGATATGAGGAGGGCGGAAAAAAAAGAAAAAAAGGCGTCGTCACTCTCAACTACTGGAGAAGGAGCTCTAGAAATTCAAAGCTGAAACTCCTTGATTGACCGAAGGTGGGAGAAAAAAGGATATTGAGGGGCAGTCTTTGAGACGAGAGAAACAAGGCGACGAAAAGAATCAAAGGCCCCCCATCCATTAGAAACTCTTGTATCGAAGAGGAGAGCCACCGTACGGAAAGGAGGGAGGAGACGCGAGTGGCACCGACCAATCTCGTCCAAAGGAAAACAAAGCATGGAAAATAGATACAAGTCCTCGGGTACAACTTAGACAAAGGGGACGGTAAGGAAAAAAAAGGGGCTTAGAGAAGGACCTCGATTGAAAGGGGGGGAAAGAATCCCGCCGTGAGGAATTAACCACCTAACATGCTTCATTGGCGCGACGAGCGAAAGCTAATCAAAACGTTCAATGGAAGTGAGGGGGATCGGGACCTCGCCCACTTCTACCTATGAACATGCATAAAGAACTTCGCCCAGGCTAAGCAGTTATGATAGAAAAGTCATGGGTGCAGACCGGAAGCAGACCTCAAGGAAGAAAAAAGCTAGAAAATCAGTCTGACTGTAAACAGCCCTGCCCGACAAGGGGAGACCATCTGGGGACGCCCTTAAGCAAGGGCAATCGGATGCGCTCGCCCTACAAGGAAGAAGGGGTATAGAAGGGGAGAGGGCAGCTGACTTTTTAAACAAAAAAGGAAAACACACTAGGTGATCGACGAGGGGAAAGAACTTCCGTTCAGGGCCACAGACCAAGTAACAAGGGACGGCCGTAGTGTACCGAAAACGACACAGTGAAAACCAAAGAAGACGGGAGGCGTGCGATGGGCTCGTGGAAAGAGAAACAGGGAGGTATTACTACCTGCAAAGTCTTAGGAGGAGGATCAAGGAGAAAAAGCTGCCCGCGGCAATGGTAGGCTAGGGGAAACGGGGGGAAGGAAAAAAATACCAGTTGAATGAAGGGGCAGCGCGAAACCAATCCTCTACGTCTCCAAACCGCAAGGTCTTTGAACCAAAAAAAAGAAGAAGCACTGATGCTCTTTAGTTGAAAGGAAAGAAGGGGGGAAGAGTGAATAAAAGCAGGCCCCTAGAAAAGGAAGGGGACGGAGACAAAGACGGAGCTGGCAAGGACTAGGTCGGTTTCCCGCGAGTTCCGTTCAAAAAAGGAGCAGGAAGAGAGGAGGATCTGAAGGCAAAAAAAGAGGTCGTCGTCGTTTAACAAAAAGACTTCTGTCCCTTCTCACGTGCGCGGTTTTTCAGGATGGAAAAAGAGAAAGACTTGGGAGGGGAAACAACCACGTCACAAGTCCCTTCAAAAGACACGTAGGAAAAGGGGGGAAAGTCCGGAAGGGAAAAAAGGAAGGAGACCTTAAAGAAAACGACTTCTCAAGGATATAAAGCTTTTTATTTTTGGAGACGCTGTTCAAAAGTGGGGGGGGGAGGCGGGGGAGAAAGAAGGAAGTAACGGACGAAGGCTTTCAAATTCAGAAAGTTGATCGGGAAAAACCACAAGATGCTCGAATGCCGTAAAAACAAAAAAAGGGGGGGGGAGGGGAACAGAGGGACAAAAGGACGTGGATCACATCGTCAAGAACCGAAGTCCGAAAAGAAAAAACGACTATTCGAATCCCAGAACTAAAGACGCCCACAGTTCCTTTCCAAGATTGCTAAAAAAGAAGAAGGGGAATCAAAAGACGGGTCGGAGGGGGGAAGAAGGGCCCCAAAGGCCGCGAGTTGCTGAGATGGAGGCTTCAGGGAAAAACGGGAAAAGGGAAACGGAGAGGAAGCGATCATGCACCGACAAGCCAAAGCGAGGAAGAGAGGTTGCATGGAGGAAGAAGGATTCGCGGGACCATCATCCCGGTGAGAAGTTGGGTCAGGGAAGTGGATGCCCCCCGACGACAAAATAAGCCGAACGAAACTGACGCCTAGAAGTCAAAATTCGCTCCTACTACGGAGAAAAGAAAGAAGAAGATCTAAGACATAGCGGATGAACAAAGGGTCAGTAGGAGAGGAATTCGACGCAAGGGGAAGACTGACACCGAAAAAGGTGAAAGAAGAAGGAGAGATAATAGATCATTCTGGGAAAATAGGTTTTCTAAAAGACGGGCGGATCAATTCCTCAAAGAAGGCTTGACGTGACGACGTCTATTGGGGTGGGAACAGAAGATTGCCAAAAGAGACACACGTTCGCGCTTGCCAAAAAACAGGAAAAAAAGGTCGTCGAACGAAGCGGACTTTCTCAGACCCCAAAAAGGAAAACAGCGGGATCAAGGGCTTTGCCTCTCAGTCTGAAAAAGATTGAAGGGGAGAAAAGTAACTCATGGTAGAATGAGAACAACTAGTATGAGCGGCAAGGTCAACGGGAGAAGTAGGAGAGGAAGGGAGTTTTGGGAAGCGCCCGACCTAAACAAAGATCCTTTCCTCCGGGGGCACCAGGCAAAAAAAGATCTCTTTCTATGTTGAATGAGAAGAGAGGGGGTTAAGGGAATGGCGGAGCAGTCTGGACGATAATGAGACTAAATGGGAGAAGGAAAAAAAAGGTCCGGTGAACAAAACTCATAGGGAGGTCATTAAGTCCAAGCCTCCATCTCAAAGGTCAAGGACTCCGCACTTTCCTCCTCAGACCGCCTGACCGAGCGCAGCCTTGGATGGGAAAGCAGAGAAGACACAACCACGATGAGGATAAAGAAGAGATGTCCCCTCGTCAGGTCTGGAAGAGGGGGGGAAAGTCATACGAGTAGCCAATTCGGACGGGCCTTACGCCACTATGAAAGTGAGTCTTTAAAAAGTAAGGAGACTCCTATGCGTGAGAACGGACCTCCCTGGGAGACAAAAAGAGGTAGGCATTCACAAAAAGGGCACCCCGGCAATGAAAAACTCAACTCGAGGAAGATCGAAAATCGACAATCGAATGATAAAGATAGGGGGTGGTGGCGGGTATTAACGGATGGACAAGGAAAAGGGAGGGTATACGAGAAAAAAAGGAAGAACCTCTCTCCGGCTACGAAACATTGAGCAGAAGGGAGAGAGGTCGATGACGGACATAGGTAAGGGTCCGGCACAATCTCCCGAAGGGGAGAGGACCTAGGCTCAATCTTCAAAAAATACCCGCCCACCCTTCGTGGTCCAAGGGGAAGGAAGGGGAAGGGGAATACTAAAAAATCTGAATAGGTAAGGGCGCGCGACTTGTTGTACGTTGAAAGTGGGGGAAAGAAGGCGGAAGGAGGTAACTTCCTACTTCGACTCTAGTATTAAGTAAGCTCCTGAGGTTCACCCGTTCAAGATGATCGCGGATCATAAGAGGGAGGGTAAGGGGAAAGGGGTGAGGGGGAGAGTATCCTTGCTTAGCCTGGAGGGTCATGAAGAAAACGGGCCAAACACTCTTTCTCTAGACAGGGGGACATTAGGGTTCAGATTTCCGAGTCGTACGCGGTTCTTCAAAAGGAGGGGAGAGTCCCTGATGAGAGGGGGGGAAACTGCTCATTGGGTGTTCACCAGGAGAACTTTCTCAAAGCGGGATATTACTCTACTAGAGTCGGTCCGAGGAAAAAAAAAGAAGAGGACATTTCTTTGTCATGGAAAATGAGAGCCAGTCGAATAGAATCCTTCCGTTGGGCCGAAAAGGGTCAGAGAAGAAACGAAAAAAACTCTAGCGACCTTGGCCTGGTCACGCCCTTTATCCTCTTGAAAGGATTCCCAGGTTAGTTGGGGGAAAGAGGAATGTTGCGTCCTGGGAAGAAGAGAGGGAGAAGGGTTCCGGGGGGTACGACAAAGGGGGGGGAAAGGGCTACATATGTTGTAGCCAAGCTCGAGCAAGGGGGGGGTAAAGCCCCCGAAAGATTCCATAACATATCTTTAACTCGTGGTGGGGTTCCCAGAGGAACTTCGAACCGAAAAAATCGTTCATAGCGAGGAAAGAACCGCCCTCCAATTAAAACACTTCTAGGAAAGCCCCCGCTCTTGAATCCTTTACAGCAAGAGAAAATTAAGGGAAACAGTGAGTCACTGAGTCAAGGGCGTGACGATTTCGTCAAAGGAAATTGTTGAAAAGGAAACAGAATATCTGACATACCGCACAAAAGTCGAGAACATGGGGGGGGGGGGGTGGGCTACGGGCCATCATCATTTGGGGTTAAAACGACTAAAAAAAAAAGAAAGAGGCCTTAACCGCGGATCGAGAGATGGGAGGAACTTCCGACATCGCCGAAGCAAATAAATGAGCAAAGAGGAATGCGGATCAGGAGCATGGTAGCGTCCGCTGTTGCCAAATCGAAAAGGATGAAGACCCTAAGCGCTCCAAAGGGGGAGGGAGAGGTTTCAAATTGAAAAGGGGGGGGTGGACCTTAGAGGATGGTCGCCGACGTTAAAAATGGGGGAAAAGACAAGTATAAAAAGGGGGCAGGAACCGGGGCTCAAGAGCGCCCTGGCCTCACTTCAGGGAGGGGTGGGGCTGATCAACGAAACAAAAAGAAGGGGAAGGTACGGAAAAGAAAAAAGAGGAACGTAGTTGATCCACGATCAACTCGCCGGGGGCAAAAAGAGGGGGTCATTGGTATAGGAAAGAAGCCGGCGACTCTGGGTAAACTTTCGTCCGAACTAGAAGAGACGAACTCGTCGATCAAAGAAAAAAAGGGGGGACAACAATTGGCGCTGAACAACAGACGCTCGATACAAACTCGGACGGGGGAAAGTTGGGGAGAAAGAACGAGAGCTCGGGCCCTTGATGAAGGCGAAACAGCGGGGCTTGAATAGAGCGGAGGGGGGAGAGCTTCATGTGAAGCTCGACAACGAAAGGGGGGGGGTGGAAAAAGTTCTGGCTTGTCGGCGAGAATTCTACCAGACTTGGGACTCCGAAAGAAAAGGAGGGACAGAAATTGGTATGCTAAATGTTTCGGGGCAGTCACGGGAAATCTGTTGGGTTGTCCTCCTGTCCTGGTGTGAAGCACGTTCTCAAAGAAGTGGGGAATTGAGACTTCAGAACAGAGAGAGGAGTCTCACCATTCCCCGGATTGGAAGAAAAAATCAAGTGTATGGTATTGTCCCTGAAAAAAGTGCAAAAAGCTCATTGGAAGAGGAAAATAAGACTGCTTTCACGATCCTGTGAGTAATTGGGAGGAGAACTTGTGTCTCTTTGAAGGCTCGGAAGCTCGGAAGGGGTCCATCAATGGTCATGGAAGCTGGGCTGGCCATCGCGTCAGGGAAGAAGAGGAGGGTCAGTCGCGTAATTGGAGAGAAGGGATCTAGTACAATGCGCGTCAGTGGTTAGCAGGGCCTCTTGTGGGAAGGGGATTCTACCTGCCTGGGGCGAAAGACGTTAATCTAGGAAAAGGAAAAAATTCTGGGAGAAAAGAACGAGGGATGCCTTCGATCAAAGTCGAAAAGGGACTTTTCACAAAGAGGCCATAACTCCTGAGATTTTGTAATAAGTCAGGTCAAGAGCAGATAAAAAAAGAGGTTATGAAGGTGGCCAGTGTTGCGGGGATGGTCACAGTTTCCTCCCGCAAATTTGTAAAGGAAAGTTCCGGGGGAAGCGAAGAGAGCGACCAGTGCGCTGAAAAGTTGAAAGGGAACCTACCAGATGCCGTCTTCGTCGGCTGGAAAGAAAAAAGAATCACTTCATCATGTGATAGTGGAGGAGCAGTACGCCCCTCCGCACGAGTAAAGGTGAATTCTGCGAGGAAAATCAGCCAGAGGACGGGGCGTTGCTTTTTCAAAGAAAAG
>Ga0179591_1263321_pt1 | contig 12078 bp, 15 predicted proteins | sample CZOMad2_1_08_16f_FD_182891 | JGI IMG/M metagenome (GOLD analysis project Ga0179591, IMG submission 182891) | Vadose zone soil fungal communities from Angelo Coast Range Reserve, California, USA - CZOMad2_1_08_16fungal (PacBio error correction) | ecosystem: Environmental > Terrestrial > Soil >...
CAATTTTAAGGCTGTCTGCGGAAAAAGAAACAAACACTAAGCTCAAAGAACGCGGACATCATCACGGAAAAACTCAATTGGGAACGGCAATCATCTCATGACTCGGCAGAAAAAGAGGAGAGATTAAGTGCCGGAAGGAACTCGATTTCGGGCGGTGACACCAGTAACTTTAAAGGAAGAATGCGCAGGAACAATCTGCAGTGTCTCCTCCTGGGGCACAAGGCTTGATGGCGGGGATCAGAGAAAATGCCAGACATAATCGAAGGGGAAAGATAATCTCATCCTCAAAAAGTGGGTGCGGGGATCTAGGGTCATGGGTTAAAAGGGGGCGCGAGGCTGAACAATGCAAGGGTCCGATTGAGGGAGGGTACGCTAACAAAAAAGGAAAGCGGGGAGGGGAAAGCCGGGAACAAAATGGTCGTGCACACGCCGCTAGGCAGTTGAACTTGCTGGTCAGCGCAAAAAAAAAGGGGGGGTCGATGACAAGTATGGAGATAGCTTCATGAAACCGCGGAGGTGGAAACGGGAGGTCTGGAAAAAGCGGAAATTGGGGAAGCAGCACGACGCGCAACGCTCGCGGAATCAGAAGGGAAAAAATCAGTTTAAAAAAGAGTGCCCGAGCTGCCAGGCCAGGGAAGATTGGGCCTCACAGCTAACGGTTGCCGTGATAGAAACGAGTTTCCGCGGCGCGAGAGTCAACCTGGGGAGCAAAAAAGGAATGTCAAAGCGGTTTACTGTTGTTGCATAACTGGGTGGTAGATTTGAAAAGGGTAGGAACAAAGGGGTGGATTCCAAAGAAATTACGGGTCTTAAATGATCATCGCGGTCGCTATGGAAAAAAACAATTTTCAATATTACTTTACGCTACACAACCCCGAGAGTTCAGGGGGATACCAGTCGGCACGGGATGGGGGAGAATCAGTAATAAAAAAAAAAAGGACTCCAAGTTACTGGGAAAAAAACACAAGGGGCCGGCCGGGAATTTAAAGGATCGACTTATTTTCAGCGAGAGATGGGTGGAAAGAGAAAGTGGGTGGGCATAAGAAAGTAATGTGGGGCTTTCCCTTCTTGCGTCTATGGGGCCGAGACAGTTCCGGCTAACGGCTCTTCTCAGAAATCAAACGGTGGGTGAATTTGGGGGGGAAGATAGTGACCGTCGTCTTTTGGTAAAAAAGCAGTGCGAACCGTTGAGCAATGCTAAAAGTGGCAAAATTGGGTTCGAAGGTTGGAATCGAAGCAGACGTTGCCTGTTTAATAAAGGAAATGGAATTTCGGCCTATATTGGGAAACCATACATGGAGCCAAAAGTTGGGCGGGTTTTTGGGGGGGGGGCCTGGAAGGCACAAAGGAAAATTAATGCAAATCTTTGTGGAGAAGGAAGGGGTGGAAAGTCCAACTAATTCTGGCGTTAAATGAGACCGACGACGTAGAATTAATTTAAATAAAACATGGGAGAGAAAGGGGGCGCCCAGGGAGGGGCGCTAAAGGTTGTGGGCGGAGCCTAGGGCGGGAAGAAGAAATGTCTATCATGAAAAACAAAATCAAGAAAAAGAAGCTATGGGGAAGGAAAAACCAACCCCGTTTTGGTGAGAAATCTCCAGACATCCGCGATCAGGGGGGTGCCCCAAGCCTGCCGGGGGAAGTTGAGGGAGTTGAAAAAAGTCGAATAAGGGCGTAAAAAAACAGGAAGCCAAACATCATGGGCGGCGGATTACAAAAAAGAGCAGACACATCTTTGTGATCGACTGAAATCCCCTTTTTCTACGGCGAGGGGACAGGATGATTAGAACTGAACGAGTATATCTCACTCTCTGAAGTCTCCCCTGAGGCAAGGGGTTTTTGAAAAAAAGGTCAAAAAGGAATAAAAATGATAAAGAGCCTGCCTTCCAAGACCAGCGGCCGTGAGAGGGAAGGTTTGTACAAAAGTTGGATCAATGAAAGCGAACTCAAAAACAAAAAGGGTATGGGATGGGAAAAAGACCTCACGGGGTCAACCCAACGGAACGGGCCTTTTATTGAAGAAGAGCGAAGTGATACATGATCACGAAGGGCTGCAAAAAAAAAAAACATTGAACCACCACGTGCCTCCCAGGCAGGATAACTGATTCTGGAATCGGAAAAAAATCATCAAAAGTCCTGCCCTCGAAGAGAAGAGAATAGTACACATCCCATCATGGAGAACACAATAGGGGGAAGGAAGAGCTTTGGATCCGCGCGCTAAGGCGTATTGGAAGAAACAAAAAAAAACAACAAATGGGGGGGGTGGCAAGCAAAAATCTGCAAGGAATTGCACGGGGAGGAGGGAGATACAAAACTGATTTGTGAAAGCAAAGGTTCCAGAGGAAAAACGAGGGTTGAACGGAAGTTTGCAAAAAAAACGCGGAGGGGGTCCTGGAAAACACAAGCAAACCAACACGGAAAGGACCCACCCCAGTGTAGCGCCCAGCAGGAGGAGACGATAAGGCAGGATACTTTTTCAAGTCAAATGGAGGCTAAAAAAAAAGCGTTACGGTCGTTCGCGAGCACTCCGAAGAAAAACAGTTAACACCTCCGTGTCAGGGATCAAAATAGTTGCATGGTGGCTGTTCCAGGAGGAAACCCCAGGAATATTTGGGGATTAGTGTATGAAATAATGTCAAAGGGTCTAGCCTACATCCGAAGTTAAGTGAGGACACGTCTAGCGATCGAGATACCAAGAATCAACACATCGTGAGGGGAGAAAGAAAGTCGGTTAAAACGGAAGGGGAAACCTAAAAAGTTCTGCTGACATCACCGAAAGGAGGTTGATTGGGAAAGCAATCTAGCGGACGGGTAGGGACCAATGCCACGTCAAGAAAAGGGAAAAAAGACACTTGGGGATAAGGGGGGAAACAATAAGCCGCAGGTAAGAAGACCACGTCGAGACAAGGGGCCCTAGACCAAAAGAACGAAAGCGTGTTCGCATTGCAGCAGTGGTACTGACGCATCATTCGGCTATATAAATAAACGGGACGGCGGCAGAGCCGAGGTGGGGGACTGGCCGGAAAAGTCGCCAGGGGGCCATGACAAGGGTCGCGAAGGAAAGAGGGGCTGTAACAAATCGATGGCAAGAAACGGGCATGGGCCGCAACCGTGGTGAAAAACTTTTAAACTCGACAGAAACACAAAAAAAAAAGGTAAAAAATCGAGTACAAAAGTGGCCGAAACCGAGCAGCCGGGAGGGAACGGGCAGAGGTGTCCGGGCTCAAAAGGCAAATTGAGATGGTGGAGGTCACCCTTGGTCTGCGTGCTCGCGGAAGAGCGAGACGAAGAGGAGGTTATCAAGGGAAAAAGACACCTTAATGAAAAAAACCTGTTAAGAAGGCGCAGAAAAAATGCCTCCGCTGAAAAGCTTCATTCAACCTGTCGAGCTTGAGGCCATAGGTGTCGCCGGGACGGGGGGGCAAAGAAGTGAGTGCGCCGGGTCTTTCCCTAGTTAGGAGCAGTGGGGTCATAAGTCTTCCTGTTTAGAAAAAAAAAGCGTCCAAACCCCGGCAGCACGAGGTGTTTGGATTCCCGAAGCGCGCAAGGCAAGAAGCCGGAAAGCGTAAACAACTCCTCAGCTTAGAGCGGGCGGGCCAAACTGCGATTAGCCGGGAAAAATGCATTGGGATGAAGACCGGCCATCACGAAGGAATTTGGAGCCAGGGGAGAGATCACTTCAGGGGGGACACGTAGCGCGCCCGTTAAAGGTTACCCGACATTGGGCACCAGAAACACAACCCTAATTACAAAAAAAAGTGAGCGAAGGGGGGGGGTAGCTGACCGGTGTGAGCTGAGAAAGAGGGGACCATTGCGTTGCTTCGGGGGAATGAGGCGCAGGGGGGGAATGACGGAGGGGGGGTGGGGGGGGGGAGAACGCAGGCTCGGAAAATCATCATTCAGAACCTCTCAAGAAAAACAATCCAAAAAAGGGGAAAGAGAGGGAATTTTGTCATGATGGGGGGATTCAACTGATATCGCGAAGAATTGAGACACGAAAAGAAGAGGAGAGAGAACGTCGATGAAACGAACATAAAAAACAAGGCGACTAAAAGCACAACTGGAAAAAAAAAAACAAGTGCAGAAGTACGTGCCGGAGCTCGTTCGCCGAGGGTGGGGTGACAAAACCCATGTCATAGGAAATCGACACGGGCGCGATACAAAAAATCTTCGTGGAGCCGGAAACAAAACGCGGGGGCGTGATCAATGTCAGATCGACACGGAATCATCGCCTGGGGCACTCGCTCTCGAGGAAAGGCCATGATTGGGAAGTTCGCGAAAAAACTCGAGGAAGGGGCGGTGACGAAAAATCAAACAACCATCGCTTCTCGGGGCAGCTGGGACGGATACCTAAGGCCAGGGAAGGGGCCGCAAGATTTCCATTTCTTGACCTCCGGGCAATCCATTGCTTCTGGACGCCCAAAAGGGGAGGGGAAAAGGATTCTAAGCTCGAACGGCAGCGTCGGTTTTAGACGGCAGTTAAGGAAAAGTTCAGCAGGAAAGAGACTCACGCACTATCTATCACGCAGACCACTTCAGGAAGGGAAAAACGATGCCATCACGACAACAATGAGGGGTGGGGAAAAACCAAAAGAACTTTGCCGAGAGGAGAAAAGAAAAGTCGCGACTGCTAGGAGGGCCACTCAGAAAACAGGCAAAATGGGGGTCCTAGGGGGGGTTGAGAATGTGAAAAAAACAATTTCGAGTGAAGTGAGGACCAGTTTGCGGAAGTCATGGACCTTGGCGGTCCACAGGGGAGTTCGTGTAAAGGGGAAAGAGGAAGTAAACGATCAATCTCGGCGGAATGGACGGCAGAAAACCAAAAAAAAGCCGGTGCGGGTCGGCCTCTTAGTCTACGGGGATATCAGAATCGCTGCGTCCAGGCACAAGGTACGTCAAGGCGAAACTTGATTAGGAAGTGAGTGTGAAATGATTGAGAAAAAAAATAGACAGTGCCGTTGGGAAAGCAAGGGTGGCAGAAAGAACACCTGTGTTGGAACTCTGGGGAGAGGGTCTTCAAGGAGCGGGTTGGGGGGGCGATAATTCCCTAAGCTCTGCTGAGGGGAGCCAACAACGCGTGGGGCGGGTAATTGGGTTTGTAAAACAGAGGAATTTGCCTTGTAAAGGGGAGAAGGCTGCGCACGCTTCACGGTTCGATGTCGGAGTGTGCGAATGAGCGAGGATGCATACGGTACGGTATCCCATGGGGGTGACATTCTTGGAGGAAAGCGCGAAAGGGTGCCAAGCTGACAATACAACGGGGCTGCACAAGGGGAGGAAATGGGTTGGGAAAACAAGGGCATAGACCACTCCATGCAAATCCAAGAGTTTGGGATCCCTGACACGGAGGGGTGAAGCAAACGGAGAAAAAGGGCGAAACTCCCTCCCAAAAAGGGGACAAGGGATTTCTCCATACGCGCCGCCTTCAGGGAAGCTGCTAACAAAGGGTGTGGGCGGGCGCCGTGACAGGACAGGAAAACAAGTACATTCACCGAAGAAATGAAGCAAAGCGAGATACCAGACGTTGTCGAAATGAGACTTTCTTGCGCCAACCATCCGGTTTTTTGGTCCGCGACGAAGAAAAAACACACCTCAGCCCTGCAACAACCCATTTCAGTGGAAAAAAAGTGCAAAATACGCCATCAGTGCAACGCGGAGGCGGCGGCCAAAAGAGATGGGGCCACGAGGAGCGGTGGAACCCGGGTTGGAACAAAGTCTGTGACTTTGGAGATGGCTGGTCACCAAGGGGGGGGGCGGAAGTCAGAAACGTTGGGTGGAAAGGGCAAGAGTGATCAATGTGAGCACGCCGCTATAAGGAAAAAACCCCGAGTCGCCGTGGGCGAGGATAGGAAAAACCGCACCCCAAGAAGACCAGGAACACCGCCACTGAAAAAGCAGGTACCTAAGAAAGAAATACAACATAAAAACCGATCACACACAAAAAAAACAAACCCACAGATACAACACATAATGTCGCACACACATGGGGAAGCGAAGGAGTGATAAATTAAAGGCCTTAGGGCGTTTAGGGGGGGGGAGGGGGGGGGGGGGACGGCGGGGGGGGGGGGGGGGCGGGGGGGGGGGGGGGGGGGGGGGGGGGAAAGCCCTGGTGCGCTGCCTGGGGTGGCGTTAGTAGAAAGATTTCAAAAATCAGAAAGGGGGGAGTTCTCCTTCGAGCGGTGGGGCGCAGGGGGGGGGCAAAAAGGGGGGGGGGGGTGCTTAACCTCGGGGGGGGGGGGGGGCGCACGAGGACACAGCAAGAAGAGTGTTCCGCTGATTTAAGGGCAGGGGTGGCAGGGGCAACGCTGGTTCAAGGCAAAAAAAAACCCAGCTTTAAGATGGGGTAAAGACAAAGGACGCATTCGGTACACAATTCGAACTGGGGAGGAAAAAAGGTTTTAAAAAACGGAGGTTGGAGAAGTTTAAAAAAATGGGTGACAGGGGGGGCTACAAGTGTGGGACTAGATTTGCCACTTCTAAAAGGAAAAAAAAACTTTATACGGGATAACGTTAGAGGGCTCCGAGCAGCACCTTATGTAGAAAAGGGGCGGGACGGGTCTCCCGGGGGGACGGGCGGGAAGCGGAAGAAAAAGGCGGGGAATTTGACCTGCTCGAAAGACGACTTCGGAAAAAGTCGGCCGCAAGCCGAAGGGGCGGCTTTCCTTTAACAAACTTGATGCAAATCGGGTGCAAGGGATAGTGGTGGGTGTAAACATTGCGTGGGAACAAAAACGACAAGTTGCATACCTTGATGTCAGCAGTGGAAGGGTACGCGAAGAAGGGGTGTCACGTCAAGGTTCATTGGATTGACTATTCACGAGCAAAGCGGAATTCCCACTACACAGGGGGGAAAAAAAAATCCATCTCAAAAATGGTGGCATCAATAAACCGCAGTGCGACAAGTCAAAGTGGGGCCCTGGACAAAGGGGTAGGGTGTGCGGTCCGAGAAATGCTTCGTTATCTTGTGCTACGGGGCGGCGTCACGGACAAACTCGGGGGGGGGTACTTAAGAGGCGGGATGGAATCACCGCCCCGGTATCACCACGGGGGGGGATTAGGGGGGGGGGGCTACTCGGGGTGTTACAGGGGGGGGGGAGGGGGGGGGCTGCAGCATTAAGCAGGAGATCAGGCCTTTGACATCATACAGCGCAAAACAGGGGTGCGATTGACCTAGGGAAACTGACCCTCTGACGAGGAAAGACGCCCCTTATCCTCCATCTACCAGGCAACTTGGGGAGGAGGATCCAGTGAAAAAGGGCAAGGGGGGATCTCGCTAAGATCACCTTGACCTAGTATCCCCGCGGCTGAAGGGTCCACCGGTCCGCAACTGGGGCAATCGGAACGAAACAACACCGGGTAACAGTCCCGGCCAAACCAGTACTGGGCCTTACCAAAGCCGGCATCTAACCCTCGGTTTCATGCTTCGCTACCGCAGATGTGCACGGGGGGAAAAAAACTAAAAAGGTGAAACTTGATCTTACAGGAAAACGAAGAGCGAGATAACGTTATCATAGGGAAAAAAACCTCAAGGGCATCTTGTTCAAGCAGGGGCAGCGCGGACCGTACAAGGGCATAAAATAGCACATTAAAATGTCGAGAAGGGCAAAACAACTTGGGGAAACAACTCCGGTCGCTAAAAGCATTAACGTCACTTTCAAAGGGTGCAGACAGTTTCGCTAGCGGTGATTTGCTCAAAGAAGAAAGCCAATCAAAAGGGTTAGAAGATTCCGACGTCTAAAATTCACGCTCCGGGATCTCGCCGCTGCGGAAAGAAGAGAGAGAGGGGGAGTTCCTGAAGGATCACGGTCCGGGGAGAAATAATTGAGAAAAACCATAAAAAGCTAATGGTGTGCGCCAGAGAATCACCAGATTGTTTCTTACGAAACCAATGAGATGTCAGGCTGAAAGGGGGGGGGGGAAAAAGGGGGGCACACTCAAAGGAGAGGACTACTGGTAAACTTTGACAAGGAGGTTAGAATGCATCGCATTCGGCTGCGTAGTGGAGATGCGCGAGGACTGGAGTGCGTCGTTTTTGGGGGTCTCACGGAAAAAGGTCGAGAATGTCAACAGTCAACAAGCTCCAAATAATCATCTCACAAAAAAAGAGAAAGAAGAGCTAGCTTTGGATCAGATGAACCTGGAGAAAATGCTATTTATCGCGAAGAAGGAGACAAAAAAAAGGGAAAAGGAGGCAAAAACGGGGAAAATCTCAGATCTGGGAGCCATCATGTCAAAACCGTAAGAAAGTTGCGAAAACCCTAAGGAAGGGTCAGAGAATTAAGTTCCTTGTCGGGGTACGCACGAGGGCGGTGTTGTAAAAAAGGGGGACAAGACAATCGGCACACGGGAGTCTAAAACACAATCTGCAGATAAAAATCAAACCTGACCAAAAGGGCGAGGAATGGGGTGATCACCAATGGCGATGACAGGGGAATCGCCTAACTACTCGTCTCAATGGGCCTCAATAGCTGGGGGAATTCGACTTATAGGGGCCACTATGCTTTAATCAAAAAACAAAGAGTCTTCTACGTGGCGTTAGGGAGAGGGAAAATCAATATCTCGGCTCATCCAAGATTTAACTGTTAGTAAACGGGGTGGGGGGGCCTGAGGCGAAGTTTAACTTCTGGGGAGATCGAAAGGGAGGGGGGGCTATTGCATAACAATCTACAGCATGAACCGGAGGAAGTTTTAAAGCCAGCATGGGGAAGGGGTCAGCCTGCATAAACGAAAATTGAAACCATTCGGCCGGAAACTGAAGGCGCCGGCCTGAATCACGAAAAGGTAAAGACTAAGGAAACGAAAGGTCCTGAGCTGAAACTAAAGGAAATTGTTGGGGTTTGCCACGCGACAACTTGGGCCGAGAGGAGGAAAAGCAAGAAAGGGAGCTCTCTTCGGATCGCGTCTGCCCGGGAAAAGGAGGTACTTCCAAAGACTTTTAAAGAAAAAACGGTTTTTAGACCTTACGAGGTTCAGATGTGGCGGAAACAAGGGGGGAAGGGAAAAACATGTACCTTGATTGCATCATGTCAAGTACGAAGCAAGGAAAAAGATCAGAGTATGGCGTAACTGAAAGAAGGAAAGCCCACGCCTGGGCATCTCGCTTAAGGAGAAGGGTGGGGCAGCATCGTGCTTCCGCACCACCTGCTTTGACAACTAAACACTCGACCTTGGGGGGAATAGTGTATTGACATATTGCTCAAGGTGACGGGATAGAGAGACGAATGGCTAGCCACTTTTCTCTGGAGTGGAATGTCGGAGATGAAAAAGTCAATGACGGGGGACATTCCCTGAACTCGATCTGTTGTTCATATCAAAGAGTGCTTGATTGTGTGGTGCTAACCTCTGCATGGGGGACTTCAAAAAGAGGATTGCGACTCTGTTCTTCGGGAGAGCTCAGAAGGGAAGTTTCCCTTTTGGGGTGATTTGAACGGCCTCAAATACAACTGTCCAAAGCTGCATAACAGAGGGCAAAACAATTTGAAAGGCAGGTTCGTAATCAAAAAAAACCAATACAGGAAGGTCAAATAGTTTGGGGCTACTGAGGGTTCCCGGCTACCCTTCTGGGCTGGAGGAAACTAAGTAAAGGGGAGAGGGGGGAGAATGAGTGAAAATTGCAAGGTGTTCCAGAAAAATCACGCTGGCGAGACACGAACTGTGGAACTTCCTCATTGTGCTCAAGGACTTTAGATAGATTGAGACAGAGGAAAAAACAGGAGGGGGGCTGAAGCCTAGGGGAACCTTTAAAGAGCCAATCACGTGTGGGTGGGGAGCCACTAAAGACAGCACCGAAGGGTTTAACCAAAGCCTCCGTAACACTTCAGTTACCCAATAGGTCATTGCGATCAGGTTGCCAAAGGACCCACGTGCGACGCGGGGAGAAACTCGGCTCCAACAAGCCTTGGGTCATCGGGCGGATCGGGTACTAAAACCAGGGTATCAAACAGCAGTATTCTGGGGGACAATGCAAGGGGGTCTGGATGATCTCGAAAAAGAGGAGGAAGCAAACCGGAGGGTGTGGAACGAAAAACGGCGTGAATCAATGGATACGACTCTCACAACCCAGGAGGGACTTGGAGGTCCAAGGGGGGGGAACGGCTTATCGGCAAATCTAGATCAAAAACAACAAAAGGATGAAAGAGATGAAAAGACCGTGACCCAAAACAGGAAAACCGCCTGATTTGCGGCAAGAGGGACGGAGTTCACATGGCAAGCCTTGTGAGGGGGAGGTGAAAACAAAAACTGGAACCCAAATCTAGACTTCGAGCGGGAAGGGAAGCTATCACAAAAAAACGTCCCATCTCCGGAGAAACACGGTTATTACAAAGATGCTAGAAAAAAAAAAAGAGCGGGTGACCGCCGCGCAGTTGGTGTCCGCCGCGAATGATGGCGGTAAAGGGGACGAACAAGCACGCCACTTGGAATTTTTAAAGCAGGTCTTCCAAGGGGACAGCATGTCACCTGAGTCTGCGGAGGGACGTTCGGAGGGATGAAAAAAAAGGAGGGGGGGGCGCCCGAAGTTTTAACATCGCGCGGGAAAAACGGTGGTCTCGAGGGTCTCAAAAGTCTTAGATCAGAAGTCTTATGCCGAAAGGAAGGAAGAGGTTTAGGGAGAAAGACGTGACAAATTAACCAAGCAAAATATTTTAAAAAAAAAAACCTGCATCGCCAAAAAAAAAACTTTACTGAAAGAAAACACAAAAAAAAAAGAGTGTAAGCACAAGTGGCCTTCCCTCCGACATGGATCACAACTCTAGGGGCATCGGGGGGGAGGGTGTGGTGAAGTGGAAACAAACCGAAAAAAGGGGGTTTCAGGCGGGTTTACACGGGGGACAAGGTCAAAAGATGCCGAATCAATGGATTAAATCAACTCTTTCAAGGGGAATCAGGAGCGCCCACAAGCGAACACAGCTAATCAATCGGGAAACCAAACCGTCAAGAACATTAAGTCAAACCGCAGAGCGATAACATTCACTAACGAGTTGATTGATTCCGCGAGAAAAGAGTAGGGAACGGGAATCGGCCCAGATGCCGGACGGAAACTTTTCCCCAAGTCTAACAGAACAGGATCGAAAGATTCGCGCATAACATCGGAACTCGTATAGCGATGGAAAAGCGAAAATTCCGGCTCATTCCGAGTGTTCGCCGTTGGACCATACAGGGTGGGAAAATCAGCAAGGGAGGGAGGGTAGCATCCAGGAGCGAGCGTCTACTCCAGGACCGCGTGTCGCAGGAAATGGGAACAGCCATAGCCCTTGAAGAAAGACGAAGGTGAAGGACCGCGAAGGATCCGTAGGAAGTCACGAACAAACCGTTCCCAGGGAAAAAAATCGAGTCCATCACCGGATAAAACAAAGTCCCGCCGGACCCGGCCAGGAGGGGAAGGGGGAAGAGCAGTCCCCGGAAAAAGGAATGTCTCTCAGAAAAAAGTTCGATGGGAAAGGTGGCACACGGCTTTTGAGCATTCTCGGGGGAAGCATAGCGGCGGAAAGAGGAAGGGAAGAAGAGGTAAAAAAAACGCCCTTAAGCTTCCTGGGTAATTGCGTGCATGAAGACCGGATTCCTGGAACCGTAAAAAAAGAATGCCAGGCGTGAGCCTATACTTTGAAGACGGCAAGCAGGGAGCGTGAAGCGCAATTCACTACTCCGAAGGGCCAACAATCGAAACGAAGGCAGCAGAAAAAAGGGGTGACTCAAGCGTCCCAGCGCCCGAGAGAAGGTGGGGGGGGGGTTGTATTTCCTGCAGAAGCAAGGCAAGCTATCGAGACGAACGACCGGCACAGAAAGCCGAGAGAGCAGCGTGCCACGCTATGATGGGTTCCTTGGGAATGGGCACAGAACAGCGCCGAAACGGCCAAGGGATCATTGGAAATTTTTGGCGCCCGTCGGATGGTAACGAGGAACCATGGTGGACACAAAAACACGCCCTCGCGTCCTCAAACGGCACGTATTCTAGGGAAGTGTTGAAAAATGTAGACGCTTCGGAAAATTGCATCGCGAGAGGGGTACGCGATGCTTGGCGCGGGATTGTGTCGTACACTATCGATAAAGACAAAGAGGGGAGCCTGCAAAACCAGAGAA
>Ga0179591_1271300_pt1 | contig 12078 bp, 20 predicted proteins | sample CZOMad2_1_08_16f_FD_182891 | JGI IMG/M metagenome (GOLD analysis project Ga0179591, IMG submission 182891) | Vadose zone soil fungal communities from Angelo Coast Range Reserve, California, USA - CZOMad2_1_08_16fungal (PacBio error correction) | ecosystem: Environmental > Terrestrial > Soil >...
GGGGAGGGCGTGGCCCGTGGCTGAAGTGTGTTGAGGGGTCCAAGTAAGGGAAAGCCGACCGTGGATGCTGTAAAACAGAACAGCAGAGGACATCCTGTCACTCCCAAGGACACCTGGGAGACCATGGGCTACTTAAGGGTCTGGGATCCTTGCGGGGAGATGGGGGGCGGTTCCACGTTTGTCAGAGCTGGAGAAGTGAAGTCCTCCCACACACCCTCTAAGAGAAAAAATAAGGCCCTATCAAACCCGAATTGTAGGGACAAAAAAAAAACGAAAAATAGCTTTTGCAACGAAAAAACGGGGAAAAAGAGTCCTCTTTTATCAAACAAAAACAAAAAGGGGGGGGGAAGAAAAGAGGGGGGGGAGTTCCAGGGGGGCCAGGAAGTGGTGGAGTTGGGTGCAGCTCTCCAGAAGGGGGTTGTGGTTGGAGGAGAGGGGGCTCCCCTCAGGTTCCAAAATAATTCAAATACCCATGAGGAACTCCTTTTTCTTGAATCGACCATCCGAGTGCAGGGCGCCGAAAAAGGTCACGGGTCAACGGACCGCGTAGGGTAATCAGAGGACGTGTTGAACTTTGCGTCGAGGCAAACGAAATGGAGGGGGCCGGGGGAAAATAACATAGCAACAAGAGGGATGAACGGAAAGGAACCCTCGGGAAGGACGGGAGGTGGTACCGCCAGAGCAAATACTGTCCGTGAGCCCGCGACCGTACCAAAAAGGCGGGGACAGAATGGGGGAAGGGAATAGGACAGCGGGAATCGGAACGGGGACCTGGCTCCAAGTGTAGTGCTTGCCGATCTGCCTCTTGGGAGCGACCCAAAATAAGTCAACGAAAGCCCGGGCCCAGGGAAAAACCTCCGCAAGCAACCCCGAGCTCCTGAAGGGGGTCCGCGATCCCGCCCTCCGCCCGAAACCGCAAGAAACCCGAACATCGCTCAGCAAAAACAAACAGACGATTGGAAATAGAGGAGGGGGGGGAGTGGACTCTGGGGGGGAGGGGGGACTTCCCGGTCTGTGATCTCCGTCTGGCCAGGCACGTCGCGGGCGAAGTTTTCATGGTGGGCCGAAGAACCGGAAACTATTTTAAAATGGGTCGAGAACCAGTATCCGCCTCCAATAACTTAACGAGACAGGAGCACCCCGAGCACACTCCTAATGTAAGTAGCTGGGAGCAGCTTGGTTTTGGGGGGTAAAAGGCGCCCTACCGGAAGTTTGACAGCGGGGGCCCCACCAGCGCATTCTCCGATTGACGTGCATCCGGTTTTCGCTTAAACAAAGAAGGCACAAAAGCACGTCGAAAAAAAACCCCCGAAACAAGAAAAAATGGACAGGGCCGCCGATAAACAGAACGACGGGGCAAGGGGTTGCACAGAGCCGCAAAAAAACCGGGGCGGGGAAGGGGGGGTACCCTGAGGGGGATGAACGGATTTTGAGACCAAGGGACAACGGTCTTCCAATGTGCCCTTTCCAACCCAACCCCAGGTTGGGGCAGGCGGAAAAGAAAAACTCAAAAACTTTTTTCAAGGCACAAACACTACCATAAGGGGGAAAGGGGCTAAAAAAAAACTAGCCGAAGGGTCCCCGTTGTGGGTTGGGGGGGGTTTGGGGTTCCTGAACGCGAAGCGTGAAGGTGCCAAAACCCATAAAGTTTAATGCAAGGTTTTTAAGAGGGGGGAGGGGTAGCAGCATGCATAAGAGGCGATTACCTGCTGTTACTTCTCCAGATAACTTCAAGGTCACAGTAATGTGTCCCGGCTAAAGAGAAGATGTGGTGGGGAGGAACAAACACGGGCAGGAGGGAGGACCGAACTACCATAAACAATAATCCCACGGGGCACACAGAATCCAGTCACATTCACGACAACCCGGGGGCGGTGATGGGCAGTTCAACAGGCAGTAGGCAGAAGGTAATCGAACAAAAGGAGAATCTACAGAAAGGGTCCACACTAAACGGGAAAAAAACTTCATCATATTTTGAACCTAAACAAAAAGAAAATAAAAAATCCCGAGCCGAAAGCCCTATGTCCAGGTCGGCCCCCCTGGGGGGGGATTGGAAAATGGGGGAACTGGGGTCAGAATGTTACTCGTGGAAAAACGGAACCAACTGCCACAGGCCTCCCAAGAAAGGCTTTCAAAAGAATCAGAAGTCTGGGGGACAAGAACCCAAAGAGGGGAAAGGTACATCCAATCAAGCTCTCAGAATGGCAAAACTTGGAATGCCTGCCGGCATGGGTCTTACCACCAAAAAAGAAGACGCATAACTGACGACAAAAAAATAAAAAACAATCAAATTTATCAGCCTCACTATATAGTTTAAAAGGAAAGGAAGAAAATAAAAGGTTACCAAAAGTGGGGGTGAAAGAAAAAAGGTTAACATAGAAACAACCCTGACAGGATAATCGCAGAATTTGTCTGGGGCATCTTCTAAAATTTTTGGCATCTAGAGGGGCATCCAAAGTGGGGGGGGGCTCAAGGTAGACAAAAAAAAAAAGCAAACTGTCAGTAATTGGATCTTCAGATATCTGTTGAGATGAGAGGGAAGCGAGGCACGAAGAAAAAGTTTCCGCCTTTTCAGATTCCAAAGAGGTGCGGTAGGGGAGGAAAGGGATAACAATAATGAAAGGGAAAAAAGCCCAACTAAGCCAGCCGCTACTACAAAAAGAGGTAGGTGGAATGAGGAAAGGAAAAAAAACAAGTTCATAGGAAATTTGTTTGGGGAGAGGGCATGGTAAAAGTTTTTCTCAAATAAAAAAACCAGGGTCGTAAGATTGGGACGACAAAGACCAGAACACGGGAAACCCAAAATTGAATATCGAGTGCGGGGGAGAGTGAAATCCTTTGAGAACAGGAAGAAGGAAATTTGGAAGATGAGAAAAAGAGGATCTGAATGGAACAAGGGAATGAAGCCCTGGCAAAAAGGGGGGAAAGAACGCATTGAAGTGGGGAAGAATTTGCCACACTGTCACCCCGACGGAGGAAAGAAAAGGGGGGAGGAAAAAGGGGGGAAAAAATCACGAAAAGAGGGGGGAAGAATGGTAGGAGAATGAGTAAGAGAAAAGAGAGAAGAGGGATGGGAAGTGCAGGGGGGGGGTTTTAGAGGAGATGGGTGGGGAGTGGGGAAGGTGACGGAGAAGGGGGAAAGGGGATGAGGAGAAAGAGGGGAGTAGGGGGGAGTGGTGGAGGGGGTAGGATCGGGTGGGGGTGTGATGTAGGGGCGGGAAGAGGGGGGAAAGGAGGGGCGGAGGGGGAAGGTAGGGGGGAGCAAGGAGGGTGAACGGTGGAAAAAGGGGGGAGAATGGTTGGGGGGACATGAAGTGCTGAGTGGTCATGAGGGAGTAGTGGGGGGGATGAGGGGAGTAGGGTGAGTGGGAGAGGTGATGTAGGGAGTGTTGAGGGGATAGCGGGAAGGGGATACGTGAGTGGGGTGCGGGGGGGCGAGGAGGAGAGGGGAGACGCAAGGGGGGGGAGTATGGGAGGGTGGGTGGGCGAGGTGAAGGGAGGTGTGAGTGGTAGAGATTGATAAGGGAAGAAAGTAGCGGAGGTGATGGGAAGGGTGAAGGGAATAAGTGAGGAAGCGTTGGGTGTGTTAAAGGTGGGAGGATGGAGGGAAGGGATGGAGGAGCGGGGAAGGGGGGGAAGGGCGGGTGGTAGAATGAGGCGAGAGCATGTTGTGGGGGGAACGATGGGGTGAGGGCAGAGTGGGGGGTTATCACGGGTGGGGGGAGCAAATCGGCAGGGGGGAGAGGCGGGGGCGTAGGGACGAGGGGTGTAAGGGAGGGTGAGGGTGGAAGAGGTCGTGTTGAGAGGGATTGAGAGGAGGAGGGGGGGCGTGGAGGGAAGGGTGGGGACGGAGGAGGGAGAAGGATGGAAGGAGGGGGGGTGGGGGCGGGGAAGGGGGCTAGGACGGAAGGAGCGGTGGGGGGGCTGGGCTAGGGCAAGGGGGGGGTGGGGGGGGGGGGAGTAGAAGGTGTGAGGTGGGGGTGGTCGGAAAGGTGGGAAAGAGAGAAAGGGAGAGAAGAGGCAGAGTGGTCGAAGGGGGGGTGGGAGGCGGGGAGGGGTGGGGGGGTAGGGGGGGGAGTAGGGGTGGGAAGGGGAGTTCGTCTGGGGAAGGGGATGAAAAGGAAGGGGGGAGGGGGGGGGAGGTGGGAAGCTGGGGATAGTCCTGTTAGGGGGAGGGAATTAGGGGTGGGAAGAGGGGAGGGGGTGGATGGGGAGCAGGGGGGAGATGGGAAGAAGTGGAAGGGGAGGGAGGGGGTGGGAGGGAGGGGAGGGGGTAGGGAAAAGGGGGAGGGGGGGGGGGAGGTGGGAGGGATATTTGTGGCTGGGGGCGGTGGGAAGGGTGGGGGAGGGAAGAGGGAGAGGAGGGCGGCAGGATGGGGGGGCGAAAGGGCGAATGTGGGGGGATGGGGGTTATGGGGGAGGGGGGAAACTATAGGTACGGACGTTATGGGTGGCAGAGGGGGAGCGGGAGGGGAGTTGGTGAGTGCGAGGATGGGGGAAAAGTGAGTGGGGGGGATGGAGGAGACCTTGGTCGGGTGAAGCTAGGAATAGAGTAGTGGAGTGAGGGGAGGGGAGAGAGGGGAGGGGGAAGGCGGTAGGGGGGCGGGGGTTGGGGGTGGGGGGGGTGGAGGGGGGGGTGGGGAGGTGGTGGACGAGAGGGGGGAAAATAGTGGGCCTCGTGGGGAGGGGGAAAGGGGATGGGGAGGGGGGTGAAGGGGGGAGGATCATGTGGATGGGGGGCGGGGGGGTGTGGAGGAGAGAAGATGGGGGGAGTGGGGGAGGTTGGCAGGGCGACGAGAGGATGTGACGAGGGAGAGAGGGGGTTGAGGCAAGTGAATGGGGGGGAAGCAGAGGGTAGGAGAAGGGTGGTGAGGGGGGTTCGGGGTCAGTGAGGGGAGTGGTCAGGGGAGCCGGGTGGTGGGGAGAGCGACAGTGGGAGGGGGAGGATGGCGGAGGGATGAGGGGAGGAGAGGGAGGGGTGGGAGAGGGGGGAGGTGGGAGGTGGGGTGGGAATAGTCGGGAGGGAATGCGTGGGACTGGGAGCAATAAACAGTGAGAAAGTATGCTGGAGAGAAGGGGAGTAAAAGGGAGGGGAAAGGGGGCGGGGACATGTGTGGAACAAGGGGGAAGTGACGGGGAGGCAAGTAGGGCGAGAAGGGTGGTGGACGGTAGATGGGGTCACAGAGGGGGGCGAGAAAGAGAGGGTCGGGGGGAGACTAGTAGGGGGGGACGTGGGGAGGAGGGGGGGGGGGGTAGAGAGGAGGGTTACGGGAGGATGAACGAAGGGGTCGGGAGGGGGAATTGAGAAAGGGTGAGGGAGCACAGCGTATAGGAGGAGCGCGTGGCTTAAGCCGTTAAGGGTGATGGGGGGGGGGAGGTAAGCGAGGAGTGTTGGGGGGGGGGGTCGGTGGGGGGAGAAGGAGGTTGGGAGGGGGGGGAGGGGGGGGGAGAAGATGGAGAGGGGAGGTAGGGAGAGTTAGGGAATGCGAGGGGGGGGCGGGCAGGGGGGGGGATGGGGGGGGGCGGGAGGGGTACGGGACGGTGTGTCGAGTGGGGTGTCGGGAGAGACGGAAAAAAAGTAGGGTGGAGGATAGGGTGGGGGGAGTGGGAAGGAGCGGGGGAGGATGGGAGAGATGGAAGGGACGAGCTGGAGGGGATAAATGGGGGAGGGGGGTGAGGCTGAGGGGGAGGGGGTTGACGGGAGAGGGGCGGAAAAAAGGGATGGCGGGGGAGGGGGAAAAAAGGAGGGGGGAGGGGTGAGGGATAGAGGGAGAGGAGAGGGTGTGTGTTGAGAGGGCGGGGGGGGGGAGGGAAGGTGTTGGCATTGGCCATCGTAGTACATGACCAAGCCAACGCGATATTGTGAGAGACGAAAAGGACGAAAGGAAGAAAAGAACAATTCACGTCCCACTAGCCGTTACCAGAGGGGACCTCCTCAATCGGCGAATTGGTTAAAACCCAGCAGCGGGTGGGCAAAAAGCAAGGGGTCCGGGCAGGGAATCTTGAGAGGGAAATACAAGCTGTGGGAGGAAAGGTTGGACCTGTGGTTTAAAAAAACTTATAAACTTGGCGGAGGCGAACGGCCCAATTGCGCAATGCGGGCTGAATCTAGGTGCAAGAGAAGGGTGTGATAAAACTCACGGGGTAAAACGCCCAAACAAGAGGGCAACAGGAATACTTCCGCAAGAACCTACTACCTGAAACGGAAAAACCGGAAAAAAAAAAGAAATGCAGGGGGGGGGACGCGGTTGGGAGACGCTGGACGGCCCCCCCGAAAAACGAGGGAAAAAATTTGAATTGGGTCAAAGTGGGGAAGGAAAAGGGGGGTGACGTCTAAGAATTAATCCCTCAAACAAAAGCAAGTAGAATAAGATAAAAACCAAAAAAAAGACAAAAAAAAAGAAAGAAACTGCAATAAAGACGGCCAAGAAGCAAAGGGGACCACCTCACCAGTTAAGACTCCAGAAAACCAAAGCCTTTTCCTTGGGGCACAAAAAAAGGAGAATTGAATCTAACGGGAAACGAAAAGCAACGCCAAAGGGGCACCGACAGCACGGAACTGGAAGAAAAAAAAAAAAGGAAGACCTAAAAGAAAAAAGGTGGGGCGCTAGGCAGCCCCAGTATCAATTACGGTCTCAAAAAGGGGATTCAAAGGCGGGTGGTGTGGACCATCACAAACAGCACCCAATCAGAAGAAAAAAAGGAGGAACTGGAATAAGAGGGAACCCGGGAAATGGTAAGGCAACTAGCCAATCAAACACAACAAACTGCAAAACAAGCCGGCTTGCGGGGGGGAAAAAAAAGAAACGAAAACAAAAAGGGCCGCGACAAAATTATCAGGTTCGGGGAAGAGAAAAGAAAAGGTCATTGAGAGTACTACCATATTGGGGGTAAAAGGGACCGCTGGGGGCCACAAATGGGCCGAAAACTTTGTCAGGAAGCAGTTACGTACGTAAAAACAAGGGCACTAACCAAAAGAAAAAGGGGAAAAATTAAGGCTGATCGAACCCCTGGGCAATCATGAAGGGTCGGCAGACAACCATGAAGAAAATCAGGGACTACATGACTTTACGCGGACAACCAAAAAAGGGGAGTCACTGATCAGGGGGGGAAGCTTTTCTGAAAAATTACCCCAATTGCAAAAAAAGGCTTGGGACCCTCCAAAGGGGCCAACCCCCCCCTGTGTGAAACTTGACTCTAAAAGAAAACAGAAGTCACCTCCACCGAACCATACGTGAATGGACCAGAGGGACTATGGGACTTACATAGCAGCGAAAGCGAACACAGCCAACCAGAAACGCGGGAAGAAAAGGAGGCGGAAGGGGGTTCCGAGAAAAAAGGATGAAGTTACTTACGCCCCTCCCGGGAAAACGGAGAGAAGCCAACCGAGGAGGGTCGAGTACGGAAAAAAAAGATTCCAAAGAGAAGGGAAAAACAGAGGAAAAAACTTGTTCGTAAGACCAGGTAGTGTGAGTCTCGACACGACGGGGGGAAAAAACAAGTGACGAGGTTTTTTTACTGATAAGATTGGCTCGAAAACAAAACAAGTTGAAGGTCGCATAAAAACCAGTGAACTGTATCGCCTCTCCGTCAATTCAAAAAAGTGGGTAGTAAAAAAGTGAGGAAAAGGCCTTGTGACGTACAAAAGGGGGGAGTCAAAAGCCAATTTAAGACATCGCCGCCTGACAAGAACCAGTACAAGATCGGAGAGGTGGGGAGCCGGGAAGGCTGCCAAAAAAAGGTTAGTTGTAAAAGGGAAAGAAGGCTACGACAGACACTGACGGCGCTTTGGAAAAAGGATGTAGATTTAAAAGGTGATCTGATGGGGGGGGGTGATGGTTTGTGAAAATGGGGGGAGTTGCAGGGTTGAACCTGTTTGGGTAATATCTGAGGAAATGGGTGAGAATAGCGTGCAAACGCCTGGCAAAACCAAGAAAATGAAACTAGGCCTTCCATTTATGGGGTTGCCCCGGTATGTATTGGGTTGTCTGAGTAGGAAAATTGGCATTCAACCCCCGTTGGAATAAGGGAAAAACCCCACGAGAAGGGGAGAAGGAAAAGCTAAATTAAGGGGTCTAGTGTATCGGGGCGGGGGGAAACCGGTAGGTCATCTGGAGATGAAACAAACCAAAGAGACAGAACAAGGGAGAAGAACCCGAGTGGACGGACCACAACAGTGGCTTTGAAAGGGAAAAAAAAAAAAAGTGGGGAAAACCGGCAAGGGGACCAGGAAAAATACACGGAGTCGTGGAAAAATTAACAGGAAAATTGTGGTTGTTCAAAGGCACCCTGGGGGGTTCGGGGTCCAAAAGAGGGGAGACCGGGTCAAAATATCGTCAGACCCCCAGGGTTTCAACCCCTTGTGACAAAAAGTCCTATGGACAAGGGAAGTTTTGAACGACCTCGTTAGGAGGCAGGGAAGGGGGGGGGGTAGGACTGTCTTATCGACACAACCTCTTCACAGGGGTCAAGGGGGGGGAGGATAAAAAAGAAGGGATCACGGAAAACCATCGGGAAACCGGAGGTGGACAGAAAAAAAAAGGGAAATCATTCCGTTCAAAGCGACCGGGGGAAATTCAGGGGGAAACAATTGAAAGGGAATGCGCAGGTTGGACTTTGCTCAGGGGGGGATTATAAAGAATACGGGGGAAATCGACCCAAAATCCGGGTCCCGAGGGGGAATCCCCTCCGAAGAATCCTTGAAGGAGGAACCAAGCCGCCCCGCAGAAGAAAGATAAATAAGAAATACCAAACAAACCAAAAAGAGGTATGGAAAGGATGACTGGTTCACTTTTAGGACACCTTGTGGAAGGATGTAAAACAAGCGGCGGCGTTCATGTGGCCGAGACTATTTCTTGGGAGGGAACAAGGGTAGAGGAACCAACGTATGAGGCCAAGGGCCCCTCAAGAACGGGGGACTAGAAATGAAGTAACTGGTTCAAGGAGGTCAAAGAATTGTGGCAAGCCGCTCAGAATGAGTGACCAGCCTTTGAGGAAAAAACCGAAAAGAGGCGACACGGGGGGGTTTCATGTCAGTGCATAAAGGACTCTATGGGGGGAAAAACCGCCGCAAGAAGCAAAAGTGAGCCCAAGTAATCCACTGGAATGGAGAAAACACAAGGAAAGAAAAGGGGTGCCCGGGGGAAGACGGCAAATTCTGGCTGGGGGGAGGGGGGACCCTAGGTTGGAGATAGGGGGGGAAAACCCACTGGGTGCACAAAGGCGTTGACCGCTAAAACAACAGTGGGGAGAACGGGGCCCGGCAAAACAATCACCAAAACATTCCCAAGTCTTAAAAAAAAAATGGGTCTGGTGCCAGGGGGAAGAAAAAGGACCAAACCCATGTCCCAAGTTTTGGTTTTCGCTAACAAAAGGCACGTGGGGTACTGGGGGACACCACCTAATCGGTCGAGGGTGGTTGAAGGAGAAGGGGTCAGCTCAATATGAATAAAAAGGACAGAAAGCCAACGACAAGAAAAGGACTCCGACAGGTCAATCTAAAAGGGGGGAAAGTGTGTGCAGATACGGCGTATGCCACAGGGAAACAACAGAAGAGCAATTAAAAAGAAGCAGGCAGGGGAGCAGGTGGTTTGAGGGGGGGCAGGCGTCGGGCTCCAAAGGAAAAACACCCAGAAAGAAACTTCGGGCATGCGAGGAGAAACTGGTCACACAAAGGTGTGACCATACACGAAAGAGAAAGGAAAGAAAATAGGGCAAAGTCGGCTGGGAAGTGAGCTCGGCAGGCAAAAAGCCAAGGGACTAAAAGAAACCCAGACCATGGGGACAAGGGAAGCTCAACAATCAATGTCCCAATAATTGCGGGGGGAGGGGGAGGGTAAGAAAAGGAAGAAATATGGTTGGATGAACCGCCCAAGCCTCAAATAAAAAGGAAAGGAAAGAGCTTGGATAACCCCACAACTCCATTACAGACGGATCTCAGTTAGGTCGAAAGGGCAATGGGAGCGGAAGGGGTAACATCGGGTCAGAGAAACGCCTTATGGGAATACCACCAAGTAAGTTTGAATTGGATAACTATTTTCACGAGAAAGGGCGGTCCTAGAGGTAATGAATGGGGGACAAAGCAGGGAAAGCGTAAGTAATTGCCCGGCAAAGAGAAAAAAGGAAACTTAAAAGTGAAAAAAAAGGTCCCTTGGTGGGGGTCGTGGGCTGAACTTTTTGTATAAGAGGGAAGGCATAAAGAAAGGAAAAAGAGGGGGAAGACAAAAGAGAAGGGGGTTGGGAAGGAGGAAAGTTCAGCCCTTGGGGGGGGGGGGGGGCGGGGGGGCGCATGTTGGACATAAAGGGGCAAAAAATGTGTCCAAAAGGAAAGTCCAGAACAGAGGGGAAAACCCAAGATTTGCCGCAAAATCGAGTGGGACGCCCAGTAAAAAAGTCAAAAGAGAAAAAAAAAACGACCGGATGTTCGATGAGCGACAAAGAAGGACTGGGAAGCCATGAGACAGTGAAAAGGGGTTGGGAGGGGAAGTTGGGGTCCCAACTGCCCGCCCACCGGCAACGCTAAAGGGGGTGGGGGGGACTGAAAAAGTTGGAAACAGGTGTATAGTAGCATACTAACAGATGTGAGATGAAGGGAGGAAGTAGAAAAATGCTTGGTGGCGAAAACACGGGGTCGCCTGGGGCCCGCCAAAAAACGCGGCAAAGAAAAAAAATTAAACTAGCGGGGTTTATCTCACACAAAAATGTTCCGCAGTCAAGGGAGGTGTAAGCCTCAGGAGGGGGAAGGGGCGTGGGTTGGGGTAACAAGTGCCGTGCGGGAACCAAGGGGGGGGGTCTCCTGTTGCCAAATATCGTTCTGCTCGTGAATGCCGAAGGGGGATAATTCGAAGCCTGGCAAAACCACAAAGGGGTGGGGAGGCAAGCCGGCCAGAAGAGCAAAAGAACGCGAGAAAGACGGACCGTTATCCAGCACACGTAAAAGGAAAAAAAACGCAGACTGGTTAAGGGGGAGGGAGAAGCATGACGGAATTACTGGCTTTGAAGGTTAGTCCAGGGGAAGAAAAGGGGGGGGTGGGAGACGGGGGGGCAGAAAAGGGAAATTAAACTCATCCAAAAAAAAAAAAAAGGAGGTATGAGGAAAAGCAGGAGCAAGTCCCAAAAAACAGAAGACACCAGAAAAACTGGAAGTAACTCGCAGTTTGAAGGGAAAGTAATCATGGGGAGGATCCAAGAGAAAAAAAAGAAGGGGAGGGGTTTGAACCCCCATGTTTACGTGGATTACGGGGAATTGGGTTCAAAGAAGAGCTAGGAGCACATCCGGCATCGGACCAAAGGGGGGGTCGATCCAGCGCCGGAGGGGCGCTGCACGAGACCCCAAAGGAAAATTGCCGAATCATCCTGTAGAAAAAGGGCATCAAATAGTATTCCGACGGGTAATAAAAAGGGTTAAAAAGAAAACAAAACAGCCCAAGAAGAAAAAGCGGCGAACGCATCAATCTGAAAAAAAATTGAAAATGGCCAAATTCGTCTGGAATAAACACCAAAAACGTCAAATCGAAGGCCGAAGGCAACAAGAAAAGGCAAGGCAAGGGCGACCTACCGAACACGTTGGTTATGAAGGGGTCTGTTTCGAGGATGACCCGTGCCAGGCACATACAGTATTGGGGGGGAGAAAAAAACGAGGGGGTGTCCAAAAGGGGGGGACGAAAAAAACGTTGGAAAGGCGAGAGGGAGTGGGGCAAGCCAGGGGGGTGGAAAAAAACAATAGAGAAACTCTGATGAAGGACCCCTCAGGTCCAATCAGAAAAGAGGGGGGAGCGGTTACAAATCGAAAAAACGAAGGCGCATCGGGAGGGAGGTTAAGAACTAGCACCAATATGTGAGGAAGCTCGGGGGGAGAACGGCAATGGGTCGTCAAGGAAAAAGCGGTCAGCGACCCAATGAGGAGACAAAGAACGAAAACCATACAGCAGCAAAACCAAAACAAATAGGAAATAAAAATTACGGGACAGTCATCCCAACATACTCGTCGAGATAACAACATCGGAAGAAAGGGGAGGAAGGTTAACAGGTATAAGGGTTAAATAACACCATCAACCGAAACAATGAGAAGATCTTAAA
>Ga0179591_1301625_pt1 | contig 12078 bp, 17 predicted proteins | sample CZOMad2_1_08_16f_FD_182891 | JGI IMG/M metagenome (GOLD analysis project Ga0179591, IMG submission 182891) | Vadose zone soil fungal communities from Angelo Coast Range Reserve, California, USA - CZOMad2_1_08_16fungal (PacBio error correction) | ecosystem: Environmental > Terrestrial > Soil >...
GGGCTTGCCGGACTTTGCGGTCCCTGGGCCGCCCGGGTAGGAGCGTTTTTAGTGGAGAAGATCGTCCAGCTGACGGATAACAGCAGGGTAACGGAAAGGGGTTCTTGGGGGGGGGAAGTCAGAAGGGGAGAAAGGAAAGAGGAGTAGGCGTCTCAAAATCTGATTGGGCCCGCTCTTCGCATCCAACACCAGGCCATTGCGCTGTCGTTTCGGCAGCTCCACCTTGCCTGCAGGCACGGCCTAGGAAGAAAGAGGAACCTCGAGAAGAAAAGGGTGAGGGAAAGGGAAAACCACGGACCGGGGCCTTCCCAAGACACCTGAAGAACTTCACTCGATACTCAGTGAATATTGCTTTACAGACCTCTGATGGAAAGGATCCTCGAAAGGGGGGAAAGAAAGAACCAACCCGGTGGGGAGAAAAAGGAGACTGAAAGGCCAGGGTAAAAAAATCAGAACCTTAACTTTCGGACTAAGAATCGTGCGTGCCGTTGCATGCCGAAAGCGTAAGAGAAGAAGCTTTTCTACTTAGGGAAAAAAAAAAAAGAAAAGGGGCCGGAGAATAGGAAAAAGAGACTTTTCCTAAAGAAAGTTGCCTCTTCAGAAGACTCAGCAAGGGGGTCAGAGAGGCGGGCCCTCCATGTGAAGGAATTGACTCCTATGTATTGGAAGAAAAAAAAAGGGTGGAGAAAAAAAAAAAAAAAAAGGGAAGAACAGGAAGGAAATATGCTAAGAAGAAAGTCAGGAGGAAAGTGATCTAAAGAACCCATCAAGGTGATCGCAGCTGCCAGGTTGTGCGCGTGGGGCAAGAGCAGCGGACACCTTATAGCGAAAAAAGGTCGAAGTGCAACTTGAGGAAGAGGAAGAGGGAAAACTTGGCAAACCGGGGGTTGTTCGCAGCCTCGAAAACGGAGGGGTCGGGCGAGACACCGAGCGAACATTTTCCCGCCAGATGAAGAAGATGCCCCCGCCGAACCAAAGGAGAATTCCGCTAATAAGCCTGCTGCAGGCTTGCCCGGCGCCTTTCGTGGGGGACTTCTTTCCCGGGGAGGGATGCAGGATCCACCAGGTTGCAGAAGAGAGGAAGGACTGGAGGGGGCAGTGAAATGTCGCGTTCGGCGGCTTCGGGGGCAATCAACTTTTTCGTACCCGGAAGGAAGAAATTCACGAAAAAGAAGAAACTTCGGCGTGTGGTCTGAGTCAAGGAATAGAGGGCATCCTTACCTAGCTGACCGGCGGCCGCCCCTTGCACCAGAACCAAGTACCTGCCTTCCAGAAACGATCAGGGACCCTGACAAAAAGTTGGAAGGGTAAGAGAGGGAAGAATGGAGAAGTAGGAAAAAACTGCAAAGCCCAGGAGAAGACCGGTATCAGCATCTCCTATCCACCGAAAGAAAAAAGAAATAATGAAAAATTCATTGTCGTGAAAACAACAAGAGAATGGCAAAATCTTGGTACCGGGAGGGGTGTCGATGGCTGCCGGAAGTAAAGCGGGAGGAAGGGGAAAAATGCTTATGGGACGAGAAAAAAAAACTAAAAAAAAAGGAGAAAAAAGAAGAAATAACAGTCCGACGGGAAAAAAACGAAAGGGAAGAGTAGGTCCTCTACAGGGGCTATTCGTAGCCGACAACAGGGCGGATTGCCTCTCGCGCCACATCTAAGCGGAACGGGAGAAAGAAGAAAAAGAGAAAATGGGACCATTCTCCTGGAGGGCACCGTAGCGGCAAAAACTGAAAGGATGAGGACAATTACGCTGCGGAAAAGAATTACTTCCAAGGTGGAAAAAAAAATAACTAAGTTGAAGAGAGGTACCAGAGTAGACGGCGGTTCAAGAGAGAGACTCCCGGGGTAAGAGGACCCGGAGAGGAGGCCGAAAGCTGCTTTAAGTTTGCGAGAAAAGGGAAAGTCTGCTCCGGAGGAAAAGGAAAGGACTGGGGGGGGAAGGAACAAGGTCAAAAAAGCTTTCCGGAAGGGGGGGGGACTATCATTCCACCTAGGAATGAGAAAGCGGACCTTGAAGAGTCCTCACTTTGAGGAAAAAAGAAAGAAAAAAAGATATATAAAAACTCCAGGGAGAGGGTCGGGAGACAAAACTTTCAGAGTCAAGAGCTCTAAGCTAAAGGGAATAAAGTGTGGCCTGTTGGCTTAATTTTCCGGTGAGGGTGATACTATAAAGGGAATAAAGGAAAAAAAAAAGGAAGGGGGGGAGAAAGAGGTCGTGCAAATTGGACTAAGAAAGGAAGAAACTCTAAAAAAGAGGGAAAATCGACTAAGATTAGCCTAACTTCAGTTCAGAGCTCAGCGGCTAAAGGCTCCATATGACCAGGAAGAAGAGAAAAAAAAGGAAAAACCTCAATTTGCAATAAAAAATCGATCTCAAAAAAAAGAAAGAGGAAAAAAATATGGATTGATGTCCATATGTTCTGGGCGACCAGCAGAGTGGAACCACTTCATCCCCGTTCTTTGGCAGTACTGCAGCCGCTGATGGTCCGCTAAAAAGATAGTAGGCGAAACACAGAGGGGCGTAGGGGAGAGGAAAACTAGCGGGGGTTCTTAAGAGGCACTTCAGTAAATTTAAAACAAAAGAAAGCAAAACCAGGTCATGAAAAAAAATAAGGTATCAAGCCTCGCTTAAGTCGACCTTAGCACCAGAAAAATTAGTTATCCCCTTTTACAAGAGAGAGAAAGAGACGCTAGGTGAGCGAAAAAGAAAAAAATCAGGAGAAAAGCGGGAAAAGGGGTCCTCCTAAAACCTTCTACAAGAGGCCAGGAAGGGAAAGATTCCCTGTCACGGCCTTCTCGAAACCAGACCACCGCCTTCCAGTAATAAAAAAAAAGAGGCGTTGGGCAAAAGAGCTGGAAAGGAAGGAGAAAAAACTAAAAGTACCAATCCTTTCAATCCGCTTACTTTTCCGGGCAACGACGCACGGGACGACCAGCAGTGCACAAAAAAAAACTCCGTATACAAAAAGAAGGGGAACATCTGAGAAAAAGGGAAAGAAAATGAGTGATTCAGGGGGAAAGGGAAGTCAGTTACATCACTTCCCAAACTGCCAGTTCTCCCCAGACAAAGGAAAAAAAAGCGAAAAATCAAAGGGTTCTTGAGCTCAGAAATTCTTCGAAGCAGAAAAGGTGATGGGTTAGGGCAAAAAGAACTACAAGAAAACGCGGAAGGTGGCGCACTAACAGACGAAATTTGGACTTAGGGACTCCGCGTTTGTGGAAAGGAAGGAAGGAGGGGCCGTAGAGAAGGGGTTGGGCCAAGGGGGCCAGAGAGACGGAACAAGTTTGAAAAACGGACAAGGCCGTCGGCAAAAGCCAGAGACACGCCACCTCCCCGTCCGTGACATCTCGCGGTGAGTCGCACTAACAAGAAAGGGAAGGAAAGAATGCCAGAAGATGGGAAAGGGGGTTGAAGGGATTATAAGAGAAAGAATGCTGCAAGAAAACTCTTCTACTCAAGGCTGGAGTCCTTGCGCGGTCATAACTCTGGGCCGAGAATGAAACCGGCAGCTTGTCGTGCGCAGAAAAAGAAGAAAAAAGCCCATGTTGGAAAGAAGGAAAAGGGGTTTAAGGCGCGGGACGGGGAAACCACTCATGGCATACGAAGGAGAGGAAGAAGAAAGAAACGAAAACACCGTACTAAGAATAACCAATCCAATATTGCACTCTGCCCTATCCGGGAAAAAAAGAATTACCTAAAAAAGAAGTAGGAAAAGGGAACTAAAACAAGGAAGACAGTCAGCCAACTGGCTGTGGTCCCCTCATCCTGGCAAGAAAACCCCTTCGGGAAACCGAAAAGAAAAGTGGGAGGGCAAAAAAGGGCAGCAACTTGAGGGAAAGGAGCTAAAAAGGGAAACTCCGCCGGTTTCTTAAACAGGGAACGGGTCAAAGTTCTAAACCTACACAGGTCACTCCGCCCTGAAACGAAGAAAAGTAAAGAGGAACAGCTGAGGGCAGAGAAGGAAAAGAGAGCTGACGACAACAGGTAGAGAACAGGGGGGAACAACGCGCTTCTAAAAGCCCAGTCAGAACCGGGAAGACGTCCAGTGTAGGGGAGGACTCGAAAAAACATCATTCCTTGAAGAGGAGGAAGAGAAAGATATAAGGGGAAGGGGGAGAAACGTGCGTCAGTAAAAGTGGGACATGGGAAAAAAAAGAGTGAACAAATGATCAACGCTAAAAGAGAGTGAAACCTACTAGAGGAAAAGCCACTCAGAAAAGAGGAACGGGAAAAAAGATCCTGCGACAGTCAAGGAAGGAAAGAAAAGATCCAAGCAAGAAGAAAGATCAGAGTTGGGAATTACCTTCAACACAGTCGAACGTAGAGGAAAGGATCGTGCTGGACAAAAGGAGTGTTCCTACTTTGTCCGAAATTGGGAAAAAAAAAACAGGGGGGACAAAAGAAAGGAGGGCGACTACAATTTTAACGAAGGAGGGAAGCACTTTGAAATAGGAACGCAGAGGCTTTGCAACTTTCAGAGAAAGTTTGACTAGGCCTTAAATGGGGCGGTTTTCCTTACAAAAATTGGGAATACCTGTTCAATTAAAGACAAACTTGGGCAAAAAAACCAGAAAGATTAAACGAAAAATGGGAAAGAAGTGGGGAACAGGACGGGGGGTCAACAACAATTATCGAGCGGACCTACACACTAAAAGGGGATCAAAAAAATGCAAAACCAACAAAGGAAAGAGCTACCCGATTTTCCCTATCATCCGGAAGGAGGAGGAGGAACAAAAAAAGAAAAACCTCCCGGTTCAAAGTAAAAAAAAAAAAAAAAAAGGAAACAAAAGCCAAAAAGAAAAGAAAGAAACAACGAATGTGGCTGAGCCGGCGGGCTTGCGGAACCCCTTTCAGGCCGGCCCGGGAGGGGAGGGGCCGTTTTCTGAAGAGGAATATCTAAATCAGGAAACTAGGAAAAGGTGTGGACAAAAAGGAGAAAAGAAGGTAGAAAAGAGAGGAGAGGGAAGAGGTCAATTCCAAATAAAAAAAATCAAAGAAAGTTCCGCCACGGTCTGTCCGGGTCCGCGGAAAGCATAACCGAGGTGACGACCGGACGCAAAAAGAGCAGGAAAGAAAAAAAAAAGAAAAGGGGGAAAAGCCCTCTGACAACAAAAAAAACCAGGGCAAGCCGCCGTCTTGATCTCCAAGATGGGAAATCCGGACAAATTGGGACCAAAAAGGGGGGGGAATATTGGGGGCAGAAAAAGTGGGTGAAAAGGGCACTGAAGAATGCAAACAACTAAACCTGGAGACCGGTCTCAAACTACTCTGGAGGTCGTGAAGGAATGGCAACCCCTACACCCTTAGACCACTACTTGGGAGAAAAACGTAAAGGAAATAAGGAAAGATAAGGATGACCCTAAAAGAATAATCAAAAGCAGGACAAGTACTGAAGGAGAATTTCGTTCAGTGGGGACTTCCACCTTGTGAGAAAAAAAGAAAGTTATCCACGACTAGGAAAAAAGGAAACTCGAAAAATTAGGAGGGATTCGTGCAACTCACCTCCGTGGGATACAGCTGAAGGGATGGGAAAAAAAGACTCAGTGGGTAAAAAAGTAAGAGAGCTTGAGAAAATTGGAAATTATCCACGAAGGGGGGTGGGAAAAGGAACCGGGGAAAGGAAATTCAAGGAAGAAGGGAGGTCCTTCAAAAGGAAGGGGAAAACCGCCGTCGGCAAAGGAGATCAATAACGTCGGAAGCAGGAGCAAAAGAAACACTTTTCCAGGGGGAGTAGAAAAGGTGCAAAGAGGGAAAGAAGGAACGGGGCAAGAAGCTTCCTAATCGTGCCTGGGAAATGGGTCGTAAAAGTGCAAGGTTAGTACGCGAAGGAGGGAATCTTGGGGCAAAAAATCAGAAAAGCGGAAAAGGAATAAAAGGAAAAAAATGCTTGGGGGCAAAGAGAGGACTTCAAGGGAGGGGAGGGGGGTAAAAAAGGTAGCCGCCGGACCGATGATAAACGATGGGAAAGCCCCTGCCGGAGGGGAAACATCCTAAACGCGGGGAAAAACCTGGCAAAGGAGAAGAAGGGAGGGGGAAAATTAAAAGGAGGGGTCTCTTTCGTGAAAAGTGGAAAGCGGGCGGGGACCAGTCCGATGACCGGGGATAACTTGGACATCCAGGAGTAGCAGCTTGTTCAGGACCAGAAGGCGGAGATCCCTATAAGGGAGGAAAACCATCAACCGAAGGTGAAAGACAAAAAGGATGGAAGGTCGAAAAACTCAAGGAAAAAGTATTACGTCTGGCTGTCGGGGTCGAGGCTCTGGAAGACCGGATCGACTTTTACAGCTGGAGGGACAGGCAAAACACCAAGACCAAAACAAGAGGAAAAAAAACAGCCAAAAAAAATTCAAACGAAAAATAAATAAAGAGAAATGGGGAAAACAGATCACGTAACCTGGCTTAGAGAAAAAGCTATAAGACAGAGCGAAAGGAACAACCATCATTAGATCAAAGAAAAAAGAGATCTGGGAGGTTGGAGGGAAAAACCAGTCCAGTGGGGAACAGCGGGTAAAGGTCCATCTAAGAACGTGAGTTAAAAACCGCCCACCAAGGCATCATTATAATTCCATTACTGGCGCTTACCTAAAAGAGAGAAATGTAAAGTCTAAAAAAAAAGGAGTTGGAGAAAGGGTCAAGAGTCATGCTCGAAATCAGGGGCCCTTATAGGAAGTATTGAAAAGGCAAAGTAATATTAGTTCGCAATCTAAAGAAAAAAAAGTGTGGAAGAAACTACAGGGGAAAAAGGAAAAAGGATTTACAAAGGAAAGGGTTCCTGGGAAGCGAGGGGAAAAACCTTCTTGAATTTTAACGTTCTTTCCTAAGCAGTGCAAAACACGCCTGTATCATCGGTAGCACGAGGGGATTTGAAGAGAAGAAATAGGAAAGGGGCGGGAAGGAAAAGAGCTGGGAGAAAAACTCTTCCCTGGTTTCAAAAGAGAAACGGGGAAGAACAGATAGTATATCGTAGGGTTCCAACACTAAGAAGGTGCTGAAGTTGCCTTTTGAACTGGGGGAAAGGGGAACATGAACTAAGAAGAGACGGACTAAAGGAACCTTGGGGTTTCGGAAAAAAGACATCAAAAAAAAAAGAAAAAGCGGCGGCACTAACAGCACTCTACGCAAGCCGAAACCAGAAAAGGGAGATTAACTATTAAACTAAGTCCCTTTCCTTCGCAAAGAAGGTGGAAAAAGATCCAAACGAGAGGGAGAAAGGAAAAGATAGAAAAAAGAAAAAAAACGTAGGCTAAAAGGGAGTCCAGCGTGCTTCAGCAGCGTTTCCAAAACCCTGGAGACACAAAAAAAGAGGGAAGGGGAGAAAAAAACTCTCAAGTGAAGGAGAAGAATCGGGAATCTTCAAAAAAAGGAGGAGTTTCTAAAGTGAAGAAACGACGAATCCAAAAAAAAAGGACATCACGTATCAGAAATAGACTGATGAAACTGACCCTAAAAGGCCCGAAAAAACCCTAAAAAAATGGTAGGTGGGAAAGAAAGAGCGGAGAGAAGGACAGCAAAAAACAACATAAGGAAATCTAGTCGAGCCGCGGACGGGTCTCCGCCACTAGGGAAAAAAAAAAAAAGGAAAAATCTCACTTCGGTGAAAAAAAAGGCCTCCCGGAAAAAAAAGAGAAAGCGACCAACAAAGGGAGGAAGGGTGAAAACCAAAAGTAGGGATAAGAGACACACACTACATCTGGGGCTACCGAAGAGAAGACCCTGTTAAAAGAGGGAAAAGCACTTTAGAAAATCACTTGAAAGAGAAGGCCATAGACCACGCCTAACTAAAAAAAAAAAACTTTCGAAAAGTCAAGTTCTATCCTCCGAAGGGCAGAAGAAAGAAGACCCTAAGGAAGGGAAGAAAAAAACGCGAACCGCCAAAAAAAGGGCAGAAATCAAAGGAAAATGAGACTTCAGTTAAGAAGCAGGCTGTAGTAAATTATCAACTGGGGAGGAAAGCTCCTCAGGCGAAGAGAAAAGGATAGAAAAGAAAGGAAAAAAGGGAAAGGAACTGGACATCGCACCAAACGAATTGGCTGGGGGCAAACTCGGAGGCCTCAAAAATGACCGGGTCGCGCTGGTGTGAAAAGAGGAGTTTCTTCCTCCCTCATGGGAAAAAAAACGTCGAGGGGGGAAGACTCAAAGAAGGAAAGGGGAAAAACAACTCAAAAAAAAAGGAAAGATCGATTCGGAACGAAAAGAACGGGACTGGGAATAAGGGGAAAGCATCGTTTGGGTGTGTGCGAGTATTGGAGACGAGAGAAAAAACAAAAACGCTCTACTCCTGGCAGGGAAGATTCAGGAGGAAAGGGGAAGGGAACGCCAAGCTGAACAAAAAAAAAGAAGGGGGGGTAAAGAAAGGAGAAGCAACTACCAAGGCGAGGAAGCTGACTGCTCCTAAGGATTGGAGGGGGAGGCCAAAAAAATGAAAGAAAAAAAAAACTTCGTCTATACAAGGGGAAAAAAACCCAAACAGAAGAAAAAAAGCATTTTCATCGGACCAGAAAGAAGGCATACCTTCTCACAGGATGACAGAACAAAGGGTACGCAAAACCAAGGAAGAAAGGAAACCCAACCAAAAGATGGCCGTCCCTCAACCTAAAGAGAAAGGTAAAAACGCAATTCCAAAAAAAAAAACCACAAAATAAAAAAAACATTCGGGGAATGAGGCGTGGTCCGCGGCTGAAGTAAGGGGTGCGAGGAAATGGAAGGCGAACTTAACTCTCACAGAGTGGGTAATAACGCCAAGCCCCACATCCTTCTTCAAGTAGAGAAAAAGGGGGACGAAGCTAAAAAGAAGAAGGGGGGAGAACGTAGAATGAAAAGAAGAGAGCGGAACAACCGATAAGGAGGATAAAGGGGACAAACACTGCTCCTGCCCAAATGGAAACTCAAACATACTTGGGAAGCTGCAGAAAAAGGATGTTTTCCTATATTCACAGAAAAAGAAGTCTCTTAGCTCCAAGGAGAGAGGGACCCTTTTGCGGGAGCGAACCAAAAAAAAAAAGAAAAGCTTAAGGGTGCTCGGCACCAGCTGCAGCTAAACAAGGATTAGAATTCCCTGGCAAAAAAGAACAGTCTTATAACAAAAAAAGGGAAAAGAAAAAGACAGAATTAGGCAAGAGGAACAAACTACGAAAGGAAGGAAAAGACTCGTCGCTGTTGTGCAAAAGGAACGGAAAGCCGCAGTTGCCGTCGCGGCACATTCCCTAAAAGGAGGATGGGGAAAAATTCGCTACCGTTTCAGCAAAAATTTTTACCTACTCAGGGGGGGAAGGAAAAATTTAAAAAAAGGTAAAGAAAAGGAATGAAGGCCCAGAAGAGAAAACGGACCAAATCTACTGGGAAAGAGAGGTGTCCAAGCGGAAACACGTTCCAAGGGTTGGAGCCATCATTTTATCGAATAAGAAAAAACGTCAAAACTTAACCGCAGGGGAAAGAAAGAAAGAAAGGAGTTTCAAGAGGGAAAGGATACCAATGTTAATGTATTGAAAGAGATGTAACCAACTGAGGGAGAGGACGCAAAAAAAGGAAGGAGACGGGAACACTCGACTAATAAGAAAACAAACGAAAAAAAAAAACGGCTACTTGTAAGGAAAGGAAACAAAAACCCGCCCGCCCGGAACAGGAAAAAAGAAAACAATTGAAAAAAGTCAAAAAAAAAAATCTCTCTAAAAAATTAGAGTGTTAAAAAGAAAGGAGGGCGGCGTTGCGTTCCCTAATCCGCCAGAAGGGGAATCTTTTGAAGGGAAAAAGAAGAGAGGATCTGACACTCTTTCATAAGAAACGTTGGGGGAAGGCCTAAGCTCGGACTTCAAGGGGGGAAAAGGGAAAGGAAAGTGGCCGAAAAAAAAGAGGGGGGGGTGCGCAAAAGCCGGCAAATTGCCCCAACGTGGAAAAATCAGCACAAGGAAACAAAAAACCACTTCAAGAGGGCAAAAAGGGAAAAAACACTCGTTCTCGCAAAGGTCTGTGAAAAGCAAACAAAGAACCGGTGTCCGTAAAAAAAAAAAAGAAAACCAGGACACTTCGATGCGGGAAAAAAAGGGGCAGTGGGATCGGTGTCCCGGGATGTTAAAAAAAAAGGGCCAAGAAAGTTCAAGGACACAGTTCACCTGGAAGAGGAACAACGGACGTACCAAGCCGTAACGGGAACAGACACCATAACGTGGGAGGCTGGCAGGCAGTTCTGGAAGGGGGGGAAACCAAAAAAAATCAAAAGGGAAATACAAGTTTCGAAGAGTCCCGAGTGAATAGAGGAAGGAAGATCATCAAATTTGGAATCAATCACAGGGGGGAAGAAGGCCTCAAACATAAACTATTCTTTAGACAAAATGGGGAATTCCAACTTTTAATTTTAGGAACACAGGTCAGATACCAAAATCAAGGAAGACCGATACCCAGAAGCTAAAGGAAGATTGGGATGCTCACTAAGACACCAAAAAAGGGGAGAGCAGCTTCGAGGCGGGGGAGCAAATGGGGCATCTCTTTTTCACAAACAAGGAAAAGAAAGAGATGGATACAGGGAAAGGAAGAAATGTACTCTTGACAAAGGGGAAGCCATCATCCGTAGGGACCAGGAGTAAAGAGTCAAAAAGGAAACAGGAGAACCATTGGGGGTCAGTACCAACAAAATCTCTCTATCACGAAAGAGGAAGAAGAGAGTGAAAAAAAAAGGGAACTGGCTGGAAAAAAAAGGGGACCGTCCCGGGAGAAAGGAGGGCGGAAAACAGTCCCGGGCTGACCTAGCGTGCAAGGAAGGAGCTCGGCTGTCAAAGGTGTACAGGGACAGAAAGCTTAAAAAAGTCAAGGAAGAGGGGAGGGCAAAGGAGCTTCTTTAGGAGGAAGGTTCGGAAAAGGGCTAAACTTATGAAAAGAAACGAGGACTGACCGTCCCCCTTAAGGGATATTAAAACTCAGAAAACTTACCCGCACGGAAAGATGCAAAATCAAAAGAAAACAGCGAGAGGTACAAAGGTAAAAAAACGTGACTGGGGTAGAAGGGCCTAATACAACCGGCGATCAAAACATCCTCATCGGATTAGAGAACCAAAGACAAAAACACGACAACAAAACTTACCCATCACTTCAATTGAAAAAAAAAAGGGAGAATTCTGGGATTGATAGGGAGGGGTTCGATGTTTGTCCGAAAGGCAGGCCGACTGGACTGCGGGTCGGCAGTATAAAAAAAAAAAGCCCACCCCATAAGCACACATCAAGAACTAGGAAACGAAAAGAAGAGGACTATTCATGGCAAAAAGAAAACAAGAAAAGAGGTCTTATATAAAGATTCGCGGTCGCCCTGACAAAATGAAAAGAAGATCATACTATAAAAGGGAGGTATGGAAGAAAAAAAGCAACTTTCTCCCAGGAGGAACAGGAGAGAAAAGCGGTGACACCAAAAAGTCCAGAAAAACGAAAAGCCTTGTCTCTTAAGGTGGACCTGGGAAAAAGAGACTCTACGAGGTTGTACTGGGAGAGAGAGGGCCCTGCGGTCAGAGGTAAACGTAAAGAACTTGCCCTTCCCAGACGAAGAAAAGAAACTTTCAATCGAAGGGGGGGGAGGACACTAAAAAGGAAACTGCGACAGCTAATGCGGGAAGGAAAGAAGGGACGAAAGATCCGGGGTACCTGGGAGTCACAGTCAACTCCGGCTTAGTTAAAAGAAGAAGGCAGTCAAAAGCGGAGGAAAAAAAGAAAATTTTGTCAAGAAATGGAAACAAGCTAAAACGAAAAGAGCGGAAGCCTCTGCCTGTTTCGACGCAAAACTCGAGGAAGAAGGATTCTAATCAGCAGAAAAAAACAGAAGACTGGGAAGCCTAAGGAAAGGGAGGGGGGAAGGACGTGCGTAAGAGAGCGAGCCTATGGCAAAAGGAGCCGGAGCCGCAGACTTGCTGGGGTTTGGGAAGGGGGGAATGGGAGAAAATTTCCAACAAGGGTCAACACAAAATCGGGCGGCGCAGAAAGAGAGAGAAACCTCTAGGAAAAGAACCTTCTTCGAGCGGCACATCAGCGGCTGCAAGACTACACAAGGAAGGGACTGGGAATTAGGAACTAGAAGCAGAGACTGACACAGAGAAAAC
>Ga0179591_1355276_pt1 | contig 12078 bp, 20 predicted proteins | sample CZOMad2_1_08_16f_FD_182891 | JGI IMG/M metagenome (GOLD analysis project Ga0179591, IMG submission 182891) | Vadose zone soil fungal communities from Angelo Coast Range Reserve, California, USA - CZOMad2_1_08_16fungal (PacBio error correction) | ecosystem: Environmental > Terrestrial > Soil >...
CTTCCAGAACCCCCAGAATCCTAACCCCTAGCGGTTCGACCCTCCAACCGGAACTCCCCCCTTTTCGAAAAGAAATCTTCCCTGGGATTCCTATGGAGAAACTCCCATCAGGGTTCTCCCCCTCTAACCGTGGCATTCTCTCATCTCCCCACCGAGGAATCATCTCTCTCCATTCGAGTTTTTAGCCAATAACCTCCCAAAAGAAAGACCCTTTACTACTTCCCTGGGTATTCCTCCCAAAAAAAAGAATCCCCGAAAGGGAAACCCCTACTTCCCTCCCTCTTTCCTTACCAAAAGCTCTCCCTGGGTCCTCAACACAGGGAGTCGCTTGTTTCTCTTTTTTTCACAGGATGAACGCCTTTTTCTCCTGAAATAGACAGTTAGAGTCTCTCCCCCTCTTCCCGACTTCCATACCCCCGGATCACCAGGATCCCCCCCCGAAAGGAGATATCTTCCCTTCAAAAGCCAGCCATGACTTTCTACCTCCCCACATCCCTCCCACAAAAGCTTCCTCTTGGGCTCCGGGAAGCTTCGTTAGTCCCCTCCCTCCATAGCCCCCCCCAAAGTCTTTTTCCTCGTAGAAGCCCTCCCACAATCTCCCTCCCCGTTAAACAAGGCTCTAGGCCCCTTTAAAAGCATCGATCAGTCGTTCCCCCTCTTTGTAAAAGAGATCCCCTCCTCTCAAAGGGACTCTCCTCTCCTCTCGAGAGGGGCCTCTTCTTAGGCCCCCCCACATCTCCCGAACTTCGTCTCCCCATAAGGATAAGTTTTCCCTGAAAGGAGGACCTTGGCACTCCATTTTTTTCTCCACCTTCGTCTACGAAAAAGGAAAATCTCTGAAAGGCCGGCCCACCTTGAAACTCCTCTTACAGACCAAGGTTAGGGGTTCGGACTTTCCGCGGGAAATACATCCTCCTCAAGAACTCCGCATCTTATTCTTCCCCCGCAGGGAAAGAAGCCCCCCCCGGAAGCCCCAAGCGACAGCAACCTCAACCCTAAAGTCTTCTTCTATTCCCAAACCCCCCCTCCCTAATCCCCTACAACCTCTCTTTCCACGGACCCCCTCAAAAAAAGCTACCCGTTCTTCTCCTGCGAACTGCTTTCTTTCCAGACCTTCTCTCCACTCTCCGGAAGAAGATTAACCTTCTTAAAGGAAAAGTTCTTCCCCCCCTTCCGTTCCAAGGTCTCCCTCGTACCATTAATCTGAGTTTCTGAAACCCTCCCCACTTCTTCTAACAGTGCAGACGGGAAAGTCCCCTCGTCTGTTGAGACACCAGCCCCCTCGTTCGAGGGAGCCCAAAGAAACCTCACCCCCGATTATCGTGCCTTCCTAAGAATTATCTTTCCCTGGAAAGAAATATTTCACCCCTTACTCTCGCAGGATCCTCCAAGTACCCTCAAGATTCCCCCCTACGCCAAAATTTATCCATCCTATTGACTACTCCCACTTTACTGCAGCAGTCCTCCTTCCCGGGATACATGAGCTCCGTTGAAAGAGCCTTCAGATTTCAACTCCCTCCCCAAAACAAAAGAAACGCTCTCATGGAAGATCTTCTTTCGGCCCTCTCACTTCCGCAAGGACGGACTCCCTTCCCCCGCATACTACCTGAGGCCCTTCGCTTATTCTGGCCTCCGGAAACGCTCTTCCTTGCAGGGGAGATATCTCCTTCTCCACGAAGAAGGAATTCCTCGAAATCCTTCCACTCCCCTCATCCCCTAATGAGGGGAAGGGCTATCCCCCTCCCTTCTCGCTCTTCCCCTCCTTCCAATTGGCACGAGAGGGGATGCTAATCTCACCAAGCTTACCTAGGAAAACCGTCCCCGTCCCGAATTTTGACTCTTTCCCAAACGAAGCTCGTCATGGGACCCGGCCTCACCGGGAAAAGTCTCTTCCCCCCTAAGGAGAGACCGTTCGGGTCTTCCAGCTCCTCGGATCTTAAGGGACCCACAAAGGAAAAAGCCCTCTTGACGCAACCCTCCTTTCCTCCTGCTTAAGAGCGCACTTCCCCCTGGTTCAAAAGGTGGTTAAAATTCTTCTCCGGAGTCTCGAAAGGACTTCAAGAAAGGCCTGCCCCGTAGACGCCCCCCTTCCCGACAAGCGCAATCCCCCCAGCCAGGCAGACTCACCCTTTATCTAAGATCGCTATCCCTCTGCTTCTCTCCCCCTACATTAAATTATTCCAGATCTTTCCAAATTGGGGAAACCACGAAGCTTCCTCCCTGGCTCATATTCCGACGAATAATAAAGAGCCCCCAGCCCCCCTCTTTTGAGGAGCCACCTTTGCGGAAAGTCTTCTTCCCAAGAGATTCCCTCGTCTTAGCCTCCTCCATAAACCCTACGGTGCGCCTCAAGGCACGAGACCCCAACCCCGTCCGCTCCCTTCTGTAACTCCCCCCAGAGCATCCGGAAAACTTCGAACCAGTCCCGTGCCCAGTTTCGAGTTTCCTCCCCTCCAGAGAAAATCCTGCGCCTATCCTCTCCTCCCGGGAGAACTTCCTACTCCTACGAGAACCTCCGGTAGCTTTACAGGGATCCTCCCCCCTCCCCCGGCAAACTTCCGACCGTTCCCCACTCTCCTCCTCTCTCGATTGAGGAAGCTCAAAAAGATCCCTCCCCCATCGGCGATCCTCCCCCCATCTTCAATCTTTGAGAGCGGGTTTTTAAAAGGGGACTGCCCCTCCGTTCGGACCTCAAAAAAGAAAGCCTGAAATTTTTCGATACCTTTCCCATCAGCTCCAGAGAACCCCCTCGCAATAAGATGAACTCCTTCTGCTTCTGTCTTCCCAAAAAAGTTTCCAAGAAGGTGCCCCCTAAAATTCTTGTTGCTCAGAAAGGGGTCCCCCTCTCCAGAGAAGAGAACGAGCTCCTTCTTCTCCCCACGGCTTCCTCCGGACCACTAGAAACCCCCCACAGCAACTCCCCCCGCTCTCCGGATTCTCGATTCCAAAGCAGTTCCCTCCCAACTACTAAGGGTGATTAGGAGTCCCCTTCTGATTGACTAGCCCGTCACCACCCCCTCCCGTGTCCCTCCCTGCAGCAGCCCCAGAAAGGACTCTCTCTCCCTTCTCCCACCTCAACCTTGGGGATCCCCAGATAAGATAGCCCTCACCTACCCCTCAAGCCCCTCTCCCTATCCGGATCCCTCGTAAGGATAAGCTCCGTCCAATATTTCTTTCCCTTAAGGCTCCTTCTCGAGAAAGCAGGCCACATCCTTTCCGGGAGAACACCAATCGGAGAGTCTCTACTCTCCCTTGCATTTTTTCACTCACCTACCCCCTCCTCTGTCTCCTACCCCGCCTTGGGACCTAATGTTCTCAGCGTCTCTCGCTCCGCCTAACCTTCTCGACCTAGCAGAAGCAGCCTCTTCTTCTTCCTCAGCACGAAACTCAACCTTGTCCCCTATTTCCCCTTAACACCTCTCTCCTTAGACTTTCGAATGAGACTTCCCTTTCTCCTAAAACCTCTTTCCCCAACTCCCCTGCAAGGGCATTTTCGTTCTCTCTCCTTGCCCCCTCTCCTCCTCCACAAACCCAGAGCGGGAGGTTTCCTTGATACCAACCTCTTGCCTTAATCCCCTCCTCTTCCTAATTAGACCGGACACAACCAACTACTCTAAGAAAATTCTTCCGCTCCCTCTAGATCTCTTCCTAGCTTATTCGAAAAACCTAATTCTACAATAGCTTCCTCTCGACCTGCCCCAAGAAAAACCCCCCCAGAAGCATAGAGGCTGACTTCTTTCCCTTGCAACACAAGGAACGACCTCGAAAGACTTCCCTCTAGGACGCACTACGATAGAAAATCCCCTCCCTCCGTTCCCACCGAACCCCAACCTCGTGAGGTACAAAACCTCCCTCCAATCCTTCCCCCCTGAGGGTCCTTTCTGAGGGCTTTCATCCTTCTACACGGTCTTTTAACTTGAAGCTCTTAGACCGCAACAGCAGCCCCCCCCCTAATAAGAACCCCTCTCCTCTGGTTCCAATCTCTCCCCAACCCCAAGAGGAAAAGACGGCCTCTCCCTTCTCCCCCATACTAAGAAATTTCCCCCCGCGTCAACAGAAGGCCCAGAAGGCTCCCCACCAGAAAAGCTTCATACCCTCCAAAGCCATTCCGCTCAGGGAAACCCTCTGGTCCGACACGAAAAGCCCTCTTTAGATGGGAAAGCTCCCCTCTAGCGCGGCAAAATTACCCCTTGAAAGACTCGTTGCTCTTTCTTCCCCTTTACCTCCCCCCCCTCAAGGATACAATCCCTTGAGAAGGGCCTAACCCTCATTTCTAAGGAGATCCTCTCCCCCCAAGACCTTGATCCGTCCCCTCTCCACTGGGAACTCCTACGAGGAAAACCTTCCCGGTGCTAGTGATCCCACATCCCCACCACTCGGAAGAAGGGGGACCCATCGTGCGATTTTCAGGCGGCTTTCAACCAACCCCCCCCTCTCAACCTCCTTCCGAAGAGAGGAAGATTCCCTTGCTCTCAAAGAACCATGGCCCTCCCCCCCGCACTCAAGGAGGGGACTCGCAAGACTTTTCCTTCCGATCCGTCCCCTCCCCCTAAGAAGTAGCCTCTCTTTTCTCAAAGAACTTTCCGTCTCCCTCCTCTTCCATAGACCCGCCAGGCCCGGGATTAGTCCCTGCCGGCCCTCTCCAAAAAACTCTTCAAAGCATAGAGGGCTGTCCCCCTTTCAAAGCTCACTAGAGGGAGCCTCCTCAAAACCCTTCCGGGAGTCTCCGGGGCTCGTATTAACTCCTTGATTCGCGAGAACCCGGGTCTTCTAGAGGTCCGAGCTCCATCCCCCCCTTCAAATCGCCCATCTCACCCCGACGCCCTGGGCGAGAGAGGCTTACTTCTCCTGACAAAGTAAGCGTTCATTACCCTCTCCCCAACTCTCCAGAGGAGAAAGCTTCTTTCAAGGTTTCTTCCTTGAGAGCCCCCCAATCCCACCACAAATCCCTTGCGGGAGAGATGACTCTATAAAGTGAGAATACGCTGCTCCTCCCCCTCCTTCTATTAAGGAACTCCCTCCCTCAAAAAGCGCCCCTTCCTTTTTGGTAGGTCTGCCTCTGAAGAATGCTCTCTCCTACTCCCCCGACCTCCTAGTGCACAAAATCTCCAGGTTCCACTTCTGGTACAGTTCTCGAATCTGATCAAACCTTTCCCCCGCCCTTCTTCACCCCCCTCACATCCGAAGGGGAAGGCGCCCCCCGACCAGATCAAACCGCTGTCCCCCCCCTGTCCTAACCTCAGCGTATAAAACTTCAAAAAAGTCCCCTCTATATCCCTCCGAGAGGTCTCTTTCTCTCCCAATTCCTTCATCTGACGGCTTGTCCCCTTAACCTCTCTCTTTAGGGGATATTCCAGGAACCCCCCTCCACGGGGAACCTCTCCAGTCTTTCCTCACCCCCGCTTCCGGGGAGCGCATTCTTCGCAGAGGCCTCCTACTTCCCCCCTCTTTCCCTATCACGTCTCAAAAAGCCTTCCAGTCAAGGAAGGAGTCCCCCTACGCAGCTAACCTTCTCGGAAGGGGCCTTCCCCCACCCTAATGCGCAGCTCCCCCGCGAGGAATCCTCTCCAAGCTTTCCTGCCCCAACAGACCTCCTCTCTCCCTCACACCCCGCCGCACGCAAGGACTCTCTTTTCCCCCATTCAAGGGACCCTTCCGTCCCCCGCGTCTCCCCCCAAAGGAACTGAGACCTCCCCGAAGCCAGAGCCATTCAGGTCTCCTTCCCTCTCCTCTCTCTTCTATGAGCGGAAACCACCTTTTCGGCAAAAAGAGGCGACTTCTCCCATTTGGAAGAAAGCCCCCCATCCCGTGACCCCCCAAAGGGATTTTGTCACCACTCCCCCCCTATCGATCAAGAAAAAAAATACCCTTCCTCGAGACCAAAGACCCTCCTCCTTCCTTTCTCCTCGTAAAGAATTTCTAGGCTCTTAAACCCCTCCCTACCTCCGCTTTCTCCCAGAAGAGAGGGATTCTTTTCCCATTTGGGGACAATTCGCTAAAAATCCTTTCCTCTTTGGTAAAAGAGGACTCTCAAGGAAGTCCGAAGGACATGGATGCTCGATCCCTTCTCCTCTCCCCAGGAAAGACCCTCCCCGGAGCTTAACGCAAAAGTCCTCCCTAACCGAAGACCCCTGAGAGAAACCCCTAAAGTAGCCACTCCACTCCTCTCAACTTCCTTAGGTAAAATGAGATACTTCGACAGCAAAACCTTTTAACCGCCTTTCATCTTGAAATAACTGCGCTCCTCTTCTTCTCCAGTTCAATGAACAACTTCTAGGTCTACACACACGTATAGTGCCCGGCCACTTGAGAAAAGACGTATTCTCAAAATAGCTGTCCTCCACCGCGAGTCTCTTCCTTAGTCATCCTTGCCCTTTAAGGCTTCTCCCGACTAGGACTCTCAAACACTTCTCCCTCTTTAGGAAGATGCTTCCTTGAAAAGGGCACAGAGATCTCTGGGATAGGCCATATATACACTTCCACCCCTCACCTTTCTAAGACCCTCCAAGAAAGATCCCCTGCTCCGCCTGTGGACGAACCACTCTAATCCCCCCCCCCCAAGAACTCTCTCTGGAAGAACCTCCTCTCTCTATGAACCTTTGTCGATTCGGTTCCCCCCAAGACTTCTCCTGAGAACCTCGACCCTCCAATTTAAAGATCTTTGTGATAGATTCAAGTCTGAGGAAAAGGTCTCCTCGCAGAGGGCCCTTGTACTCATCAGAAAGAGCACACCCTCGTTCCATGCTCCATAGCGCCTACCGCCTTATGATTCTAGCAGAAGTGTCTCAGAAAACGGATTCATCCCTGGCGCCTCACCTCTACCGCTAGAGGAACCTCTATCGGGAGCCCTCTAATAAAAAGGCCGCCTGCTCATTGACATACCCTCCCCGCCTCTAAAGACTCTCTAAAAAACCCCCCCACGGAAGGACGAATTCTCTACTATCTTTTCTCTCAATCTCTTAAGGGAAGACCCCCCCCCCCTTAAACGATGGTCTCTATTAGAATGTCCCCTCCAAAAAAAACTCGCAAAAACCTCCCACGGCCAGTGCTCGTTCCGCCCCCCACCCCCTTGCCGCGGCAAACAGCCCCCAACTTTCCATCTTCTAACCCGCTCATTCCTCTTGGAAATCGTACAAGCACTCCCCACATATCCCCTCCAGAGAGCATTTTCCCAAATCGTCTTCTCAGCGTGCCTCCTTCCGTTCTCGGGGGGGATCCAAGGAGAGCTCGCCCCCATCCTATTGACTTTCTCCTCCAGAAGAGGTCTTCCCTCCATTCGGTATGGGCTACACAGGGTTGCCCTCTTTTACTTTACTGTAGCTTCTTCATAGTCCCAACGAGCTCCACGGACACACAAACTTCTGTCTTAGAAAAATTCTCTACAATGGGAATCACCCCTAGCCCCCTTTAAAGAAAGAAGGAATCCCCAAAGCGATCTTTCTACTCTTCCCGCGTTTCAAGTTGAGGCACCTCCCTCCTAGAAGGTCCCCTTCACTCCCTCATCCAATTCCTCGGCAAGAAGCTGGTCCCAAGGAGTACTATGGAATCCTCTTCCCGCTCCTAGCTGCCGAACGTTCCGTCTTAAATTGAAGACCCTCACCCTGGGAAAGAAAGCCTCCAGACGACCTTTCCCCTCAAGAGTCCAGACGCTAATTTTAGACGTCCCGCTCCTCTCCCCTTTCTGATCCTCTAACTGTTTCCCCCTGTGGAGAGAACTTTGAAGTGAACAACCGCCGAAGTTCTCTCCAAGGAACTCGAGAAGATGTAACTGCCCATTCCTCACTTCAGTGTAAGAGGTAAGACTATATCCTTTCTCTTCCGTCGGGAATCCTCGGGCACTCAAACTCCCCCTCTCTCCAACACCCTAGGCGACTATCTCCTCTCCGAGCCGTTCCACTTTCTTCTCTCACATGAGTCCCCGCCAGAACCTTTCCTCCAAGAACCTCTCCCTCCTCTCCAGACTGAAAGCTAGACCCCTCCTCCCTAAACTAAGGGCCGACTTATGTCTCTTTCCAGTCTCCAAGTCCCCTGATGCCCTCTTCCTAAGGACTCCCCCCGCCTTTATACCGGCGTCAGAGCGACTTTCTGTGATAAGCAAGAACGCAAGTTTTTTCCCTAGGACCCTCCCCCCAACCTGTCAAAGACCTGACGCTCCTTTTTCTTCCTAGGCCATGAAACTTTTCTTTCCGACAGCAAAAAGTCGAAGCTCCTCCTTCCACCCGCCCTGAGGGCCGAGAAGAACCCCTCCAGGTTAAGAATCCCGCCGTGTCACCCTTTCTAGAATTCAGGCAAGGAAACGGTTCGCCAAAAGGATCCTGTCCAGACCCTCCTCCCCCCTCAGAAGCCACCTTCTCAAAAATCGATAGCCCTCAGTGGCCTCTACATCTCGGTGCCCGGCAAGGAACCCGAGAGGAGAGCCACTAACCCCTTCATCCCTGCTAGTTCCGAAAACGAGTTCCGATAAAACCTCCTAACCTCCCCTTCAAGACTCCCCGAGGAAACGCTAAATCTTCTACAGCGGGAGGAACAAACCTTCTTTTCTCCCTTCCCAAAAAGGACCCTCTAGGAGGGTCGCCTTAGCCCCACCCGCCCTCACTCACCTCCCCCCTCTAGTTCCACTCCGCCCTTCCCACCTAAAATCAAACCACCCCGAGTCGTGAAATGCACAACGGTAAAGGCTTCCCGCCCAAACCCCAACTCCCCCCTCTTTCCCGAAGCGAAGCTTATAAGCTCGTACACAGAAAACCTTCCCACTTTGTCCCGATTTGAAAAAGAAAAAAGTTCATTTCACCGCAGGCTCGCGTTTCAGCTTTTTCTCCCTTCTGGCACGAAAAGTTCTCAAAGTGAGATAACCCCAACGAAAAGGAGGAAGAGCTAGTCAAAACTCCAGATGCTTCGCTCTACCCTTAAGCCGTATGCCCCTCAACCTTCAACATGCCGTCTCCCCCCGCCCCCCACCCGAAACGTCCCTTGGGGAACTCTCGAGAGAGATTCTTCTCCAGCCTCCTCCACTAATGCGAGCCCTTACTAAGCCCGAATGCAAGTTGCCTTCCCTGTTAGAAACCCCACGAATATCTTCGACTATCTCGTATCCCCCCTCTCCCCCCGCTCCTCTTGGCCTCTCTCCTCTCGAATATCTCCCCTTTAATCCTCCTCCCATAGACAACGAAACCCCTCTCTGGGCTACTTCTCTACTGAACCTATACCGTCCCCCTCCCTTAGAGCTTTTTTAGAGCACTCGGCCCAGGGGGAGGCGACCCCAGCTTCCTTGCCCCCCCAATCCCTTCTGGAAATCTTCCTCTTAAAGAAGGAAAGCCCATTCGCCCCCAATCTCAACTTTGACCCGGGGAACGAAAGGTCCCTCTCTGAGAATATAAAGACGAAAGTTCCCCCGGCCCCTCGAAAGGGCCCACCCCCGAAAAACGCTGGCAAGAGTTTCGACCTGATTCCCACTGCCCTTTTCTCTGTAGAGTCCTCCTCTTTTACAATCTCTACAAACCCCTCGTCTGCAGCGACCTAAAACAACTGCCGGCCTCCTCTACTCTTCAGACCTGGCTTCTCCACAGAGACACAGCGACCTTTACGCGGCGCACCCCCCTCCTCTTGGTCCCTTGCCTCTCCCTCAAGGGGACGGCCGAATCAAATCGTCTCCCCAATCCCCTCCCAAGCCCCATGGACATTTCTCCTCAAATGTCCTACCCCCCTTCCTCCCTTTCTTTCGAGCCTCCCCAGCTCACATTAAGAAACCTCTCTCCCACACCCCTTTCTGCCTATCCCACGTCGTCATCTCTTCCGGATCACTGCTCCTTGCACTCTGCCCCCAAATTCTTCAAACGAGGATTTCCATTGAACCCTTCCGTTGCTCTTTGGTAAGGGTCCGCAGCGCCGGCCCAGACCCCCCGTCCTGTCTACATGAAACGGGTCTCCAGGAACTCTCATAAACCATCCAGCCCTCCCCGAAGCCCCAAAGAGGTCCCTTCCGCACGGGAGTATTCCTTTACCGCGACGAAGTCTCCGAAGGCAAAGAGGAACCCCCCCATCAAGAGGTCCTCTCTCTCCGTTTGACTGAACATAGTCTTCAGCTCTCACCTTTCTCCTCGAATCGAGATAAAGTCCCGCCACGATGGACTCGCTTCTTCCTAACTCTTTTCCCTCTACTTCCCCCTATTAATATCATAGATGGGGGGGTTTTCCTCTAAAGTCTAAGGGGCTCACTGGGTCTCTCCTTTCAACCCCGTGAAATCTGGAATACACTCTCTCCTATTCTTTCTCCCCTGAGCCACCTTTCCTCACGACTCCTTTGACGATAAATACTAGACACAGAATCCCCTCTGACGAAGACACCCCCTCTTCCAGCGATCCATTGCTAGCAGGCTCCCTCCAGGAAGGAGAAGGTCCTCCCTCCTTTGCCTCATTCGCTCCCGTCTCCCCGGAAGGAATCCCCCCAAATACCCACGTTCCCTTACTCTGCCGGACAAAGACCTATCTTCAGCCCTACTGAGGGGTTCCGTTTGAGCTCCTGGCTCGGCTTAATAAAGCTACTTCATTATAAACTCCCCTCATTCTTCACTTGAAAGGTCCTCCCGCGGCTCGCCCCCCTCGTAAGAGCCCCCACTTCAAAGGTCTTTATCGTCGGTTTCGACAGTAAGAAATGCCCCCTTCGTCCTAATCCTTGCCCGGGAGGGAGCGCCCCTAGTCCCTGAAAAACGACTCCTCGCAAATCCGCTTCCTCAACGTCACCCACCTCCCTTACTAGAAAAAACCCCCCTCCCCCCATTTGAGATTTGGTATCCTCCCGCACCTCTTCAGGTGACACCGAGCCCCCTGTAGCTCTTTCCCCTATTTGCTCTCACACCATCCTCCGAAGGACGGGATTTTTTTTCCCTGACAAAACGGCTCAGCTCCTACCCCTTCCGACCCTGAAAGTGCTAAGAGGAGATTCCCCCCGTGTCTCCTTCCGGGAGAAGGCTCCCTGCATGTAGACCACCACGGGCATCACCTTATAAGGTGGTGCTACCCCCTTTTCCTATCCGTGGATTCCAGGAAAGATCCCACCGGAGAAACTCAGCGCCCCCTCCCTCTTCCGTTAGCAGGGAAACTACCGAGCCAGACCCCTCCTCGCTTACCTCTCCCCAAACGCAGGAGTAACCCCCTTCGTTGGCCAGCTTCGTTAAGGCTCCTCAAAGACTCATCCTTCCGGGTCGTCTTCACCCGAAAATAGCCATCTACTTAAAAATGCACCGGGATTATCTCCTCCCTACTCCCTTCAAAGAATCCCCCGACCCTCAGCCCCCCAGCCAAAAGAGCCTCTCACCCCGAAGCATACTCTTACCCCCCCCCTTCCAACTTAAGATTCCCTTCCGGGACTCTAAGATTTAACAAACGACACCTCGGCGAAGCCAATTCTCTTTTCTTTCCGCTAACGGTTTTCCTGTCTCAAAACGAGGCGCTCATCTGAAAGACCCCCGGAGGGCCCAATCCATCCTTCTTCTTAAGAACCACCTCTCCCGAATGGAAAAGAGGAACATGATCTCTCCCCACCCAAATGGCTCTAGAAGGACGCTTTCATCGAGAGGTCTCCATCTATTCCCTCGGACTCTCCACATAGGGGCCTCCCCCCAGCACGATTCGGCGCCCCCTTCCCACCAGTAGAAGATTACTCATGGAATCTCCGAGAGATAGAACCCTCTTCCCCGACACTCCAAATTCGCCTAACAATCGCCGCTCACACGCAGACTTTATCCAATGTACTCCCACCTTTCACTCCCTGGGGAGAATGACCTCCACGGAAAATCTACGCGTCTCCCCCCCCCTCCTTCTCGGGGATCACTTACCTTTATCTCATGCGGCTTCCCCTCTCGATCCCTTAGGAATGGTCTCTCTAAGCCCCTCTTCCCCAATTCAACCACTTCTCCTTCCAGCGCTCGCCCGCTCTTCCTCGCAAGAGCTAGCTAACGTCAACCCTGCCCCCCCCACGAAAATGGCTCTCCCTCCGAGCAACACCTCTCTTCCAAAGACCCCCCGATCAGGATCTCCTTCCCGTCTCTGCTTCAAAAGCCTCCCCCTAAGCGAGGAGAG
>Ga0179591_1377798_pt1 | contig 12078 bp, 9 predicted proteins | sample CZOMad2_1_08_16f_FD_182891 | JGI IMG/M metagenome (GOLD analysis project Ga0179591, IMG submission 182891) | Vadose zone soil fungal communities from Angelo Coast Range Reserve, California, USA - CZOMad2_1_08_16fungal (PacBio error correction) | ecosystem: Environmental > Terrestrial > Soil >...
AGGACGCTTGACAATTACTTGTGGCGGAGAAAAAAAAAAACCAAGAGGTAAACACACCTCTTCAAAACCCCCCCCCAAAACCCACAAACCCACCACCCAAACAACCCGAAACCACCAACTCACCATGGTATAAGGGTGTGTTGGAAACATGTCCACTGGGTTGAAGAACTCAGAAGTTTCCTTTCAACTAAAAAGATTGGCAGAAAGATGAACTCAGGCCTGTGAAGGAGGGGCTCGATCGGGGGGCTTCACAGTGTCATATCACTCTGGCAAATCAATCTAAATCTTCCGGCTAATGGTGATCATGGCAGGGTGACGGCAACAGGAGGCGAACGAAATGGTGACTTCAAATTCTTCACTGCTAGGGAAAGCAACGGTCTTACTATGGTCTTTGGAAGGAGGAACAGAAAAGAGGAAACCGGGGAGCAGTGTCAGCTTTGGTCCCAGTAAATTTGACCTGGGTCATCATGTCAAATAATCTGAGCAAGGCCTGATCGCCCTGGGTGAATGAAAGAAAGAAAGAAGGGAAGGGGCAAGAAACGTGTTCAACGATGTGGAACGGAGTATCAAAAACAAAGGATCAGGCGCTCTCGGAAAGAGAAAACCAAGGCAGAGGACATCGACCATTTTTTTGTAACCCCCACCTGGGAAAAAGGAATGCAAAAAGCTTAGATCGCACGAAACAACGTTGCCCACTGTTTGAGTATCCAGCAGATCAACGTGGTTTCGAGATGAAAGGATGTGATAGGATGAAACAGTGGAATCAAGGGGGGGGGGGAGGAAGAAAGACAGGGATGAGGCGAATGCCCTCCATAAGAAAACTTTGGACGGATTTTGTTCCTGCTGCTTAGTAAGGGGCCCGGTAGTGCCACGTGCCACTTACGACCCCGGCATCAAGTTCGAAGACGAAATGCTGGGCCATCTGGATAGCTGCTTGTCATACCCAAATCTCAAACTCCTGGGTGCGTGCTATTAAATTGTAACTCGGACAGCCAGGCCGGGTGAACCGGTAGGGACTGTTGGAACGGGCTTGGTTGACTGAACAAGGAGGGACACAGGGGGCTCAGGGACTGACAGCCCAGCAGAATCTGCATTCGAGCTGGAACTCGTTGGCAGTTCAGGGAGGCCGGGGGTAATTCAGAAAGCTGCGGTCTTGTTGGAGGTGGCCTGGTAAAAACAGCATCATGAAAACGGGAGCCTCAGAGGGGGAAAGGGTGAAAACGTGATTGGATAGAAAAAACTGGGGGGGACGCGTCCAGGGGGAAATCGTCAAAACTGCCGTCCGTTTACCGCAATATACTATCATACTTCGTCAAGCCAAACGCGGACCGAGGGTACAAGGTGGGGGAACAGGAACCCTAAAAGAACGCCTTAGTCACGAGTCACTAAAAAAAGAACTACGTAGTTCCTGAGGGACTTGATTGGAAAAGACAAGAAGGAGGAAGGAGGAAGGGAAAAAGATATTATGGGGAAAGGGCCAGGTCGGAATCGCGGGTCGGGACAAAGGCAGCATTAGAGGCATCCGAGAAACGAACCGGGAGGTGTTTCCAGGGACTCACTGGGACAAAGGTAACTTCGGCCTACCCCTACCCCACTGGGAAAATAGCAGTGTCCCAGATCAGTGTCATGTGATAAGGGGAGCGATACGTACATCTCAAAACGATCTGCGAAAGAGGACTGCGCCTCTTCTGGAAGGGCCTAAATCTTTCCTTAAAAAGGGAATAATTCACACCTAAGGAAAAGGGAGAGGGAGGGGTTTGGGACCTGAGGACGAAGAGGTCAACTGGAAAAGAAACAGGTACTCTCTCATCGTGGCAATCACAATAAATTAAGAAACGTCCGCTAAGCCTTGGAAAAGGGCAGTCAAGGACTTCATCAGAAACCATAGGCAAAAATAGCGTCTATCTTCAACAAGCAATAGCCGTTGGGTGGAAGTGAGGCAAGGGCCGCCCTAGAGAAGAAAGTCTCCGGGGGCCTGGTGTAGTCTCACCTACCCCTATCACCTCTATAGCCATTAAGTGGCCGCACGGTCCGGAAAGAGGATGCTGATTTCCTCAATTGGACGGGAAAAGGGAAACAATGGTAGAGGCACATTTTCATTGTAACTAGATAATGCCCTCAGTTAATGTTATGCAGTCGGGAAGGGGGGGCTTAGGGGATTTCCAGTGCTCGGGGGGCTGAGCCGGCTAAATGCTCTTCGGCTATGGAAAGCGAACGGCTGAACACGGCCCGACCGAAATGCATGGTGGCCTGATGCGCTAACTCGGACCTGGGAAAGCTGCGCCACTGAGACATATGGGAACCGGCTTAGCAAGAAAAGGGGGGAAAGGAATAACTTTTGCAGAGTGGCAAACGGCGGAGGCCTAAGAGAGCCATGGAACGTGCACTTTTCTGAGGAAGAAAGGCCAGCAGCGGCTAAAGTGCCTTTTACGTTAAAGTTCGGCAAGCACCAAGTTTTGAAGTATCGATCAATTAGAAAGGAAACGCAGAAACGGAGAAGAAGGACAAAGAAGGGGAAAGGAGATGGGGCTCTGGATTCCTCTCATGTGTCCTGCGATCCGGCGTTGTCCAGCTAGTTCTACCTACGCTCCACTGAAACCTACGGGAAAAAGTGGTGTGAAAGCGAACTGAGTCCAGGACAGGTCAACTGTTGACGTAAGGGGGTTAACTCTACCTACTTCAAGTAGATCGGGGAAGAAGGCCTATAAGGTCGGAACGCAGGGAGCAAATTGGGAATCAATAGGGGCGATTCGCATCTCTAGAGGAAAAAAAAGTGGAGAGAAAATGAGAGGGTTCTAATATTGCTCACATCCAAACGACGGGTGTCCTCTTTGTAATAGGTAACCGCTTATGAAAAATCAGAGATCGACCCCCTTTCAGGGAGGCCCTCATTCAAGAAACAAAACCAAGCCGTAAAATGAAAACGGTTAGGGAGCAGTTAAGCTAAACAAAAGGCCAAGATACAACCGCGACCTTCCGCTCAGTTCCTAATAAAGGAAAAGGGGAGGTCACTCGCAGCTCAACCCATTTCATGAGGCGGAAGAAGAAAAAGCCAGCCAAAAGGGCGCCCGAGTCAATGGCGGCGAAAACGTTGCAGTCAAGGAATCATAAAAAAAAATTCGCCCACAGTCTTCCCTCAAAGCCAAAAAGAAAAGAAACCGTGAGTGATGCAACCCCAACAAAACCAACACACCCCCCACCCCCCCGCCAACCACCCCCACCCCCCCCCCCCCCCCCCAGACCCCCCCCCCACCCCCCCGGTCCCCAACCAAAAAAAACCCCCCCCCACCCCCGCCGCAACAACCCCCCCCCCCCCCCAAGTAACCCCCACAACCCCCACGCCCCCCCCACCCCCCCGCGACCCGTACCCACCCCCAAGAAAAAGAGCCCCGCCCCCCAGTCCCCCCGCCCGCTCCAAAATCATTTCAGTCATCCCTCAATGCCTCAAGACAGAAAGACACCCGTTCGAGTCCACATGGCCTTGCCCAGGGGCAACCAAAAGTACTGTCAAAGAACCGGGAAAGCCTGCCCAAAAGCTGCCGCAGGCTCCACAGGGAAAACTTCACGGCAGGGGGTGCAAGAAGGAGCGCTCAAGCACGAGGGTTAGTCGGTTTCAGAGCGAAAGACTTGACTGCTCGAAGCAGGACACGACTAAAGAGGCAAGACGTACTAAGAAGGACAGGGCCTCAAAGCAAAGGACTCCGCGGAAACTACCTGAGCCATGGCCAAATACATCTGAATTTCCGCGCCCTGTAAACCTTGCACGTAACCGACATCAGAAATGCTTTAAGGTCAATCGAAGTAAGCACTGGGAACCAGGGCCTTCCGAGGGGAGAGGGATGGAAACGCCAACATCAGAATCGTCCTCCTTCAGATGCTTGCCCAGATACGTAACCTTCTATTTGAAGTTGACCGTGCTATAGGGAGCGTCACGTTGACAGAAGGGGAAAAGAGAGAAGAAAGTTGGGAAATGAGAAAAAAGAGGGCAAGGTGACTCCTTTTTCGAAGAAAAAACATATGTGCTATGGAACTAAGACAGAGCGTAAAGGGGGGGGGTCAAGGGGGTGTAAGGATGTACATCGAGGCCATAATCCAAAGGCTTATTGAAACGCCCTTTATAAACCTGCGTACCGAGTCGACGGCCGGGCGGAGAAGGGGCGCGTTCTAAAAAAAGGTGTCGGGCCTACTCTGCGTAAAAACGGAGCAAATCCTTGCTCAATGGGCACCTCGGCCAAGGATGCAGTTAAAAGGGAAGCGGTCCCCAGCTGCAGGAACGCTTCGTATGCCGGGGCAGGTGCGAGGCGGGAACCAAGAGCACCGTCCGACCCAGGGGCTTAATTGGAAATGTACGAAACGCCCGTATTGTTCCACCGAGGAGGACAGAAACACGCCACCGAAAACCCGGGAAAGAAGGCGCGCAATCCTGGAAGGTCGCCTGAAGTGAGCACGGCTCTAAAGTGCTATATTCCCACCATAAAAGGGAACGGCCGGGCAGCGTTTCCAAAATCGGAGACGTAAGCGAAAAGTACTTAGCTCAATCAAACAGAATTCATAAACGCTCCAAGTGCTGCGAAAAGAAAAGTGGGGGGGGGCGAGCCATTCACCGAAAAGGAGACCGAAACGCTGGATGCCCCAATTTGTTTGAAACACGCTTTTTGCAGCCACGGGGAGCCCTCACAAGAACCGCGTCCCATTGACGCGTCGACCATTACCAGCTAAACAAAAAAAAAGAAACTGGAACGGAGTGAGGGGGCTCGCGGGAGGTTCAGCCTAGCTGGCGTCAGCTCCTCTCACCTCCCAGGTGGAAAAACTGGTGAATGAAAAATTTGGGTTACCATGGGTCACACCAAAGGGACATTCACCTATCAAAAGCCCGGGCGTCGAGGTGGGGGTGAGTACCCAAAAGACCTGCGAAACGATCGGCCCGCAATTCGTCAGAAATTAAGTGCTGGGGCGGCCGGGAAAGGGGGGCCGGAATGAAGGATACTCATGGCCCGGTCGAAGTCCAGCCGTCTTCCAAACCTGGAACCGTGGGCGAAAATCGTCTTCGGGGGGCTTCCGAAATACCATCACGTCTTGGGCGACTCACCGTCGGTTTTGAGGTTATATCAACAGCGACTTGGAAAACTAGGCCACCTGGTGGAACGGTTGAAGAAGACTCGGCTCGCTGGGCGCGAGTCAAAAAAAGGTCCGTGAGCCGCTGCATATTTGCCAAGCGGGGGAAAAAAATCAAGGGTTGTGAATTCAGATGACAGAGCCGGGCCGACTAGGAAGCGTTCAATCTTTAAAGGCTTGACAACCACTTTGCCTTCAGGTATATATTCCACGGGAGAAAAGGAGTGGTGAGGGGACCTTCGAAAGAGGGAGATGTTAACGAGGGGAGACGAAACAGAGGGCATCAAGCACGGGGGTAACAAGGTAAAATGCTAACTTTCCCCTGTGGGCTTCTGACAACGACGCATGAAAACGCAAACTCGCCACGGCGACTCAGCCGGCCGAAAAAGTCGGCCCAGTCCAGCAATTCGAGAGCAGTTTGAACGCCTGTCCCTTCAAGCTAGAGAAAAGAGAAGACAAAAGGGACTCGGGGACCTGAGGCAAGAGGGTGCTCAGAAACTGCCAAGAATACGATCATACGAAAGACGGAGACTTTACTTCTGAATAAACTACCGGCATGTCACCCGGCGAAAAGTCCCTCACTACCAAATGTAAAAAAATCACCACTTTGACCTGTGCGCTAACGCAAATGTCTTTTGTTACTAAAGAGGGGTTTCGCGGTTCCGTCATAAGGGTCACGAAGACCAACAAAAAAAGGGTAGGAGGGGGAATAGAAGGTATAAGGGCTGGACTCTGGGAAAATTGCGCGGGATAGAAAAAACACGGCCCCACCATCAGCCTTAATCACCGGGTCCCACTTGGGGTTTGGGAAAGGCCCTTGGAAATACTCGGGAGTCTTACATTCGCATGCCGAATTTTCAGGTCTGAATCCAGACGGGAGCTTGCGGGAGACGGTATAATTTGAAAAAAACAAGAGACAATCGGGGAAAGCTTGAAGAGACTGTGCGCTCTCTGGGGGTACTAAAGAGTCTTGCGTTAAGCGGAGAGACAGAAAATCTCGAAGAAAAAGTGTACTGGGGAAGATGCTGACCGGCGTTAAGGAGTGGGGGCGTGATTCAAATTTCTGTTCTGTTTAAAAAAATCCCATAGTAACCATATAAATTCAAGGGTTATGACAGGGGCGAAGAGGGGTGGACAGTGCTATATGTTGACCGGCGTGGGAGAAAAAATCTGTCCCTAAAGAATTCCCTGACACCGGGCTGAGGGGGAGGGATAATAGGGCAAGGGGGTCAGCAGGAGGGGGCAACCGATGACCGGCTGGCGGGGAACTACTCTCTCTCTTCCGACGTCAAGCATTGGAACTAAGGGTTTCAGTACGCCAAACCAAGCCCTGGGGCCCAGGGCAAAAAGAGGAGAGGACGACACTTTGGCGATGTAAGAAACGGGTTTGCGATCGATCCATCTAAGCCAAGGTTGTCAAGGGGAAGGGGGGGAGCCGAAGGAAAATATAAGGGGAGGAAGGCTACCGGCCGACGTCTTAAACTCTTATTCATCCATACGGGCTTACGTACGGTTTGTCCGCTGGCTGGGAAAGTAGGGGAGAAATGGGTCTTATCTCATCGAAAGAACGTTTCCAAGACTCTCTCCAAGCAGATAAGCAGGGAAGGACGTTTTATAGGCGTGTAAGAAAAAACCACCGAGCACTAACGCCGTTGCGCATTCATGTTGACCTCCAGCAAAGCGTGGGGGGGACCGGGTTGAAAATTACTGGTACCCTTTGTGAAGTTCACTAAGTTTACCATTTTAGGGGATGCTAGGCTCGGAATGAGCTGCAGCGAGCCCGGGGGGAAGCCGGTTCCAGGGATTTTGTCTTGGTCTCCATGGCCCTCTAAGGGTCAATTTTGGGTTTATGCCGTGAGCAAAAAACTAAATGATCGGGGTCATGGGAAAAAGGGAGACTAGAAGAGGAGGTAAGCAAAGTATTGGGAGAACAAGGGGCTGCAACCAGGTTATTCTTCAGAATACTTACCGTCCGTAAGCCCTGGGAGATAGGGAATCAAGGAGAGGAAACGAACACGCGGGTACAATTTTCAAAAGCCTCTCCCACTAAAAGTACGCCAACCCGGGAGGTCAGTAGATCCGAATCAGAGGGCGGCTACTTCTTCCTGTTTGGACCTTGACTTCTTTTGGCCTTAACGTCTCGTGATTCCCCGGGAATCAGATCAATGGAGGGGAAGAACTAATGAAGAATCCGGGATAATGCGAAGAAAGTAAGATTGCTTCAGCCTTCCCCATGAAAAAGGAGTTCAAGTCACAATGAGAGGGTCCTGAACTTCGGGACGAGGCCAAATCAAAAACTTGGAGAGCCTTGTTCACCGATTGGTAGCAGACGGGGAATTCCTTTTTCTTGGCCTCGGACAGAAACTTTCGGGAAAATCTACAAAACATTCATCACTCTCCGGGGGGAAAACGCGAGAGGCGCCCCTGAACGTTTCTGATCGAGCGTCGGAAAATCAAAACACGATTTAGGAGTTCAGGCTGGTCTCTCTTAATAAAACTAACACCATCCGATCGGGACAGGCGGAGGGGAATCACACCTATTAGCAGAAGCCTGGCACTCTCTTTTGGGAGGTTCCCCACCATACCAACCATCAGAAAAGGGAGGCAGACAGAATAGGAGCCCGCCACGGCAATTACCAAGGGTATTGGGGGGCTGGCAGCCAGCTCCTCCGGCGGAGAGCCTGATGTGTGTTGACCGCAAGACCCCATTTCCCGCCTCATGCGGGGGCCAGTTGCCTAAAAGAAAATCAACAGCTGAGAGGGTAAAAAGCAAGGTGGCCAGGTCGAGGGGGGGAATTAAGTAGGTAAACATGTTTTTGGGTGGGGGACAAAGGGGAATATACTTACGAGAACGGACGGGGGGGCACATTCTTCTACTTGTCGGGTAGAAAAAATTTCTCCTTAGACGTCTCTGAGACTGAATGGTACGAAAAAAACGCGCCAAAGTCGCGCCGGCGAACACCGAAACTCAACAATTATTGCCTTAGTCCCGTCGCAAAAGGCCCTTCAGCGTAACGACTACCGAGTACCGCTAGCAGGGGCAGGAAGAACGGGCGAAAGTACGAGGGTGGAAAACTCCAGAGTGGGCTGGAGAGTACGGCCGCGGAGCGCCAGGCGTCGGTGACTGATTAAACAGAATCCATCAAAAAAGGCCAAGGGGTGTGGGTGGGTGTTTCGGTTCAGTGCCTGGTGGGCCTAAAACGGGTGGGGGCCGGAGATCATAATAAAATGAGGAAAGACGCCACAGCGCCGCCTGCGCGCCTGTTTTGGAATTGCTCGGTTTGTGGGGTTTTTTTTTTTCTCAGGGAGGACGCAGGGAAAGATGGCGATCCCAACAGAACATGGAAGGGGAAAGCCAGGGAAGAGCCGGACGTGTCAAAAGCGGGCTGCTCTATGGACACTGGACGGGTGGGGAAGACTCTCAGGAACAGGTCAACTGGACGGCTCTAGTTTTGTTAACAAAGGGGCTACTAAGAAAATGGACGCGGGGGGCGAGAGCAAAAAGTGAAAAAAAACGGGACAGAAAGAAAAGCAGTGGCCCACGTGGTGACAATCAAATAAAGATCCTTTCAAAAGAAGAATCTCACAACACCAGGGAGAAAAGAGATTTGGCTAATAATCGACTTGAGAGGGCAACTTGGAAAAAGTAAAAAGAGGATCGAGGCGACTCGATCGTCCCACCTCGTCGCCCCCGAGTGGGGTGGGTTTAGTTCCCATCACCCAAACTCTAACTGAAAAGGTACTGTTGCGGCGACAGCAAACCATGGCGGTCCCGAGGAAGCAGAAAAAAAAAAAGAACAACGTCAAGCTCTGACTCGACTCAAGAGAGTCTGTAGCAGAACTAACTGATCAGGCCACCCTTTCCAGTCCAAATATCCATCACAAAAAGAGAACGAGATGTTCTGCGGCCTGTCCTCAGAAGTCATATTTATATCAGACCCAACCCTGCTGCCCGGCCACCCTGCCCTTCCACTCCGGAAGTAACTAACGTCAGGGGGAGAAGGAAAAAAGGAATCTCTCGATGAAGCGTAATTCTCCACTCAAGAGACAGGTGTCAAACTCTACTGTAAAAAACCATCCTGATAGATTCCCTCTCTTTTTCCAGCCAGATTGAGTCCAATGCAGCCTGCAAGTTCCGGGGAAAAGGAGCAGCAGAAAGGCAACCAGGTCCCATGGGTTAGGTCGTTGGAAGCGGTTCAACAGCCTGCGAAAAGGGGAGGCAAATCTCTAAGAAGCGCCATTCAGAAGGCATGTACCCCTTCTAAGTCCTGTAATCACCGTCAACCGAAAAAATGTCCCATGACGGCGTGAGGTTCAGAACTTCCTTATTCCGAAGACATCTTCATGCATAACGACACAATGAAAGTCACTACCTGCCAGAATACAAAGCTTGAGAAGGACTCGGAGACATGCCTGGTCCAAAGATGATGCGCTAAAGGGGTCTTTTTACCAACCAAGAGCAGCCCTAGAGGCGAGGGCGTCCCCGACCAAGCAGGGAAAAAGTTCAGATTTGCCGGTAAGGGACTCTTCTCTGAGATCACGGAATGGGGTTCTAGCCTGTCTTACCGAACAGCGGAAATTGGGTACGTGGTCTTCATGGAAGGTAAAAAAAAGCGATAGCAGATCAAAAGGACCTGGTGGGCGGTTTGCATTTACTCATCTTACAAGAGAGTAACTCGTTTCGTATTTTGAAGGCGCTGGGGCAGCAACGGCAGAACCAGGTCGAAAGGCCGCTCCATCCCTTAGGATTTCTGCATTTTTACCGATAGCAAGAGGGGGAGGGATAAGGACGACAGATCAACCTTAAACCTTCTCCAGTTCTCCGCACCGAGTTGACACGTAGATGTGGCGTCGACCTGGACCTCGGCCAAGCAAGAGGCCCGGTTAAGTGAGGCCCTCAAAGGGAGGTTAGGGTCTTCTTTAAGAAACAAAACAACAAAAAAAAAAAAAAACACCGTCCGCAGATCGCAGAGGAAAGGGAGCACCCAAGGAAATGACCTTGGCCGGCCAACCACACCATCTCCCTTGGCTCCAGTCTAGAGAATACCGGGGGAGAGTAACAGAACTAAATAGAAAGTCCTTCCCTTCCACACTAATCAGAAAACAAACAGAATCTTTGGGTCGACTTACGGAGTACCTCAAAACTGTCGATAACTTGTTTTGGGGAGGCCTTGGAAACACTCTTTTCCTCGCCGGGCACGTTGGACCATCAAAATTTAAAGAGGCGCTCTCATCCCCGGATTGGGAAACTCGAGGGGGGGGCTTCACTACTTACAAGCATCTGGGGGACCGACAGAAGAAGGGGGGAAGCCACAGTTGTGGCAGCCCTAAATCACTTAAGACATCAAACTGTATACCTTTTCCTGAAAAGGCAGATTGTGCGCCCGGCTCCCACAACAAGAAAGCGAAACAAAGAAGAAAAGGCCAGGGGCCGAACGAAAAAGGACCAGGGGACGGGGAGGGGCCAGTCTCGGAAGCAGTGTGCGGGGATCAGAGGAACCGAGAGGCCTCCCCTGGGGTCCCGGAGGGGGGGGAATTAAACGGGGAACAGTATAAATGGGAAACGCCTGGCGGCCGTCGTTCCCCGAGCAGGGAGAAGGGGGGGGTGAGGACCAGAGTAAGGTGAAAAGCACTGCCTGCTAATGATGCAGGGGGGGGGAGAGGAAAAATCTGATTATAGACTCAGGGAAACCCGCGAAGGTCCCAAGCCGGCGGACAAAGGGAAAGGGTCCAAGCGGCGGTTCTACTAAAAACTTCTGGGTCGTCAGAAACCCTGAGGGAAGTTTAATGAATAACCTCCGGGTGTCCGTGAAAATTGAGGACGGAAATTCGCAAATCGCGGTTTCTCTAATCGAAGAACCACGTTCGGGAAAAATCCTTTTTTCAATCAAGAAAAGGCTGGGGGTCAAAAAGTCAGAGAAAGTTGCAGCTTCAGCGAGTTTAGCGAGCTCGCCTCCTCCATCCGCGTGAAAAAACAATCGTGGAACCTAGACGAACACCATTTGAAATATGACGTGGATTATAAGGAAACACAGACCTCGTTTCCTGGAGTCGAAGAGACTGGGACATAGAACGACCAAGAGGGTAAACATATAGCACGGGACCCAAAAGCTCCAATAAAAATTGTCCTCTATGCCCCTACAGGGGAAACAATACAAGGCGCCCCAATGGGAGAGGGAGCGGACCAAGGACCAGGCGTCGAGGAGTCCTTTGGTGAACGAGGAACCACTGCAAGAATTAGCGACCCACACAGAGAGAGAAAGGAGTAGACGACCTTATTCAAGGATTTCCTTCAGATAACGGGAGCTTAAGAAGGGAGGCCTGATAAGGGAGGGGGGGGACTTGACTGCATGGCCATAGCCAAAAGCGCTAACCTATCTCTCAACCTTAAAAAGCATTGCCAACCCCTTGGAGAAAAAAAAAATGTTGAGCTACGAAGACGAATAGGCGGGGATAAGTCCACGTGTGTATTGGGCAGACGGAACACATTAAGGGGGTTAAATGTCCAAAAGAGCACTGAACACAACACAATTCTGTTAAACCTATATGTATGCAAACTTGGTACCCTTACACGGGGATCGGCAAGCGAACCCCGAGTGAAGATTACCAAGACAGCAGTTCTAAAACACCAGGAGGTCCAATAAAAAAACACACCCCACAAAAAACAAGAACTGACCAAGGGGGTGAGCCACAAAAACACCCAACCATCTCAACACCCAAAACAAAAAAAAACACCACCAAATAAGGAAGAAAACAAAAAAAGAACAAAAAAAAAAAACCAAAACAACATGGTCAAAAGGGGACCGGTTAGCTGAGATCTCGATAGTAAGGGCCTGGGTTAATTTTAGCAATTCATTCAATACTCGTCCCTTTCGTCGCTCTGAGCAACAAACAGTTGCATCAGTTGGAAAAATCTTTCTCAAGAGAAAATGGGGTGTGTTAACATAGTCTTACTTTAAGCAC
>Ga0179591_1279378_pt1 | contig 12077 bp, 17 predicted proteins | sample CZOMad2_1_08_16f_FD_182891 | JGI IMG/M metagenome (GOLD analysis project Ga0179591, IMG submission 182891) | Vadose zone soil fungal communities from Angelo Coast Range Reserve, California, USA - CZOMad2_1_08_16fungal (PacBio error correction) | ecosystem: Environmental > Terrestrial > Soil >...
ACATTTCTTCAGTTGCGGAGGGGAAGAGTAATTTCAACCGAGATATTGAAAGGGGGGGTATGCTAAGGAGAGTTAATAAGGGTTTGTGACAACGAAAGTCCAGCCCGCGTTCTGGGGATGGAAAAAAGGTACTGACACAGGGGGGTGAGGGAAGAATATTGTTATACTAGGGGGAAGGAAGCATCACAAGAACGGGAGGTGCCATAGGGGGGATCGCAGTGGGAAAACTGACGATAATCAGGACCAACTTCAAATACATTTATGAAAAAGATAGGTGTCAAGGTTTATTTCTGCGGGGGGGGGGGGGCTAGGGTTGTTTTATCTCGAAAATAGGAGGGAGTGGGAGAGGGGGGAAGCCCTCGAGAAAGTGCGGGTAGTAGCTCGTGGAAAAAAGAAAAGAACTGTTGTTCAGCATTGGGGGGGGGGTGTTTCGGGGTATTGAGCAGTCGCAAAACCAAATTCAACTACCCATGGCTCTGTAGAGGTTTTAGTTGAAGTTGGAGTGGTTCAGTAAAGAACTAGCTATGAACTCCTACCTGTAACGACGGGCATCGAACTCATGGCGAGGCAACAAGCCACTTGTCAAAGGGGAAGCAACTAAACTACACCATGGGCAATGTAAAAGGAGATCCACACCGGCAGTAAACAAAAAAGGAAAAAGACAAAAGGGGTAAGGGGAAACAACTTGCCTGGGGACGCGCCGCATCAAAACTCAAAAAAAGCCCAACCAAGCTGACCCAGGGAGAGAACCGGAAAAATAATAAAGCAGCCGTTCCAAAACACACCTACTTCATCGAAAGGAGGGGGGAACCTGCCCTTTTCCCCACTGGCATGGGAAAGCTAAATTGAAAAAATTAAAACTCATCAGTCAAAAATCCAAAAGGGGGGGAAATCGCACTTCCCCGGGTCCCCTTTAAAAGACTCCTAAAGAGAAATCCAATCGGACTTGGAATAAAAAAAGACAACCCCTTATCTCCCCACACTTTCCCACCAGGTTTAACAAGAAATACCAGGTCCTCCTGGGGAAGAGGCAGAAAGGAACAGGAAAGGCAAAACTGGTGGAAAAAAAAAAAGCAGGTGGAAAAAAAAAGAAAACTTGAAGCAACCTACCATGGGGAGAGGGGAAAGGGGGGGAACCAGAAACAATCCACACCAAAAAAAAGAGGGGAAAGAAACGGATATCCCTTTGGGTAAAACGAATGAGGGGGCAGGGAGAGGGAGGAAAAGAGAGCTCACTTTAGTTAAGAGAAGAGGAAACTTAGTCTGTACGAAAGGGGTGGTACAACTATAATCGCACACTACCAATAGGGGAAGGAATAGGGTTTGGAACTCAGGGGGAGCAAGCGAGGAGAAAGGTCTGTGAAAAGTATATGGGAAACTCTGGACGTCAAAGTCGGTCATAGCTATGGGGAACAGTAAGCAGGACGGAAATAAAAAAAAAAAAAAAAAAACTTAGCCGGCTACAGGACTTGGGGAAGAAAACCTAAAGGGTGCCAAACCTGGGAAAAGGCATTAATATAGGGGTCATCAAATGATGGACAAAACAAAAGAAAATAAAGCAAGTATCACACAGGAGGGGAAACCAAAAATAAAACAGAGTGGAAACGGAGATAAACCCAACAAGACAGGAGTAAAACAGAGCGGAAAAAAACCATACAAAGTATATTCCCAACCATACTGGAAAACAAAACATAAATATAAAGTAGGTAAGAACAACAAGGAACATCGAAGGAACATCAACAAAAAAAAGGGGAGTAGTAGTAATGGATTTTGGGGGGGAGAGAGAGGGTTATCCTTGGTTAGTTTTATGTGTTGGGGGGGTGGGGGTAAACGGTTAACTTGGTAGGGGGTGTAAAGGGGAAGGTTTGGTCAGTTGGGAGAGGTTTTTTTTGGGGGGAGATATCTGTGGGGGAGAAGAAATTGTTTGGGTGGGTCATTGGGGGGGTAGGAGGTTTATGGGGTTGTGTGTCAATAGGGTGGGGACTTGATATGGGGAATTTCACGTTTCAAGGCTGGCAAAGGGTAGAAATTATAGGAAACAAGATCAATGATAGGGAAAAAAATGAGGGGAGGACGGAAGAAGGAGAGAGAAACTGGACAGAAAGGTTTTCAATATACTGTTTAACATTACTCTAGGAGATTCGGGAGGAGGGTCAAAAAAAAATACAGGCGCTTTAGTAAAATACTGGTAGGTCGATTTGAAGAAAGGGTGTGCCAACACACCATTCTAAAGCCAACGGGAGGAAGGAGTTACAGACGGGGGTCAGAGGATAGAGGGGATGTTGATTGCTAAAGCTCACTCGGAAGGAAAGAGAAAAAAACCTGGTAAAGGGGTCTTTACGCAATGATGAGGCGGTGGGGAGGGGTTTGAGGTTAAACAACTGGGGAAAAAAGGAGGTGAAGAAATGTGTAATTAAATTAAAGTGTTTGGCCAGAGTATTTGGTTAACATACGTAACAGAGGTGGGGGGTGAATGTCCATGTGAAGGGGGAAAGGTATCCTACTTTGAGCAGGTTTGACAAACCAGGTGGGGGAAAAAAAGGTGAACATCATTTTGAATGAATTCTGTGTTAGAACTTGCTGATGGGTTTGGGGGGAAGTGTTTGAAGAGTTATATTGAAAAAGAAGAGGGTAAAAGCTCCGGAAGGGGAAAAGGACACGGTTGAGGGATTTTCAACGAGGTAAGGGGGGAAGTGTAATTGCTGGGAAAACAGGTTGTTATGGACAAGCTGGAAAGAGGGGAGAGGGATTCTTTTTTGATAGAGGTCTACGTATCGGTAAACGGGGCAGAGTTGGTGTCTTTTTAGGGTGAGGAGATATGTAGGAAAGGGGGAAAAAAGGGGGGGGGGCAAACAGATATCTTAACATGGTGGTGGACGGGTGGGGAAAGGCTCGGGGTTGGAGTTTGTAACAAACGGGTAAGGGATGGGTCATTATTGTGGGGGAAAAGGGGGGTGACAATGAGCCATTTGAAAGAACAGGAAAGAGTATAGGGGGTATTGAAGGGTGAAAAAAGTGATAACAAAAAAAAATGGGGGAGTACATCGGGAATTTTGTTGGGAAAAAAGAAAAATATTTCACCAGTAATAAAACCAAAAAGGGAAACTGGGGAAGGGGAGCACAGAACCCAAGGGGGAATAATCGCAGGTTAGCTCGATAAAAAAATAGCAAACAAGAAGAAATAACCGGAAATTATATTAATCCAGTATGGAATTTGGCTAATTATTGGAAGGAGTGGGAGAAAGGGGGAAGGGGGATTGAAAGGGGGGGACCCAGACTCAACGCAGAACGGAGGAAATATAAGTAGCTCTCGCCCCCGTGGAAGTACGACTCATTAAGGAAAGGGGGGAAAAGAAAGGGTGTGAAAAAAAACAAATAAAAAAAAAGAAAACAAGAGGAAAGGAATAAACCCCGTATGGGGACTGCTCTGTGATTGGGGAAAAAAAAAGATGCGAGAAAGGATTACGGCAAGCTCTAAAAGGGAAAGACGTGGGAAAAAAAAAGGAAGGAGGGAATTTCGGCGGCGCTCCTTCGAGTTTACAAAAGAAGAGCGGGAGGATACTTAATAAGGGGGGAGGGGTGGGGGGGGACAACAATTAGACTAGCTCCGTTAAAGGGAAGAACTCGTTAAGGAACTTGGGGAGCTAGTATCCGGGAAAAGACCAGGAAATACCGAAAAGGAGAGTGTCAAGTAGTAGAAGAAAAGTTGTCCGCACTACGGAAAAAGGAGAAAAGTAAATCATGTAACACTACCTAGGGGATGAATAGAAATAAGAGTGGTTATTTGATAGGGACGTTGTTTTAGAGATCAATATCGGTAGCGAAAAGAAAACTGCATGGAAAGGGGCCGGGGGAAAGGGAAAATACACAAGAACATTTTGGTTTTCAGGTTGGGGGGGTCGTGTGCCAGTGTTCCTAGTGGGCTATCCAAAAAACACAACAAACTGGAAAGGACTATTTTATGGGGGGGTATGGGGGAAAATAAGGTTGCAATTCATACTATCTATCAGCCAACGACCGAAGAAATAAAGAGCAATACTTTGGGCCTAAAACTACTGGCCATTGTTGGAAAACCAAAGGAAAAAAAAAAAGACCAAGACACCAAGGGAAGTATATATAAAAAAAGGATTCAAACCAAATTTTCCGACCGAGACCTCTGACCACAAGGGGCCATTGTATCAATCTAACTTCTCCAACAGAAAAAAAAACAACCAAGCACTACCGGTACCGAACAAAGTAGCCGCCCCGAAGAGAAAAGCAGTCAAAACCTAACCGACTGTCCGATCAAACGCTTGTCCCCAGGGAAACGGGCAAAAAATTGCAGGCCAAACCTTCCAGGACCTAAGATCAAAGGAGAACCCAAACAGATTCCCTGAACAGGGAACCGATTCGATCAAGACCTCAAAGGGAAAACGAAAAACCGGACCGCCAGCAAGTCAAGAGGGACCCTGCTTACATTCCCGTGCACAGAGCCGTCCCGAATTCGTCGGTCAAACCAAGGCCCTTCACAGAAGGGGGAGAATAAAACGGGACCAAACATAAATCAGCTAAACACATACACTACGCATTACGGGAAAAGGGGTCCAGGAAAAAAAAAACCTAGGAAAGAAGGTTGGAACAACTAGGAAAAAAACTTGGGGGGCCTTATCATTTTAGTCTGGAGAGAGGAAGACTGCTCTAGATAGGAAACTATAAACGGGATTCTTATAAAGAAGTTGTTGTACCAAAGGTCTTACTATATGCAACCTAGTTTAAGACTCTAAGTATGGGCGACGTAAGAAGCGAAGATTAATTTAAACCAATAGGGAAAAAAGAGGAGGGGGGGGAAGTCGCCTCTCTGAATGATAATAGCAGGGAGGGTACACTTGTAATTCACGGTGAAGTAAAGAACCTAAAGGGGGGGGGAAGAGGGGTCCATCCTTTAAACTTCAATGGAACAGTACGGGAGCAGCTCGACAAAACAAGAGATACGATCCATGGAAAAAAATGAGGCATAAGAGAGAGTAAAGAAAAAGAGACTCTAAAAAAACAAAAAACAAACCATATCAAGTAGGAAGGGGATTCCAAACAAAACAAATAAACGTACTGGGAAAACCAAAGAAATTAAGGTAAAAGGAAATGAAAAAACCAGAAACATCTAAAAAAAAAACGGGGAGGAAAGAATATATTTTACTTTGGTTTCAAGGACTCGGGTTGGTGATCCTTGTGAGATGTGGGAAAATTCGAGTGGGGACTACTAGGGTTTTTGGGGGGTGGGGGAGTCGTTTAATACTGCTGTTTTATTTGGGGTCGGGAGTATCGGTCTGTGGGGTTATGGGGGGGGGGGCAAGATCTGGGGGGGGAGATTGCAGTAGGTCATGGGGGAATTGGTGGGGGAGAAGAGCGGGATACTTTGGAAGGGTAAAGGGTCAAAAAGGGAAACTTGCACCTTAGGGTTATGTACAGGATCAAGGACAATGGGAATGTAAGGAAAAAGGGCTAGGGGCAGACTTTGACTTAGAGAACTTGACAAAGAGTTGGACGATAGAAGGGGGGGGAAAAAGAGGCTTGGGAGAATAAAAAACGGAGAGGGCAAAAAACTACGGGAAATCTCTTCGTAGAATTCGGTGCGAGAAGGAACGAAAGGGGGTACAAACCAGCCTCAGTCCGGGAGCGGAAAGACCTCCCAGGGGGGGGGAATAAGCAGGTAGTCTGGATTAAGAAAGCAGCACAAGCTGTTACAAAAGGGGGGGATATGGGGAAGGAACCTTAGTGATTGTAGGTTATGGGACGGGGGGCAATGGGAAGGGGGAAATTGCTTCGGGTAAGGAGTGGGGTCACATGAGTCTTTGGTGGGGACAAGACCGAGGGGGGAGTAAAAATTGTTTCAAAGGTGGGAAATTTTACGGTAAAACTCGACAGAGTACCTTTAAGGGGGTGCAAAAAGGGGTGTAAGGCAGAAAAAGAGGCAGGGGAGGGGAGGGAAGGTCTGAAGTTCAGGTGGGGTTAAAGATGATGGAAGGACCTGGAGGAAGTTTAATGGAGAGGAAAGTCATGTCCATGGATTGAGAGGGGTTGGTGCTTTTAAGGGGTCAATAGGGCGGGAGACGTCATTGTGGAAATGTAGTGGAAAAAGGGGGAATTTCTGGAGGAGAGGGATGGGGGAAGAGGAGGAGAGTGGGTGCTAAGGGAGATAGTAAGATGCTGGGGGTTGAGTGGGTTCGGGGGGGGGACAAGGCAAGGTGGCAAAGGAAGGGGGAGGTCGTGGGTGTGACGGGGGGGGGGGGGGCCTGATTTTTCTCAAATTACAGGGGTAACCGGGGGGTTGATGAAGAAGGAGTTGGGTGGGGGGAAGGGTTGGACCATGGGGGAGGGCAAGGATTCAAAACGTGGGTCAAAGGTCGTTGCTATCTAGTATGAAATTGGCAGGGGGAAAATAGGACGGTTAAGATCCTGGGGTAGGGGAGGTTGGTGGGAAACTTGAAAAGAGACAACTAAACCCCACCCCGGGTAAAAAAAAGGGGGTCAGGGTTACAATTTAACAGAAAAACCTTGGGGAAAGGAAAAGGAGTACGCTGTCAACGGTTGGCCAATTAAGACTAACAACAGAAGAAAAGGCAAGAAAGCACTATTAGAGAAACGAAAATATCGTAGTTAAGTTAATTATTTAATTTTTTGGGGAAAATTTAAAGGTGTTGATGGGTAACCTCCTCACGAGTGGTGAGGTAATTGAACGCTAAGGACGAATCCCAAAGTAATGTTAACGAGAAGAAAAATGGAAAAACCGGCGGGGGGGCTAGGTGGGGACAATTCTGACGCGCAATACGAAAAGGAGCCTAATAGCTATTATGGGGACAAACTCGAATGATCTCAGGAGGGAGAACGGGAGTGATAGCAAAAACAAAAACAAAAGGAGAAGAAAATAGATATTACAAGACGAGTAGAATCCTTCGAGTGGGAAAAAGGAAAAGCTCTCTTACCGGTGTTTAGGGGAGGAGTCTAGTCCGCCGGGGGTTTCCAACTTAGTCATCCGACTGAGTGAGGCGTTACATGAAACCATTGGTCTCAGGGGGAAAGAACGTGGGACACGGCAGAAACAAGGAGCGTTGACAGATAGAGGAGGTAAAGCAACTTAAAACACAAAGCAGAATAGGGGGGTAGGCCAACGGAGAAAAACTATCTGTATATATAGATGAAGGTTTCTTCTATTTTGGATAAAGGGTTTTCGATCAACTCTAGGGGGAAGGGGGGATAACGCTAGGAAAGGGGGGGGGGGGCTACCACAGAACATGGTTTGGGGGACAGTTGGTGTGTGGTCGGTTGAGTTCCAGGGGTGTGGTGACCAAAAAAAAAAGACAACGACAAGGGGATCAGAACAAAAGATTTTATTTATGGGGGGGGGCTAAAAGGGTTCATTACTAGAGTAGCAACTACCTTGAGTACGGCTCTTGGGGACCACGCGAGTGGAACTGGACAAAAAGAAAGGAAAAGCAAACCCTACCGGGTTAAATTTTAAAAGAGAGAAAAACCCTCCCGGCCACAAAAGTTGAAAAACAATAAGACCTCTCCCAAGAAGAAGGTTAACCAACAGTTTAACATGGAAAAGAAGAAGCACGCAGACTCCGCCCCCTCCACAAAAACCAATCAGAAGGAAAGGTACCGGGGGGTTCTAGCAAAATCTCCTAAATAAGACAAATCACACGAATATGTAAAGACACGGGGGGAAAAATTCCCGGAAAACGTCTCGCACCAGGTCCCACGAGAAAAAGAAAAAGCGAAAGACAAACTTTTGCCGCTCAAAGGCAAGCGTCCCAGGGGACGTCAGTCCTATAGAAAGAAAAGACGGGTAACCAACAGTAAACATCATACCAAAGACTCTCAGACCAACCTGAAGAGACCTGCTGGCCTTCGGGGACCCTGACAAAAAAGAAAAAACGGTCGGAGTGAACTGAACCTTCCCTGGAACACAGAGGGACAGTCAAAGCATGACAATACCTCTGCTAAACACATACCAGAAAAAAAGCCTACTTTTTGCAGACCAGATAAAACCAAAAAATCTCCCTCCTGGAACGAAAAAGAAGGGGGGGAACCGTGGCAGAATACTAAGACTCTAAAGGAGAGGCCAAAGCGGGAAGGGAAAGACCGACAGGGACGCTGAGGGGGAAGCGAAGGGGGGGTAAAACACTTCTTCCGATCTCACCTACCAAGTAGTGAACAGGACAAAGGGGGTAATCGAATGGCCGATAAATTAATAGTAAGTTGGGAAAAATTGTATATGGGAAAACTCTGGGGTCTGTCACCAATGCGGATCTAAGTCATAGAGAATTAGAGTATTATACACTGGGGGTAGAAAGGATGAGGGGGAATAAGCCAAAATGGGAAAAGAAGGAAAAGGGAAGGGAAAACTCTCAGTACAAAATAATCTTTACACAAATAAACATACGGAGTTCAACAAAAAAAAAACAGAAAAAAATATATAGAAGAAAAAGACAGCTACAAGAAAACATATCAAGTAGAACTCTTCACACCCACACAAAGTATCAAAACGAAGGAACTGAAAAAAAGAAAAACGGTAAAGTTGAGAAAGCCAAAAAAAACGGAAAAAGATATCAAAAACACCGGGGTAGGAGGATGGAAGATGTTAACGGGGGTGTGGATAGAAGGTTTAGGGATGTTTTAGTGAGGGGTTGGGTGTTGGGTATACGAGTTGGTTGTTGTGGGGGAAGCTTTTTAACTTTTAGCGGGGTTTTGTTTGGTTTGTGGGGAGTCTAACAGAAGAAGGGGTTTTTTTAAACATGTGGTTGGGGAAGACTGGGGCGAGGGGCTTTTTCTTTTGGTTGGACAAAGAAAAGACATGGGAATTGTTGGTAAAATGGATTGCAGGGGGGGCCAAAAGTCTCCCTTTATTTACAGGATCAATGGAAAGGGAAAGGGTTTGGACCTCTCTTCGGAAAGAGAGCCGACTTTGGACGAAAAAGGGGGGGCAATTACTTTTTCAATAAAACTAGAAGAGCGTCATTTCGCTATGGAAAACCTTCGGGGGAAATACTACTATTAGACTACTTGGGAAAAAGGGCGGTGTAAGAGTGAAAACAAAGGTAGAAGCAAAACGGAATTAGGTCGATAAAAAGCAAGGGAAAGAAAGATCTAGTATAGTTTCTGAACTAAAATTCCATCATCAACCGCGGTACAAGAGAGGTTTAGGAACGTGTTTATAAAGTTTGTTGGGGGGGGGGAGGTGGCGGGGGGAAAGGGGGCAATCATCCATGGTACACGCTGATTAGGGGGGATCACTGGGATGGGGTGGAAAAACCTGCGGAGGAAAGAAATGGTTACAGGTCCTGGGGAAAATTGAATTACGACCGGAGCCTGGAGCAGGTGCAATGGGATGGGCAGCGGGGAAGAGGTAGGAGGGTCGTAGAGGGAAGGGGGAAATTATTGTTGCAGTGGGGGTGAACGAGGGTATTGGGAGGGTCGGAAAGACATTGGAAAAGCTGGCTGGAGGGGGGAGGGAATTGCCCTTGTGGGTTCGGAAGTCCAGAAAGGACTGGTTAGACAATGAGGTAAAGGGTCAACTAAATGGATATTGGGAGGGGACAGAGGGTAGGCTTGGGTGGGTATATTCTAGGGCTACGGGTATCTGTGACTAAATCCATCCACCAGCTTCCGCCCCCTGGAGAGAAGGGTAACAAGTGTTCACTTCTTGGCGATGGTTTTGCTTTAGGGGGTGTTAAAGGTAGATGGGGGGCAAGGCAAATTGTTCAGGGTCTTATTTTGGTGTAAGTTTGGGGGGGCTCTGTTGGAAAAAGGGGGGGTTGAAGGGTTGGGGGTCTTGGGCAAGAGGGGCACATGAGCCATTTAGCCAAGTAGTCCGGGGTCGGTATGTGCTAGCGTATGAAGGGTGAAAAAAGAAAAAAAGAAAGAGTCTGGGGGGAAAACCAGGGGTAGTGAAGGGGGGGGTTTTGGGGTAAGAACTCTGGGAAGAACCGACACAACTTGAAAAAATTGGATGGGGGGATAGCCTCTTTAAAATACCATTCTAACGGAAAGAAAAGCTAAAAATAGAGAACCACAATAGAGAGAACCAGAACGAGGAGGTCCCTACATAGAGTTGGGGAATGCTTAAATATTTGGGGGGATGGGGGAGTAAGTTATTTGGCCCCTTATAAAAAGAAGGGGGGTTACATCAAATATGGGTGATGCGGATCAAGAAGCATCTCTATCCACATGTAACGAAACCGAGTACCACCGGGGCCGTGGGACTAAAGGGGGACAAAGGGCTTACAGTAGCACTACAGTAGTTGCATATAGGTATGTGGAAATAACTCGAAGGGAAATACGCAGGGAAGGGTAAGGTACAAGAGAGATCAACACAACGGAGGAAGAGAGATGGAAAAGAACATGAGGTCCTTGAAAATCAGGAGAGGGTCAAAAGTACCGACATGGGAACTTAGTGGAAGGATAAGTAAGTTGGACACAAAGGCTAAATCCGGTCGAGTTAAGAGACTGTGGGGGTGAAGCAACGGCCTCAGAAAATCTTTTTAGGGGGGGAAAATAGGATGGATCCTGGTCAATCATAAAAATTGGTACGAAGGGGGGAATACAAGGTTAGGAAATACAGAATATTTAAGTGGTATATTATGGTTTATTGAGCAGGTGGGGGGTCTATTGGTCAGAGATAGTTGAGATTAGGGGCGTGTGATACCTCTGAAAAGGGTTCGGGGGAAAAGAAAAAATTGGCCCTGGGAAAGACCCCAGAAGGGGGGGGGGGGGGCCGAGTGGGTTTGGGTTTGCAGTGGAAAAAGAGGGAGTACCAAAAAAACTGACACAAAAAAGGGATAGTACCAATAATAAGGTTATTTTTATTTTGGGTTGAGGGGTGTTTCAAATCTACTATGCGGATCAGAACCGGAAAAAAAGAATACGGGAAGTGTTGCAGAGCATTGAAAAAGAACTTGCAAAAAATAAGGAAAGTCAAAACACAGGACCATAAAACAGTAACATTGGGAGAAAAAAAAGAGGGCGACCTCCGGCGTGAAAAAAAGGAAAAAAACCACCAGGCAATAAAGAAAATCGATCCGGGAAACATTGGAAGGGGGGAGAGCCCTCTCCCTCCTCCACCCTCAAAAAAAAAGTAAGCCAAGAGACCCAGAACAGAATAAAAATATCCCCAAAGCAGCAATCCTGTGAAAGAAGAAACGAAAATTGGCCTGCCCTTGAAACACTGCTGTCTAAATAACCCAAAAAGAACAGAAACTGGGGAAAGAAAGAGAAACGGGGGACTCTCAACGGAATCGTCCAAATTTTCTATCAGTCAAGCCAGGCGGGGCACCAAAAGGTGCAAAGAAAAAGGACCTCAGAATTTCAAAGAAAAGAGGGGAAAGAAAAAAAGGGGAAAGGACTTCCAGGTCCTCCGTTAAATCGAATTAACCTCCCCCATGACCTTGAAAAAACTGGGAAAACCCGCAGGGGGACCAAAACAGGAAATCCTGACTAAAAACTACCTAGACCAGGCCTGAAACTTAATTCCAAAAAAACCCAACAAAAAAACCAGAATAAATACCGGGTGCTAAATAAACGTTTGGGAACCCTGTACAGGGATGTCGGAAAAGAGGAAGAAAGAACGAGACCGTTGAAAAGGTCAGGGTATGGGGGAAGACTAGGACGGAGGAGGGGAAGATTTTGGGTTAAACAAACGGAGGAATAGCGACTACCAAGAGGTTACTAATAGAGTAGGTGTGAAGAGAGGGGGTTCCAACCTGTAAGTAAAGGGAACCAAGTATAGGGAAAAAAAGAAAGGAGGAACAAAGGGCGATCGAATTACGCAGAGGCAGGGTCGGTAAATACACTTTAGGCGATCAATGGCAAAATAAGGGGGGCAAAAGAAGGACATCGCTGACTTACATGAAAGGAAAGGGAAAGTAAGGCAACTCACAAGGGAAAAAAACAATATCAAGGAAAAAAAGAAAAACATAAGAAAGATATCCGGGTAGAAACCAAACCTAAAAATTCGGGCTTAAAAAGGTCTCCACACAAAACATAAAAAAATAGGAAAGAACGAAAAAAGAAGAATAGGTACAAAAAAACGGGAGTGAAAA
>Ga0179591_1334986_pt1 | contig 12077 bp, 12 predicted proteins | sample CZOMad2_1_08_16f_FD_182891 | JGI IMG/M metagenome (GOLD analysis project Ga0179591, IMG submission 182891) | Vadose zone soil fungal communities from Angelo Coast Range Reserve, California, USA - CZOMad2_1_08_16fungal (PacBio error correction) | ecosystem: Environmental > Terrestrial > Soil >...
GAAGTAACCGTTGGGAGCAATCCGTTGGGGCATTGTAGGTAATGTTTCAAACGAACGAAGTAGCCTGGAAAGGTAAGAAATCTAATTCTTCTCAGAGATTGGAGGGACACTAAGCTGTAAAAATAATCTAAGACTTTAGGATCTTCCCCCTGTTCGCCCAAAAAAAAAAAAAGTTATCCAAGGTAGATGAAGTGGGGAGGAGTCATCTACTCAAGTCTTTTGGGGGGGAATAAAGTCCATGCCCGGCGATAAATTGAAGAAGGAAAAAGAAATCCATCGAACTCGGGAGGGAACGGCCGGAAAAAATGGAACTTTGTTAGAGGGTGTGGGGGATACATTCCAGGGTTCAAGGAATGGTTATGAAAGGCACGAACAGGGGAGGAGGGGCAAACGCGCTGATCGTAACCTCTTGTTAGGTACTAAAAACAGGACGGATCTTGACTGAAATTAAAAATTCGGCACTTAAGACTCGATTGCTGACGAAAAACAATATCTCTAAACGGAAGACAACTATTGGAGAGAAGGGAGTGGGGAAAAAAAAAAAACTGAAACGGGGGGAATGTACCGGGCATTCATATAAAGCCTCGAAACACATGATGCATCCAAGCCTTGCGGGGAAAATTCCAGGAGGGAGTGATGGGGATGGCAACAAGTGTTTCTCGTGCCCAAACTTATGACTGGGTCTACTAAGAGAAAAATATTGACATGGAAACAGAAGAGCAGGATAGCCGACTTCGTAAGTTACCGATGGTCCGGGGTGGGGGCCGAAAAAAGTGTAGCGCAACCTAATAGTTTTGGGGGTCTTAGGAAGAGGAGAAAGTGACCTGACTACGGATAAATAATGGGAGTTCCGCAAAGGGGGAGGCAGGTCCGGGGAACGGACGCGGAGGAGCGAAGAAATAAGAAAAAGGGCCGCGAACCAAAATCGTGCCCGGAAGAAATCGAAAAAAAAGTAAAAAACCGTTTCACTGCCGAAGCGGACGGGGGAAGTTTTGCCATGGGCTCACCTATAGGGGAAGGACGTTGTGAAGAACGATGAGTTTTCCAGCCCTTATGATTCCAAGAAGAACTGGGAGTCGGGACGGAGAGAATTAGGCGGGAGATCGGTCGGGTTTCCTCGGAAAATGAGGAAACGAACACTATTGACTACATCACTGAGAGAAACGTGTTAAGCTACGGCTTGCCCGACGCGAAAAGTAGCTGCGGAAGTCAGTCGAGAAGAGGCGTATGTCCCAGTAAGCCCCGGCCCTTTCGGCTCATGCAACTAAAAAAAAGGGAGACAGAAGGATGGGATTCGTTAAATTTGCCGGAATCGGTCTTATCACTAAAAAGTGACGTCTATTTGGGAGATTGAGAACTTGTTAGAATCAGAAACGGCCGGGGGAGACGTAAAGGTAGAATATCCCAAAGGCGGTTTTGACAGCATGCACACGCCAAAGGCTTGAAGAGGACGGGGAAAGAACCTGATTTTTGCAGGGAAGAAAAGACTGGAGCGCAATTTCCGTCGCAGATTAGGGGTAAGATGCCGTCGATCTGGGGCGTCTAGCGCGAGTCTCAAAAAACTCGCAGAGGGCATCGGGAGGAGAAAATGTTCGAGAGAAGGGAACACGAATGCCCGCTCGTGGACAAGCGCCGATCCAGGGAACTGCAAAAAAAAGCTTTCGAGACACCGCTAAGGGGGGAGCTAGGGCCGGGGGGGGGGGAAAAGCCCACGCAACTAATGCCAGAGGACACAAAACCAGTAGTTTCTTCAAGGGGGGAAGTGAAAGCAAAATGGAAGATGAGCAACGTCCACTTCATTCGACTTTTGTTGATGGTAGAGAGGGAAAAAAACGAGGAAAAGAGGAGTAGAAAAGAGCGAACATCACAACAAAAGGAGAATGACGTGGGAAAGAAGCAGGTGGGGTACCAACGTAAAGGGGACTACAAAGAGAAAACCACGATGTCCGGCTGCCTTATATGCGCGCGGGAAACAATCTAAAGCAAAAGGTTGTCTAAGGCTCGGCGCAGGGTGACTTCAACAGGAGTTCAACACTTGGTCTTGAGGGACCCAGGAGAGGGTTCCCCGTACGATGTCGTATTGCTTGTGTCGTCCGTTGAGAAGGCGTCAATCAAAGCCGAGCGCGACTCTTGAAGGTCTCCGTAATAATGGTACGAGAAGGAAAAAACATGGTGCGTGAGTGAAAAAGGAATGGGATGAGGGGGGGGGCCGGGAAATGCAATCGCTCGACGCCGTGAGAAACTGTGGGATATTCTCATGCCGAGAAACTGGTCAGGTTCTAGAGCTAAAGGGGGAAGATAAGAGTAGTCGCGAGTTCCCGCTGCAGGTGAAGATGACCGCCATTAAAACGTTCCAAGGCAGCACACTGCAAGGCCGAGGAAAGGGAATTGCATACTTGAACATCCTTACAGGCATCAAGGAAAATGGGAAAAGAGACTAGGGAACTTGTTCCCGGTCCGGTGAGATTGAGAGCTTGGGTGTGGAAGTTGCCGAAAGGGAATTTACCGTTCCGCACGAGGGTGGAGGGAAAAAAGGAGAATCGAAAGAGACATTGAGCAAAGGAGAAGGGCTGTTTGGAGTGGAGATAGTGCTGGCGTCCTTACGCTAGAACAGATCACCCCTATTAAGTGTAAAGAAAAAGGGCAAAATGCATGTTTAGATAAAGACGGCGGGTCTGCGTCAGAGGAAGATAACTGTAGGACATAGAAACGGGGGGTCAATGAACAATTGTGGTGCGGGCGCTCGTCCCGAACCAGGAAAGTAAGCACTTTGTCGGCGTTCATAGAGTTCAAGTGAAAGGGCAACATACGCAATTGCCGCTAAAGGCTACGAAGATTGGATCGTTAACCAATCGTTGAAAGGAAAGAAAAAAGATAGCTCGAAATCGACACACACTCGGACTAGGAATGGGTGCACAGGAGGATCATATAATCTGATTTGAAAGGGGGAGAAAAAAATACGCCCTACAGGAAAGGGGTCCCTGAAAATGTTAAAAGAAAAAATAAGCAGTTGGGATCAGTGTTTAATGTGCGTTCCTTTGCAAGCATCTGTTGATTTCCTTTGTCGGGGGTGTCCAATGAACCCGTAAGATTATTTGAAAGGGGGTCCGGAGAGAACATGAAGGGGTGGGGGTGGCTCTCAGCTGATTAATTGACGTCGAGACACCCTTCGAGATGATTGTTTGAAAGATCAGACGGTAGATAAAATTTTGACTATCACATGGTAAAAGTGCGGGGCAGTAAGCGTGGGGGACTTTCATCAAAGGGGATGCTGGTACATATGGTAAGTTCAAACAAACAAGAGGTAAAAGCTTTTAGCTGGTATTAGGTCGGGTAAGGCTGGTTCCTTTCTACCTTCGGGGGGGAGGCGATCCTGTTCAGGGAACAGGGAGAGATGGGACGAGGAACTCGAAAGGGGGGTGGAAAATCTGTGAGGAGTTGTGTCGAAAAGGTATGGCGGAGCGAAGAACGTGCTGTTGGGCGGAATAAATCATTTAATGCCTTACCAATGGATGTCCTGGAAAGGGAGTTATCGGGGAGGGAAAGAGAGTCTTCAAGATCCGGCGAAATATATAATCGGAATGAAGTGCTGCATTACTATAAAAGAAGGAAAAAAAAGAGGTATGCGGGAGCTGTCCTCCAGAAGATCGAAGACCAATCTGGAAGTCCCCAAAGCAAGCTCGAAAAACACTGAGGCAAAGATATGGGGGGGGGGGGGGCAAAGTAATAAGCGCCGACTTCGTGGCCTGGGAGGGTGGGATTCCTGCTGGGCACGACAGTCAGTCCCCACTAGCGAATGCAGCACTCTCAGGGTCATAGAAAAAGATCGGTCTATTATCAATAGAGTACGAGGAAGGCCAGGATCACCTTTCTAATTGATGGAAGTTAGAAGAGGGACTGGATGTCAGGGGACGCCAACCTACTGTCAGTAACGGAACGTCAAAGGGACCACACAACCTCAGAAATTTGGAACGCAGTGGAAGTGAAAGGGCAAGAACTACCAACTGATTTTGTCTCAAAGTCGAACGCGAGAAGGAGAACCGTCCACAGGCCCTGCAAGGAAGACTCCTGCCAGAAAATATACCCTCTGTTTAGTCCGAGGGGTGAACGTCCTGTGGCTTTACCGTCATGAAGTAGGTCCTCTGCGACTGTCGGCCCACCGCTCTGATCGGGAAAACCTGTAGAGAGGAAAAAAAGCTGTTCGATCTTGGGAGGGGCAGGACATCGGCACCAGACGTGGGGGCACTTAAGACTCGATAGGGAGAGAATCAGGAAAAGCGCTCATCGCAGGCGCTCGGCCGTGAGCGTAATGTCTGTCCTGAATGAGATAAAGGGGTGAACCTCCACCCTTGGGGGGGAAATTCATTGCCTAGGGGGGGGGGGGGGGGTGGGGGGCATCACTTACCACAATTGTTCAAGTGTAAGGAAGACCATTCATGTCAGGGCGGAGGAAATCATAAGATAGCTATGGGGTAGGAGAGCTTACGGGGTACCACGAGATTGTACTTTCTTAGGGGGGGTGGTTTATCAAAGAATAGGGGCCTCCGAAAAAGTAATCTTATCGCCCAGGAGGACGTACCACAAAAAAATTGCGGAAGGAGAAAAATCACTTTATTTAAAAACTAAAAGGGGGGGGGGGGTGGCAAAACACAAACACCTTTTTCCTAAAACTTCATTGTTCCGGGCGAGCACGGAGGAGAGAAAAAAAAAGGGAAAAGGTGAAAGGGAAAATTCTCTGGGTGCTCTTTAACCCTGTGGGACGAAAAAGGCTCTCATCAACAGCCTTTATGAAGAAAAATGCATGTTGAATGTTGAAGAAAAAAAGATGAATTGGGTTCGTTCTTGATAGAAATGGAAGGCCGATGAAAATGGGTGACTAACATAAGAGTCAAGGGATAGGGGATAGATTCTTGTTCTGGGAAGGGGGGATCTTGCATTCCTCTCGCGATGATAAAGAAATAGTGGAGTGGACAGAACTGTCGCAGCCAAACCAAGCCTTGATCTCAATCCGGGAAAGGGAGCTTCTTCCGCCTTTCTCCAAACCGCGGAGCTGGGAAGAGAATTCGAGAAGTGCGGGATTCCAACCCGACCTAGCCCAGCCACTTTTTCAGACATAAGGCGCCCGTGCCTGGGGTGCGAAGAGAAAAGAGTGCAAAAAGGAGGTAGGGGGGTCGGGTCGGGGGGTGACCCGTAAAAGAGCTTATTTTACGAAGAGGGGAAAAGAGTCTTGCGGATCAAGAAAGACCCTTCAGGGGAAAAAAGTAGTTCCCAAAGGCTGGTTGGCTGAAAAAGAAAAATATCGAAAGCATAGGGCTAGGAAAATAAGGGTTTAGAAAAGACGGGGCTCACAGGGAAGGAGAGAGGCCCTGACTTTTGGTTGCGAAATAAAGTGCAAGGACAGAAAATAGAGTCAGGAGGAAGGACGAATCAACGGGGAAACAAAAAGAATCGTATCTCAGGTCCATACGAAAAAAGAACAAGATAACCTTAGCCGTGGAATGGAAAAAGAACAGAGCCTTCTAAAAACGAAGCTGACGACTTTAGGGCCTCGCGAACTCCGAAAATGAAAAAAAGGGGGGGGGGGACAAACGGGGGGGGGGGGGGGCGGTGGTCCAGGGACTCAGTATGTTGAGTAATGGAATGTCAAGAAAATGCTTCTATGGAGGAAAACTTGTGGGGTAGCTCTTTCTATCTCTCTCACAAAGAGGTATTAAGAGATATCTACTCCTCTCCTCATAAAACAAAAGGAGGGGAACTGGCAAGGTGGAAGTAAACTTCAAAAAAGGAACCAGTTAACAGAAACCTATTCCTGGCTGGCCAATTAAGAGTGAGCGAGAAAAAGAAACCCTCAAGGGGGAGGGACGTCGGAGTAAGGAGAGCAGGGTTAAGGAAAGGAACTTGACAGGGAAGGGGGCCCCAGCGTTATGGAACTGGTATCTAACACATAGAGGGGGGAGTAGAGGCAGTTTTAGCGCGCCAGGGGAGCAGGGGCCTATCTTTATCCCAAAGGAAAGAAAAAGAAAGAGAAAGGGCCGACACCAGCCAGGTCTCTGAAAAGGCTGGGTCACTACCTTCCCAGAAATCTCAAGAAGGGAACTAGTGTAAAGATCTCATCAACAACAGAAGGAACACAAGACTTACTGAAGGGCGGGATGATCTACCATGAAAGCCAAAAATTTGCGACTTTGTGCCTGCTGTCGGAAAGGCGAAAGAAAGAAAGGATGAAAAAAAAAAGACAAAGAAAAAAGAAAGGTCCCAATCAAGCGCAAATAACTCCCGGGAAAAGTGAGTACGGACTGGGACAGACTGAATAAGGACACTTCCGCTAATTCATACACACATAAAAAAAAAAGCAAAAGACAAAACACAGGCCGACAGGTATCGTAAGTGGAGGGGGGAAGGCAGGGAGTTCTGGTGGGGAGGAGGTATCGAAACTAGTGGTTTAGCAGGGTGAAGAAAAAAACTAAGGAACATATCAGAAGGGGAAAACAGGGGAGCTAGAGAAGGCGAAATCAAGGGAGTCGTGAGTGCGAAGGATGCGTCAGTCTGAAATGAAAAAGAGAGATATCGTTGAGAAAAAAAGAAGATTCGTCATGAACGAAGTCTGCGGGTCAAAGAAAACCGGGAAAGGTGAAGAAAAGAAAGAGGGGGTCCGGAAGGAAAGTTAGGAGGCTAGAGGGAAGATCCTCGAATCGGAGTTTGGGATCCCTTGGGGGTCAGGGGTGTTATCAGGTGAGGAGGGAGTGGAAACAGGAAGGGTACATACTATTGGAGGAAGCTGAGGCTCTCGCTCTTGTTGCAACGTACAGAGGGGAAAGACAAGAAGTATGAAACGGACGACAATCAGACCCTACACTAGGGGAGTTTTCAGAAAGAGGCCAAGTCTAGCTGGGAAATGGAATGGATCTCACTACGGTAAAGAAGGGCAATCAAGGCAGTCGTGAATCCGCAGTCAAGTATAATAGTTGGAGGGGAAAACTTCGCCAGCGGGACAGAGGAAGAATCGGAGGCTGCAACCGTAATATCACCGGGATCTGGTCTATCGGTAATATGTATGACAAATCGACAGGAATAGATTACAGACAGGAAACGTTAGTATCTTATTTGCTATTCAGAACGCATCTTGGGGGTTGAAGAGAAGAAGGGCCCGATCCATCGCCGAGAGGAACGCCGAATGGAGGGAAAGGATCACATGTTATTGAAGAGGTCAACGGTACTACAAAAAAAGCGTTACACAATCTTGGTATAAAGCGGGTCTTCGGAGTCGGGGGAGAAAGGAGGGGGGCAGGTCTCCCGTACGAGTTGGAACAGAAAAAAGAAGAACAAATGAAGTATAGAATTAAAACTTCAACGGAAGCGAAATTTTCTTAGGGGGGTGTGAAAAGGTGAGGAGTCTGATCGGGCTGTGGTTTAGAAGGATAAGGGGGGACTCCCGATTAGCTTGAGCCAAGTCAAGGGTGGGGATTAGCTTTCGGGGGGCCCGGGGGGGGCGAGGAAGAAAAGGCACGAAACTAGAGAGACTAAGGATATGCCAAACTGAGATTTCTGAGAAAAAATCATCAGAAACATCTGAAGTGGAAAACGGATAATACTAAGTCTTCAAAATTATTAAGGAAACCAAGAGAACAACAACAACGGGGAGGAGGAAAAGGGCAGTTGGTGTCAAGAAAGAAGAAGCTCCGGAGAGGTAAGGAGAGTTGGGGAAAAGTCTTTCTACTTCAAGGAGTGAAAAGTGAGGTATAAAAGGAAAGAGCAAGGGGAGTAGGATAGGAAAAGTTTAAGGGGGGGGGGGGATAAAACGCCAGAGAGATAAAGGTACTCCTAAATATTTATTGCCGCCTGCAGAAAGAATTAGCTGTATCAAACCTAACCACGTTCAAGAGGCTCGTAAATGGTCCCCAAAAAGTCACGAGGGGAGAAAGGAGAACTGGGGTGAAGCTGTCATTCTCAACTCACTTAGGGGGGTCAAAGGATCGCCATTCAGAAGATAAGGGGAGAGAGGTCAAGGAAGACCTCATCAATCGAAGACGCAAGGGTAAAAGAAGGTAAATCAGGGGGGAATCGAGGTGTAGAAAGTCCAAAAAGGTGCTGACAGTAATTATTGGGGAATGAAATTCACGGCTTTCATTAAAAGACTGTGGGAGGAACATAAAAAAAAAAAAAAAAAGGGCTTAGGAGCAAATCATGAGTCTACTCCCGGAGGAAGACGAGCCCAAGAGAGAGGGCTCTCGAAAGCTGCACTCTGAAGCAGAACACTTGAATGTAGAAAAAAATCTGTGGAAAGGGGGAGAATAGGGAAAACTCCACCATTATTACCACCATAAGAAAAAAGGGAGTGAAGACACTTCCAGAGGGCTTCAGGAAAGGGAGGCGTTGGACGTAGAGAAAAACTGACTAATTATTGCGTTCGGCAAAAAGTGACAGTCCCCGGGAGTTTAGGGGTCGCCGCAGTAGCCGACTATATCTTTTTCCCCTCAAACAAGAATGCGAAGACTAAATGCATTATCGTCCCTTGTCTTCGTTAAGTAAAATTAACGTGATTACGCCGAGAAGCCATGATTCAAGTTGTACGGTAAGGGGCTAGGACTCTAGAGTCCCCCCGCGAAAATCTAGAACGACAAACGATTAAAAATGCCGGGATCCAGGGGATTCGGGGAAAAGACAAGGAAACAAGTCAAGAAGACGAAACTGCAGTGGTGACAATTGGCATAAAAGATAGGGCTCATATGTGTGAAGACTTTTTCGCCGGACAGGGGAAGGACCAAATTATGCTCCACTAGAATCACCCTCCGGAGAAAGGGGCGGCGGCATCATTTCGCTTGAGACGGGGGGAAATGAAAGGAGAAACACTTCTAAAGAAGAAGGGAAATTCCAAACATCTCCTTAAAAAAAAAACGAAGGAGCGGTCGGCCCGGCACCCGATTCAGTAGAATATAGAGAGAAAAAACTTCGAAGGCTTGGAAAAGTCAGTACCCCGCCCGGCTCGAGGAAAGCGAGTGGGGCGACTAACCATGATTGAGGGGGGAATGGGTTTCTGTTCATTTGTTCGTATGTCGAGGTAAAAGGGGGAAAAGACGCGGAAGTAAGATGTCGCAGATAGGAAGCCCTGAATAACAGTCTGTGGGATCAGAGGGGAGACAAGGTTGGGCTGCGGCCTGGCAACAAGCCAGATCTCCTGGAAGAGTTAAATTGGACTTATAAATAACCTTATATTAGAACGCTGGCGCATTCGAAAGGAACTTCTGACTTTGAGGGAAAGAGAGGGGTGGGGGCTGTCGGTCGGAGGGCTCTGTCGCGAGCATCAAACGGGGCCCAAATCAAGAGGAGAGGAGGGGGACCTAAATAATAAGTTTTCCGCGATACGATAAACCGAGTGTTAATGGAAATAGGCGCCGAGCCGGAAAAAAAAAAGTGCAAGGAGGGGGGAAGGAAGTTAGGAAACCGCTAGCACACTAAGGAAACACCCATGGGGGGGGCCCTAGGGATCAAAGGGGGACCAAGAACGTTGGTTGAAAAAAAACCGGGGGAGGGAATTTTGTTTGGGGGCGGCGGGTATAAAAAAAAAAAAAAGGGGGGGAGGGAAAAAAGGATCGAAAGACATCACAAGTGGAATGGGAGGGTTCAGAAAGGGAAGTTGGGATTACCAAAGAAATTGCCACACCGAAGCCAAAAAAACAACACTTTTCCTAGCCATTAGAAAAAAGGTCGAAGGGCAAAGAGACGAAAGCCGGGTTCAGAGAAGACTTGCGGGGGAAAAAGGAAATGTCTCAGGTAGAGAAATCTTAGGCGGACCCTAGTATCTTTATGAAGGGCGCAGGGGAAAAGCGTTGATTGACCGTGAGCGAGCGCAGGGGCTAAAATCTGAGCTCACGAAGCGGGGGGGGAGTCGAAAAAATGAATAGCCGAGAAAGTCCACAAGCCAGAATTGCCTAAATTGGGGACGGAAAGAATCTGAGACCAGCTCAGAAGGTCCGGGTGAAAACAGAATCAAAAAAACCATCCGTGACCATAATCAACACGCTCTTACATTCAGGGCGGAGCCAGAGGAAGCCATCTTGATTATCGGTGAGCTAAGGACAGGAAATGAACGAAATAAAACGAAGAATGGCCAAACTGAGGGAAAACCAACTGGAGATGCCGGATAAGGGCCAGAGGTGAAACAAAAGGGACAAAAGAGGAGCATATGAACGCCAGCTAGGGAATCATCTAACTTGCCTACACGGGGAAGGGGCAGGATTGGAGATCAAGGGCGGTAGGGGGGGGGGTTATTGAATAAACTATGGTCCTGGAGCCGAGAATGAAAGGAAATAATCTAAAAGAATCAGCCGACGAGTCATCCGGCGAAGGGGGATAGGAGAATAAGGGCTGCTTAACCACGATATTAATAAATCTGCAGGGGGAAAATGGGCGTTTCATTAACGGATTAACAGCGGGTGGGGGAAAGGCATCCTCACAAGGTTCCAGCCAGGAATTGGTTTCCGAGAACGATTTGTCGGAGGAAGGTAAAAAAACCTCTCGAAAAAGAAGACGACCTGAAAAAATTTGAGCCCTTTAGGGTTTCATACCCGTTTGATAATGGGGTGTTTCCGCGGGACTACAAAGGGCACTGGGAAAACGCTACAGTCGGGGTCGGAAGGGGACCATCTTTGGGGCAATAGGGATGGAAAAGAAAAAATCAACCTCTTTATATGTCAATCAAGGAAGGATGGCGGCATCGAAAAGTGGGGGATCGCACCGAACACTGTTGTAAAAAAAGAGTCAATAATGAAGTTCTTCCGTCGGCAAGCAATAGGTGCATAGTGGCGGTGAAAACCCTGGAACAACGGGTTGAACAATCGTAACTTCAGCCGGAAGAAAGATAAACCGCTGAGGAAAGGATGCATCGAGCCGAGAGCCTGATTAAACTGAAAAAAGGCAAAAAAAAAAAGAGGTTGTGGGGGAAGAGAGACAAGGGTCCCATCAGAGCGGTCATGGTCGACGGGCAGACAAAGCATTTTGAAAGGAATTGCAGTCACCAGGGGTACACCACAAAAAGTAGACACATCTTGGAAAAAAACTGGAATGTCTTAAGAGGAGTTTGCCGCCGGGAAATAATCACAATTAAGAAAAGGTTCATGGCGAGAAAATAAAAAATTTCTTCTCTAGACAGCGTCACTGAAAATCTCGGAGCAATAGGGCTGCGGTTGTGTGGCGACTTGACGGCCGGATCAGGTACGGGCTGTTTCGGGAGCTAAGGGGGGGCCCGAACGCTTAAGAAAAAAAACAAGGGAGGGAAAAGGGTGGGGGGATTCGGCAACAGAGGAGAGAAGTTTATAGGGGAACGAGACTCATGACAAATTAGATGCATTGCGCGAAACGGGATCAACAGGAAAAAAGTAAGCAGCCAAAAGATATCTAAACAGAATCGCGCGGTGAATTCCCCAAAAAGCATCAAGAGAAAACAACGGAAGGATTAAATATATATATGGCTTTGGGATGCGACTTCAGGGAGATCGGGGATTCGGAGCGGAACAGGGAAGCGTGAGGAACCGGTCTAGTTCGATGCAGCATAGCATGTGTCATGCGTGGACGAACAGTATCAAACGCCGACTCGAGGTGCCGAGGAAAAGGGGGGAAGGAATAAAATGGATTGGCTACCGGATAAGCGGAGAAGTAGGAAAGAAGTAAAGACTTTAGGATCAAACACAACCTCATCCGCCTGGGATAAAAAAAAAGGGGGGAAGGATGGAGGCTCTACGCTCACTTGGGTGTGATCGGGGGAATTTCGCGGGGGAAAACTCCGAGAGGAGACCCTAAGAACTCATCACTATACTATTAACAAAATACAAGGTATCTATGTGGGTCGGCCTTAAAGGGGGACTAAGAGGAAAAGGTGGAGGCCCGTTCAGAACTGTCGATTTATTCCACGGGGGGAAATGGGTAATCTTAAAACAAGTCGGTCTTTCTCGTAAACACTCACAGGAGAAAAAAATGGAAAAGGGGATACTGTCGAAGTGGACAGAAGAGGAGAAAGAGGGGGTAAGCCAGTGGAGAGAAACGAAAGTAGGACACCGGGGTAGGGCCTTAGGGGAGATCAG
>Ga0179591_1280520_pt1 | contig 12076 bp, 11 predicted proteins | sample CZOMad2_1_08_16f_FD_182891 | JGI IMG/M metagenome (GOLD analysis project Ga0179591, IMG submission 182891) | Vadose zone soil fungal communities from Angelo Coast Range Reserve, California, USA - CZOMad2_1_08_16fungal (PacBio error correction) | ecosystem: Environmental > Terrestrial > Soil >...
AATTTCTATGGTGCAGGGAAAAGCTTTCGGAGGAGGAAGGTCAGGGGGGGGCCAGGCGCCGCCTTCGAGAGGATCTAAAGGGCCGTCCAGCGCCGGGGGGAGAATGAGTGGTCGCCGCTCTTGAACGTTAAGCCACGAGGAAAGAGGAGAAGTTTACGAAAAGGGAGTCGTGGGATCAGCATGGGGGGGGGATAAGGTATGGGTCTGCTGGGGCCTTCCAGGAAGGGGGAACATTTCGGGTATCCCTACCACGGGAAGGGTGAAGGAGTAACACGGTCCACATCAACTAACTCCGGGGGAAGTGAAGGACTCTCGGAAGTCGCCGAGTAGCAAAGGCTGGTCTTCGGGGAAGAAGAGGTCGATCTAAAGAAAAACTTCTGAAAGTCCTCTAGGTATAAAACTCGCCAGACAGGAGTGCGAGTGCCGGCAGTTGTACTTCTGAGGTGCTGATGTCATGAAGTCGAGTCATCTGCTACAGGAGACTGCCGGCTTCCTCCTCGGGTCATGAAGAGGGGGGGAACGTCGATGGGGGGAGAGATGAAGCTGGAAAGGGCAGGGGCCCGCGCGGGTGAAGTGGTCTGGGAGAACCAGAAGAGTCGAGAGTATCTCCAACAGATCTTGGGGGGGGGGCCTTGCAAGGGTCGCCGTGCCGGGAAAAAAAACCAGTCCCGCTCCTTGCCGTTTAAAAACACTGATGTTATGAGAAGATCCGCATGTTGAGGAGATTCATGAAGGGGGAAGAAGAATAAAGCCGGGGAACAGTTTCCGGGAAGAAAGGGCTTTCGTCCGTCGAACGTTCGAATCCTCCAGAGGAACAGCGTGCTTACCAGGGGTGAAGGAGAGTAAAAGGAAGGACAAGTCGGGGGAGCCGGATCGAGGGGAAGAGATGGGTGATTGGGGAGGGGGAAAATGAAGCTGCTCCTTCCTTAGAGGTGATTTGGATAGGGGGGGGGGGAACGTCCGGTTCGGCGTATAGTAAGCCTAAAAGTGCCGGTCGTAAAAATAGTACTCAAGCCAAAAAGGTCGGGCAACGTCGTCCTGTTACCGGCCCAAAAAAATCCTGCATTGGCCAAGGGAGGGATCGGGGCCTTCGTTTGCAAAAAGCGACTGCAACTCTGAAGCTTTCAGGGTAAGGAACACATCACCTTCACGCCAATCGTGAAGAAGCACTCTTCTTCACGATCGAAAAAAAAGGATGAGAGGAGGGGAGGTGAAGACTGCACGCGTCCAAAGACGACGGTGGTTGGAAGGACGGTGTCTCAACGTAAAAAAGAACAAAGAGCCGTTGAGAGACGCTCAGGAAAAAGAGACTTACAAGGAGGAAAGTTTGAAAAACAAAGGGGGGGGGGGTCTCGGAACCCGCGCCGTCTAGCTTTGTCAGAAAAACACGATCTGGCCAGGGGGAAGGAACCTCTCGGGCCTGGTTCGCGCGCGGGCCAGCCCCAATGGGGACCGCTAATTCCCGCGCAAGAAGATCGCGTCAGAAAGACCTCGGAACCGGAGTGGTGAACCTTCCAGCGAGGGTCGTCTTCTAGGCGGGTGAAAAGGGGGTGAATTCACGGCCCTAACCAGGTCTGGAAAAGGGTTCGGGAGACCCATGGCTTGTTCAGCGTGAGCAAGAACTGGTGGAAAAAGGGTGAAAGAATAACGGAACGGTCGTGTCTCGCGATGGGGTAGGTGAGGAAAGGAGTCTGCTAGTCTTGAGCGGAGACGAGAGAAGAGTAGTTAAGGGGGTTGGGGCAACCTTGCGAAGTCCTGTCAAAGGGAGGTAGACAAGGGGAAGGGATGATCGTTCCCCAGGCAGGGGCTGGAGTGTTCGACCCGGTGTATCTCGGAAAGTGCCCCGTGAGGTGAACAGAAGCTTGCAGAACAACAGGGGGAAAAGGGGAATCACTCTTTTCGAAACGTTCGCTAACTCTTGTGTGAGGAGGGACCGAAAAATGGGAATGACCCAAGTAACGACTGCGCGTCGAGTTGTTGAATCTTATCTCGAAACCGGGTGTTCTCCATGAGGTCCCTGATGCGAGAGAGCCCGAGGGGCGGGAAGGTTAGAAAAGTGAGCAAGGGGGGCTTCCGTCGCTCTACGAAAGATCTCCAGAAGTGACGGAAGCCACAAGATCAGGTTGTCCGCAGGGGCGCAGCCCGAGGATAAAAAACGAAACTTTCCACCAGAAGAAAAAATGAAATTGAAAGGACTAAAAAAAAACGGATAGATGGAATATATGGGGCGGGGGTTTGGGTCCCTAGGGAAATTTCGTGGATTGTATCCTCGTCTGAGCTATAACACCTTCTCGGGACGGGGACACGGAGAGAGAGAAACGAGCGACAGTCCTCAGAGGGGCGGTCACTCCCGCGGACTGCCGGACGACCGAACCGCGTTGCTCCCGCAACACCTCCGGTAGAATTAACACCAGGGAGAGGAAAGATAAGGAGAACAGCCCAGAAACGCCGTCATCCCCGCACAGGACTTTTTTCACCTTCGTTGGACAGGCCAGCCGCAACGGAAGACGGGGGGAGGAGATTCAAAAACGCTTCTCAACGGGGTGACAAGATGCCCTGTCGAAGGGCAAAGTCCCTACCAGCTCCACGGGAAAAACCTTCCAACGCAAGGCACGATAGAAATCCAAGGGGATGGATACCGATCGGAGGGCGACAAATTCTCGAAAGGTAACTATAAAAGGTCTTCTTCGTTAGGTCGTCAGGAGGCAAAAGCAACTCCACAGTGCTCACAACAAAGAGGGGAAAGAGAGGCAGGGAAGGACATCGAAGGGTACACCCGGAGACTCCAGCTGACAAAGGACCCTGGTCGAGGGGCGTCCGCTGGGTCTTACACGCCCCTTTTGGAGGTCCAGAAAAAGTTATTTTCAGTTTCAGTGACTCAACGCACAAGAGAAAGCGAAAAAAGAAGTGCAAAGGCAAAAACCGCCTGCTGAAAGTGGTACAAAAAAAGCCTGTTCTTGGCTATCTGAAGGACGCCAGGGGGAAAGGTATCGTCCCAGGATTTGCTGGAACCGCAGGCGTCGGCGCACCCCCGAAGAGAAATGAAAAAAAAACAAAGGGAAAGTAAAGCGCAGCGGGTTGGGGAGTACCCCGCGAAAAGGAGTTCTCCGAGAAAGCGCGAGGACTGAATACGACGGGTCGCCCTATGGGAACTGCGACTGACCAAAGACCGGCCGGGAAAAAGGGCAAGAACGTCGTAAAGGCAGACAGCGCGCGTCCCCGCAAGGACTCGCTCACCCGCCCAAGTCGTCATGCGATGTCCACCGGGGGAAAGAGGACGCCGAGGCATACTGCGGGGGAGTTAAAACGCAAGTGTGGGGGGGGGGGGGGTTTGGGGGGGGGGGGGGGGGGGGGGGTGGTGGGGTTTTGGGGGGGGTTGGGGGGGGGGGGGTGGGGGGGGTGGGGGGGGGTGGGGGGTGTTGGGGGGTGGTGGGTTTTTCTTACACTACGGAGGGTGGAGGATTTTACCAACCCGCCAGGGGTAAAGAGAAGTTACAGGAGTTCGAGGGAACAATATCCATGCAAGACGGTTCCGTCCGATGCGTTCAGATCCTCTATTTCGTACTAAACGGAACTGGGAACGCTCTTGAGCACTCCAAAGGCAGTAACATCCGCTAAGTAAGGGAAGGGAAATGTGGGGGGAGAACACATCTCTATTCCGTCCCGTAGTCACGCCACCATCTTTTCCGAATTCAGAACATACCTCGGCGAATGCGTCTTCTTAGACCAGGAAGAGATGAAGGAAACGGCGAAAGAACCCAAAGGGACGAAGTCCCCTGATCGAGGGAAGACCCTAGACGCCTGATGTCCTCGGAGACAGCGCAGTGGTGGGAAATTATCTCCTTCGGCAGCGTCCCCTTCCCCTGCTAAATACCGCCGTAAAAGGAAAAAAAAAGAAGTTTCAAAGAGAGGGGAGAAAGGACTCTACAGGACTTTGGAACTGGTGCCTTAAAAGCAAAACCTCTTTTTCCCACCTCGCGCACGTTCCGACATAACCTCGTCTCAGGGAAAAATCGGGGAGGGCCAGAGGGGATCCTCCTAGAGACATTCTCAGATCTAGCCTGCACCTCCCTCGAAAGCAGATACTTACCTGCGGGAAAATGGGGAGAAGATCCACGCGGTCGAGAGGGGGATACCTCAAAGGAGAAGGGGATAGAGTCGAAAAGAAGGACCAGCTTTGAGGAGAGCGCGACGGAGTTTCGGGAAACCGCTTTTCCTCACCTCTCGAAGGAGACGACTCCTTTATGTGGCTTACGCAGTGTGAAACTTACCGAAGTCACCAGAGAATGGGAAGTGAAAAGACCACGACCGGAAAAAGACTCCAAGACTGGAAAAAACGCTCGTGCTCGTCAAAAATCTATTGGCTCCGGGGGAGAATTCTATAATTCGGGGAGGGGGAGAGCTTCCGGAAAAGAAGAGACGGTAGAACGATGCTGCAGCGGCGCCTACGACCGCTACCTGACCGGGGGGGGGGGGGCCCCCCCGCAGCGCTAAGGTAGGGGCTCCTCTACGACCGTGGAAAAAAAGGGGCTCTCAGAGACAAAAAAGGAGGGGAGAGAGATTCATGTTGGGAGGGGGTGGCGGCGGGGAAGAGTAGCCGCGCGGGCCAGTTCGGCCCTCAGGAGGCCGCCGTCCGGCGCCGCCTGCATACCGGGGTTCGACAAAAGTTGGGGGGAGCAAGGAGGGGTAGTCCGTAAGGGAGGGCTAAAGCCAAAAGGAGAACTTTAAGACGAGTTGACGAGCAAGAGCCTTTCTGAAGTTTCCCCACAAACACAAACACCAAGAGAGATTCTTAAAGGGGGAAGGGGGGGGGCTGACTTTGAAGAACAGTGAGGAGGGAGTAGTCTTGTTTCCGGAAGTCCACTGTAAAGGAGATGCTGTACTCCCTTGGTATGTGAAGGAACGCGAGGTGAAGGGAAGTCACAGAGGACAAGGAGACCCTAAGCCCCCGTTCCCTGGAAGGCAGGAAGCAACTACCGCTTTGAGCGCTCAGGGGTCCTTTGGACAGAAAGAGATGGGTGCATGATGTGATAGAGACCTTCTACTTGAGTGAGACTGAGAGAGCGGTCAATTTCAATGGATGAGCGAGAGAGAGAGGTTCAGTAAAAACACCGTGTCCGGTTTGGCCCAGCTTTCTCTTTGGGGTCACCCATCTCGTTAGACCACGTGGGAATCGGGCGAAAAAAAGAAGACGTTCAAAGCAGAGCCAGAAGTCTACGGCCGGTTTTAGCAAAAAAAGAAGCAACTCCTTTCACCGAATTCGGGGGAGGAGGGGAACGAAGGGTGAAGTCAGGGTGCCATGGGACGCCTCCTGAAGGGAGATTGTCCTGTCAGTATGCCCGGTCAAATGAGGAGAAAGAATAAGCCGTTCTCCAGCAGGTCGTGGGCAGTCTATTAAGGGGGGAGGCTTTTCTTTCAAAGGACGGGCACATATATATGGGGTGAAAAATTTTTCCAAGAAAACGGCTCCTTAAAAGCCTCGGATGGGGGAGTAAGGGACTGCGGGGGAGACGAGCCAATCGTACGGATCTTGGAGGACCAGACAGCTCTGGCAGACCACCAGGGGGCAGGGAGACGTTTCAGGGTTGTACGCAGCGAAAAAAAAAGAGGGAATGCCTAAAACGGCGAAACGGCCGGTGTCACTCGTACTGCCCGCCTGTACGTATTCATTAACGGTTCCGACCACCGATCAACGCCCCGCCGAGCCAGAATCGAGGCCAGATAGTAGGTGGCCCAGAGGAAAAAAGGCGGCGGTGCGCGAGACCGCGGGTACTCTCACGGTTCCTCGACGGGAAGAACCGGGGGGAAAACCGAAGACCAGAGAAGGTTGCCGGGAGGACCAGAGAAAGTCAACTCCAGAGTGATGAACGGCCCATTCAAGGCTCGTGGATCGAAAACTCCCGAGTAAAAATCGGGAGAGGAAAAACACAGAAGGGAGCATTTGAAAACATAACTCCTAGAGCACCGCGGAAACGGGTTATCCTAGAAGGGCGCCAAAAAGCCGGTTGACGAGAAAAGGAAAAGCTCCGAGTCCAGGAAGCGCCGGAAAAGGGTCCAAAAGGGCAGAGGGGCGGGGAGAGGTTTTTGGGGTGGTGCTAGGAACACTTCCCGACCCTAAAGGACGCTTTAACCTCTAAAAAAAAAGGGGATTTCGGGAGGGAAGAAAGGGAGTGGAGTCCTCCGGGGGGGGGAAACGGGAAGGGTGAAGGAGAAAAAATCGTGTCCGGGGAGTGTAGTTGAGCTCAAATGTCTTTCTTAGTGGGCTGAGCTTTTTCGGAAGGAAGATGGGAAAATGGTGAAGAACGCGAGCGGACGAGCCGGATCAGCAAATCAAACAGTTTATTGTGATCTTGACCACCTGAGCATTGTTCGACATTACGTTATCGAGGAAATGACTGGAGAAGGCTTGCAAGGGCGTGACTCCGCGAAGAAGAGTGATTTGACGCAAATCTTTGCTCGACCACAGGAAACGAACTCCGGGGAGGGAAATGGGAAGACACGACCTTTGAAAGGCTGAAAGTCAGAACTGCTGTGGCATGGAACTGAGGATCCGGTCACTTCCAGGAGCCCAGCAGGTGTGGTAATGAGCCCCGCCACTCGTTCTTCTGGCACTCATCCGGAAAGGCGGTTCCCGGAAGTAACTGGGGGTAGATAGTACGAAGAGAGGAAGCCTACATGCCTGACCTTCTCTCATGGGTTCTAGCTAAGAAGGGGAGACACTTTAAAGGATCATAGCCCCTCTAAAAAACAAGGAGGGATGGCAGGAGATCATGGGGCGGGACCTGGTTCCCGATGGGTTCGTTATTCTTCGACAAGCGGCTGCGCAAGAGAGGAGACGGAGGAGAAGCAAGGTCGGGAAGGAAGTTGAAAGCACTGCGTCACGCCCCCTTCTCCGGCTAAGGACGAAAGAACGAGGACCTTTTCTCCAGATCCGGGGAGGGAAGGGAGTCACAAAGAAAAAGATCAGCTCATCAGACGCGCCAAAAAAAGAAACGGCCGCAAAAGGTGTTCATTACCCTGCGGGAAGCAAGGTCTTCCGCCCTCTTAAAAGGGGGAAGAGTGAAGAAAGCCACAGCTGAGAGGAATAGGAAGAGGGGCAAGCCCACGGGGCCACTGGCTATCACGCTCAATCGAACACCTTCCGGGGAAGGTGGTCACTATCGACAAACATCAGAGGGGGCCCAAGAAGACCAGAGTGAACAGGGACGCGATCTTCTCAGGGACGTCAAGAACAGTCAGCCAAGCAGGTGACAACTACACCAGCGCCTGCAAAGCATTCTCCTGCACTACGAAGGTTCCTCCCGTGAAAGGGAAAGAATAAAAGAGGAATGCAGGAAAGGTACGAGGGGAACAGGGGGGGAGGGCCGGAAAGCACCCGGCCCCGACACTCGACGACGACCACGCGGGGGGGGAGAACTGGTTGGCACCAACCGCCGTCTATTTTCAGGTAGGAAAGAAGGGGAAGGGGCGTGTGGAAGAAGGTTACTGGGAGAGTTGCTTTCAAAAAGAGGAAACGGCCTGAGAAACGACGCCGGGGGCGATGAGCGGCCTAGAAAAAAAAAAAGGCCCGGCTGACCTCGCATGGGGAGAGGACCCTCTCGACGACGCGGATTCAAGACACGCGAGAGTAAGGGGAAATCGGCCCTCGTGGAGAGAGATGAATGAAGTCTCGGAAAAAAAAGGGAGTCTCTCCGTTTTCAAAGAACCGCAAACCCTTCTTACAGCGGCTACCCATCTCTCAAAAGCATCTGCTTTCTCGGGCTAACACCCGCACTAAGGTAAGAGATGCCAAAGATAAAAAAAAGGGGTCCCGATGGCTAAAAAGGAGTTTAGGGGGTGGTGGACCGAACATTACCGACACTTACACGCCGTCTTTCATTCTAGTGAAAAATCCCCACGGAGACGTGGCCCGGTCGAAAGTTGAGCGACGTGGGGGAGGAGAGGAGCTGAGTAAAAAAAGACCTACTTCTCACAAGACCTTGGTGGGACTGCCGTCCTAGGTCCGATCATATCCTCGGCGGCGACTGCAGGCAAGATGACTTAGCGGACAGGACAACCCGAAAAAAAAGGATGAGCAGTAAATAGTCATGTTGGAAAAACGTTTAAACATCACCCGCATCTCTCCAGGGACTTGCCCTTCAAATGGTGCGGTGAAGAAAAAAAGAAGGGAATCCGGGGGAGGAAGGGCGCTTCGAAGGTCCTACTACGATCCCTGAAGAGACCGGAACCTTGGAGAGGAACGGAACCTCGCGAAAGCGGCACTTCCCATGTCAAGCTCACCCTACGCAAAAAAGGAGAGAGGCAGAAAGTGGTGGACCCTGAAAGGGAATGCGGCAGGAAAATCAACCGGCCCGTAAGGAACGAAAAATTTATCCTGCTCGTAAAATCTACTTTTCACGAGAAGAATCGCGTGAGAAGGTCCGAGAGAAAGGGGACGTGGACTCGGGGTGCATTACAAGGAAGTCCACCACGGATAGAGGAACGTACTCCATCCCCGTCGCGCTGTTCCCTTACCGCGGCGCAAGCCGCTGCGACAGTCTTAACAGGACCTACTACTTCAAAATCAAGGCTTCAAAGAGATAAACCTTGAAGAGGGAGGATGCCGGCGGTCTAAAAGGGGGGAAGACGTTGCGCCGCTCCTTCTGGTCCTGAAATGTTCTCGTACTCTCACGGCGCGGCGCGTTCCTCACCGTCCTAAGAGGAATAAGACTCCGTTATAGAAGAACTGAGGGATAACGTCAAAAAAGACTGGACGAAAAAGACCGCAAAACGACAGGGAAAAACCCATCTGCCGCCGCTCGCTGTACCCGACTACCCGGAGGGCGCTTCAACGCGCTCTTTGAAATTCCATTTTCGGAAAGGAGAACGTGGAAAGAAACCTCGAAAGGAAAAGGGGCCAGATGATGAATAGAAGCCAGGATGCGCCCCTACCTTAGACCGCACTGGCTCTCCGGAAAAAGAAAGAACTCCTACCGCACATCGGCAGGATCTACTCAAAAAAAAACATGTTCGGGGGGGGAAAGTAAAAGCCGTTGAAAGGTCAGGTTATCGGCGAGAGGCGCGCCTGCATCATCTAGTCTAAGCATGGACTTACAGCGCGTTGGGGGGAAGAATTCAGAGGGAGGAGGGAAAAAAGTTCGCCTGGGGAAGCTTGACGAGCACGCGTGGGTCTTCTTGTCCAAGGACCCACGGCAGGATGGTTGGGGAGAGGGCCGTGTGGTCAAGTCGGGTGAAAAAAGGAGGGGAGACAGAAACTTAGAAGGTACCACGGTCCGCATCCAATAGGGCTCCTTGGAGGGGAGGGGGAACGAGCCTAAAGAAGGCTAGGTACCGAACATCTTGTCCGTAAGGAGATGGGAGGAAAAAGATTGTAAGAACCAGACAGAACAGCGGAAAGACGCAGCGTGAGCGAAAACGCTTTCCCGCCGTTTACGTCTCTCACGATCTGATTGGGAAGTCCGAAGTGGGAGTCGCCCGGCGGAAAACGTTCCGGTCCATGGAGACGTCTATTTCTGGAAGGAAGAGGGAAGCGAGGTTCTGTTCACGATGCGCGGGATGGGGCAAAGGGCCCAAAAAATCCTTGGCGCGGACTGGAAGGGTCGGGCACCAACGGCGGGCTGACTGAAAACGGATCCGGCGGGAGGACGCGGGCCGGTAAAGTGCCACGAAGGAAGTAGGAAGGCCACCAGTGATGCAAAGGATCCGCAGTGGAGTCGTGTTATTCAGGTGAAATGTCCGGGGGATCCGAAGGGGGAAGGTAATGGGCCAGGGGGAAAGTGCCCGGGGAGATCGTAAACGGTGAAAAGTCGCAGCGGGGAGGCATGCGATTACGATTCATGTTTTGAAACCTCCTTACAGGGAAGGATCTGGAGACCACGGTTGGGCCATGACCCAGTCTGCTCCTAGGAGGAGTTACTTCCTTGAAAGAAGCCGGGGTTGTCCGTGCCCTCTTGAAACGATTATCGGTCTCGGACAATGGAGGGAAGGGAGATTGGGTGGTAAACGCAAGAAGGCAGCCACTCTGGGCATAATATTCCTTCTGGCAGGGTGGTCCACACTGAAAAAAAGGGGCCGGAAAGTGCCCAGGGTAACGATTCAAGGACCACCTACATCACAGGGGACCCCCAGGACCTTTTACTAGCACTGTCGAATCTCTGAAAACGCCGTTACTAATCTGCGTGTCTTTGGGAAAAATTCTTGAGGAGCTGGTCCTAGAAACGGTTGGGAAGTGCTAAATAATCCGGTTCGCAGAAACTACCGCGCCGGCCTTCCAAAGAGAAGGACGACCAACCAATTTAAAGACTTACTGCCCAGTCCCTCGCTTTGGCGCACGCAGGGGGGGCTATTATCCACACCAAAAAATGAAAGGTCAGAGAAGGGGGGGGGCTTCTGCCTCCGAATCCGATAGCACCGATCGAAAAACGGCAGCCTCTAGCATTAGTAAACCGGAGAAACGGCGGGGAAGCTGAGAGTACCTACAAAAACTACCGGCTAAAAAAAATCAAACAGGGGAACGCACAGGCGGTGGTGGCCAAAACTCATCGCGTTTTCAAAAAGCTGAGAAGATGTGGTTCAGTGGCTGGGTGGCTTCACGGAAAAAGAAAAGGAAAAAGGGGGGACATCGAGCGTCGGCAAGGAGGCTCCAAGTCTTCGTGTTCAAGGGGAGTCTCCTAACTTTTAACAGTTGTTAATGTAAAAGGCAGCTCTGGGGGGAGAGTCAATGGAGTGCTTCTTCTTAAGGGGGGCGGCGTACGAATAACGACTATTATTTACGGGGGGTTAAACCCTGAAAGTGGTTACTAACTCAGGCGAGGGGACAGAAAGGTGATGTTTTTAAGAAACCTGCGGGGGAAAGGGGTTCGACAATGCCGGGGAGCGGAAGGACTTGCCCCCGCTGCCCAAAATTTCAAAAAGAACTAAAGGGGGACTCCGACAAAAAAACGCCGGAAGCCCTCTTCTGCCAGACCCTCCTTTAGCAGAGGAGGCAGGACGTCTGCTGGGCTTGGGCATGAATCTTAAATAAAATGTGTCCCGGGTTCTCCGGCTGGCGCCCGGAGAAGGAGCACTCGGGAGTAAGCGGAGCCGAGGGCGTGGGGAAAGGACCTCCTTCTACGCGATCGCCCTTAGGGGCCGGCATGTCACTAAAATCGCTTCTGGGGTGTTCAGGTAGAGGACGAAAGGACAAAAGGGAAGAAGTCCCCCCAAAATCAAAGCTCAGAAAAAAACGGAGGAGGGAGGTAAAATCATGGTGCGGGACCTGAGGTCCCGATGGGTTAATGTCGTGTGAGGGAGTCTCCTACGGCATGTGAAAAGGTCGTGGGACCTTAACGTGGAAGGACGAGAAAAAACCCCACAGGTCCAACGCCGGCTCGTCTGGGAAACACGCTTGGCTGAAACCGGGCCCACACCTTAAAGAACTTTTGCGAAATAAGGAACAGAAGAGGAACAAAAAAAACTTGAAGGCCAAAGGCGGGGGCGTACCCGTCGTGGCGAAGATGCCGTGCTGGCACCGGCTTGAGTAGGGTGTCGAGCAAAAAATACAAGATTACCGGAGCGGGATCTTAATTCCTTGGGCATAACTGGCCAGAAAAAACTAGGTCGAAAGACACACGCATGCTATCTGCCACATCAGGAGGTTCTCCGCCTTTCATGAGTGGGGGAAAGGAAGTTGACAAAAGTCAAGAGGATAGCGTCTTAGATGACGGACATAGAAAAGCATAATGAAAAGTGGAAAAAAAGGACCAACACCAGAGACGGAGGGGAGTTGGCAAAATCGAAAAAACCTTTCGGCTCCGCTGCCTCTAATACCTGAAAAGCCGTCCGACGGGGGGGGGAAAAACCGTTTAACGAGGTAACATTTTATGGTAAGGGCCGTACACGCACCCGACGGACACCTCGACGACGAAGAAGGCAGCCTTGTGGGCAAAGGTTCAGGGAAGAGAGGGCCGGTCGGAGAGGAGGACGCCGTTGAGTAGGCCCAGGAGGTCAAGTGGACCGCCTTGCTCGAGAAACCTAGACTACGCGTGTTTAGGAGAAGAAGAAAAAGGCGATCGGGGTGTGATCAATCGAACCGCTC
>Ga0179591_1313182_pt1 | contig 12074 bp, 13 predicted proteins | sample CZOMad2_1_08_16f_FD_182891 | JGI IMG/M metagenome (GOLD analysis project Ga0179591, IMG submission 182891) | Vadose zone soil fungal communities from Angelo Coast Range Reserve, California, USA - CZOMad2_1_08_16fungal (PacBio error correction) | ecosystem: Environmental > Terrestrial > Soil >...
AGGGGGCCCGAGACGAATCTTGAGAGGGGGGATTCAACGGGCTAAAAGAACACAAAGTAGCACTAAAAGAGAGTCCGCAAGGAGGAAGAGGACCTCTCACTCTCGGAGGCGGGATCTTGAGTCTTCCTAACGGAAAGAGGAGCGCTCTACCTTTAAAGAAACATAGGAATGCATCGCGGGGAACGAGAAATGGAACACCCCTACCACGTTCTCGAGCAGGAAGTCTTTCAGAGGAAGACGCGCACGATTATAGAAGAAAAAGATTCAAGGGACGAGGGGCGTCGAAATCAACCCCGGAGGGAGGAACTCTATATAGGGGAGCGGGCTCAATTCTGCGGAGCGAACCAAAAAAACGATCTCGAAGACGCTTCGAGAAATTCGCCGATTGGGAATTGACCTTGCAGAATCTTCTCGGGGGCCTGCTCAAATGGCTCGGAAAGGAACCTCTAAACAAGAAGAGGGGCCTTCCGAGTAGAGGAATGGGGGGGGGTCGAAACCAGAACGTTCTCGTCGGAGCTATGGACACTCCGAACAGGAAGACGGAGTTTCGGGGTCTCAGAGGGGGGGGGGGAGGGACGCCGACGTGGGAAAAAGTCGCACCGAAATCAGAAAATCAAAAGCTAATCTCTGGGAGGCGACTAAGTTAGTTATCGGAGAGACGACGAGGAGAATCCTCAAAGCACTAGATCCCTGACGTTTGCGTACGGAGGATAACCGAAGGCTGGGAAGATCACACCCCACCGGCGTTCAAATCTGCGGATTCAGGTTTGGAGGGGGTCTGGAAACGTTCCTCGCGCAGGGATTTAACGGAGACGGCTCTACTTGAAAGGATCTCAATAAGACTAAATGAGGATAAAGATGGGTCTGCACCCAGAAAAAGAGAGTCATACTAGTATTCCCACGGGGAAGAAATCGTTTTTCAGTCTATTAAAACTGCAGTCGGAGCGGAGACCGCCGATCCGATCAAAGGAGAAACAACAGGTGGAGTGCGGGGTCCAGAGGAGGCGGCAAAACCACGTGAAGAGAGTTTACCTAAAACTCACCGTAAAAAAAGGGAAAGAGCAGGCCCTTTTAGCACGCATAAGGGGAGAATTACGCACACATTGATAGGCATCGAGCGGGGGGCCGAGAAAGGAACCCATTAATGGATCCAAGGTCGAGAAGGAGCGTATCTACTACCACCGAGAGAGAGAGGTGGGAACCCTTTAAATAAAAAAATCATTCACTCGTACCGGAGGGTGAAGGTGTACTGTGATAAAAGGGGTCGAGGGGGGAGGAAAGGATCGTGCGCGAAAAAGAAGTAAGTCCCTTTAGCCTCGGAAAAAGGCAGCGTGTCTGCCATCGTCGGAGAGAGGCAGAAGAGTCTCAAAAGGGGACAGATCCGTCGTTGTAGTAGGATACGCCCAGACTCAGGGGGAGGGGGAAAGGACTTTAGGAGAAAAAGACCTTCATCTTTGAAAGGATCGAACTCTCTCCGAGAGAAAGAGGAGCGGTAACGCAAAACGACCCCGCATGAAAGCGAGTGCCAGCAGGGGGAAAAGTGCACCTAGTCGCGAAAAGGGGGGAAAAGAGTTGTCAATTTAGAGCTGGTGCAAGAATCTTTTTAAATGGGGGTGCGCATTACGAAGCGGAAAGGGGGATCTGAAGGTGGAGCGGTTAATTTCGAGAGAAAAGGAGGGGGGAGGGGTACCCATCCTTAGCAAAGAGACTCCCCACTGCCAACCGGGAAAGGGACGATCGCTTTTAAAGCCCTCTAAAAAGGCCAAGAGGCTCGAAGAAGAAAGTTATACCTGACGTAATCTAACGGCGAGAGGGGGCTCACTCTCTGGGGGACAAAAACGGCGAGATCCTACTAAGAAGGGCCCTCCCACCTGGGTGAAAGGGGGTCATTTACTGGAAGAAAGGGTGGGGTGCGAGAAGAAGCTTCTCGTAAGGGAAGCACGGGGAAAAAATATAGAAGGGGGTGAGGAAAGGAGAATAGAAAAAAACAGACAATTTCTGTTTCACCCAGAAGAGAACGCAGATTCGGGACTTTTTAGGGCATCAATTCCCGAATCTACGAGTATATACTGGCCTCTTGAAGAAAAGAGGGAAAAAAGAAAACGGAGAAAAAAAGTTCTGATCGGAAAAGTACGGCTCTGCTAGAAAGGGAGGAAAAGCGGGGGAGGAAGTGCCTTAAGGGAAAAAAAAAAAACCGCGCCTCCCTTCACACCAAAAAGCGGCAATCATACCCGCGAAGAAAAAAAGCGTTGCCGCGAAAAGAGGGAAAAGGAATTGGAAAGGGGAGCTCCTAGAGTGGAGTTGATCCCATCGAAAAAAAAAAAGAAAGGGCAATGTACATCCTCGCAACATCCTAAAAAAAAAAAAGGGGCCGCCTGACTGTCGTTTCGAGGGGAGGGGACGAAGGACTCGCCTAAAGGGTTCTAATCCCTTTGGGGGGAAGAAAGAACTTACTTCTACTCCGACCTGAAAAAACGGTGACGAAAAACGTCGCCCCCAGTGTTTCAAAGGGAAGGGGAAGGTATCTTCGTTGCCGACAAAGAAGAAGGTTGCAGAGGGAACCAGTAGCGTTCGAAGAAAAACACTGTTGACCGTCACCTTTCGAAAACTCGCGCTTGCGCGCCAGAAAGAGAGGGAACACTGGGTTGCGCGTTGGGGGGGCCGAAGAAGGGGGAGAAAAGCGGAAGTGGTAACTCTCACTTCGAAAAAGAAGTGTCTCGAAAATTGGAGGGGGGAGGAGGGGAAAAACGCTGTTGTCGATTTGGGAGACCAAGCGCGTCACCTGAAAGGGGAGGGGGGTACGCCTCTGTTGGTGAGCGAAAAACAAAAAAAAGGATTAGGAGGGATCCGTACTACGGAGAAAAAAAAACGCGCTTCCGGAAAGAAAGCAGAACTACCAGGGAGGGGGGGGGGGGGTCTGCCAAGACCTCCAAGCCATCGGAGGGGGAGGAAAAGAAAACGTTCTCGTACACCGACAGAAAAGGGGGTGTCTGCGCGAACGGAGAAACTCCTTGTTCATGGAGATGGACTGAGAAGGTAGAGGGGAAAACAAACCGATTCGCGAGCAGAAAGAAAGGGGAGGCGAAAGCGCTTTGTTCGGCAGGGAAGGAGCCGCGTTCTTCGTCGTAAGAGGGCGTCAACAGGGGGAGGAAAAGGAGGGGAAGGCGTAGTCGACCGAGAAAGAAAAAGGGAGAGACAGTTCTCCGCGTCAAAAAAAAGAACTCGAACGCCAGTCCGGCGCGGACACGGCCGAGAAGATTACGAGGGAAGGAAAGGGGAGCGGGGGTCGATTGTGCTCACGGAGGTAGGAAAACAGAAAGGAAGCGTGCGCGGACAAAGTCTGTCGTAGGGGAGATCCGGGGGGAGCAGGTGTGCGGGCGCGCAGGAGACGGCTTAAGGTGGCCCTGGCGATAACAAAAGCCTAGCTAGCAGAGCAGTGAAAGGAAAGGTGGGGCTATCACATCCGAGGGAGTTTTCGTCAAGAGGAAGAGCGACGTCCTCTACTCTCGAGGCGAGGTGAAGGACCCCGTCCTAGAAACAAAAAAGGGGAACGGAGAATTGGGATTTCGAAGGGAATGATCTCGACCCTCGTCGGGAAAGAAGAAAAAAGGGAAAGGCGTCAAGAGCTTACGATCATCGCGACGGGAAGGGAGCTAACTCATCGGGGGGGCAGTCCCCAAACCGATAGACGGTTGTCGAAGGGAGAAAGTTTGTGATCTTCGGGGGAAAGGAGAAAAAGGGGCAGCGGCCCATATCCTTCAAAACACCTTTTAGACTGGTCTTTCAGTAGATCCGAAAAAGGAGCTTGCCGAAAAAAGGGGCGTCGCAACTCTGAAGAGGAAAGTGTCATGGGGAAGGGGGAGCTGCTTTTGCGAATGGAAGTAAAAAAAAAAAACCAAGGCATAGCTAAGGAAAAAAAGGGAAGTCGAACCCTCGGTCGGAGGACAGAGAAAGGAGGCTTATCACAGGTCGCGTGAATCGAAAGGGGGGTCCCGAAAATTATCCCTTGAAAGGAAAACTCTTCAAATCGCGGGATGCCGTGCAAAAATGCTCGATGGGGAGGAAGGGGGGGGGCTTTCCGAGATTGGGGGAGGGGGAAAGCGCAGCATCTCGCGGACGGAGAAAACGTGCAGTCTTCTTGTCGTGTCAAAAGGACAGAAGAGAAAGAGGCGTCTCGAAAGAACAACAGATTCGGGGATTGGAAGGGGGGAAAGGGGGACGAGCTGCCGACACTGCTGATACGCTGCAGCCGCTTCAATCTCCGAATACAAAAGTCCCGTCGCAAAAAGAAAGCACATACACCAAAGGGGGGACAAACCGGGCGGATGAAGTTGTCGTCAAAATCCTCACCGACAAAAGGGTTCTGAGCGGAGGGACCGGTCCACCCGACAGTTGTCGTCTGGGGCGTCCGAAAAAAAAACACCCTTGGATAAAGAATGGAGCGAGATAGGGGGGGGGAAGGGAATGTTTTCGGAAGGGAGAGGCGAAAGGAATGCGACAAAACGGCGGGTTTCTAAAAAAATGCTCTACGTAGAATCACCGCGGAGTCAAAGGGAAGGAACGTGCCGTGGTTGCGAGAAAGAGAGGAAAAAACGAAGACCTTGGCGGGAAGAAAACTCGTATCTTCTTGCGCTCGAGGAGGAGGGGGACGGAGGGCCTCCGGAAATCTACTGCCAGAAAGCACTTCCCGTTTTACTACCGAGGGGCAATAGGGGAGGTTTCTCCACATAGGTGAAAGAGTCGCTAACTCGTCGTGCGGATCCCGGGGAGAGGCAGCCTGGAGAAGGGGAAGGGGACCCTGGAGCAAGAAGAGCAGAGGGACCCGAACCTTTGACGCGGAAAAAAATTCTCGCCGTCGCGATCCGAAAGGGAACGGGAAGGCGACTTCGTTTCGGAAGAAAAAAAAAAAAGAAGAAAACCCCTTGATAGACTTTTGAGGAGAGCTCTAGAAAAAAAAAAACGCTCAGCCGCAAGAGGGAGGGGTTCTGGGGGAGGAAGAAATCGGGGAAGGGGGGTCTGCTTTTTCTTCGATCAAAAAAAAAAATCTGGCACGGCAGGCCCTTTGTTCGGAGGAAGAAAAGAGCTCACTACTAGCCCGTAAGGGGGGGAAATAAAAGCTCGCTACCTCTACTAGAAACGTTTGAAAAGTTTTTCCGCAACGCGGGGAAGAGGACACCCGCCTAGAGCGCGGAAAAGGGACCGGCTTTCCATGAAGGACAAGAGATAACGAACTTGAAAGAGGAATCTCGAGAACGATGAGCAGATCTCCGAGGTTCCGCGAGCCGAGAACGAGGTTACCAATTTTCGCGGAGAAGGAGGGTCGGAGCAAGAGACAATGTGACTTCGCGGGAGGAAAGAGGGCTCTAGGAGAAGGAGGTTCCTGAGGACAGGGAAGAATCTTGGAAGAGTAGGGGGAAGGTGTCAAAAGGGCACTCGCTGCATGCTTGAGAGGAGGGCAGAGTGCAAAGGTTCTTCAAATAAAGATCCGCCGAAAGGGACGCGCGCTTGAAAGGGGAAGGGGGGGGAATATCGGTCCGTGATCGAAAGGGCGGAGACGTTAGGATGGTCTCCAAGGAAAAACGACCATCATAAAGGGGAAAGGGGGTAACTCGCCCAAAAAAGCAACACAACAACGTAATTATTAGGAGGGGGATGGGTCTCTGTATCCCTACTTCTACCAAAAGGGGGGACTGAAGGCTGCCCTCCCAGAAAAAAAATATTGCGATCACTGAAGAAAGAGCGCTCTGCAAAGCTTTCTGACGCGAAGGGGAGCGGACCGGTCCGCGCTCTCTACTTGACAAGGGAGATGAATGCAGCATCGCGGGATGTTCAAAAACGAGCCACGCGTGCGCGTAGAGGGGACAGTCGTTCACAAGAACTTGAAGCCCTCCGAAAAAATCCCAATGGGAAGGGACGAAGTCCGGTAGCGTGCTGGGTCAGGAAGAAGGATGAGTCTCGGGGAGGAGGTCTGAAGGGAGAGGAGGAACTCGGATCGCGCTAGAAGGGGAAGACGACGTCTATACGGGAAACGGAATGTAAGCCGGAAAAGAGAAGGTATCTAGCGGGGACGGAGGAAAAACCCAAAGTAAAAAAAGAAAGCCCAAAGGAAAAGAGAAGAACAAAAACCGAGAAAGGGGGGGGAGGAAAGAAGACAAAAAGGAGAAAAAAGAAAGGAACAACCACCCAAGAAAAAGAGAAAAAAAAAAACATTGATCGGGAGGGTAGGAAAAAAAAAAATCGCCGATGCCGAGATGACAGGGGGCGTTAACCACCAAAAGCTACGATCGAGAAGGAAACGAAACAGGAGCCGTTCACCAAGGAAGGGGATAGGGATCTAACGAAAGAAGAAAAGGATGCTCCCGCCCTCCTCTTCGCGAGATCGATCGTTGAGGGAAAAGAGGAGGGGAGATCGCTCGATCAATCAGCAAGAAGGGGCTGGTGCATCTCGCGACGTTTTAAGGAAGAACGCACGATCAACCCCCGAAGGGAGTCGGGGGAAATAAGGGATGTCTAGAGGGAAAGGGGACCGAGTACCTCGCTCAGAGGGAGAAAAAAACAACCCCACCCCCCCCCCCGCGGCGACCTGCTGCCGACGCGCCATGGACGCCACGACGATTTGAGAGGTGCGAAAAGCTAAGACAAAACGGCATACCAGCATCCCGCCGGGAAAAGAGGAGAAGGAAGCGGGGTTCAGTCTATGAAAAGAAGGAAAGGGGGCTACTTCCACAGAGCGAGAACGGAAGAGCAGAGCGATCGGAACTTCTCCACGGGAGAGGGGAGCATTGTGCGACGATCTCAACAAAGCAAGAACGATCTCTTTGAAAGAAGGAGTCTGCTCACCAGGAAAGGAGGAACAAGCAAAGGGGGAAGGGGGTTATCACGAGAGAAGGGGGGTAGCAGGGGAGAATCAACACGGCCATTAGAGGATAAAAAGAGTAACAATGACTGTATCCCAGGGAAGCCGTAAAAGGAAAATGATCTCCGAGTCGGGACCTTTAAAAAGACTAAAAAAGTACCGTTATCAGAATGAGGAACTGGTACCGCTTGAGAAAGGTCGAGGTTGTACTGCCCTTGAAAAGAAGGGGGGAGCGCTCGGTCGGAAACGATGTGCTACGGGCGGGAAGGAGGGGACGAATCATTCGAGAAGAGAGAGGAAAACGCGAAGGAGTTTGTATTCCGTAAAAGGGGGGGGGCTCTCGGACTCGCGAAGTGCCCTAGGGGGAAGAAAGAAAAAACTTTGCCGATCGCGGGAAAAAAGCGCGGACATTTTGGAGGGAGAAGCACCACGACCCCGTCGCCCAAGAAGGAACCGAAGCGCTGGAACGAGGAAAAGAAAGAAGAGCACCGCTTCCGGGAAAGACCAGGGCCTGGTGCAAAGGGTTGAACTTCTTCCCCGAGACGGTTGCTCAATCGTGGACTGAGAAAAGAAAAGTTTCTAAAAAGAAGTATCTCCTTCAAGTCCATCCTTCGCAAAAAGAAAGCCCCACTGCACCGAGAAGCGTTTTCAGAAAAAAGTACGACTGCACTTAGGCGCAAGAGATCGCAAACCTGACCGGAAAAAAGAAGGGCGCACGCTCTGGGGCCAAAGCCGCGCTAGAAATGCTCTCCGAGCAAGAGAAAAGGGTGCCCTGGTATCTCGAGAGGGTCGGACTTTTTGGTGTAGGACGTCGAGCTGGAGGAAAGAGTTTGGCCTGGGGAGGAAAGGACTCGCCTGGTCGAGAAAGATGACTCGACAGGACAATTGAATGGGGCAAAGAGCGGTACTACGGTCAAGGAAGGGAGAAAGGTCGGTCATCACCTCGAGAAAAAAAAAAAGACGTTTAGAGTACGATTACGCCACCGAGATAGAGAAGAGGGAAGAACCTGCTTGATCTGCCCACCTTAAAGGAACGATTTGAGGGGGGTGACTCGCCAGGCACCAGGGGAAAAAGGAAAGACACCCATCTCCGCGCCCGCCCGGAAGAAGGGAAGGGACCTCGGAGAAACTCCCGACGCCGAAAGGGAGGGAATAACTAGCCCTATTTTCAACAAGGGGTCAAGGGAATGGGAGCGGGGAAACATCTACCACCGAGCACCACAAAGAAGCAAAACTCTCCATATCGTCGCGGGGGAAAGGCAGGTTCGAGTCGTCGAACTTATATGGGGGGAAAGATCCCCTGGGGGAAGAGCGACCGCAAGATTCCAACAATACTTGAGGAAAGGCGCTTCTCCCCCATTTTTCACGAGAACTAGAGTTCATCTTCGGGAGGGAACTCGCTTTGAAAGGGAGACCGCAAGTAGCGGTAAAGGCATCGGGGGAAAGAAAAGGCAACCGCTTCTTCGCGCCAGGAGTCACAATAAAAGGTTGGGAACTTTCTGGAAGAAAAGACACCACTAAGAGAAAAGAGAAATGACGTCTTTTTACGAGCACTGTCGTGAAAGGAAAAAAAAATTGAGGGTCGGAGGAGTCGTTGGCATCCCCAAGAAAAAAAGGTTCGTGCCAGGAACGCGTCACCTTTCTTGAAATTTGGTGAGATCTCTCAACAACACCAGGAGAAAACCACGATACTTACTAGAAGGAGAAAAGGCGCTCCTGCACGAACAACATCGCAAAAAAGAAAACTCCCTCAAATCTCAATCGCAAAAAGAACGACGTGCTCGTACCCTAAAAGGGATCATGGTCGTTTTTTGGCCCAACAAAAAAAAAGGAATATCGCTTTCTGGGCGCAGAGGAGAAAAAAAGGGTCGCGCTGGGTCAACCCGATGAAAAAAAGGGCCTCGACCGTCGAAAAGAGCAACGGGAGAAAAGGTCTCGGAGTCCTAGTTCTGAGGGAGGGGAAAAAGGAGACGTCTCCTTCTTCAACTTTTTAAAGGAGGAGAAGGAGTCACGGTAAGGAGGTCTTTATCAAACAAGGAAAAAGCGTGCTTCTCGAGGTCTAGTCCTGAATCGAAACGCCATTCCGGCGCAGTTTTTCCAGGAGGGACGAGGAAAACGTCGGTGCTCTTTTGTGTCGGAAGCAGCAATACGACGACAACGTTTGCAGAAAAAACAACGTCGGTCGGAGCGGGCCGGCAGGTGGAAGAAGCGTCACAGGAAAAAAGGTCTGAACGAGAGGGAGGGTACGAGGACGGCCTTCCGGGAGGAAAAACCCTGCGGAAGAGCTAGCTACAGTAAAGGAAAGGGCTATCAGCCCGGCTCACGGTAAAAGGATGAATCGAGGTAAGAGCCAGCTCGGAAGAAAGACTCGTCGGTCTGAAGGAAGGGAATTTACGCCCCGTAAGAATGCCTCTGCACCGTTAAGAAGGGGGGAAAAAGGACAGGATTCTCGTAGAAAACGAAAGTCTTGTCCTCTGAAAAAAGGAAAAAGACAGGGGCACTGAGGGCAAAAACCACCGTCGACCAAGGGTCAAGTCAAGAAGAATCAAAAGAGTCCTCGTACAGAGGGAAGAGAGGAGTCTATCTCGTCATAAAAAGGGGCAAAGACCAAGAGGAGCACCTCTTCGGGGAAAAAGGTCCGGTCATGAGATCCGCGGCGGAGGGGCAGGAAGTCTTGACGGAGGGGCGTCGAAAACGCTGCACGCGGGGAAAAAAAGAATTTTTTATGAAAGAAGAGGGGCGAAGGATGGGAACTGAACCAACTCCGGAAGAAGGATCAGGAGGAAAAGAAAAGAACACTCGGTCTTCGAGGAGGGGGAAAGGTAGAGAACCGTCGAGGGGAAAAGAACGATTGGTGCAACCAGGATTCCCTGGAGGACTAAGGAAATATCTCTTCTGCCGATAGGCTGCTCGGGGCGACTTTTCTTGGGAGGATCCATTCAGGCGCAGGGACATCTCGGAGAAAGGAAAACGGAGGGGTAAGTTCCCGATTCAGAGAAGAGAAAAGGAAGGTAGCAAGTCTCGACGAAAGGGAAAGGGTACCGTACTACACCCTCGATCGGGTGAGAGGACACCTCCGTAGACTGCTTCGCCGCAGACCAAGCTGCAAGAAAGAGAAGAAAAAAAAGGAAAAACGAGTCGCCTATCGCGCACCGAGAAAGGAAGACCAGCGGGAAAAAACCTGTTCAGAAAGAGGAAAAAGGACGAGAAAGAGTCCCGGTACGCAGAGGAGTCCGAGTGGACGGGCAGAAAAAAACGCGTGAGGATAAAGGAGGCCTTTGGAAGGAAGGAGAAAAAAGGCAGCCTTTGGATCCCCGGGGGGTGGGATCGATGCCATGTGGTGCTTACGGGGAACAGGCCGCGATAGCGTGGCGAAAAGGACGTTAAAGAGGGCGCTGGAGCGACGTTGGGACGCTTCGTAGCCTCTAGAATCGATCGAGGGGAAGGGCCCTAAGAAGAGCAGTTCCGATAGAGAAAAAAAATCGTCTCTCGGGGGGACGTCGCCGCCGGCAGGAAAAGACTTCACAAAAGAAAGACGTGTACTACCTCTGGCGGAGAAAAAAAAAGAGGAGCGGGCGCACATCGTGGGAAAGAAGAAAATCGCAAACGCGTAAGGAAAGATCCCGCGGGGAAACTCAGGGACGAAAGGGACCCTTCACTCAGGGAAGAACTGGCGAGCTGTCGGGAAAGCTCTACGAACTCGCGCTTCTCGGGAAGGGCCTTTTCCGGGGGATCTTTCGCGACGAAAGTGAAGGGAGGATAGAAGCAAAAAGGGGTCTCGGGGATTTCCAGAGATTCTAGCGCTAGACGTTGCACCAATCGATCCGTCGGAAAGAAAAGAGAGGGTATTGGGATAATATAGGGAGAGAACGTCGTCTGGGGAGAAATACCCTCGACGGCAACTTCTTGAAAGAGGGGTGTGTCTAGTAGCAAAAACGGTCTCCACGAGCACTGGTTTTGGTTAGGCCCCAGGGATACTCGATCAGGGGGAAAGAAAGGTGGAGCTTTCTCAACGGAAAGGGGAAATGGGGGAGCATAGCCCCTCCGAGGGAAGGCCGCTACCGCTTCCATGAAAAGAGCGAACGTCTCTAACCGTCTCGAGAAGAGGCTCCGAGATTGAAGAGAAAAAACCGTCATACCTCCTCTCTCGGGGGAAGGGGTGTTCTACGGCAAAAAAATCGCGACAAGGAGGAGAGGGATCATTTGAAAAAGTGGTTCGTGACCGACAGGGTAACTCGGGGCGGAAAAAGTTACCAAGAGAAGGAAATCCAGGGCGCAGGGAGGACATCGCATCGTTCAAGAGCCGACGGGAAAAAGTCATAAAGAGACGAAGAAAATCGATCCGAGCTCATGATGGGGCGCCGAGATTCAAGGAATAGACGAGGGCGAAAAGGCTTTTATCGGGTCAGTGCATCCCTGGGGGAATCAGCAGGTAGGGAATTTTCGGGAAACTATCGACAACTCCTCAAGGAGGGGGGATTAGGGATGAGGTTTGGCTCGGGGGGGAGAAAGACCTCGTGATGGGGAGGGGGGTCTTGCAACTTGCAGGAAGGGAAACATGGAAGCTGCGATATTGTCGGGGGACGCTATCTACGAGGCAGGAAATCGCCTTTCGGCGGGGGGGGGAGTCTGCCTAACTGAAGAGACAATACTTGAAAGAAAAGCATGCATGCGGGAGGGGGGAGGTTCCCCGGCAAAAGGCCGACCAGCCAAGGCTAGTCTCCCTTCAAAAAAGGAAGATACTCCAAAAAGAAGAAAAAAAAAAATAAAAAAGATAACCCCACCCAGGGGAAACACTATATACCAGGAAAAGAAACAGGTCATATGTTCTGAGATCCCGTAGTAATGCTGCTTGTAAAAATTCTCAGGAAAGGCTCTTAAAAAAGTCTCGCGCTCGAAAGGAATAACTCGTCGAGAAAAGCGCTTTCACTGAAGGACAGGCAGGAGAAATCTCGTCTTTTAAAGAGGTCGGACGTTCTGACGCGAAAATCCCTGAGCAGAGTAGGAGAAGAGAATGTGTGAGGAAGGCTCTTCGTAAAGACATCCTAGGACAAGGACAAGAAGGGCACTAAGTTGGCGGTGATCAGAGGGGGGAGCGAAGAACTCAAAAAGGAAATCTTCTCCGCCCGAACAAGCATCTTGCGGGAGAGCGGGGGAGTGCCCAGTCGCTCGGGGAAAAAAAAAGAAGCATCGTCTCGCAAAACGGGTGACTTCTCTT
>Ga0179591_1261138_pt1 | contig 12073 bp, 6 predicted proteins | sample CZOMad2_1_08_16f_FD_182891 | JGI IMG/M metagenome (GOLD analysis project Ga0179591, IMG submission 182891) | Vadose zone soil fungal communities from Angelo Coast Range Reserve, California, USA - CZOMad2_1_08_16fungal (PacBio error correction) | ecosystem: Environmental > Terrestrial > Soil >...
TCGGTAGAAGGTCGCTCCAGATGATCTAACGAAACCCTAACGTTATTGGGGGGGGGGAAGGAAAAGGGTCTCTAGCCTTAAGAGGCTCTTATGAGGATAAAGAGGTCATTATCCGTTGCAAGTACTAGATAAAGCAGGCGGGCAGAACAAACTCGGGGAGTTCCCGCCCTCTCTGCCGATTGGGAGAGAAGGCCTAAGTTCATCTGAGGTCAGCCCCATCTGCCAGGGCCGTTGCAGTTAGGTTATCCTGTCCGGCGAAGAAAGATTTAGAGAGTAGTCGAGGTCTTGGGCATTCACGATTTTCTGCGAGATTTTAGAAAGGGAACGACTTTTTGGGGGGGGGGGCGTCCGCACGGAAGTAAGCCAATGCGGGGTGGCATTAGGAGTGGGGGTGTTTGGGTTAAATGCACCGGCGCGTGCAAGGGGGAGGAAGAGCAAAGACCTGTTTAAATTACAAGGTATAAAATCAAGGTGATTGTCAGTAACTCCGACAGGGAGAGAGGGAAACGCGCATCGCGATGGGGGGAATTTAGCTTTTGATCGTGAAGCCTCTTGAGGTTTTCGTCGGGCACACGAAGGCTGGAGGCGTCCTATTGACACCACGCTACTCTGCGCAACAGAAGGAGGCGAGGAGTTCGCGCTTGCGAAGATCGTAGGGGGGTTGGTGCTAAGAATTCGAGTAATTAAATAGTCACGAGAGCAAAGAGGCAGAACGCGTAAGCCAGTTAGGGCCGCGACCCAGGGAGCAAAGAGAAAAAACAGGGAGAAAGTTCATCATGAACGCAAACACTATTTCAAGTACCGCGGAAAGTGGATCGGCGACGGCGCCAACAGTGCAATCTTGAAAGGCTCCATCTTCTTTGATGGGGGGGGGTGATAAGTAAACACTGACGCTAAAAGACCCAGAGAAGAGTTCGTCGCTAGATGGGGGGGTTGCGGAATCGGGACTAAGGTTTTCTCAAGCCTCAAGAAATAAAATTCAGATCTTAGCTACTAGAAAAGTACTTCTATAGTACTAGGGCGTCGATGAGAAGCGCAGAGGGGTCCCCAGCACACGAAGCAATGACTCATCTACCGAAATAACGACAAGCGCGTGCAGCTGATAAATAACAAGATTGGGGAGGAGGAAAAGACCGACCCGTCAGACCGCAAGACACAGGAAACCGGAACAGTATAAATCTAACAGAATAGGAATTCCTTACAGGAAAAGAAAGGGGGTTTTGGCAACTCCCCGACCATTAAAACGTCGTTGGGAGACCGCTATATATCGTTAGCGAAAACGAAAGGACCAATCCTGTCATCCAGGGAACTAGAAATTCGAGGCAATATTAAGCTAAGTCCTCGGGAAGAAAAACATATGAGTGTATCTACTGAAAATGTCTAAAAGACACCCCTCTCGGGGACGAGAGAATCTCTCCCATCTTTCAAGCAGCTCTAGGAGAACTAAAAGTACTGAAAGGGAGTCACCTCTGCTCCCGTCCGGTATAAAAGTGGACTGCATCCTTCAGTAGCACTTTATGAGGTCAGCACGCGAACCTGACGATAGAGGGCTTCAGAGATTCCTAGGTTACCTTTATGCGCGAGAGGAGAAAGAGGCTTTACCTAATTTCTCCGGGAGGTTAGCTCAAACTAGAGGTTTATATTGCGAAAGATTCTTGGTAAACCGGCGCTGAACTGGAAAAAGAGAAGGGATTCTGCCTTCATTACTTAAAATAGTATCCTCTTTTTCCCGGGGGGAGTACGGGGAGGGGGCAACCATTAACAGGAGGGGGGAGGAGAGGGGAAAAGAATTCTGGTAAAAAACTTGGGGACTCTATGACCTCCTTTAGGAAATCAGATAACCAGTTTAGTGGCTCTTACAACGCTTAGAAAAAGAGAGGCAAACGCCTCTTTTGGGTAGGGTGCACAACGAAGTGAGGAAAAGGCGCTTTCTCGAAAGAACACGAAGCTCAGGAACACGTTTTGAAGAAGAAAAAAATCTCAGGCCAGCGCATAAGAGATTAGGGGAGGGGGGGGGGACCTTTGCCGCGGAGACAATCTAATTCCATGGTCGGGAACGAGTTCACCGATCTAAAACAAAACCTCACTTCTGGTCTGAAGCAAGGAAGAATTCTCGAGAAAAAAAGGCTGTTCGACCGTCCAGGGACGAGAAACCAAGTTTACTCATGGAAGACGACTCCTATCACTAAAAGTGTTAAAACTTTGTGAAGAAGCTCAACTATAGAGCTTCACCGTTTAAGAGCTCTAGAAGATGTTGACTCTCCACGAAATATCGGGGGGACGTCGTTCACCTATGCGGGGGAAGGTTAAACTCTAAATGGATAGTTGTTCGCACTGCCGGAGGGAAGAATTAGACAGCCCGTCACCTTGCCGACCCATTCTCAGTCACCCTGCCAAAAAGGAAAAGCCAGGCTGGATAGGAGCTTTTAGTCTTAGGCGACGCCTCTATAAGTGGAACAAGGTAGATCAAAGGGACGAGCCGATTGTCAGTTCAAAGAAACCCAGCTTCATGCTTGGAGAAGAAACGGGGAGAGGAACTGGAAGGGCCTTATCCGGACGAGGAAACACAGGGAGAAGTAAGAAAGATGGTGAAGCCATGGTTTGATAGTCACGACCGCTGAACGCTTCGAAAAGGAAGAGGAAATGAGCTTTGCAAAAACTAATTCACTGAAATCACTACAGTCGTTTCCATTTGATGTGCACGAATACTGGAATAATACGACGAGAGACAGGAAAAACCTAGCTCTTGAAAAAAAGTCTCTCACAACCAACGGGAAAAGGGGGGAGATGAATGTCGGAAATAAAAGTGGTCTGATTCGTTGCAGATTCCAGAGGGGAAATCATCAGCGAGGACAATTAGGGCTTTCGGGTTACCATTGAAAGGACTTGGCACGTCGGCAAGAAAAAAAGAACGCCGAGGAGGAAGTCTCTAACCCAAGCTTGAGAATTCAACAAAGAGGTTGGAAAGTTGAGGCTTAAGAAAAGGAAAGGGGGGGACAGGATCCCGTTCTATATCAGAGAGGAATGGTCATGACAGCTCGGGACCTGAAAAGCGTCATCCCCGAAGCTAGTTGATAATTTAGCAGACGTCGATCCTTAAGGACTCAAGAATCTTGACATCCAGCGACATGGGGAGGGAAAGGTCTCTGTTGCTGGGAGAATAAGGTTCTCTTCACCAGTTATTGACATAAATAGTCACCTCCTTCGGTGACGAAACAAAGAATATCTTAGTACTTTTTTCCGCCCTAAGATAAATGGTGAAAAATCCGCAAAAATTCTGTCCTAGAGTCCAATGAGATCTGGAAAAGACAGAGAAGGAGAGCGATCTTGAGATATCAACCTGTTCCTGGAATTTTGATCTTCGGCAGGGGCATCAAGAACAAGGGGGGGGGAGGGTTCAAGCTTGAAGTCGCATCCTCGAATCTCTCTAGCTAGAAACCTTCCGGCCGAATTTCATAGAAATAAGGTTTAGTCTGGCGCAAAGAGCAAATATTGCAGGCGAGATTGTGAACCGAAGAAGGAAAATCCCTTCCCTCCGGTACTCTGGCCGGCGGGAGGGAGAAAAAGGTGTCAAACGGCCGGCGGGCGAGGTTTGTGAGGAAGGAGATTTTCTGCCTTCACGTCGTGGCTAGAAGAAAAAAAAGAGGAGCATTGTGGTCAGTGAGTCCGGCCAGAGACCTGTTATCAGAGCGACACAGGATGTTCCAGCCCGGGCTACTAAGTGGAGAAAAGCAGTCTGGAGAAAAGGAAACCGCAGGACAAACGCTCAGGCTAACTCCCAGGTCCTCAACTCGGGCAGGATCCTCTTGACGGACAGGAAGGCCTACGGGAAACGAGTTTGGGCCGAAAGCAAACGGGGGAACAGCAGCCGTCGAAAAAAGTATACTTCGTAGCTGACGGTCACAACTCGGCTACAAAAAAAGGGACAGAATCGCTGGACGCGACGGGCAAAGAGCCCTGTACGCAGCGATCATCTTCTCTCGGAAAATGAGGGATAAAGAGCCCGGCTCTCGACAACTGGAGAAGGAACGTAAGGCCGGGAGCAGATGGGAAGAAGGAGTACGTGAAGAGTCTTGACCTGTAATGGGAGAAGATTATAGAAAATAACCCGGGGTGAATGGAGAAACTGACGTACGCTCCAAGACAGAGTCTTTATACAAAAGCGGCCTCCATACAAAAGGTGCTCGACCTGGCAAAGAAGACTGGGACGGCTAAAGGGAGAGGGTAGATCAGGTCAGCTTATAAAAAGGAGGGGAAGGTTAGGTAGGCGAGGGGTCAAACAAGGATTGGCATCCGAGATAAGGGATGGCAGTGCCTTAAAAGTAAAATATAAGTTTATGTGGAGTCAATATGGCCGCATCAGGGGGGGAGGCGCTGAACGGAGCAGGGAGGTCTTCGTAGATGCCTCACCTGCTCGCGGTCTTGGTGCAATGACAAGTCGTACTCCGCATAGGAGATAGAACCGAAAAATAGTAGAAAAGGGGAGTGCTTCGTCGAGCCCCCTCAATTTAACTACCAACCTAAGAGAGGATCTCCTAGCTAGGTTCGTGGGAAAGTTTAATCCAACAAACTCCACGGAACTTTAGGAAGCAAGATGGTTGCACGTTCGTGGCGCAAAGGTCTGATAGCAAAGATAACACTACGGCCTGAGAAAACTCTGACGAAAATGAGAACGCACAAACTTGCATTCTCCTGGTATCAGAGAGAAGCCCCAGGGAAACCTAGTTAGTCCTTCAATAGGGGCGGGGCTACGGTCGAAGATAATACAAGTCGACGTGAAAAAAAGGTAACTATCCGATAAAGCTTTTAGCCAGCCGTCTGTGCGAACAAGCGGCTGGGAAGGGTTAAGAGGGACGAAGTCCGAAGCAAGGTGGCTTGTCCCCTGAACTATACATATGGAGTACACGAGCAAACCGCTCACATGGAGACAAATTCCAGCTCGCGCGTCGGGAGGAACTGTTCGGATTACTGTAAACATAAGAGGAAGGAAACATTAGCCGTTTCACAGGATGACTTGCAAGGCCTGACCTGCACGCGCATGAAAGGCGAAAAGGACCATCCGCGACGAAGCACGCAGGTTTCTTCATCGGGAGTTCTTGAAGTCCAGAAAAGGAAAGAGGGGGTGCCCGTCAAAGATGAGAAAGAAAAGAATTGAATGAGCATAGCAGCTAGTTAAAGACTAGATTGGGACGTGGCGGACAGGATGGGGACATAACACAAGTTGGGAAGTCATATTTGGCCAGTACTACTTTCTTCTGGCTCTAACCTGAAATCATCGTTCTTACTGAAGATTTTGGTTGTGTCTTAGAGACATAAGGCCAGAATAAGGGGCCTAGGAATGTCACGCATAGAGTTCCGGTCATCATGCTCCTCCACGGGAAAAAGAACTCAAAATAGTTAGTGAAAGTTTTGTGACAACTCTGGGCCGGCTCCCGAGGGGTCTAGAGACACACACAAGAGGATGGGAGATTGGGAAATATATAGAATTGGATTAAGTAGGCGCGCCAGAGGGGATTCCTACTCACTATCAGAGACTGTCGGGGGTGAACCCTGGATCTCTACTTCGACGCAGTGTAGTAGACAAATGCGAAAGTAAAGATTCCGGGAAGGGGGAAGCGCATAGAAAACGACTTTACAGTCCAATCCCTACGCTGGATAGGTCGAGCCCTATCCTTAATACAGTCCACATGGAGTCCCATTGCGTGCAAGACTTTCAGAACCTGAGGCGCATGATAGAAGCGGGGAGGCGCAAAGGTCCTTGGTTCGGGGAGTCGCTCTTGGACGTTCGTCGAAAGTGTGTATTTTGCGGCCTCACGCAGGCAATCGGGTGGGGTCAGGGTAGCGCTTTTGTTTTTTGCACGGCACCGAGAGTAAGTGGAGGAAGGTGCAGTCATCCTTGTGGGCAGGCTGATGCAGCCGTCGCGCAAAAGGGAATGGGGGGACAGTGGAAAAGTTGATCTAATACTCGGATCGGTCCGCGCGACTGAAGGGGGAACGGTTGAGGGGTGACAAAGAGGGGATCGTTTCGTCAAGAAAAAGGAATCTTTCGGAAATAAAAATACATGACCCCCTATCGAATGCAACGAACACGACGCTGAGCGGAAAAATCTTATCAGTCTTTATGCATATCGTTGAATGGTGGGGGGGGGGGATAACGACTTCGTTTGTCTTCTAAAGAACGAGAATGGACAGACTGCGGCCATTCCAGAAATGGTAGATACTGCGGCGACCATTCAACCGAATCATCATGGGCACTTGAGGAATTCCTTCACTCTGGAGAGTGACGAGTAGGATATGTCGAAATAAAAAGGTATCAACCATTTGACAAAATCTGCTTCTCCACGTCTTTGATTGGTGGGGAGGAAAATTTAATAAAGAAAACTTCACTATTTCTTCAGGATCGGAGGCGGCTTGCTGAGTGCCAGGAGGTATCAAAATCCTCAGAAATCGTGTCTCTACGACGTAGAGTAGATAATCTTAAGAGAGACGATCTCTCGCACAAGCCACGCCGATCAAGGACGGCTCAGAAGTCGCCTACGGGTGGGGGGCATATCTCCAAAAGAAGAGAGGGGCGGCTGACTGTTCCGTAAAAAATACCAGCGACAACGAGACGGAATCTAAGCTTCCTCGCTAACTGGCGAATATGCCAGCAGCGCTTTGGGGGGGAAACAGAGGACTAAATGAAAGTTATCACTCCTTCGAGGACACTGAATTGAAGGGCCTTAATCCGAGGTGTAAATGGTAAAGTGCACTGATGGAGCTACAGGAGAGAAGATATCCCGAGGTATCGGATCGTAAGGGCTACAGAAAAACCAAGAGAGGATGTGCTCACTATAAGAAACAAGGAAATTTCCGTCCAGCTATGCGGAGGCAACGAATGGGATTTAAAATCTGCCCCGGCCGGGACTAACTCGTTGAAAAGTTCGCGGGTCGAATATCCGTGATCTTTCGCCCGCAGAGAAAGGGATCATAAAGCAGGTCATCAGACGCTGGTACCATGGAAGCGCTGTAGGCATTTACAACTCTTAGGGGCCGGAAAGGTGTCTCCGATTTTAAGAAAGGAGCTCATCAGCAGGTTCTCAATTGTCAAGGAGCAATTGGTGTAGAAAACCCGGGCCTCTTTCGCCACAGCAAGAGTAAGGACTGAAATAAGAAGTCAGAGGTATACTCAGATTGAGAAGGACGCGGAACGTGTAGAAGAGAAAGAAGGGGTGTTCAGTCTCTTCGCGCTGATAACACTAGGGGGATCTGCCAGGAGGGAGTAAACAAGGAGAAGATATCGGTACCGGGGGGAAATTACCAACCAAAAAAGAATCTTGGTATATGAAGAGTGCACCAAGGAAGAAGCAACTTTCTCAGCACAACGCAAAAAGGAAAGAGGTCTACACAGTTTGCCAGAAACGTGCTGCCACGAAGACAGGATGGCAGGGAGTTTCAGGCAGGGAGATAAATTCCAGAACGGTCCAGTGAGAGTTTTCAGCAAGATCTAAACCTGCAGGGGGAGGAAAGGGAATTCGAAGGATTCTCAGATCAGATATGCTTAGGACCGTCTTAAGCGGAGAGAAACATGGATAAAAAAGGATTAAATGCGGGAATCAAAGGAAGTCCTGACTGTTTGCTCTTTGACGAGGTAGCTCAGAAAGATCAGGAGGCATTATTAGAGCAGCTGTTTGACGGCTCGGGAGAAGATCGGGTGGCAGCGTTCACCTTAAAAACTCGGGCTGTAAGCAAGTGAGGATAAAGCTTTCCAGTCACGACCTCGTGACGTTTTCAAAGAAAGGCCAGGGGAAGGACCCGTCTTCGGAACATAAAAAGCAAGAAATCAGCACCTGGAGGGAGAAGAGTTTCTTCAGTTCGGACGAATAGTGATAATTATCTCTCGGAGCCAGTGCAAGCACGCAGGAGAGTCAAGGGGATTGGAAAAATGCTATAAAAAGAAATTAAAACTCCTGTCCTGCCGATGGAAAAACAAAAGAAGGACCGTAGAAAGGGTAAATGGTTTCGATGCAGACCGAGAAGTAGAACTCGGCCTGACTTGGAGCGATTGAATTGCACATCACGGACAACGAATCTCGTAGGGGTCAAAATCTTGCTGCTGCCCATCTGGAAGCATGGGGCGAAATCAAAGAGTATGTCAGAACAGAAGCTCTCAACAACAACGAGAGGATAGAGATTGTACTTCAAGAAGAAGAAAAGTGTCTAAGTCGGTCAGAAGTTCCAGAAGGAATCATCAGCCGTCCACGAAACGAGATAGGGGAAAGGGGAACGTGAATCTAAGGACTTAAATCTCCGCCAAAGCTCGTCGAGACTTTCAAGTGAGGAAAAGAGAAAACTTAAACCATGTTCTTATAGAGTCTGGCTCCATCGGCCGGATCAAGAGAGAAAGTCGAATATCCTTCTTCAAAGCATGAATCAGAGTGGTGGACTGCAAAAAATCTTCAACGCGAAGTGTAAGAAAAAGCGTCGTCAACCACGATCTTCCACCATTCTCAGGGATGATTGTAGAGGTCGCTTTTATCGTTGGAGAAGACAGTACGGCAACTTTCCGGAAGGAAGAATCGTCAACAAAGGTGCGTTTACTACAAAGCTCTAGAAAAGGACTGTGTGCCGGCACGAAATACGTATAGGGAACGGAAAAGACGCCTTCGATCCGATCCGTCACACGGGAGAGGCGAAGGGAAAAAGTAATATTATGAAGATCGTAGAGACCACGTTCAGGAAAGTCTTAGGCGTTTACTATCACGAGCAAGGTGGATGTCAGCTTCAGACCGGTCAAAAAACAGAAAAAGAGAGGGAAGAGCGAGCGGCTCACTTCCCGGGAATATGAGCCAGACGTGGGCTGGCTCAAACTTAAACTAAACTGGCATCGAGAATTGGGCATAAGACTGCAAACCAACTGTACTGGCGCGATAGGATTGGGATCCCAACGTGTCGATCATTATGGAGGAATTTTGATAGAAAGCAATGTGGACGGTGAAGAATTCAAGAGGGCATAGGAAACAGCGAGGTCATGGAGCTTGTTTTGGTGTTCCCTTGTCGGTAAGACCCTTGATCCGCGACTCAGTGACGAAGTGAGAGCTAGGTGGACAAAGAAGGCTGCTATGCAAGAGCCGACAAAATCGAAGTTATTACTACAAAATCTCTCGGAACACGATAAGCTAGTACCAGGGGGGGCAGCGGATCGGCTAGTGTTGTCCAGCGTCCCGTTTTGAGAAACAAGCAGCGGTAGACTTGAGGGAACTATGAAAAAGTAGGACGTCCGGTCCAACCTCGCTTAGAATCAAATTTTAACCGAAGATAGGGAGGAGGGAAGCCATACTCTCCCTGGAACAATAAAAAGCTTCTCTATTATTCGGGTTTCTCAGGGAGGTACTACGCCTCCCTGCTCGAAAAGTATTCCGGAACGTTATGACATTCCGGATCGAGGTGGGAAAAACTCCGATTCGGGTAGCGGGAACCGGAAAAGTCATTTAATAATCTATGGGCAGACTAGCTCTGTTATTTCAACGGAGTCCCAACTCATAGTGGGGATCGGCGAGCGTCGCTAAATAATTCCCGGACCGGTAGAAAGGGTGATAAGGGAGGAATGTACGGCGTGAGACAAAACCTATCTAGCATCAGACGGCGTTTGACATTGAGTCCAGGAGGGAGATGATTAACTCTCGAAGGGATCAGGAGTTGATCCAGGGAAGGGTCCGTGCCGTCGATGCCGGTTTATGTTGCTACAACGCATTGCCGCAAATCGGAAGGGGGGAATTGAGACGCTGAAAGGCGCCGGGGAGTAGGCTGAGTAGAGTAGCACTTCTCGAAGGGGGGAAAGGTTCTCGATGAGTCTCGTAATCGAACCGCTATCTCCCCCAGCCGCGTAGAGACGGCGCCTGATTTCTCCTCAACGAAAGTCACGCGGGGTGCACTACCTAGTCGTCCTCGAGCATCTTAGCTTTTAGAGAACGGAAAAATCATCTCCCACCAAACAATCCCCACGCTGGAGGAGAACTCAATTTTTCACTTGAGAGCCTCGAACATATATACGCGGTAAAAAATCGGCAATGATAAGAGCCCACAGAAAACCTGGAGGGCGCCTGTTCGAGAGATCCGCCATTAGGGCCAGCTTTTTACTTCAGAAACAATAGGGGGGTTCTCTAGTTTCAGGGGACAATCAAGGAGAGGGGAAGGGATCCATCATTCAATATAATATCTAAATCTTTCGACGCGCGTCGGTGCGCAAAAGGATCGTAAAGGTGGGGAAATTGGACGCCCTTCAAAATCCTGATAAAGTCAGAACCTGATACGAAAGAAGAGAAAAAGAAGAACGAGAAACCTTACCATTCTGAATCGAACGCCTGCAGCTTCTCGGTCAAATGGGGAGGGGGTACTTAGAAGACCGCGCTACGTGCGAAAAGTTGAGCCAGTTGTCCACAAGAGAAGAAAAGGACATGTGGCCGGCAAGGGAAGAACAAAAAACCAAGACTAAAAGGGACAATCACCGAGTTGAGAAAGATTCTCGTTCGTCAATCCCACAGCCAAATCTCATCTACGCCAAGGCGAGAAAGGGAAAAAAGAGTACGCAATGAAGCGTGCATAAGAGGACTCTATCTCTGTCGTAGGCAATTATTCATCGAAGGGTGGGGGGAAGCAGATTTGTGCGTGGCTTCGGCGTCTAAAAAAATTGCCGTCGCGGCGGAATTGAAAAATTTGAGAGGACAGCTCGTCCCGGAATACTGACAATTGGGCAGGGAGGATTCCAGCGCGTCGGGCTATATCTCCTCAAGGGAGAGTCAACAGTTATCTTATTTGGTGGTTCGACTCAAACTCTGGGCCCCTCCCGAAGTGATCTAGATCAACAACAACAAAAGGGGAGAAATCAAACTTCGGGAGAACGCTCGAAGAAATTTCTCAGGAAACTCAAAAGACAGATGACGTAGGGTGGACGGCAACTGGGGAGCTAGTACGGAACCGACGCGCTTATGAGGAAACAAATTCAGCATCAGTATTCGCGTCGCGAAAATAAAGAGAATACCAGAAGCAGTAAGCCTCTATGGGGTCCTACGGTAGCGAAGCATGAGTCTTCCGGCCACACTGGGGCCGGACAAGTCTTGGCGGATTGCTAAGGGGACCGAAGCAACAGCAATCTAGACATCTATTCTCATCTGAGTTATTGCGAGATAGGGGGTAACGGTAATGAAAGTGGGTGATGTTGTGCCACTCCGAATGCAGAAAATTCGGTGGGAGGTGAAGCTCGGCTGGGGTGGGCACGCACCTTCGGTATGGCGGCATGGACGGGCAGGAATAACTTTTGAGTTATAAAAGGCCTCAATCTCGGAGGGGATGCGACAAGTTGATCAATAAACGAAAGACTGTTCCCCCATCGTTCATGGATTATAGTGAAAGCGGGACGGTCTCGGTTGTGGCGTCAGTCAAGCAGAGAATGAGGGGCACGTAAGGCGTAACAAACCAAGACTACTACTCTTCAACGACGATGAGGAAAGATTTCACGACGAGGGGGAGACAGAGGTGAATGGGGGGGCATACCGCTTAGGAGGATGGAAAAAAGTCTCGAAGAGAGCCACGCGATTAAGAAAAAAGGAGGAAAATGGCGAGAAAAAAGTCCGCCCTCTAAGCAGGGCTGAGGGGCTCAAGAATCAGGCAATCTTTTGGCACATCAGAGGACTATGTCTGAAAGGAAAGAAGGGCAAAGAAACTGCAAAATCTGGCGTAAAAAAGAGCAGGGGTTTGGGGTGGTTATTATTTCCGTCGCTAACACTCGCGATGAGTCTCCGGATATGAGGGGGATGAGGGAAGGGCTTCCCTGGGATACTCGGATGAATTCCGCTGTATCTAAAGAGTAGGGGGATCTCTCTAAAGACGTCTGGTAGTAAGGGGAGAAATCGAGCACCAGAAACTCCCTAGTCATGGACGCATCCTACGACAATACGAATGAGAGTTAACGTCACCTAATAGAGAGGGACGCAGTCTTTAGCAACATAAAGGAGAAAGGGGGCACTCTTAAACGAGAAAATCAGTGACTCTCTAGTCTGCTTCGAGAGTACAAAGGAAGAGGGTTTTGGGGCCC
>Ga0179591_1347103_pt1 | contig 12073 bp, 21 predicted proteins | sample CZOMad2_1_08_16f_FD_182891 | JGI IMG/M metagenome (GOLD analysis project Ga0179591, IMG submission 182891) | Vadose zone soil fungal communities from Angelo Coast Range Reserve, California, USA - CZOMad2_1_08_16fungal (PacBio error correction) | ecosystem: Environmental > Terrestrial > Soil >...
GGGGGCGGAGGAAGAAGGGCGTCCCTGGTGAGTAACTATATCTCCTTCTCACAACAAAAAAGGGGAAATTCTTGGAGAAGGTAAAACAAATATCCTTTTCTTGTGAGACCAGCGGATTGGATCTAGTAAGAAGGGTTCCTGTATGTAATTTTTTAGGGGGGGGAAGGGGGATGGGCGATTGAAACGACCGGCGTTTAGAGATAACAACGGGGCAACATACACGGTACTGTATAAATAGTAGTTTACGGCCCTAGTACCGGAATCTTAAAAGTGGCAGTGGAAAGGGCTGTAGCCGACACACGGAGGAAACTGGTATGCCTGAATCAAAATGTTAAAGGAAAAGAAAAAATTGTCGATGAAATATCAGGGAGGCGATCTCTTAGCCTGGGTTGGAGTGGAAACGTGTCAAATTCTTTCTTTGATGCGTAAGGCGGAAATACTGTGGGATCGGGTTCAGTAAATGAAAAGAAACCAGAAAGAGCGACTGCGTCGAAGTTCACATGGGATGGAAGGGCACAATCGGTTACAGAAACCTGAGGGGCACCCGATTAGGGATGGGGGTGGGTAAGAAGAAGGTTTAAATGGGGCTATCTAAAAAGACTACCCACTCCTAATATGGGGCTCTGCAGGAAAACTTATCCTAAGAGGTCAACTCCTGGGGTTCGATGGAATAGGAAGAAGATTACATAACGGTAGGGACTACGACTAGGTCTCAGGGTAGGGAAAAGCCAAAAAGGTATGTGCGGGGGGGGGGGGCCTGGGGGCAATGGGGGGAATTAGGAATTCTTACTTATACAAATACCGAGATCGTTCGTAACGATGGGGGGTCTTTTTAAAGAGGGGGGGGGGGGGGGGTTGCTCTTTCAGCGGATTGATACCCTTTTTGACATGGGTGTACAGAAAAAGAGAACAAAAACAGCGCAATCATCAAAAAAAGTTGGGAAAGTAGGGTTTGGGAAATCAATGGTAAATAAACTCATAGCTGTCAATACACAGAGAGGAGGAGAGAAATTATTCTCGAAGAAAGGTGGGGGGGGGAAGACGGAAGAGGCAAATCATGCCTATTTTTTTAAAGAAAAAAACAGAAGGCACGCTTAAAGGATACCGGGAGAAATGAAAGGGACCGCAGAAGAGAAGATAAATGTTTCTATATCCAAGACTCATAAGAAAGGAAGCTAGAGGGAGGGGGGGGGTAAACGTAAGGGGAGAGCTGGTGGGGGTGCCTTATGGTTAGGGTTTGAGGCCGTTTTTCCTCTGAGAGAAAAACGATTGAAATGTTGCGAAATCAAGTCAGAAAGCTCCGCGCTGAGTGCAGGGGTGGGTTGGGGGGGAAGCATTTTGAAAAAACCTCCTTCTAACGTACCGACTCGGGTAAACCTGGCGAAGCAGAGAAAAAAGATCGAGCGAATGCGATACTACTGTCCCATTACCCATCGACTAGCGTGGGCGGGTGGGGAAGCCTATGGTAAGAGGAAAACGGAAGGAGAGGGGGTCTAAGAAAAGACCTTTGGAAAGGCAGGAACTGCCCGATTTGACAACGGAGAAGGGTTTTGAAAACTGAAAAGAAGAGGCAAACCAGGAAGACTTCCCAAACACGTAACTAAAGAGGTGGAAGGGGCGCACGGGGTGGAATCAGGGGAAACTTATGAATTTTTTCTGGTGAGTCGAGGGCATCATGTTAACGTTAAGAGGAGGAACATGGTGGACCAACGGGGGGCACCACTGTGAGGTATGGTCCGTTGGCCAATCTCGACGGGAAAAAAGGGTTCGTCCACCGGGTATGAGGGGGGAACAAGGGGGAAGGAAAGATCTTGAGACACGAGGAAAACGAACATGATCTTTGACCCAATGCCCCAGCTATTTCGTCATGGGAGGCACAAACTTTATAGTGGTCAGGGGTACGGGTGCAACAGGTGGGGGGAGGGGGGGGGAATGGTATGAGCTGGCGTCACAGGACTTATGGTCCAATCGGGCCGCAGCTACTGGGCAGCGCCAATGCCAACGAACCTGCAAAAAATTCAAAAAAGACCAGGGGGCCCATGCAAATGAAGGGGTGAAATTATCGGACGTTCACGTAGAGGATAGCTCCATTGGCGGCTCAGGTCCATGATCCAAGGGCCAAGGAATCACTGCAACAATTCAGATTTTCAAAAGGGGGGGGGACGCAATGCATGGAGGTAATTTCCCTTCTGTTCACTTTGGCTTTGTTTTTTCTCCAGCGTGTTAGGGGTAGTAAGGGATTCTCTCCTTTTTCCTTCTTTCTCATAGGGGGTGGGAAGGGAGGCCTCCCCCTCGCGTGGGAACCAAAGTGAAAAAGAGGGTTACCGTGAGTTTCCTTTGTTCCGCAGCGGTAAAGAGCTATCACTATTTATACCAATCAGGGGGGGAGGGGGGCTCCGAAGGGACGTCTCCACCATTCGGTGCGGAAGAAAATCGTCACCTTTTGTTCTCTCACAACAACGGAGAAAGAGAGATAAAAAAAACCGTTCGATACACAAAAAGTTGCCGTCAAATATGTGGGCAACTAGGAAAAGAAGAAAGAATCCAAAAAAAGAAAATGAGTCAGAAGAAGGGGGGGTGGAATAGGCGATTGTGCCACTTTGCGTAGGGGCGTCCCACCAATGCACAATCAAGCTAAGCCAAGGTGGAAAAGTAGGTCTGCAGGGCCGTGCCGAGAACTTGGGACGTTTTATCAATGAATTGCCCGGGGGCGGAAAAATGTTCAATTGTTTCCGGAGGGGGGAAAACGCAGAGTTTTAACTACCTTGGGATAAAACAACATGGGTATGGATGTAATTTAACGGACTAAGAGGGAAAAAGTAAAACGAATCATATGAAAAAAACTCAAAATACAAGGAACTTGGTAAGGCGGATTGTTTTTTTACCTTTTCAGAAGGCTGGAAAGTTTTGCCCAAGGTTTTTCCGATGGGGAGAGAGAAAGAGGGAAAGGGTAGGGGGTGAGGGGTGAGGAGAAAAGGGGGGGGGGGGGGATGGATGGGGGGTAGGGGGGGGTCGCATGCACTATGGTTTATCTATGACTGGAAACAAAGGCTCGTCATACTGAACCAGAAACATCCCTGGGACATAAGTTAAAACTATATTTGATTCCCAGACGCGGACAAAAGACGAAAGTGCATTTAGGGGGTCAAGAAGAAAGAGTAACGAGGCAGAAAAAAAACTCGCAAGGGTTGCTTTGGAGAAGATCCACCTTTTTCCATACATGGTGTTAAGCCTTCGACTCTTTGTGCCTAACGTCAGCCTGGAGAAATCATTTGGGAAGACAGGGCAAAACACATTGTATCGGTGTAAATGGTCAGATGAAGGGAAAAAGCACCTGAAACCAAAATACCGCCGCAAAAATGAAAAGAAGAAGGTCCTCAATAAGATGTATTACTCCTGCCCCCTGAAGGAGATGGTCTTCGTTTCGGGAGAAGCCGGGCGCGGGGGGAAACGGGGTTAACCCCGAGGTTTCAAGCGCAGTAAGCGGGGGAAAAAAAAGGAAAAAGGCGGATTTAGAACTACCGAAAGGTTCGGCCGAAGAGGGGAGGGTCAACTAAAGTCAAAATACCCGCCACGTCAAGAGAGGACGAGGGTAATGGTGACCGAGGGTCATCAGTAGGGAAGAGGGCTCTGATACCGCAGGGACCCCGGCGGCGGGGGTTCCACAAGGGGGGTTCCGTCCGTCCCTTTATTTTCCCAACAGTGGACCGGGCTTAGGAAGAAGGCAGGGGAATCTGTTAGCTGCGGTTGCGGGTGTATACAACATCACACGCACGAGAACTACGGTGGGGGGAAAGGTAATTCGGTTAAGGACACGCAAAAGACCTTTTCATTAACTCTATAGGTGGACCTTGCAATTCACACAAGGGGGGCTTTAGCGTGATGTTGAGCGAAGTCATTGGGGGGGGAGGAGGTAGACCCATCTGGAAGCTGCCTCGGGATACTTCGACAATCGGGGGAGACTCCCGTGAAAGATTCATTGAATCCATCTTACCTGCTATTGGAGAAAAAAAAAAGGGAAGAGAAGATCTATTTCAGGAAAAAAAAAAGTGGGCAGGGCCAGTTCTTTGAGTGAGGAGGGAATACCGGGTGCACCACGACGATTAGTGAGGGACCCCTAGAAAAAAAATCTTGGTAACACCAAATGGGATAAAGCCGCTGCCAGAAAACACTATTCTCACAAAAACCAAGAGGGGAAACGTATAGTGATAGTATCATAAGAATAGGAAGAAGTGTTTCAAAAAGCAAGAATAACCGCAACATCTATTGTTTGGCGTTTCCGTATCAGATAGGGGGTGAGGAGAGGGAGATTCAGAAAAGGGGGTGCCGAGGCTCACGTCGGCGATAATCCTCGAAAGGGGGGTGTGGGGGAGGGAGGGAAGAGGGAGGATGCCAATTGGGCGGTTCATACAAAACTTCCTTGACTATAGGCGGGGTGTCGGGGGGAGGGGGGGAGGAGAATTTGGTTTTGAAGGGGGAATCCTTCTTTGAACGCGACCCTTTGATGAGTAGGAAGGGTGGGGGGGGGGGTGAGAGTTGGGTAGAATTGGGCAAAACTAAAGCGTCCCCTTTAACCCGGACCTACTTTGCCATTCCAAGTGCCTTGTGCATCCAAATGAAAGGGGATAGTAAGCATGTAGGAAGGAAATCTACTATGGCCATTTTAGGGTAGAACAGTATATGAAGGTGAACCGCACTTTCCTCATTAAGAGGGTGGAAAAGGTAACATTCTAACATTGAGATTTGATCACAGTTTTTAGGGGGAAAAAATGGTGAAAAAGATCGGGGGACTCCTCTGTAAAGGTGTTGGAAAAAAATGGGTGGGTGCTTATCTCAACCACTCTTTGAAATATCGAGAGGGAAGGGACTTCCGCTACTTTTTTCCTAGTGGGCCAGAGGGGGCTTCTAGGATCCTTCCCCTTTTACGATTCCCAAAAAGGTGCTGAGTAGAAAAGGGCGTCAGGGGGGCCTCAATTACCCCTTCCCAAATATTCAGCGCCATTTCTACTAATAAAGAAGAGGGTACACGAGGGGAAACAAATATTAGTGTTTGGACCACTTGGAAAAGATTTACAGAAAAAAAAGAGGGGGGGAGAAAAAAGGGGGGGTGAAGGAATATCAAAGTGCGATGACCAGCGGTGGGGATCATATTCGAAAGTGGAATTTGCTGAATGAATTTGGGGGAAGGTGTTCTCGTCAAGGCGAACAACGGCGTTGTAACTAAACTGTTGAAATTCGGTACTGGCGCAAATCGATTACCTTCAATATTCCTACAGTGAGGGGTAGAAGATGGACGGGCTTGGACTTCAAATTAGCACTCGAATATGCCACTATCCCCATGTTAATAAAGACGACCACGGCGGAGGAAAGAAGTATTCACGCTTCTCCTGTGGGGGGGGGAGAACTCTAAATTTCTTATGCTGGAAGGGGCTTCCCGGAAGTCTATACCTGTGTGAAAAGCCCGGAAGTGGATAGGGGTTATCCTAAGGGGGGGGAGAGGAGCCTTTGCGGTACATCACTTAAGTGGCGAGGGTAAAAGGCTGCACTGGGTCAGGGGTAGTTTGTGGTCATACAGGAGAAGACAAATACAGATGACGAAGACTCGTACACCTATCAAACCGTTTGTCTCCTCTACTGTCTCCGGGGGGTTCGGATTCTCGAAGAGAGGGAGACGGGGGAGGAAAGGGTTATGACAACTCTAAAGGGGAAAGAGAGTACGGAAAGGGCCACCCTGAGGGGTTTTCGTAGGAAGTTGGGGCTCGGGGCAAGACTCTTCTATTCTTAAATAATCATCAGATAGAGGGGGGCAGGATATGGGGGTAGGAAAGGTGAATGGGACTGACGGAGTTTAATTTCCATGTTGCCCGTCACAATCAGGTCTTCATCAATTAACAGGGAAATCCGGGGGGGGGGTTGGGGCTGTGATTGAAAGAAATAAAAAAGCATAGGCAAAGCGCACAGCGGCATCGGCTCAACTGAATGCCGCGCAATAATTTACAGGGGGTAAAAAAACATTAATTCCTAAGGAAGGAGGAAAAAAATGAGTCTAATAGCCCTCAGTCATTGGCTAGACCGTCATGCTTCTAGCAAGGGGCTAACGGCATACAACGACTACCACGCCTCACGATGAAATTTGTGAACAGAAACCTGGAAAGGCGTTTATGTGATTTAAACCCTGGGTGGCAGGGGGATGAAGGGACTGGCTATTGGGAGTGAGGAAACTATTGTTTGGGAAAAAGAGCCCGCTCTAAGGGACAATGGTGCAAAGGGGGGGTTATGAAGGGAAAATCGTCTCATAAAGAAAAGGTTCCCTGAGTCCAAGAGGACATACTCTCGAAGGAGCTGACCCCGTCGCCTTGACTCTACTATCTTGATGGGGCGGTATACCTGGAGTTAAAGAAACAGCGAAGTAGAAAAGAATAATTCAGGAATCTAGAAACGTTGAGGACCTTCCCAATGCCCGATTACAAAAGATTAGAGGGGTTGAAACGAGGGAAAAAGAAAAAAACGGTCAGAAAAACGTAACGACAATATCATCAGTTTGGGGAGAGGTAATCCTATTGCGACTAGAGGAAGGTCTGGGCGGGGCGGGGAGGGGGGTGTAAGCTGGTAGGGGAATAGGGATTGGTCGATCGCGTGGGACCAATGATTTGGGGATGGAATTGAGAAAAATCTCAGTGTTCCAAAAAAGGGGTAATACGGCAAAAAAGAAAGTTACCCAACCAAGGGGGCGCTCTTTGAATTAAAAAGGAAAGCGGAGGAAAAGAAAAGATTGTGACGCAAGAAGGGGCAGGGACTTCCCAAACAGGTGCCTTACGGACTACAGGTTCAACAGTGGTTTTCGTGGGGGGGAAGGGGATGACGAAGGAAAGGGAGTATCTGCGCAGCCGCACAAGCCGGAAAATTTTGGGAAAAAGAAAGGGTCCAAAATACAAAAAAAAAGGGAACGTTTTCCTGAGATGGCATAGGAGAAAAGAGGACTGAAATTTCACTCCTTGCTCCGGCATCCAGTTCGTGCCTCGGTAAAAGACAGTCGGGAAAAGAAGGGAAACAATGAAGAGCCACAGGATGTTGAAACATGTCATTCAAGGGATAGGAGGGGTTAGGAGTGTCAGGATGTATTATAAGGGGGGTTGTTTTACTAAGAGTAAAAAACAAAAAAAATGGGGAGAGCAGGGAAGGAGTCATGGAAGCTCACAAGGGGTAAAAAAGAAGTGTTATCCGGGCACGGTGACCTGTCTCAAACATTCTGTTAGGTCAAAAATTCCTCTGGGGTGGAAAACGAAACGGGGGGGTTGTTAGAATCGAGACGGAGGAGGTGATAAAAAAAAAAAAAAAATACCCCAGAGGCAATGCCGATGTGCGACGCCTGAAAGAAACCATTCCGCAATGGGGGATGTCTCGAGTGAGACGTACCAATGGGGGAGCCGTACTTGTTACCAAATGTAAAGGGTTTTCGAAAAATAATAACATCACCAGGTAAGAAGGGAAAATCGACAGGAAAAACCGAGGGGGCAACGCACAGTGGGGGGGAGCTTGCCTATTTGTGATAAGAGTTGGGGCCCTTTCGGAACAATCTGGAAAAAGGGAGGCGACTACTGGGGGAGGGAAAATGAGAGCCTGGGGGAATATGGTTGGGGGGGGGGAGGGGGGGGGGGGCGCATCAAGGGGGGGGGTCTTGAAGCAAGCCATGGGAACGCTTGGAACCTCTCAAATTAAAGGGGTAAGTGGAAAGGGGGTATTACTTGGCGTGGGTGGGTCCAAATGTCCTTGGAGTCAAACTTGGGGGGGAGAAAGTTAGGGGGAACATTCCTAAGGAAGGAACAAAAAAAACAATTTCAACAGTTATTGAGTACATTACATAAAAACTATACATTGTGGTTAATTGGGGGACAAAGTGTGGGAAATCGCCTGGGCATTTGTCTATCGTGTTAGGGTACATATTGCTCAAGAGGAAGTGGGGGTCGGGACGACTTCTGATATGACAATTGGGGGGGGGGTACCTAAGCGAGAGGTCATAACTTAACTACCAGAACATAAACTTTTAAAGAAATGCACGTTACCAGCACCTTAATCCCAAGAAGAAAGCCGGAACCAGAACAATAAATTAGATAGTTCTCAATCAAGGATTGGGACAGAATCCGGGGGGCCCATTACCTTCTATGAAGGAAGGGGACTGGAAAGTCGGGTCGGTTGGTTCTCAAAGGGGAAACCACTACTCTTTTTTCCTAGTGCCATGGGGGGGAGTAAAAAACATGGACGGAGAAGGGGTAACGAAGAAAAGAAGAGTGGGGGCGCCGATATTTCCTGTAACTCCCCAAAAAAACGTATAGTCGAACGGATAATGGGAACGGATCAGGACTCCTTACGCAATCTTTCATCTCTGAGAGGGTGTGGAACCGATGCTGAATTTGGGGGGGTTAGAGAGGAGTTGGGGAATCAGAACCCGTACAGTTACAAAAAAAAAAGGAAGAGACATATAGCGAGAAGGGGAGGAAACTCTTTCCTTTTTCGGTGTATAAGAAAGAGTTTTCCTCAAAAAAGGTATCTAGGCGTGAACCAGAGCGGGTGAAGACCAAAAATAATTGGTGATAAAGAGGAGGCTATAGAACACGTGCATCCAATTTTTGGGAAGCAATTAAATATAAGGGAAGGGGGGTTTGCCGTTCCTTGTCGAACGGCGGCGATCGGTCAGCTCAACGTGGTCCGGAGTCGATGGGGGAGGCCGGTCCGTGGTCCTGGAAACTGCAGGCGATGTACTGCGCCGTGTGCGTCGCATTCATTTATGAAGGTTAAAGGGGCCGCCGGGCCGTTCGTTTTGTCTGTTATTTTAGTCGGGGAGGTCGGGAACTAAACCAGCAAACTTCGATAGGCCCTGATTGCAAGGCTTGGGGGACTATGGGCTTTAAAACCCTACACGGGTGTTAGCAAATAAAAGAGTCAAAAACAAGTGGCAAAAATAAGAAAAAACGATATCGGAGCTGATCTAAGATGAATAACTTCCACCAAAAGGGGATTTAACGCCTCGGGGGTGGAGTTAAAAGTACTCATGGACTGGCTTGCTTTCTTTAAATTTTCCTAGAAAGGTCGGGGGATGAACTACCTTAAAAAAAAAAATAACAAAAAAATAAAAAACAAAAAAAAAAAAAAATAAGTCAGCGAAAACGATTGAACAAGTTGAGTAAAACGTTGCATTCCGGAACGAAATAGGTGATCGAGTGGGGTCGTCGATCAAGAGAGGCCAGAAAACGTTCTCAGGCAAAAAAGAAAAGACTCAAGAAGACTAAGGTGACCATAATTGTCGGATTGTGGGCAGCACTACAATGTTAGAGAAGCAGTTCGGCGGGGTCACGGAGTTGATGTAAAAGAAAAGAAGGGCCAGGTTGCTGGAAAAAGGAGGAGAGGTTCCTCCTTGAGCGAGAGAAATTTTTCCGCGTGTGGAGAAAAAAAGAACGCCAGAGAATCGACAGAAAAGGGCATCGAAGTGGGGTGCATTATATTTAGTAACCGGGGGAGTAAGCGGAAGGAGGATTAGTGTTGATACAACTTTAAAGAAGAACGCAGTAAAATTTTACGAAAGGTGGGACGGGGGGAAGGATCGAGGTCCAGTCCGGGGAAAAGGTATTCACCCCAATTGTTGAGGCGAAGGGAAGCCGGCCAAGTTGTTTATCACCTCCAGACCCATCACCCGCCTTATTCAAATCCCTTCTAAGAAGAGGAGAACTTAACTATCTGGGATAAGAAATGCCAAAATTTTCTTTCCCTGATTAAAGCTCTCTTCAACGCACCAAATGTATTATTATGGGGGGAAGTAGATATGGAAAGGGGAATAAAATGGGACCCTCAAGGGATTGTGAGTGTTCAAGTAGAAATGTTTGCAGGAGTAATTTTTTTAATTTAAGGGAGGAGGGACCGGAAAAAGCCTGGGGGCGGGTAGGAATAGAAGGGGGTATGGGGACACAATTGGCAATCGATAAATGACAATCTTGTCAAACGAAAGAGGGAACGAAGTTGGGGGGCCGGTTCATCAAGGATGTCCTCTTGACAGTATCAAAGACCCCCACTGGTCGCTGAGGGAAAAGGAGTACGCTTCGCCTGGGAAGGGACCAAAAGAAGTTCTTAAAAAGGGAAAGAGAAGGTATCAGAAGTCAACTGAGGGGGAGTTCTGAGACAGGCACGCAAGGACGAGAAGTCCAAAATGCTGGCACAAGGAAGACAATTGACGATGGAAAGGAGGGACCTGTGAAAATAACGGGAGGAGTGCACCGGAGATCAAGGGTCAAGAGCATTTATTACTCAAAAAAAGCTCTAACAATATTGAGGGCTAATTCAATAAAAGGGGTGGAGTACCATCACTGGGAACTCGCTGGGGAGGGCGGATGAATACAAGCTGATGCACTTCCATGGAACTTGGGGAAAAGACCACTGCCTAGAGAAACGATTCTTGAACTTTAACGCCACCCCCTTGGCTGTGGAAGAAAAATGGTGGTAAATTTCTCTTACTGAGTTAAAAATATAAGAAATGGGGGGTTGTCTGATGGGACTACCTCTTTTGGGGACTTAAGCCAGGAGGGAAAGGGGTGGACACACAGAGAAGAGGGAAATAGGGGAGTGACAAGGAAAGAATGTGGGGACAGGCGGATGGGGACTAATCCGAATAAAAGATAGGGGACAAAGATCCCGAAAGAAAAGAGCTCAACTGACAGGTCCCATAATTAAAGGAAAAGTACAATCAAGCACTATTTAATTTAAATCTCCACGGGGGGGATCAACTAGAATGAGAAAGACACCCTTTCTAAGAGAAAAGGGTAGCAAGAAATGACCAAAATAAATAAAAGGCAATCGGGAAGGTGGGGGGGAAAAAGGGTTCCCGGGGGAGTAAGGTAGAAACTGTATCAAAAGGGTGCGGGATTGCCGTTATCTATCGATGATAGTGAGGGCGGCAAACTTGGGTTGCTTAAAGAAGGGAAGAAGTAAGGGACTGCCACACAAGGGTGAAAGTAGTCACATGGCGTAATAGACATAAAAAGGACGCCTGGGTTCCACTTCGTCAGAGAGGGGAAAAAAAAAAGGAAATTGAAGAAAGACGGTCCCATTAAAAAAAAGAGAAGGGCGTGGTGGAGAATCCTGTTTAAACCGGCGAAAAAACACAATAGCTATGGAGGGTGGGGGCTGAAGAAGTCGAAAAAGGGGTCGCAAGGGCGTCATGGGCCAGATTGGAAAAAGTTCGCTGAGCACGAGAACCGACGAAAAACAGTAAATTCTCGAAACGGAAAAAGGGCAATATATCAGGACGCCGGGTATCATAGGGAATAGGAGCGGATGGGGGTTCGGGGGAGCTGGTGTTGGCACAAAGGGGCAGGGGGGGGGGAAAGGGAAGAGGAAACAGGGAGGAACCACTGAAGGGTGCTTGTTCCGTGAATTTCTCTACTGCGGGGAACAGGTGGAAGAAGGAAAAAAGCGGAACGTTAAAGGGTGGGGGGGGGTGTGGGGGGCCGATAGGGTTGCGTAGGAAAGGGGCCAAGAATGAGAATGGAAAGGGCGCACGTCAAGGGGGGACTACAAACTTAGTCTTGAAACGGACTACAAGTTGGGACAATTGGTGGGTTTCTGGGGTAGTATTGAGCGGGGCGCAGAAAGTGAACTTTAGAAAAGTGCGAGCTAAGCCGCACAACTTGTTCCCGCAGGGAACCGGTCAAAATAAATGGGCCCGTACCAACGTGGAAAAGGAAGGTCAGAGCGGAGGAATCTTGAAACGGGATTAAAACGTCCCTTGCCATTGTAAAATCCAATCGTGACACTGTCAACAATGAACGCTTCCGCAAGGGAAAAAGGAATTTGAGGAGCAGTAGGATGTCTATGTGCGGCGGACGTTGTAGGTTAGGTCTTAAATCTGAAGGGGGGAAGAATGTTAGTAGGGCATTTTTGGACGACACCTAACTTTACCGGGTTAATTAGAAGATTTATCAATGAGGGTGAAACACGATTGATAAACATCATACCAGTGGGTGTTTTGGGGCAGGCAGTCGCACATTCGTATGCTCTGTGTGTTCTCTGTGGGGTTTTGGGTGTT
>Ga0179591_1311924_pt1 | contig 12072 bp, 17 predicted proteins | sample CZOMad2_1_08_16f_FD_182891 | JGI IMG/M metagenome (GOLD analysis project Ga0179591, IMG submission 182891) | Vadose zone soil fungal communities from Angelo Coast Range Reserve, California, USA - CZOMad2_1_08_16fungal (PacBio error correction) | ecosystem: Environmental > Terrestrial > Soil >...
CCAATCCACACAATGTCCATTTCGAAGGGGGAGGGGCCACGAACTTACAATAAGGAAAGGCCGAAATTGAGAAAACATCCAAAAATTTACACACTCCTCCTGACAGTCCTGGGGGTATTTCCCAAAAAACTTCTCGTGTTTAAGGTTTTGGAGGAGAGGGCGGACTTTACATTGTTTTAGAGGTTACTAACGCCAAGGCCCAAATCATCTGTCCTCTTTGAATACGAAAGCGGGGGGAAAGGGTGGTAAAAGAAAGAACGCAGTGGAACCAAAAAAAACTATTTGGATGCGCCGACTAAAGGTAAGGGCATCAATTTGGGCAGCGGCAATTCGGGCAGGAGCACCTACTATGGCTCTTGGGGGGAAACCAAATGAGGGGGACCGACAACCTGAGTTGTGGAAATGAAACAAGTTAGGTTGCAAATATGTTAAACCACGAATTAAAACATGAAAAAAACGCAAAATGGTTAATCAAAGGGGGCAAGAGACCAACAACCCTCAGGGTGCCGAAAGAATGGAAAAAGAAAAGGAAACCAGAGTACCCTCATTTGGGCAGAGGAAAGGGAACTGACTGACAATAAAGGGGCAGCAACATTTTGAAGACGATGCAACCATAAAAAGTAAGAGATTTGGGGGACCATGACGACCAAATCGGAAAAAAAGGGGACCTTAGACTTTCCAAACCTAATGGGAAAAAAAGGGGGAGAGTTGATAAGTTTTCCGCTTTGAGCAACTGGAACCGGAAACCAAAGGATTTATTCAACGAAAAACGCAAAAGCAAGGACGACAGGGGGGTTTGAAAAAAGTGACATCACCGATGGGAGAAAAGCGCGGGTAAAAATCGGCTATGATTGAAAAAAAGGTAACCACCAAAAGACAGCAAAACCGGGAGGGGGTTCAAGTCCAACCGGAAGGGGGGGGGGGGGGAAGAAAATTGGCAAACAAGACATGGTGACGAACAGAAAAGGAAAAAAAATGGCCCGACTCAGGAGCACAGGGAAAAACAACAACAAGGGGGGGGGAAAAAGGATAAGTTGGCCAGCGGTCGATGTTAGCCACAAGAAAAAACGGGGGAACAGAAGACCAACGGGGTCCGTATGAAAAGGGAGGGCGCAACAATTGAAAACGCGGTTCAAAAAAAAAAAGGCGCTTGAGGGCCAGAAGGTGTACATGTCCACAGGTGCGTCAGCAAAGACCGAATGCAGGGTGGCCGGGAATAAAAGATAAAAGGGTCCAATGGCTTCAAAAACGGAGCTGGGAGCAAATAGCACTAAAAACACGTTCGTGGACGCGAGGAACGACAATGAAGAAGCAGTGGAGGAAAAGCCTCGAGGTGTCCATTGGCCGTTAAAATAAAATGTAAAGCAAGGAAGGGTAGCCGATTTGGTTCAAGACGAAATTGGCAATCGGTAAGAGAAGGGACTGGAGCAGGGGAGGGAAATGTGGGCACAAATGAAGTTAATTGTCTTTAACCCAGTGGAGTGGGGGGAAAATTTCGGAAAAAAACAGTCAATGAAGCCTTGACCATTAAGGGGTGTAAGGTAGAGTTGGGTCCAGGGCAGAAAGTAGTCTCGCGGTGGAGAAAATTGCGCCCGTCGGGGCAAGGTGGCCGCACGAAGCACGACGACAAAACCGCTGGCTGGGTGTCAAAAAAGGCAACCAATCCTTACCCTGCAAAAGAGGTCGTTCGTCACCCCAGGTACGAAACGTGGGGCGGGACACAATAACATCACCGGAAAAAAACAACAACAAACCCAAAAAAAAGATCGTTGGGGGGGAAAGCGATGAAGAAGGAGTTTCACTGGTCAGCGCCAAAGGAAGGGAGGCAGAAGGCAGAACACGAACGGCCAAGCAAGAGTGGTCGGGAAAAAGGGGGGTCGATCCGGGTGGCCCATGCGTTTTGCACGGTGAAAAAAACGCAACGGCGTGGTGGGAACAATGCAATCGAGAAAAAGCTGATGAAAGGAACAGGTGGGGGGGGACCCGGAAGACAAAGGGTTAGTTGCAAAGCGGCGTTGAAGGGGGGTCACAAGTCCGTTTGGCATCCAGTGGGGGGGGGTGCCCACGGGTCGAACGGGATCAACATCAGACGGAAAAAACCGGATAGTATAAAAAAAAGGCACGGGAATGAATCAATCAAACTTTTGGAGGTGCCATGGGGGGGCCGCGCTGAACGTTACAGTATGAAAGGGTAGTAGGGGAAGGGGGAAGGGGTAAACGGCACCACGACTAAACGTGGCCGTAAAAAGGGTCAAAGGGAAATTGCGCATTGTAACGAACGTGCTGAGGGGGGAAGGTGGTCACCACGGATAAATTTGGTTTGGGACGTAAAACGAAACTGGGGGGAAAAAAGTGGGGTGATGGGAAACAGAAATTGTTGGTGGGAAAGGGGGAACCAACGGTTGTCATTCCATAAAACGAGACACAAAGTGGGTAAGACGTACGAAAGGGAAGGGGCTAAGATGTGGGGAAAAAAAACAGTCCAAACGTGTCTCCGGTTGTCGTATACAGGGGAAACGGGCAAAAAAGACACCGGATATCAAGAGAAAGGGAAAGTCCGAAATCCCCCATTTGAAGAACTTGGAAAAAAAACTGGACAGAAAAAGGGGGGAACAATACCGTCGGAAAGGGCGAGGCATTGAAGGAAGGGGGAACGGTGAAAAGATCATCCATTTGGCAACATCCTTAGGGGGGGTTTGAAGGGAGGGCAACCAGGGCGGTGAAGGGAGCACCACATGGTGCCTACCAAACTGTGCCCATTCCACCGTAATTGGCAAAAAGGAAGGGGGACACATGGCCAAACTGGGGGAAAATAAAAGAAGAAGACACAAATACTAATCGTGTAGGGGGGAAAAAAAAGTGCGGAGGTTTCAGGGGGGGGGGACTGCAACCGGATTGCGTAATTGGGGAGAAAGAGGGGGACCAAAAAACGGGGAACATTGACCATCCCGTGAAGGGAGCCGGAAAAGCCAAGGGTCACGAGCACAATGGGGGGACTGGACGGCGGGTTGGGGAGAACATCGGGGGTTGTTGGATGAACGGGGCGGGGCAGGACCTGAAAGAAAAAAACCACCAACTATGGAAAATAGGGATCAAAACCCCAGGGGGGAAAGCCATACAGGGGCCGGTGGTGGGGGAAAAACTGAAGTGGGTATCATTAGGGGGCGAAGGAACCAAAAGAGGGAAAGCATGGGGACGGGGTGAGTGGGACCAAGTAAGGTGCAAAAAGGACGAGGAAAAATGGAAAAGGATGCACAACCAGAAGTTGCCCATCAACAGGGTTAACGGGAAATGGGAGGGGGGGGGGGGAATAGCTTAAAACGCTGAGCGGACCGCAGCGGTGCAAAAAAAAAAAGGACAAGGTTCAAACTTGCAACGTGCCCGGAAAAAGGGTTGTGATTGGGGTACCAACAGTGTGAGTTTCACAAATGAGTCGGAAAGAAGGAACCCGAAGGAAAAAGACCAGGGTTAAGGAACAGGGCATTGACGTGGGAAAAAACGATCGTAAAAAGTAAAAAAAAAGAAGGGGGAAAACTGAACTGTGAAAAGTCGAATCTTCGTCGATGACGTTGACCCGCGCAAACCCTTAACCACAAGTGGAGGAAAACAGCAAAGTATGACAAGTTTTGTATCGGACTTCTTAAAACACAAAAAGGAGGGGAGAGGATATCAGAGCAAAAAAAAGAAAAAGGGACCACTGAAAAAGCATTGGGAAAGGAGGGTGGGTGGAACCGTGAAAAAAGAGAGAATAGGAGATGGGGGAATTATAGTCTACTAGGGGAGGGGAAAAACCTTGGGGGGGGCCAAAGAACAAGGAATCGTCATTACCTGTCGGAAAATGGAGGCCAAATACTGGTTTCAAAAGAAAAAATCCTATGGAACTCAACCAGAGGAAAACAGAAAAGGCCGATGGAAGTTCCAAAGGGTGGGAATGTGGGCCCTGTGACAAGGCCCCGGGGCAACTCAAAGGGAAATGTACAAGACACGAATTTAGAAAAGGAACATTTGCGAACAAAGGGGGGTGGAAGAAATGGGAAGACTTCAACTGTGACCTAGTTCAAAAAGGGGAAAAAGCCTACCTTGGCCCTCCACCCATAACCACAAACAACAAATAGGGAGACAGAATTTCTGACAAAGGACCCCCACTAAAAATTCTACAATAAATACTTACAGGCACCCCCCCAACCAGGGAAGGAAGAAACAGGGAGCCCAAAAAATTGTGGGGGGAAAGAAAACTTCTGTCCAACGCCCGTGGTCCGTGACAAGGGAAACAACAGCCCCAAGGGTCAAACAGCAACAAAATGACACGGAAAAAAAAAACCAAAACAGCCAAACAATACATCGAAGAGAGGGAAAAGCCGGCATGCTTGCCACCAGCAGCAGCGGCAAGGCACACAAAGTTGGGGTTGCGACTCGGGGCTGACCAATGTGATCAGAGGGGGAGGATGAAATTTCTCACCTCCAGCAAAAGTTGCCCATTCAAACAAGGGGAATTCAGCTGCCGCCTTTCGTCAAGGGTAACGCGTGGGGAAATTGCTTTTCCGTAAAACGGCATCTCCCAGAAAAATGGATGGCGAAAGGGGGCAAGGTTAGACAGCCTGACTACAGTGGGTGAAAAAAACAAAACCGAAGGCAAAAGAAAAAGGTGCGTATTACAACCCTCAAAATCGGTTGCCACTCAGGGGGGCCTTGGGGGGGGGGGAGGACAACAAGGTCTCTACAACAAGAGGGACGAGGGGGGGAAAAAAGGGGGCCGGTGTTCTCAGGGGACAAATAAAAAAACAAAAAAGGGAAAGGATTTTACAATTGTGTCCAAGCCGCGCATTGAGTCAGGACAGGGGCCCCCAGCATCAAAAACTTCTTATGAACGACAAATCACAGGGGAACAAGGGGGACCTGTAAAAACATAAGACATACTGGGGGCCTACCACAACCAAAGTGGAATGTCGGTTGGCCAAAAAAATGAGAGATGAAAAAAAAACCGTTTTAGGGGAAAATGGAAAATCACATAGTGCTGTCCCCAAGCGAACCCACCGGGTGGGAACAACCCAGTCAACGGGAGGGAAAAACAAAACGTAATACAACGAGTGGATTAAAAGCACAGGGCAAGCTCAGAGGAGGTAACTTGAAAAAAGTTACCCCGGCTGGGCAAAACGACGCGGGGGGAAGTAGGTCAATAATCGGATGGGAAAGTAAACCGGCTTAAACCCCAAACGCCTAAAAACGAACAGGGGGTACGGGGGCAAACAAAGAGGGAGGACTCATGTCCAGTGTAAGGCATCCTAAGGACAGGTGGTAGAGGCATGGAAAGTTTGGTGAAGGGTTAGAGGGGGAGGACAACACCGGAGCAATACGAAAAAAAACCCAATTCCAGGTAAAAGGCCAAATAGGGGAATACCAACGAGGTAGCAAAAAAATTTTTGACGGTTGAGGGAAAAGCTGAACGTGGGTGGGCCCCCCAAAACAAGGGGGCAAACACCCCGTGATGGCTTGCGTACAAAACGGAAAAAAAAAGCGCAAAAGGTCGCAACGTCATTTACCACCCACAGGGAAACGAACGTACCCGCACAAAAGCAGGGAAACAAGAAATAACGTAAAAAGTCCTAAGAGCTACTGGAGGGAAAAAAACAAAAAGTTAACCGAAAAATCCGGAAAGCCCGGGGTGCAGCAAAAAAAACGTGCGGGCGGGGAGTTCAAGGTGGAAGACCAGTAATAAGAACCAACAAAGGGGACGGAGTTTACGGACGGACGAAAAGCTGGGGCCGGGGGGGGGGGAGGAACAAAAAACCAGAATGGGTGGATAAACAAAAGCAAAAAAAAAAACGGGAGGCCCAAGGGGCAAAAAAAAACCCCTCAAATTTGAAGAAGGGAGAGGGGGGGCAAAACGCGAGCCATCGATGCAACTAGGAGAACCCGTACCAACAGGGGGGAAAAAGCTTTTGGGAAGTCAGTTTTTGGGAAATAGGGTGCGAACCCGATCAGCAAAAACCGCACAAACGGGCTGCAGGGATTCAAAAAGGGACAAAATCAGGGGGGCAGGACCACGGCACGGAAGGGTATCAATCCAATTTAGGAAGAGGAAAAGGGGAACTTAGGGAAACAAGGGTCGGAAAGCAACAAACGAGACAATACATCCCCATATGTAGGAAAAAGCAGAAAAAAAAAAGGCATGCGAAATTTGACAACGGTTCCAAAAAAAAGTACAGCAATTATGGAAGGGGAGCAGGGGATCGCGTGTTGGAACCGCAAGGAAAATGAAAGACAAAGGAATCACTTTAAACCGCAAAACGGGGGGGGAACCGCAAATCGGGGGTCAAATAGAAAAAAGACAAAGAATTCGGAAGGTGAACAAAAAAGAAAAAAACCGAGGGGGGAAAGCCCGTAAACGAGCCAAGAGGGATGAACGAATGAACATAAGCCACGGCCGCAAAAAAAACGGTTTCAAAATAACGGAAATCTGAGGAAGGCCGAGGGTCCCAGGTGAAGAAAACAAATCCGAACTGGAAACTAATCTCGCCGAAACAAAAAAAAGAAGGCGGCAAAAAGAGCGTTGTTCCAAAAAAAAGGAAAAATATTTTCCGCCACCGGAACCGCACCAAAGAGGGGCCAAAAACGGGACAACGGGGCGACTACCTAGTGAAAAACGGCACCCATGGGGAAAAGAATAATATCCGCTGTTGCGGGGTAATGGTTTAAGCGGCCAGAAAAAAACTGCAAATTACGGTGGGCAAAATAAAGACCAAAGTGACATTAGAAGGAGCTTGTAAAGTTCCCAACTGGGGGCAGGGCAAGCACTGGATGCAATAGCCAGAGTCAAAAAAGGGGGGAACCGATTGTAACGTAAGACGGCAGGTGTTCGCACCAACGCTCTGGTGGGGTGGCTCGGGTTAGACCTAACAGCCGAATTGTAAGGTGTGGTCAAAAAAAACGGGCATCCGTAAAAAAGAAAGAGACCGGGGCAAAGGTAGGTGCTGGAAGGGGGGGTAACTGCATTGCGGGGGCGGAACAGGTTATGAAAGAAACATTCGGGGAAGGGGGGCGGGCAAGGGGTGGCACAAAAAAAACTTACCTGAAAATTACGGAAAGGGAGATTTTTGGTGGAACCAGAGTAGGCTCGACGTGGGTAAATAAAAAGTAGGTGGCAGGGTCATGCGGGGAAATCACCCATGGTTGACATGAATCCAGGAAAGAAAAAAAAGAGCTTTCGTCCCGGAAAAGGGCAGAGTGAAAGGGGTGTGCCATAAAGGGGCACCCCAGGAACTCACAACGCCAAAGGTTGGGTTATCCGACCGAGGCAGGAAAGACGGGGGCAAACCATTTGGGAGCCAGAAAAAGGGCCGTCAAATAGGCGTTGTGGTGTACCCGGCAAACCCCGGGGGGGAGGGGACCGGGCGAGTTAAAAAAGACCTCCCACGTTGGGGACGAGGGCTTTGCAAAACCACCGCATCGAAAACATGCCCACTCCATAAAAAGATGCAAACTTCAAAGCAAAGGAAGGGCGCAAACCGCGTTGGTGGGTGGACGACCGGATATAAAAGGGTGTGAAACGCGAAGGTGTTGGGTGGTCCCAAGCCAAAAAAAAGGAAACGGCACAACAAAATTGACGAGAGGGCGAAACCAAAAAAAAAAGTGGGTACATTATTCATTTAAGGGAAAAAACATGGAAGTAACGTGGGGCTGCACGCAAAGTCGCAAGGGGAGGGGTGGTGGGGACATCGGCAGTTTTGAGTGAAAAAAAACGCCCGGGAACTCCAAGGACCAGGGGTCAGGGAAAATTGAACATTTAGGGTTGGGTAGGGAGGGGACCAAGCAAAGATGGGTTGGGATTGCCCCAATACGAACGGGGGGGGGTGAAGGGGGGGTTCAACAGAATTTGGAAAAGTTGATTGTTAACGCAACGGGGGGGGGGTTGAAAGCAAGCGAACCGACATACATGGGGGGTGTCAATGGCAGGCGGCCAAAAAGAGACTATGGGACAAGGGGCGAACACGAGGCGTGGTGCGAGGACTTCTGGGGGTGAAAAAAGGGAATCAATCACTAGCGTAGGGAAACGAAGGAGCAAAACCGTTGGGGGGGGAACCCCAAGGTAAACACAAGAATGCCCCATCCTTCATAGAGGGGGGAAAGAAGAGCAGGTTGAAAAAGCCTTGAAAAAAAGTGGCAACGAGGCTGAACTTAGTTGTCGAACAGAGGGTGGGAAATGGGGCCCTGGGAAAAAGTCATTTCGTCTGAACAGACAGAAAAAGCAAATAAGGGACACCCGAAGGGGGCCAACGTGGGGACATTGTAACACTGGGAAAGAACTAAATTTTGAGAGGAAGCGAGGAACCAATCTGGAGGAAAAGGGGTGGAAACAAAGGTTGGCGGGATTGTATCAGGGGGGGGGGAAAACAGAAACTATGGGTAGAAAAAAAAAAAAGGTGTCAGCAAGGGGAAAACAAACTGGAACGTGGACCTGCCGCCCGATGGTTGGGAACTTGAAAAAACAGTGGTGCACACGTCCTGGGAAGCGGGGGGGGGGGGGAGTAACCATCCGGGGGGGGGGTTGATAAAAAAAGGGGGTAATGCAGGAAAAAGAAATGCGTTATTTGTATCAAAAAAAAAAGGGATCCAAAGGGGAAAAAAGTTTCTTGGCAGGTAAAAGGGGAGAGAGGGAGGTAAAGAAGAAAGGTGGGACCCCAAGCTTTGCCATGGGTGAGGGAGGTTTGAAGCCCTGAAGGGGAGAAACCTGGAGGTAATTATGCACCCATCGGTGAAAAGAAAAGAAAAAAGGGGGGTGGGGTGGAAGTTGCGGCTGTAAGTAAACAACGGAAAGGAAGCTCAGGGACAGGGGCCCCCAAAAGGCTTGAAAAAGGTGCAAAGGGAAAAAACCATGTTGATTGTTCGACCCAGGGGGGGGGGGGGGGGGAAAAAAGGTGTCAAACTAAAGAACAGTTTTTTGGGACTGGACGCAGTCAAAACAGGGGGGAAAAGACTGGAAAAGATAGGAAAACATAACCTAAAAAAAAGAATCCAAAATAATCAGAGGAGGGAGAAGGAAAGGGGGAGTTTTAGAAAAAAAAAGAACTTGACAGGCAAGGTTCCAGCAACGGGAAAGGGCGTTGGGAGAGCGGAGCAAAAAACAAAACTGTAGAAAAAAGGTAGTTGAAGGGGCAATTACCTGTGCGGGGGAAAAAAAACCGGCAAACTTGGGTTGGAAGGAAATTTGCAAAAAAAAAAAAACATATAAGAGGATGTCCGATGGGCAAGAATCATGCAAGGAAAAAAAAGGGTTTTCCGACCGGGGGGGAGAAAGAGGGACAGGTTCAAAAAATAAACAACCTGGTAACGTCGTCCGCACTTCAAAGCCGACGAGAACAGGGGGTAGTGAACTCAACCAAAAGTGGTGGAGGAAAACACCAGAAAAATGGCCCAGGGCATGGACACGGTTTGATTTGAAGGCAAGGCCCCCGGGGGGAACCCGCGCAAGGCCACGGGTGAAAGCTTAAACAGAAAAAAAAGTCTGAACAGGGGAGGGACAACGGCAGGTGTCATTAATAAAAGGAAAAAAAAAAAAAAAAAAAAAAAGAGAAAAAAAGGGGGAAAAAATGACTATTATTACGACCAATCTACCAGTCAAGATCACTAAACCAAACGACCTTTGGAAAACACACCTCAAAGGCTGACCGGGGCGCTAGGACATCAATTTTGTCTGAAAGTCTTCTACCATGTATAGAAAGGAAAAAAAAGCCAAGAACTGTGTTCGACAGGGGGGTGATCAACTTATCACACAAAAGGAAGGGGACAGGGGAAAAAAACAAAAGCCCAGTTATCAAACAACAGATTAACACCCAACCGGCAAGGCAAAAACCCATGAAACTCCAAAGAAGGTTTCGACGCTACAAATATCCAAAAAAAGGTTAATAAAAATGTTCAGTTGTTCGAAAACAGGAGGGAGTGTGGATCAATAGAAAGGGGGGAGAAAAAAAAGAGCTCCAGACAAATGGGGGGAACTGAAGAACTCAAAAAACGTCCCTGGGAGGGACGAAAAAGGGAAAAAAATTCTTTCCGTAAAACGAATGAACCATCGAAAGGCAAAGAAATGGCTAGGGGAAAAAGGGAAAAAGCAAGGAAGCGGGTTAACACAGACGCGAAAAAACCTCACATCCAATGACCCAAAAAAAGGTTTGCCCTTGTCAAAAAATGGAAAAAGTTGGGAACACAAAAAGGAGAAAAAACGAGAAAAAACATCTCTCGAACGGGTGGTGTGCCATTGGGGATGTGGCAAAAAAAAATGGTTCAACCTCAACATTGGGGGGAAAGGGGCTCAAATAACCAGGGGGTCGACCTCCGTTGGGTGGACAACAATCGTGATTAAAAAAGAAGAGTGAAAAGGACAAAGATCCGGGACTACAAGACCAATCACAGGAAGTGAAAAAGAAGGGCCCATACGGTTTCCGGAGGGGAAGCCCCAAGGGGAGAACGGGTCCTCCACTGAAAAAATGACAAAAAACAACCGGGGGGTTAAAAAAAAAAGAAAATAGAGATGTTCTCCATAAAAAAGGGGGGGGGCAAAAAAAAAAGGTTTTCGTTGGTATGAAAGGAAAAAGGTTGGAATGAGGGCCCCGAAGTCCGAGACAAAAGGTCGGTTAGAAAAGGGGGGGAGGGACATGTCGTACCTGACCTTCTTCGGAAACAAAGAGGGAGGGGTCAATGAGAAATAATGAAAAAGGCCGGACGGGAAGGCTTCACCAACAACTGGCCCGCGTAAGGACTCTGGCGGGGGAAAAAAGGAAAAACCACTTTAACGGCAAATATATTCCGAGTGATGGGGGAAGTCCAAGGTGGTCGTCCAGTTTTTGTGAAAAAGTTTATTGGGGCGACGGGCACACCAACAAAGGGATTTACGAATGAAGATGAATTTATAAACAAACGCCGTCCAACAGGACCCCCAGTTTACCGAACAGGTGAACAGTTGGGGATAAGGAGAAGCAAGGTGGGCAATGGTTGGTGCCAGACCAGAAAATCAAAAACCTCAACGCGGACAAAAAACGTCAGAACCAAGCATGCCACCCGGAGGTGAAACCCCTACACACTCTCAAAAACAAAACTGCCAAAAAAGAACAGCAAAAAAGGCAAACCGGGTACTCAAACAGGGCGGAAAAAAACAAAACTTTCCGGGGGACCCTCTTCCTTGGGGGGGGAAATGCAAAAGGGGGGGAAAAAACCGATCTTGGCGGGGCGGGAGTGACAAGCCCGTAGCGAAACGGCAAACAAAAAAAAAGTTCTATGGAAGAAGGTTGGAGGGACCCTTAAAAGCAAGTTCGCGCAGGGAAAGAAAAAACATCAAAAAAAAAAGGGAGTGTCCGCCAGGAAAAATGCAACTACCCTAAGTATCGGGGGAATCTCCAAGGAAAAAGAAGACGGAATGGAAACGACAACGGGACCAGTTAAGAAAGCTTTGGCCAGTTGGGAGGGGATGTGCAAAAGAGGGGGGTGGGAAAAAACACGATGTCACTGCGCGAAGGCCACTGGGGGCACAAAGTTCCAATCAGACAAGAAAAAAAAAAAAGGAAAAGAACGCCACGAAGACCTAGCCAGTCTCCCTAAGGATTAATGCACAAAAACAGGAAGGAAAACCATAGCAATAAAGGGACCACAAAAATTTGGACTCTTGCAATACCACAAAAGAAAAAGCCTGGAAGAAAGATCAAAAAAAGGGAAAAAAAGGGGGACGACGCTTAAAAAAAACGGCTTTTCAAAAAAGCGTACCGGGAATGGGAGAAGGGCGTCACCAGGGCCCAGGTGGGGTGAGCAAACAAAGTGGGGAACAAAAAACCTTGAACAACTCATTATATATATTGGGGAGAAAGAGGGGGCATAGCCCGGCAAACCGCAGCGGCACTACTGGCGTACAGAAAGGGTTTGAAAAAAGGTCGGCCGGAACGATTTCAGTGAAAAGTTCCAACAGCTTATGACGCTGGTCCACTCGCATGACGGCAAAAGCCGAACGGGGTAAATAAAAACGAAAGGGGGCCGAATGAGAGACATGAGAGGAAAGGGGTCAAAATTCGAACGGACTAAGAAAAGGAA